>Ga0207707_10006353_pt1 | contig 10323 bp, 8 predicted proteins | sample KBSC83BmetaG_FD_184336 | JGI IMG/M metagenome (GOLD analysis project Ga0207707, IMG submission 184336) | Corn rhizosphere microbial communities from Kellogg Biological Station, Michigan, USA - KBS C8-3B metaG (SPAdes) (version 2) | ecosystem: Host-associated > Plants > Roots > Rhizosphere ... | reverse complement strand
CATGTCGGTCGCCGAATCGGGACCGACCATCGTGCTCGGCGTCTTCGCCGGCACGGTCGTCGACCGTGTGGATCAGTTCAAGCTGCTGCGCATGACGCAGTTCTTCTCCATGATCTATTCGATCGCGCTCGCCGCCTTCACCCTGTCGGGGGTGATCAATATCTGGCTCCTGATGACGCTGGTGCTGCTGCGCGGCATCGTCGTCGCTTTCAACCGCCCGACCCGCATGACCGTGGTCTATGGGCTGGTCGGCCGCGATCTGCTGCCCTCGGCGCTGGCCATGAACGCGATGATCTTCAACTCCTCGCGCTTCCTCGGCCCGGCCATCGGCGGCGCCATCATCGCCGGCTTCGGCACCGGCTGGACCTTCGTCGCCGCGGCCGCGCTGTTCTTCGTCTTCACCCTGTCCTTGCGCTCGATGGACGTCGCCGAGATCGCGCTCGAGCCGCCGCCCCTGATCAAGCGCTCGATGTGGACCGAGACGCTGGCGGGCGTGCGCTACATCATGCTGCATGGCGGCATCCGCATGCAGCTCGCCATCCTCATCGTCACCTCGATCTTCGCCAAGCCCTTGAGCGACCTCCTGCCAGGCTTCGCGGCGGAGGTGTTCGGCCGCGGCTCCAGCGGCCTCGCCATGCTGCTGTCCTTCCATGGCGCCGGCGCCATGCTGGGCGCCACCTGGATGTCGGCCCGCGGCGAGCTGCGCGGTCTCACGCGCATCTCGCTCGCCAACATCCTGCTGATGGCCCTGGCCCTGACGCTGTTCGTCGCCACCGACCAGTTCTGGTTCGCCTGCCCGATGGCGGGGCTCATCGGCTTCGCCTTCATCGTGCAGAGCGTGTCGAACCAGACGCTGATCCAGTCGGCGATCGAATCGAGCTTCCGCGGCCGCGTCATGTCGATCTACGGCATGATCAACCAGGGAGTGCCGTCGATCGGCACCATGGCGATCGGCGCCGCCGCCGAGCGCTACGGCTTGCGCTGGCCGGTGCTGATCGGCGCCGTCTTGACGGCTTCGCTCTTCCTCTGGGCCTGGCGCATCCGCAAGCCGATGGCTGCGGCCCTCGAGGAGGCCGACGCCCCGGTCACCGCCGGCCCCGGCCCCGAGCGGCTGTAGGGCCGCCGCGCGCGGGCTTGCCGATCCGCGCCGGCATGGTGTGCCGCGACGAGGAAGGCCGGCTGCAGCGCCCGCGGCCAGGGAGCGGCCAGCCGAGCTCGAGCGGGCGGCGAAATATCACTCGCGGCCCGATAATGTTATTAACCAATGCCTCGAAAAACCGCGCTAACATGCGCTCGCGTCAGGGAGTGGAGCGATACTTGCCGGGAGAGGGACAGCGCGCGAGCGGAGCCGGCGAGGCTCCGGAAGTCAGGCGGAAGCTGCTGATCCAGGCACTGCTCGTCGGCGCCGCCTTCGTCATCGCCGGCATCATCGGCTTCGGCATCTGGTCGTCGCTCGATTCGCGCGAGCTCATCTGGCAGCACGCCGTCCGCTCTTCCGAGAACATCGTCGGCACGCTCGAGCATGACATCAGGCGCAATATCGAGACCTACGACCTGTCGCTCCAGGCGGTGGTCGAGGGACTGGCGCAGGAGGAGATCTCCTCGCTCACGCCGAAGCTGCAGAATCTCGTGCTCTTCGACCGTGCCGCGACGGCGCAATATCTCGGCTCGATCATGGTGCTGGACGAGAAGGGCGACCTCATCATCGATTCGGCGTCGCTGGTGCCGCGCGGCGGCAATTTCGCCGATCGCGAATATTTCAAGGTGCATCTCGCGAGAAAGGATCTCGGGCTGGCCATCAGCCATCCTTTCTACAGCCGACTCGACCAGCAATGGGAGCTCGGGCTGAGCCGCCGGCTCGAGCACAGAGACGGCAGCTTCGCCGGCGTCGTGGTCGGCACCATGCAGCTTTCCTTCTTCCGCGGCCTGTTCCAGGGCGTCGATCTCGGGCCCGACGGGTCGCTGTCGCTGGCCAGCAACGACATGAGCCTGGTCGCGCACCTGCCCTATGACGAGACGCTGATCGGCCGCAATCTCAGCGACGCCGAGCTGTTCCGGCGCTATCCCAAGGAGCGGGCGGGCTGGTTCGAATTCACCGCCAACCGCGATCGCATCAACCGGCTGTTCGTCTACCAGCAGATCGGCGACTTGCCGTTGGTCTTGAGCCTCGGCACTTCGAGCGTCCAGATCTTCGCCGAATGGCGGCAGAAGACGATCCTGGTCGCCGCCGCGGTGCTCGGCCTCACCCTGCTCGCCGGCCTGTTCGCGGCGCTCAGCTTCAGCGAGCTGCGCCGGCGCGCCCGCGCCGAGGCGGTGGCGCGCACCAGCGAAGCCAATTACCGGCTGCTCGCCGAATATTCGACCGACATGATCGTTCGCGCCGGGCTCGACGGGGTGCGCCAATATGTATCGCCGGCCTGCCGCCGCCTGCTCGGCTACGAGCCGGAGGAGCTGATCGGCACGCGCGCCTCCGATTTCATCCATCCCGACGACCGTGCCGATGCCCAGTCGATGCGCCGGCGGCTCGAATCGGGCGAGCGCCAGGTCACCACGGCCTACCGCGGCCGGCGCAAGGACGGCCATTACGTCTGGCTCGAATCGAGCCGGCGGGTCTTCGTCGATCCGGTCGACGGCCAGACCAAGATGATCGGGCTGGTGCGCGACATCACCGAACGCAAGCAGTTCGAGCTCGAGATGCAGGCCGCCAAGCTGCTGGCCGAGGATGCCAACGAGGCCAAATCGCGCTTCCTGGCCGATATGAGCCACGAGCTGCGCACGCCGCTCAATGCCGTGATCGGCTTTTCCGACCTCATCAGCCGCGCCACGCTGGGCCCCCTCGGCAATCCCGGCTACCAGGAATATGCCGAGGAGATCCGCAAAGGCGGCGAGCATCTGCTGGAGCTGATCAACGAGGTGCTCGACCATGCCAAGGCCTCGAGCGGCCGGCTCGAGCTGCAGGAAGAGCTGGTCGACCCGCGCTCGGTGATGGACTTCGCCGTGCGCATGCTGAAGCACCGCGCCGAGCAGGGCAGCATCGTGCTGAAATCGAGCTTCGAGGCGAATGTCTATGCGGTGCGCGGCGACGAGAAGCGGCTGAAGCAGATCCTGATCAACCTGATCAGCAATGCCATCAAATTCACCCCGCCCGGCGGCCAGGTGATGATCGCGGCGAGCCTCGGCAGCGGCGGCGAGCTGGTGCTGTCGGTGCGCGACACCGGCGTCGGCATTCCCGAGGACGAGCAGGTGCGGGTGTTCGAGCCCTACACCCAGTCACGCCGCGCGCCCTTCGGCGACCAGTCGGGCACCGGCCTCGGCTTGCCGCTCACCAAGCGGCTGGTCGAGCTGCATCAGGGAACGCTCACCTTGCGCAGCACGCTGGGCGTCGGCACCATCGTGACCATCACCCTGCCGGCCGCGCGCGTGATCGCCGAGCTGCCGGTGCGCCAGGGCGCCCGCGGCCTCGCCGAATAGGCTTCCGGCCAAGCCGAAGCCTGGCCACCCTCTTCTTACGGACTTCTTACGGAACGCCGAGCCTGAGCTCGGTCGATTCGCTGGCGCCGCCGCTGCCGCTCTTCACCTGCCAGTCGGGCAGCTTGACGGTCGTGCTCTTGCCGCTGGTCGTCACCGTGCCGGGATGGGTCACGGTCTCCTTCACCTCACCCAAGGTTTGCGGCTGCTGGCCCGGACCGGCATTGGGATCGGGCGGCAGGGTTTCGACGCTAACCGGAGGCTTGGCCGCCGTTTGCGGCATGGGCTCGGCCGTCGTCGTGGTCGAGGTGATGGTCGTGCGCTTGGTATGCTGCTGCGCCAGCGCGGGCGTGGCCATTACCAAGACGAGCGCGGCGGCTGTCGCAAGTTTCAGCATGGCATCCTCATCCGGTGCGTGATCCCTCGCTTAAGCAAACAAATGGATGCCGCCCGCGGTTCGGGGCGGGCCCCGGCAGGGGCTAGCGGGCGGCGGCGAGCAGCCGGCTGGCCGGCAGGCGGAGCGTCGCCGTGGTGCCGCTTCCCGGCTGGCTTTCGAGCCGGATAGTGCCGCCATGCAGCTCGGCCAGGCGGCGGCAGATGCTCAAGCCCAGGCCCGAGCCGCCATAGTTCCGGGAGATGTCGCGGCTGGCCTGGCGGAAGGGCTCGAACAGAGTATCGATCGCCGAAGCCTCGATGCCGATTCCGGTGTCGGCGACCGAGATCACGAGCCAGTCGGGCTCGTGCGTGACGCCGACCCGCACGCCGCCTGCATGGGTGAATTTGACCGCGTTGGACAGGAGATTGACCAGGATCTGCTGCATGGCGCGCAGATCGGCCGACAGGATGATGTCCTCGGCAACGGGCTCGACGCTCAGCGACAATCCCTTGCGGCGAATCTCGGGGACGACCAGTTGCGAGCAATCCTCGAGCAGCGCGCGCAGCGCCACCGGCGATTCGTTGATCTCGTACTGGCCGATCTCGATGCGCGACACGTCGAGCAGATCGTTGATCAGATCGAGCAGCAGCTGACCGCTCTTGTGGATGTCCTGCGCATAGGCGCGGTAGTGATCGGCGATCGGGCCGAAGATCGCGCCATGCAGCGCCTCGGAGAATCCCAGGATCGCGTTCAAGGGGGTGCGCAGCTCGTGGCTCATGCGCGCGAGGAACTCGGTCTTGGCGCGCGACGCCGTGAGCGCCGCGTCGCGCGCCTCGCCCAGCTGGCGCGCGAGCTTGCTCGCATCGTCGAGCGCCGTGTTCTGCGCCTGGATCAGCACCAGGAGATCGGTGATGGAATCATGCGCCGCGAAATCGGAAGCCGTGAGGCCGAGCCGCCCAAGCTGCTCGAGCCCGGTGATCCAGGGGCTGCCCAGAAAGGCGAGAGCGTCGCTGCCTTCGAGCGGCACGATCTGTCCCTTGAGCATGAGCTCCGAGGGGGGCAGCGCCGCGATCAGATAGATCTGGCCGGGCTCGGCTGCGAGCGCGTCGAAATCGGCATGCGTCACCTGCGGCCGGCGAATCGCGAAATGGTCGAACAAGGGCGTCGGCAGGACGAGCTCGGGCAGCAGCCGGCGCACGACCGGTCCGCTGCGCGTCAGTCGAAGATCGCGCTCGATGACGAGGTGGAAAGGGAAGAGCCGGTCGAAGGTGCCGGTATCGAATCGGTAGTCGCGCGATGCCGCTTGCTTCGTCCCGCTCTCCCTATCCGCGGGGCTGGGCGCCTTCGCCATAGAGCACCAGGAACTCGTCATAGTCCCTGCCGTCGCCGCGCGGCCGTTCGAGGCGCGTCGAGACGGGCGTGTTGAAGCGCTTGCCGAGCCCCTTGACCATGCCGATCACGAGCGGCGCCAGGCCGGGCCGGTTCGAATGGTAATGCAGCTTCAGGCTGTGATCGGTGACGTCGCTGACGCGGAAGGACGGCGGATCCAGCTTGGGGAAGGTGAGCGCGATGCGCGTGTGCATATTGTCGAGGTTGCGCAGGAAATCGACGAGATTGTTGCCGGCGAATTCGAGCATGTGGCCGAAGCCCGCCTCGGCGGAATAGACCGTCCAATATTCGCCGAACAGCTCGAGCACATCCTCGGCCGGCGTGTTCAGCACCTCGCTCGCGGCGCCGACCAGGCGGTAGGTCGTCTCGTCGGGATATTTCTCCATGCTGACGAAGTCGGTTTCGGTGACCGCCGCCTTGCGGCAGATCTCCTCCCACTTGGCTTCGCCGAATTTCGACAGCACCAGATCTCGGACGGCCTTGTTGATCAAACCGTACATGCCGAGGCCTCCACCAGGGTTGAGGTCCCACAATCACGAGCAGGTGATGTAAAATTGGTTACTGGATCGGCCGGGTCGCCGCCGCCGAGGGCACGGCGTAGAGCACGCGCAGCACGACGAACCAGGGATAGCGGCTATCGATAATGGTGCCGTCGGGCGCCATCAGCATGCCCGCCGCCGTCGCCGGAACCCGGGTCAGCGCCACCGCATCCTCGACATTGCCGGAAATGGCCGAGACGCTGCCCGGTGCCGTTTCCACCACCAGGGCGCAATGGCCCGGCCAATGGCGCGGTTGCGGCAGATCGGCGAAACGCAGGCCGTCGGCCCAGTCGCGGCCATGGCAGATGAGATCGCCCGGCACCGGCGGGTAGCGCTCGGGCCGTTCGGCCACGAGCCCGGCGGCACGCCCGGCGGCCGCCGCATCGACATAGCTCGCATGATCGGCGGCGTAGGGGAAAAGCCGGCCGGCCCCGGCCAGCCGCATGACATAGGAGATGAAGGCGGCCGACCAGGCGAACTGGCCGTCGCGCGACGCCGCGAAGATCCTGCCCTCGGAATCGTGCTTGCCGGTCCAGGCGGCTTCCGGCAGGCGGCCGCCGAGGCCGATCCACCAATATTCGCCGACGCGCTGCCACAGGCCCGGCGCGCGCTCGGGCTTGTCGTCGGCTTGCGGCCTCGCCTCGTCGAGGCGCCCGCCCCACAGCCGCCATTCGCGCCAGGCGACGGCGATCGCCTCGGCGCGGCTGAAAGGCTCGTACGGTTTGGTGATGAAGGGCGGCAGCGGCGGCGCCGCGGCGCAGCCGCCGAGCAGCAGCGCAAGGATGAGCGCCGCGCCTGCGCGCTTCATGCCGGGTCTACTTGCCGACGCCCTTGTTCACGAATTGCAGCGTGTAGGCGGCATGCCAGTCGAGATCGGGTTTGTAGACCCCGGCCGCGACCATGAGGTCGAAGAATTCCTTCCAGCGCGCCTCGGTCATGGCGCCGATGCCGAGCGGCTGCGCATCGCCGGATTCGACGATGCCGTGCTCGTTCATGGCGGCGACCGATTGCTTGGCCAGCGCCCGCGGATAATCGGGATTGTCCTTGGTGATGAGATCGATGGCCTTGGCATTGTCGCCATGCATGAAGCTGCGCCAGCCAAGGATGGACGCATCGACGAAGCGCTGTACGAGATCGGGCTTTTCAGCCACCAGCTTCCTCGATGTCATCACCATGGTGGCGTAGGAGCTGTAGCCGTAATCGGCGAGCAGGAACACGGCGGGATCGGCGCCGGCGGCGCGCGCCGTGAACGGCTCGCTGGTGAGATAGCCCTGCTGGATGAGCTTCTTGTCGGCGAGGAAAGGCGCCAGATTGAAGGTGTAGGGCCGCCCCTGATCGTTGGTGAAGCCGAACTTCACCACCAGGAATTTCCAGAAGCTGTCCCAGGCGGCGCTGGCGATCAGGACGGGATGGCCCTTCATATCGGCCGGCGAGGCGAAGCCGGCCTCCTTGTGGGCCATCAAAATGTCGGGGTCCTTTTGGAAGAAGGCGGCGACGATCACGTAAGGCGAGCCCTCGCGCACCAGGTTCAGCGCCTGCGAATCGTTGGAGATGATCGCGAAATCATAAAAGCCGGTGGCGAGCAGCAGCGGCGTGTTGACCTGCGGCCCGCCCTGCTTGATCACGACCTCGAGCCCGGCGCGCGCGTAGGCGCCGTCCGCCAGGGCCTGGTAGAAGCCGCCATGCTCGGCTTCGGCGAGCCAATCGGTGCCGAAGGTGATGCGGTCGGCGGCGCGGGCGGGCGCGCCGAGGGCGGCGAGGAGGAGCAGGGCGGCGAGCAGGCGCGGCATGGGCGTTCCCGTGGGCTGTTCTCTGGGGCCGGAGCGGCTCTCCGGCCCCGCATAATTTATCAAGCTCGCGCGGTGCCCGTGTTATGAAATCGCCCGTGGTCTTGTCGCAGGATAGCGCGCCGGGCACCGATGAGGGCTCGAACGCACCGCTGATTCGCCTGAGGGGCGTGGAGAAACGCTACAAGGGCGGCGTCGCGGCGCTGGCCGGCGTCGATCTCGACATCGCCGAGGGCGAGTTCCTGAGCCTGCTCGGCCCCTCGGGGTGCGGCAAGACGACCCTGCTGCGCATCATCGCCGGCCTGGCAAAGCCGAGCGCCGGGCGCGTCGAGGCGTCCGCCAAGGCGGGCGGCGGCGGCATCGGCTTCGTCTTCCAGGAACCGACCCTGATGCCCTGGGCGTCCGTCTTCGACAATGTCTACCTGCCCTTGCAGCTCGCGGGATCGAGCCGCGCGGCGGCGGCGGCCGCGGTCGAGAGCGCCATTGTCCGGGTCGGGCTCGCCGGCTTCGAGGGCACCTATCCGCGCGCCCTCTCGGGCGGCATGAAGATGCGCGTGTCGATCGCCCGCGCGCTGGTGACGGCGCCGCGGCTGCTGCTGATGGACGAGCCCTTCGCGGCGCTCGACGAGATCACGCGCTTCAAGCTCAATGACGATCTTCTGGCGCTGGCCGCCGAGCAGCGCTGGACGGTGGTGTTCGTGACGCACAGCATCTTCGAATCGGTCTATCTCTCGACGCGCATCGCGGTGATGAGCGCCCGGCCGGGGCGCATCACCCGCCTGATCGCGGTCGAGAGCGACGGCCCGCGCAATGTCGCCTTTCGCACCTCGCCCGACTATGGCGCGCTGTGCCGCGCCGCTTCGGCGGCCTTGGCCGAGGGTGGCGCATGAGCGTCGCGCCCGATCTCGAGGTCCGCGCGTTCCCGCGCTGGCTCAGGGTGGCGGTGCCGGTGCTGCTCGGCCTCCTCTTTCTCGGCGGCTGGGAGCTGCTGGTACGGACGCTCGAGATCCCGAAATTTGTGCTGCCGGCGCCGAGCATGATCGTCGCCGCCCTGATCGAGGACCGCGCCACGCTGCTCGGCTCGCTGTGGGTGACGCTCGGCCTGACGCTCGCCGCCTTTGTCATGGCGCTGGTGCTGGGCTTCGCCTTCGCCGTGCTGTTCGCCCATTCGCGGCTGATGGAGATGAGCCTCTTTCCCTACGCCGTGATCCTGCAGGTGACGCCGATCGTCTCGATCGCGCCGCTGGTGCTGATCTGGGTCGGGCTCGGCCATCTCGAATGGGCGCTGCTCATCCTTGCCACCATCGTCGCCTTCTTCCCGATCCTGTCCAACAGCACGCTGGGGCTGAAGAGTGTCGACCACAATCTGCAGGAGCTGTTCCAGCTCTATGGCGCGTCGCGCTGGCAGCGCTTCCGCCGCCTCGAGCTGCCGAGCGCCCTGCCTTACATCCTGGGCGGCGCCAAGATCTCCGGCGGCCTCGCCCTCATCGGCGCCGTGGTCGCCGAATTCGTCGCCGGCTCGGGCACCGGCACCGGGCTCGCCTGGCGCATCATCGAATCGGGCAACCGCCTCAACATCCCGCGCATGTTCGCGGCGCTCTTGCTGCTGTCGCTGCTCGGCATCCTCATCTTCTTCAGCCTCGCCTGGCTGGAAAAGCGTCTGCTCGGCCATTGGCACGAAAGCGCCCGGCCGCGTGACAGCTAACGCGAGCGCGGCTAGCATCGAAAAAAGAGGAAGCGCGCTCGGGGAGGTTCGCCATGAGGTTCGGTGCATTGGCCATGACGGCTCTGCTGTGCGTGCTCGCCGCGGGCACGCTTGCCGCCGATCTGCCGGCCGCCACCCAGCGCCAGCTCAAGGCGATGAAGCTCGACCCCAAGATCCTCGATGGGCTCGATGCCGAGCTCACCGTGCCCGAGGCCTGGAAGGAAGCGGCGAAATCGGAGCCGGCGGCGCAGGTCCTGGTGACCTGGTCGCCCGAGCAGTTCAGGAAGATCACGGAGGCTTTCCGGCAGCGTTTCCCGACCGCCAAGGTCGAAGGCGTGCGCTCCTCGCGCGATGCGCGCACGACGCAGCCGCTGGTCGCCTTCAAGCAGGGCAAATATGTCGCCGACATCATCTCCAACTTCACCCAGACCTATGACGAGATGAAAGAGGCGGGCGCCCTCGAGGACCTGCGAAGCATCCCCAATTTCAAGCTGGTGGCGCCGGGCATGAGCGATCCGGACGGCCTCTGGGTCGCCGGCAAGACCACCTTCTGGTGCATGAGCTACAATCTGGATCAGGTGAAGCCGGGCGACCTGCCGAAGACCTGGGACGATTATGTCGACAACCCCTTCTGGCGCAGCCATCTCGCCCTCACCAACTCGGTGGCCGGCTGGCTGCCGCCGCTGTGGCAGGCCAAGGGCGCCGAATGGGGGCGCAATTTCATGCGCCGCCTCTTCACCGAGGTGAAGCCGCAGCAGCGCGTCGAGGGGCGCGACGCCTCGACCCAGCTCGTCGCTTCGGGCGAGCTCGCGGCGGTCATGCCGGCCGGCGACTACCGCGTGCGCCAGCTCGCCGATCTCGGCGCGCCGGTCGGCTTCCACTGTCCCGATCTGGTGCCGCTGGCGCCGGCGCAGATGGCGATCCTCAAAGGGAGCCCGGCGCCCAACGCCGCCAAGATCTTCCTCAACTGGTACCTGTCGCGCGAAGGTCAGATCGCCATGCATGTCGAGACCGGCGACGGCCCCGTCCACAAGGATTTCCAGCGACCGGAGTTTGCCT
>Ga0207707_10006349_pt1 | contig 10325 bp, 14 predicted proteins | sample KBSC83BmetaG_FD_184336 | JGI IMG/M metagenome (GOLD analysis project Ga0207707, IMG submission 184336) | Corn rhizosphere microbial communities from Kellogg Biological Station, Michigan, USA - KBS C8-3B metaG (SPAdes) (version 2) | ecosystem: Host-associated > Plants > Roots > Rhizosphere ... | reverse complement strand
GCGGCTCGTCAGGTTAGCGTTTGCCTGCGCGACGTCGCGCTGGCTACGCGCGTTTTCAAGCTGTGCCTGGGCCTGCTGGAGCTTTACCTCGAGATCGGTCGGGTCGAGCTCGACCAGCAGATCGCCTTTATGAACGGCCTGATTGTTATCGACGTAGATCTTTTTGACATAGGCCGCGACTTTGGGGCTCACCTGCGTAATGTCCGCTTGGATAAAGGCGTCATCGGTCGACTCAAACTGGCGCGAGTAAAGCCAATAGGCAATTCCGGCGATGATCCCGATAAGAAGCAGCCCGGCGCCTATAAAGAGGATCTTTTTTCGCTTTCGCTTTTTTTCATCGACGGGCTCGGTGACCTCAGGGTTGACATCGCTGTCCTCAAAGCCCGTGCTCATGCTCTCAGCCAGATCGGTATCCGAAAGCGCAGACGCAGAGTGCCCGTTCCCGCCCGGTAAGTCCTGTTTTTGCTGAGTTTGCTGGCCGCGCCCGTCTTGCTCGGTGGTTTCCCTCGTTGTTTCGCTCATTCGCTGACGACAAGTAAGTGATTACTTACTTACAATATCTAATTCCCCGCGTTTTGTCAATTTTACGACTTTCAAAATTTGTCGAAATTCGCATTTCGGCCGTGCAATGCTAGATTTTACGAGATGCCTCACGAGATAAGACAAACCAAACTCGACAACGGTTTGGTCGTACTCACCGACCGTATGCTTCAAGTACGCTCGGTCAGTTTAGGCTTCTTTTACCGCGTCGGAGCAAAACACGAGCCAGTCGAGCTGAATGGTATTACTCACTTCATCGAGCACACTGTCTTTAAGGGCACACGCCGGCGGTCGGCCCTCGATATTGCGATCGAGCAAGATCGTCTGGGCGGAAATCTCGACGCGTTTACGACGCACGAAGAGACGGGCTTTGCGGTCAAGGTCGTCGACGATCAGTTAGAGCCGGCGTTTGACCTGTTGGCCGATATGCTGGTCGAGCCACTGTTCGAGGAGAACGAGCTGAGAAGCGAGCAGCGCGTCATAATCGAAGAAATGAAAATGACGGACGACTCGCCTGAGGAGTTTTTAGGAGAATTGTTTAGCAAAGAATTTTTTCCCGGCGATCCGCTGGGACGTCCGATAGCGGGAACCCCGGACACACTAACGGCATTTGACAGCAATGTCACGCAACAGTATCACACTGAAAATTTTCACGCCGGAAATCTGGTCATAGCCGCGGCGGGAAATGTCGAGCATGAGCGGATCGTTGAATTAGCCGATCGGGCTTTTGGCTCCGGATCTCGGGAACAGACAGAAGGCCGCCTAAAGGCGGAACTCAAAACTGGGGCGCCGATCATCATTCATCAAAAGCCGGATCTCGAGCAGGCGCATCTGATCATCGGATTGCCGTTCATTGATGCCCGCGATCAGCGCCGATATGCGGCGGACCTCTTGGCAAATGCAATAGGCGGCGGGATGTCGAGCCGTCTGTGGCAAAAGATCCGCGAAGACCGTGGGCTCGCGTATAGCGTCGGCGCTTCGAACGCAATGTACCGCGACGTCGGTGTCTTTAGCATTTTTGCCGGAACGTCGCCGGAGCAGGTCGGCGAGGTCGTAGACATTGCGATGGCGGAACTTCGCTCGGTCGTTAACGAGGGCATCACCGACACCGAACTCGAGCTGGCCAAAGATCAGGCTCGGTCGTCCGTTCTGCTCAGCCTGGAAGACTCAGCCTCACGCGCGGCAGCGCTGGCTCAAGCCGAGATGACCTTCGGCCGGCAGATACCGGTCGAGGAGACGCTGGCGAATATCGACGCGGTTACGACCGACGATGCGGTTGCTCTGGCTCGCGAATTTTTTAAGACAGAGGCAGTTGCGTTTGCGGCGCTGGGCGATCTGGATGGATTGAAAATGGATCGAGACCGATTGTCGCTATGAAATATAAGATCGAAAAGATATTGATTGGCAGCGGGCTCTTGCTGATGGCGGCAAGCTCGATCGGCGCGGTCGGTGGCATTTACCGAAGCTTTTCGGCGATGAGGTTTAACGAAACCGCAGGGATCGGCGCCGTTGGAAACGGGATACTGTTTGCGCTCGTCAGCAATATAGCGTTTTTGTCGGTCTCGTGCTGCTCATCGTCGGCGTGGTGAAATTAGTGCGGAAAAATAGGTCGCGTAACTAGCTTGGTCGAAATTTAAAGGCTTTATACCTCAGCGAGAGGGTTTACTATCCGCAGCCCGTCAAACGAAAGAAAATCGCGGTCTGTGGTGGCTAGCTGAAGATTGTACTCAACAGCGATCGCGGCGAGGTGAGCATCGGTCAGATCTGCGCCCAGGACTCCGCTTTCGTGAGCTATCTGTTTTACGATCCGTAGATGTTCAGGGCCGGGAGACACAAGTTTGCTCGCAGGAGCGGACAGCCAATTTTCTACGACACTGAACGCCTCATCGGTCGAATAAGGCTTTACAAACAGCTTTCTATTGGTTGTTACGCGGACGAAGGCCATTATGGCTATCCACGAAAAACACACCGCCGTTGGACCGGCGAGAGCTCCGGCAAGCCATCCTCGCGCAGACCGATGCTGCCTTGAAGCTTCGTCATACGCATAGATCAGGATATTTGCGTCGATGAGAATCATCTGAAATCAGGATCGTTTTCTGCGAATTCAGCTAACTGTTGAGCTTTGTGAAAATTAAATGCCATCTTGGAACGCAATAGGCGGCCTTTTAATTCGAATTTTCGCTTTCGTTTCTTTTGGGTCGAGTCCTCGAATTCCAGACCGTTGCGAATAGCCTCATTCACCACTTCCTTGAACGAGCGGCCATTCTCCTCCAGACGCTTACGTTTTAGCGCTTTAGCGAGGTCGTCGTCGAGCGTCATCGTAGTTCTCATAATGATAATAAAGTAACAGAATGATGCTTTGATGTCCATACCAAGCATCATGATGCTTGGTATGCGACAGGATCTTTTGTGCCGGCCTGCTCGAAGCCACGTAATCGCAAAGCGCACGAGTCGCAGGTGCCGCACGCCAGGTTCTCACTACGATAGCAGGACCAGGTGAGATGAAGCGGCGCATTTAGTTCCAGCCCCCGTTTTACGATCTCGGCTTTTGTGAGATGGATGATCGGAGTACGGATCTCGATGTGAGTGTCGGGTTTGGTTCCGGCGTCGATGGTTTTTTGAAACGCTCCGTAAAACTCGGGACGACAATCAGGGTAGCCGCTCGAATCTTCGGCGACGGCACCGATATAGATCGCGTTTGCGCCGATAACTTCAGCCCAGCTAACGGCGATCGAAAGCATGTTTGCGTTGCGGAAAGGGACGTAGCTGGTCGGGATTTCCTTGTTATCGAGATTGGCCTCGGTGACCTCGATCTTTTTATCGGTCAGCGACGAGCTGCCGATCTTTGCGAGGTGCTCGATCGAGATATCGAGGCGCCTTTCAACGTGGTAAAAATCTGCGATGTCGTTAAAAGCCTTTCGCTCGCGTGATTCGGTGCGTTGGCCGTAGGAGATGTGAAGAAAGGCAAGATCAGCATTCTTGCCGCCCGCCATCGCTGCAGTGACGCAAGAGTCCATTCCGCCCGATACCAGGCATATCGCGCAACTTGGATCTTCTACCATTCGTCAAATCCGATCGTAACCCAACGTGCGAACAGGGTGCTGGCCGAGAAGAAGAACATTCCGAGAAGTACAAGCGGAAGAGAATAAAAGAGAGTCAAGGGAACGGTCAGCGAATAAACAGCCGGAATTAACAAACCAAACACAAGAAATACTGCCAGGATCACGCCACCTGTGAGCATCAGAAGTGCTCCGACGATGCGAAATATCATTGCTGCTAATTTCTGATAGTGCGTCATTTTTTGACCTCCGATTTATCTCCCTAGTCCATCCTGCAAAATCTGCGACAATTTCCAGATCATCGCCAATCCCGGGTTTTCCTCGTCGTAGGCGACAACGCGCATGTCGTCGATGTAGATGGCCATCGCGATGCGGCCGCGGCGGGTATAGACGATGCCGACGTCGGCGCGAAAGCGGTCAAGCGCGCCTGACTTTGAAGCGACGGGAATCGTGTCGGGCTCGCCGCGGCCGATGCCGTCTTTGTATTGCTGGCGTTTGAGAATGTTTATCATCTCGGCGGACGCTTCTTTTGAGACAAGTTCGCCGCGCTCCATCATCTCGATGAGCCGCACCTGCTGATGCGGACTGCAGCGGCCGAGACCAAAAAGCTTATTGCGCGGATCAGCATAGGCTCGCGATTCGAGCCCGCCGCCGATCTTGCGCATGACTTTGAGATCGGTAAGACCAAGTGAATCCATAAAGTCGTTGACGTTGTCGGTGCCGACCTCGTCGAGGACAAGATTTGTCGCGGTGTTGTCCGAAACGACGATCATCAGATGCAGCGCCGTCTGCAGATCGATCTTTGTTCCGTCGGTAAACTCAAAGAGAATGCCCGAACCGCCTTGTTTCTTCTCCTTTGTAAGTTCGATCGGGTCATTCCAATGTATCTTTCCCTCGGCAACCTGGTGGAACGCGGTTGCCATGATCGCGAGCTTGATCGTGCTCGCCGTTCGTGTTTGTTCGTCGCCACGGAGCGAATACTCTTTCCCCGCGTCGAGATTCTTGGCGTAGATCCAGACGTGTCCCTGAAAGCCCGCGATCGCGTTTTGGATGCGGTCGTCCAACGAACCAGACCCAGGTTTTGACGAAGCCCGAGAGGTGGCAGACTTCTTCTGCCCGTAGGACGTGATCGATAACGCGCTGAGTAAAATAAAGAGAACTGAGATTGTTTTCATTTGATTTCTTAGGTTTTCCCTTGCGTGCTTAGCGATCTTTGCGTGAGACCGAAAACAGTTTCACGCAAAGCACGCCAAGTTCGCAAAGCAGATCATACTCCTCGTGCTTCAGCCCCCCAGATGAATTTGTGAAGCTGCAAATTCAATCGCACAGGCAGGCCGCTTTTCGAAATTTCCTCTGCGATCTGGGGCAAATTTTCGATACCGTGGACCGGCGAGATCAGTATCTCTTTTGCGCGGCCTGCCAGATCGTATTTCTCTATGACCTCACGAGCAAATTCCCAATCCGCTAGATCGGCGATGACAAATTTTACCTCGTCTTTTGCTTTTCTCAGACGATCGAGGTTTGACCAGTGATTGCGCTCGGCTTCGCCCGATGCAGGACATTTTACATCGAGGATGATCGAGGCGCGGGGGTCGACGTTTTCGGTTGAAACAAAGCCGCCGGTCTCGACCAAAACCTCATGACCGCGGTCGCAAAGCTCGGTGATAAACGGAAAGACATTCTTTTGTGCAAGCGGTTCGCCGCCGGTCACCTCGACAAGTGGGCAGCCAAACTCATCGAGCTTTGCAAAGATATCGTCGAAAGAGATCCGCTCGCCGCCATAAAATGTGTACTCGCTGTCGCACCAAACACACCGCATCGGACACCCGGTCACCCGGACGAACGAGCATGGTCGCCCGGCGTGTGACGACTCGCCCTGGATCGATAGGAAAATTTCTGTAACGCGCAGCTCGCGTTTAGATGTCGGCACCGGGAATCGTTCTGAATGAATTCGCTATGTGGGTCACGATCGAGTCGTATTTTTTACGCGCCGACGCCGGATAGGTAATGGTCAGCGTGTAATACACGCCAAGTTTGTCGGTCCTTTTGTAGAGCGTTTTGACATACTCGATCTTATCGTCCTTGATGCCTGACACAACAAAACTCGTCGGTCCGAGGACCATATATGTCGGTTTGGTGTCGAAGCCTTTCAGCGACATGAGGTACCTTTCTCTCAGAGTCTGGTTCTCGGCGTTATATTGTCCCCAGACGCGCATTTCGACAGAGCCGTCCGAGGACAAAAATGTCGCGCCGTCATCATTATCCGGCAGCGGTTGCATCTTAAACAGGTCAGTCGGGTAATCGACTACAAAGAAAAAACGGTCGTTCGTAAATTTTTCATATTTTTGCTGCGCGAGGGCGAAACCAGCGAGAGCAAGTATTACGGCGAAAATAATGAGCGGTCTCTTCATAGCAATCCGAACCAACTATAATAGTTTAAGATCTCGCCCATGCCGAACGACGCGAGGTTGGCGACGACGATCGCAAGAAACGCGGTCGCCCAATCCGACCTGCTCATTGCAAGGCGGCCACGAAAGGCGAGCCAAAACAGCGTGCATTCGGCGACGGGAGCAAAGATCTCAGCCAGCAGCAGATATTGCCATCTTGCCCAATCTTCAAACAGCATCGGCATGACCAGAACAACTATTGGATATGTACACGCTGTCAGCCAAACGCCGCAAAGCAGCCTTTGTTTTATCGAGACCGCACTCGGGAGGCCGATCAAAAGAATCGGCGTTTCGATAAGAATGGTGACAATATAACCAAGCGGCAAAAACTTCCATAACTCAGAGACGGGCGTGTCGTAAACCGGCACCGGCGATGATAACGGTGTCGGGGTCGAGATCGCCATGTCGAAAAGAAACATCACAACATTTTAATGAGAAACGGAAACTCGGCCAGGACGTGCGCGATCGCGAACGCGAAGTAGATATCGCGCGTTCGCGTGTAGTCGACCGCGAATCCGAACCAGAGAGCGGCGACGACCAGCGCGCCGATGCACAACGCGCCGATGAGTAATTTCGGAAAGCCGAATTTGTTTGAAAAAAGCGGTATCCTTTCGATCCTCCACGGGATCGCTTTGACATCGATCAGCGGGATCAGGAGTATCCAGACGAAGTAATGTATCGTCTCGAGAAAGACGTGTGTCGCCACCAGCAGATGGCTCGATATGCCAGGCAAGATCTCGCTGCCGGCATGTTGCGTGATCCGCCAAAACAGGCTTGTGTCGTCAGGCAGATTTGGCTGACGAGCAAGACCGATCCAGAGCAGCACGAGAAAGATCGGAATCGAAGCAAGTCCGACTCGATACGCGGTTATCCACTCCGGCTTTGTCCGCCGCATCTGCCGGTCGAGAAACCACATCGCGACGAATGGATGAATGTAAACAAGCGATAGACTCCAATATTGCGGGATGATCCACGCAAGACCGGCAAGCAGAAACCCGACGGGAAACGCCCACGACCAATCGCTTCGCGGCCGCTGCCGTCCACGCAGGTAAAAGAGAAAAGCGAGCCACAGAATGAATGAAGTGTTCCAGGAAGCGGTCAGCCACAACCAGGAATCATTGCTCCACAGCCAATTTCCGCTCGAAAAATAGAGCGTGAGATATGCGGCCGCCAAAACGAGAACACCGCCGATACCGAACGAATAAAAGAGCCGCGATCGGCCCCACCGAACGGGCATCCGGGCAGCAAAATATCGAAACTCCATCAGGTTGTGCACACCTGCAAACAGAAAAACGGTCGCGATCGACGCGGCTAGCGGAAAGCTGCCGATAACGATCGCGGCCAGCGCGCACATCGAGACAAAGAGCGCGGCAAATACCTGCGCGCTCGTCAGTTCAAATCTCGCTTGCCGGATCTCCTGCACCTATTCTTCGCCGGACCCGTCCTCAGTGTTGGGAACGATCAGCTCGAGCGGCTGGTCAGGGTCATCCGATGTTTCAAGCTTGATCTGGCCTGAGCCGAATCCGTATAAGTGCACGGCCTGCGTAAACATTTTTCCCGTAATACTACGGGCCTCGGGCGGCGGACCTGCATTTCCGTAAACAAATGTCGCCGCCGAGCCGATCGCCGTGAAGATAATGAGCACGACGATCGCCGAATTCGTGCGGAGGGACAGTTTTCCGGACCGTGCAAACCAGATGCCGCCAAAGACGATCGCAAGGCTGAGAAATAAACCGCCGACGATGGTTGGAAGTCTGTTGCCCATTCCTGTACCGCTGACGACGGCAGCAGCGGTATCATCAGCCCCACCCATCTGGTCCAGCTGTGCGCGCAGTTGAGCGAGCTGGCTTTTTGGAATTATCAACCGCGCCTGTTTAGCGTCGCTCTTAAGGCTGATGTGTAATAGCGAGTCGATCGAAGCTTTCGCTTTTGTCGGCTTTTGTGGTTTCGCAATGTCGGCAAACGCGGCGGTCGCGAGCGCCGCGCCCAGCATAAACGCAAAAACGATACGTTTCATTTCTTTTCTCCTCCGGGGTGGAATTCGCGTGAATTATAACAGGATTCCTATTATCGTGAACCCGCGTTAGTAGCATATTTTGCAGCACCTCGAGAATCGGTTAAACTCGCTAAAATATAAGGTCATTATGCGCGAACAATTAAAGCAATTTATCGATGCGATGGAACCCGGCTCGATCGCCGTCATCCCGGCGGCTCACGAGGCAACGCGAAGCTACGACACGGAATATCGTTTCCGGCAGGATTCGGATTTCTGGTATCTGACCGGTTTTCCCGAGCCGGATGCGGTCGCGGTGATCGACCCGTCTAATAAAAAAGCAGTCTACACGTTATACGTCCGCCCGCGCGATCTGGAAATGGAAACATGGTTTGGCCGCCGCGAAGGCGTCGTAGGAGCCGTTAAAAATCACGGGGCCGATCAATCGTTTCCGATCGGAAAATTTGCTGCCGATCTGCCAAAGCTGCTCGACGGTCACGAAACGCTTTATTATCGCTTCGCGGTCGACAAGGGACTTGATCACCAGATCCTCCATTATTTATCGAATCAGCGGCAGCGGCGATTGAAGACGCCGTATCCGCCGCATACGATCGTGGACCCGACGATCCTGCTGGGTGAGATGCGTCTGCACAAAACCGATAATGAGGTCGAAATGATGCAGAGGGCCGCTACGATCTCGGCCGAGGCCCACATCGTCGCGATGAAAAAGACCAAAGCCGGCATGAATGAATTTCAGGTCGAGTCGATGGTCGAATCGTATATGCGCGATCGCGGGGCGACCGGCATTGCGTATAACTCGATAGTCGGCGCCGGTGAGAACGCGACCATTCTGCATTATGTCGAGAATAACCGGCCGCTCAAGGATGGCGATCTGATATTGATCGACGCCGGTGCCGAATACAAGGGCTATGCCGCCGACATTACGCGCACGTTTCCGATAAACGGGAGATTCAGCGAGGCGCAGCGGGATGTTTATGACGTCGTGCTCGACGTGCAGCGGCAATGTACTGAATTCACCGTCACGGGCAACACCGTGAAGAAGCGGCAGCAGCTTTCGATCGAGCTGCTCACGGAGGGAATGAAAAGGATCGGCCTGCTGAAAGGGAAAACTTCCGACCTGATCAAAAAGAAAGCGTACGCGAAATATTATATGCACGGCGTCGGCCATTACCTCGGCCTCGATGTTCATGACGCGGGCAGATACTTCGTTGACCAGGCTGCAAAGAATTCACGGCCGTTCGCGCCGGGTATGGTGCTGACCGTTGAGCCGGGGCTTTATATACCGCCGGATGATAAGTCGGCCCCGGCAAAATATCGCGGCATCGGCGTTCGCATCGAGGACGACGTCCTTGTCACCGAGGAGGGAAACCGCAACCTGACATCTAAGGTTCCAAAAGATCCCGACGAGATAGAGGCCTTGATGAACTCGGGCAAGAGCCGAGCGGCCGCAAAATAAACCGAATGCATATCGAAGAGATCGGAAAAAATCTTCCCGCTCTTTTCGGCGCGTTGTTTGTCGCCATTTTATTCATCCAGTCGGGCTTGGATAAGGTCTATGACTGGAAAGGAAATCTCGACTGGTTAAGGGGCCATTTCTCCAAGACGTTTCTCGCGCCGATGGTGCCGGCGATGTTGGCGACGATCACGGTGACCGAGCTCGCCACAGGATTTGTCAGCGCCGCAGGGATAATTTATTTCTTCGCAACGGGCTCGGTGGGCGCAATCTTTGTCGGTTCGGTTATCGGAGCGGCGTCGATCACTGCGCTTTTCTTCGGGCAACGGATCGCGAAAGACTATCCCGGCGCGGCCGTCCTCGTCCCCTACTTTCTGCTTTTGCTCGTATTGATGTATCTCACAAACCCTTACCGGCTCACTTGACCAGCCGTCGCACGGTCAGGGTCGCAACGTAGTGGTTAGCGGACGGCTTTCCGTTGTCGGCTGACGGTCGGGGGTCGAGAGTGACAAGCCTGATCTCGTATCGACCGTAATTAGCGACCTGTGGCTGAAGCGTCGAGTTTACGTCCATGACAACCGGTTTCTGGCGTCCGGTCCAGACGGCAATTCTGATCTTTGCGTTCCCGGCCCAGATACACTGACGGCCTTCCGAGCAGCGGGAATCTTCGAGTACATTGAGAAATTTAATTTTTATGCCAAACGCCGGGACTTGCCTTTCCTGCTTGATATCGAGCGAGACTCGCTTTTCGCCGGATTGCCTGGCAAATGACGGAGCGGCGACCGCAAGTACTGAAAATAAAATGCTTATAA
>Ga0207707_10006341_pt1 | contig 10330 bp, 8 predicted proteins | sample KBSC83BmetaG_FD_184336 | JGI IMG/M metagenome (GOLD analysis project Ga0207707, IMG submission 184336) | Corn rhizosphere microbial communities from Kellogg Biological Station, Michigan, USA - KBS C8-3B metaG (SPAdes) (version 2) | ecosystem: Host-associated > Plants > Roots > Rhizosphere ... | reverse complement strand
ACCAAGGGGTAGTCACGCGGTCGAACAGTCGTTTAACCGGCTGGAAGCCGAAGGCCAGGCTCAAGGCCAGGAGCGTGTAGGTGAGCTGGATCTGCATATCAACTGTCCGGGCGTCGAGTAAGAAGGTTGAGACGGTGAAAGCAACCGCAATGTAAAAAGTCGCCAGCGTCAGCAGTGTCAACATGTAGGTGACCGAACGAGCCACCGCCGCACGGATGCTAAATAGCTTCCGTGCCACAATGGCATAGGCGATGACGGAAGAAAAAGCCAGAATATACACTGGGCTGATCCGAGCAAAAAACAGCGTCTCTGTCGCCAGAGAAACCAGAAAGTTGGTGATCGGCACGATACCCCACAAAATGATTGAGCCATAAAAAATGAGCAGTAACTGCTGGCGGGCAATACCATGGGCCCGCTTGTAGCGATGGTAGAGAGCCCGCAAACCAGCTATAACGCTCACGGCGGCATGCAGTCCGAACAGAAGCATGCCAGGTCCCGTCACGGGCCGCGGACCCGCTGCCGTGGCATGCAGTTTCACGAACACGACTGGGGTCAGCGTAGCCGTCAGAGCCAACGCGCTCAAACACAGGTAGGCCAGTAAGCGGCGGCGTCCCGCCTCAAGCTTGCGCCCGGGATAGGTGTGGGCGAACAGATAAAACGCAGTGTTCTGTGCCACCACCGAGGCCATCAGTAAGCGATACTGGAACAGCAACGTCGGCGAAGCAGCGTCATTGGTAATCCAAAAGTTGACCGCCGCCCAGGCCACCATGCAGACAGATAAAATGAAAAACAACAGGTTCGTCAGGTGTTTACTATTACGCTGCAGCACGAAGAGAGCGATCAGACTCTGAGCTAAGGCAGAAAGAATGACAACGTAAATAAACATAAGCTTACAGTTATAGTACAATACATCGCATAAAAGAGGTTATATTCGTGGCAAAGTCCAATTATGCAGCATGGCAGATCAACCCCAACAGTTTCTCGGACGACTGGGACGACAGCGAAAAATTAAAGTTTTTCGCCCGCTATGCAATCCTGGCGCCTTCCGGCCACAACACGCAGCCGTGGCGCTTCACCACTAAGGGCACAAACCTGGTACTGGAGGCTGAGCGTAGCCGACATTTGCCCTACTCCGGCGTCCAAGCCAACGAGCCGTATGTCAGCCTTGGTGCCTGCCTCGGCACACTGGAACTAGCCGCCCGGGGATTCGGCTACAAGCTAGCCATCCACTATGACCTAATGGGCGATCAGGTGGCCAGCATCAGCCTAGCCGGCAAAGTGGCAGCCGAGGCCAGCCTGCTTGAGGCCATTACCCAGCGCGTCTCCAACCGCAACTTCTACGACGAAGCACCGCTGCCAGCGCCATTCTTAAAAACAATCGCCGCGACCGAGTCGCCACAAGTCTCAATGCTGATTTTAAATGATCGCCAAGACTTGGAGTACGTCGCCAAACTAACTACCGAGGCTACTCTAACGACCTTTGCCGACCAGGCCTTTCGCAATGAACTTAGCAAGTGGGTACGCAATAACATTACCCGTCAGGCCGACGGCATGCCCGGCTTCGTCCAGGGCATTCCCACGCCGGTCTCGCTGTTCGCGCGGCACGTCATCAAGCGCCTGGACGTTTCTAAAGACCAGGCCAAGAAAGACTCCAGCCGCGTGTTGCATTCCAGCAGCTTAGCGGTCATTACCATCCGAGACACCAGCCATGCCGCCCTGCTAGACGGCGGACGCACCTATGCTCGTCTCTGTATCTTGGCCCAGCAGCAAGGCGTTGCCACTACCGGCGTTGGCGCAGCCATCATCGATCCGGACACAACCAAAGAAATAACGGCCAAGTACCAGTTACCCGGCAAACCAATTGCCATCGTCCGAATGGGCAAAACTACCAAGCGAGCTCGACACACGCCGCGCCATGACCTCAGTAGCGTCCTGCGCTAAAATAAGCGCTACCGCATAAAACCAGGGAGGGTTCAGAAGCGACCGCCCAGCGGCTACTTCTGGACCCACTTTTGTTTGCCCTGCCCATGGAAGTAGACCGGGTGATCCTTGGGCCATAGTTTGACCTTCGGGATGGCGGCCGCTTTGGAGGCGCCATACGAAGAACGATATTCCGAATTATCCTTGAGCAGACCATCGACAATGGTCTGGGTGAGCTCACGGACCAGCTCCGGAGAAGCCGTCGCACCTTTCTTGAGCTCGATGTTGATTTCCAAGTAGTTCTTGGCGTTCTTACTGTAACCGGAGATCATAGTAAAACGACCAGTGATGACGTGTTCGTGCTCGATCTTAAGAAGCGCCCGGCGGATTTCCTCGGGATAAATTTGCGCACCAATGAAGGTGACCGAAAAGTCGCTGCGCTCGTAGACGTACACGAACGGCAGATTCCACAGTGTCTCGTCGATGTGACACTTCTTGAGCTCGACGGTGAGATCGCGTCCACGCCGTTCATATATGCGTCGGACCTCGTCGAGCGTAATAACACCACCGTGATCCTTCAGGTCGTAGCGTAGCAACGGCAGGCCACTATAGCCGGAACATACCAAACCGCCCTCTATCTCCTCGAAGTAGAACATTTCGGGCACAAACTGGGTGAAAGTCGGTTGCTTGGTAACCGGGCCGAAGATATCCTCGAACAGCGGCTTGTTTTTGACAGCCTGGCGGCGAATCATGATGGAAGCCGGGGTTTCGTGACTCATAGTGCCCATGTCAACCGAACCGTAGTGATTGAGGGTGGGCGTGTAGGCGTTCGGCAGTTTAGCGTACTTGACGATGTAATCGCGGAACTCCTCACTGAAGCCTTCGGCCGAGAAGACAATGCCGAGGTTATACTTCTTCCATTTGACGCCCTCTTCTAGCCCCAAGTCGATGATATCTTTCATAATCGGCGGGTAGCAGCCGATTATGACCTGATCAAAATCGGGACCGAGCTTCCGTACGCTGTTGATAACTTCGGTTTTATTAATACCCGGCGTAATGATGCTAAGGTCGTACCCCTTAGCGGCCACCCGCTTGATAGCCTCATACGTGAACAGGCCACCGATCCAGGCCCCCATAGCAAAGGCATCGATGTACAGCGTCTTCTTATTCTGGATCTGGAAGTTTTCACGCAGATATAGTTCGGCGCTAGTGGCGTAGTACTCGTCTTGCAGGTCGGTACGCGGGAAGTAAAATGGCTCGCCGGTGGAACCGGAAGTAGTGCTGATAACCCAGCGCTGGTCGGCGAACTTGCCGTCCCAGCAGAGTTCCTGGCGAGAGTACTTACGCAGATAGTTGTCCTTGTTGATCAGCGGGATGCGCTGGAAATCCTCAATGGTTTTGACGCTCCGCGAATCAAAATTGTTTTTAGCTAAGAAATCTTTGTAGGCCGGGACATGCTTGGCCATGTCGTGGAATAAGCGCAGCGCCATAACGTCGCCGCGACCCCGCCAGTGCCCCTCCGGCCACGTCTTAAGTTTCTGTTGTAACTTTGGAACGTTTCGTAGCTGGCGGGGTAACTGGGGGGTTAACATCTCATTTCTCTCCTGACATCATGGCTTGGAATTGCCGTAACTGCTGCTGATGAGCTTCGGTGAGCCGCTCCAAATCGAGCCGCTCATCGAGCGACACGAGTGTGCGTCCGTCACGGACTGGCTTCCCAAGTAAAATCTTCTTGATAACGTAAGCCACCGAAAGACCGGACAGCGCGGCGGCACTGCCGAGCTGCGGCCAGCTTGGCAGTGTCCTACCAACTTCCATCAGCGACTGGTACATCCGTAGGGGAATGTACTCCGGGCCAACAAAGTAGCGGCCGATCATCATACCGAGCTCGGGGCGAGGAATACCGCCGGCCTTGATACGTTCCAGAACCTCTTCGGGAATACGGCCGGCAAACAACTGTAGGTCGGCGTCAGTGTCATAGCGCTCTACTTCCAACAAGGCGTCGTCACCATCGTCGGCGGCCATCACCACTGGTTTACAGTGCGCCTTGGCGGCTTCACGCAGTACGATTTTCATGCGTAGGTCGTCCATTTCGTCGACCAAGACGTCTGGGTTGTGTGTTTCCAAGATTTCCTGGAGGTTTTCCTCAGTCAGACCGTCGTTATAGGCTTCAATTTCTATGTATGGATCGATCTCCCAGACCTTACGGGAGATGGCTTCCACCTTGTGCAGACCGACGTGGTGATACGGTGCCCGGATGCGGTTCAAGTTGCTGGGCTCGATGATGTCCATGTCGACGAGCAATAACTTGCGACCGATACCCTGCGAAACCAGCGCTTCGACGATGTTGCTGCCCACGCTCATACCAATAATAAGTAACGTCGCCGTGTATAGCTTCTGCTGCTCCTCGGCAGTAACTAGATTGCGATTACGAGAAGTGCGCAGCGCGCGCAGCTGTGCAACCGGCGGGAAGTGCACTAGCTTGTTCAGCCAGGGATAGTAGACCCATTTCCCCCAAGCATCGGGGTCGCCGTTGGTCAGTTCAGTGGCATAGGCCTCGAGCTCGGCGTCAGTTTTAGTATCTTTTTTAGCAGGAAAGGCGATATCGAAGAGTTCATCGATGGCAAGCCGTATGTGATCCTCCACCATAAGCTCGGGGTGTTCATCCCGTAAGGTTGCCAACTGGGTCGTCGGTAGGATCTGGGGTTTCATACTGCTCGTCTAGCGCGTAAAGCGTGCCTTTCTTACTTGATTTATATCATGAGTGATGCCATTGTAGCATAAAACGAAGCATAACAATAGGAAACGGTTGCACAAATAATGTCAGCGCGATACATTGAGGCTACATGTAACACAAAGTGAAAAATTAATAATGTCATTCGTAGCCCAACGGCTTGAGCATTTCGATAGCAGTGATTTCCGCGACGCTATCCGCAAACAAGCCCTTCTCATCAACCCCGTCGACCTGAGTATCGGCGTGCCGGAAGAGTTAACGGCTGACCATGTCAAAGCGGCGGCCATCCGGGCCATTATCAACGACAAAACCACCTATACGCCCAGCAACGGCCTGCCTGAACTTCGCACCGCCATCGCACACAAGCTCAAGCGCGACAACAACATCACGCTCGAACCAAGTGCCATCACCGTCGTTCCCGGCCTGACCACCGGCCAGCTCCTCGTCTATCTCGCCGTGCTCGACCCTGGAGACGAAGTCATCGTCTTTGACCCGTACTACCCGCCTTACCCGCACCTGGCCAGCATGGTCGGCGCTCGCGTGGTGTACGTCTCTACCCTGCCGACTTTCCAGCCGGACCTGGCCCAGATTGAAGCCAGTATTACCGACAAGACCAAGCTGATCGTCATCAACACCCCCAATAACCCCAGTGGTGCCGTGTACCCCGAGAAGACACTGCGTGCCATCGCCAAACTGGCCGAACGAAACAACATCCTGCTGATATCCGATGAAATCTACGAACACTTCGTGTACGAAGGTGAGCACTTCAGCGTCGGCAGCATCTACCCCAACACCATTACCATGAACGGCTTTTCGAAAGAGCACGCCATGACCGGCTGGCGACTGGGCTACATTGCCGGCCCACAAGAGATCATCGACGCCATCAATGAGCTGCAGCAGTACATCGTGATGTCGAGCTCATCGATTTCCCAGCACGCCGCGCTAGCGGCCCTAATGCACAAGCCGACCCAGCTGGTCGAAAAATATCGCCGCAAGCGCGACCTCGTGGTAACGCGCCTGCGGGCGGCCGGCTACGAGCTGCACGGTGCCGACGGCGCCTTTTACGCCTTTATGAAAGCGCCGCGCAACTTAACGGATGTCGAGTTCGTAGACCGTGCCACCGAGCGCGGGCTGATCATCGTGGCCGGGCGAGCGTTTTCACAGGCCCACGGCTACATCCGTATCTCGTACGGTGCGGACATCGCCAGCCTGGAGCGGGGCATCACCATTCTCGAGACGCTGGCCCGGGAATTACAAATTCAGCCGACGGCGAGTAATCAGCCGTCTACCAATACGGCGACTTAGCATATACTATTACTTAAAGAACCGAGCGCTCGACGAAGCGCCTAACACTGTGGGGATCACTGGATGCAAAAAATAGCAATTATCGAAGACGACCAAGCCATCGCCCAAATGTACCGGATCAAGTTTGAGACCGAGGGCTACGAAGTTGAAACTGCCGGCAACGGCCGTTTAGGACTGGAACTGGCTGAAAAGATGCAACCCGATATCATCCTGTTGGACCTGATGATGCCGGAGATGAACGGCGACGAGATGCTGACCCGCTTACGCAAAACCACCTGGGGCAAAGACATCAAGGTAATTATCTTGACCAACATGGGCGAGCAAGAAGCACCGGAGAGCGTCAAGCACCAGGCTGTGCGACGGTTTATCGTGAAAGCGGAAATGACCCCTCGCCAAGTAGCGGAAATGGTAAAGGCCGAGCTGACCGCGGCTTAAAGAGGTTACTATGGATCGTTTGAAAGTTGCACTTGTCGGCTACGATACGGAAGGCCGAGCCTCCTATGATTACTACAATGTAGTGGGCGCCGACATTACTATTTGTGATCAAAAAACCGACCTCGCGGTGCCCGCGGACGCCGCCACACAACTGGGCGACGGCTACCTCGACGGACTGGACCGCTTTGACGTCATCGTGCGCACCGCCGGCCTGCCGCCGCGCCTGATCTTAGAGAAAAATCCAGGCGTAGCCGGCAAAATCACCACCCATGTCAATGAATTCCTGCGTGTCTGTCCGACCCGCAATATCATCGGCGTCACCGGCACCAAGGGCAAAGGCACTACCTCCAGTCTGATCGCCGGCATGCTGGAGGCCGCCGGTAAGCAAGTGCGCCTCGGTGGCAACATCGGCCTGCCGCCGCTCACTTTCCTCGGCGAACTGACCGCTGATTCGTGGGTGGTACTGGAACTGTCCAGCTTCCAGCTGATCGACCTGGAACATTCACCCCACGTGGCCGTCTGCCTGATGGTCGTGCCCGAGCATCTGAACTGGCACAAAGACATGGCCGAGTACGTAGCCGCTAAGAGCCGGCTGTTCGAGCAGCAGACGTCCGACGACGTAGCGGTGTACCTGGCCGACAATCCCATCTCGACCGAAATTGCCGCCGCCGGCGCCGCCCAAAAGATCCCCTACTTCCGCAGTCCCGGCGCTTTCGTGAATGGCAACCTGATTACCATTGACGGCCAAGAGGTCTGCACCACTGACGAACTACAGCTACTAGGCCGTCACAACTGGCAAAACGCCTGTGCGGCCGTGACCGCCGTTTGGCAAGCCGGCCTGCGTGACCTCGCCGCCATACGGGCGACGCTGACGAGCTTTAGCGGCCTACCGTACCACCTGGAACTCGTCCATGAATTGGGTGGCGTGCGCTACTACAACGACAGTTTCGGCACCACACCGGAAACGGCCATTGTCGCCTTGGAAGCTTTCACCCAGCCCAAGGTAGTGATACTGGGCGGCTCGGATAAGGGCGTGCCCTTTGACCAGCTGGCCGAGGCGGCACGGACGAACAACGTCCGGCATATCGTGCTGATGGGCAATAGCGATAACCCGCACAACCCAAGCGTCAGTCCCAAGCTGGAGGCCACCCTGCGGGCGCATGGCTTTGAAGCCATCACCTCGCTGATAACCCCAGGCGGCCCGAGCGTAAGCGAGGTAGTCGCCGCTGCCCAGGCCCAGGCTCAGCCCGGCGACGTCGTGCTGCTCTCGGCCGGTTGTGCCAGCTTCGATATGTTCCCGAACTACAAGGCTCGCGGCGCCGCCTTCACCGAAGCCTTCCAGGCCTTAGGCTAGGTGTAAGACTCGTTTGACCTGTGCCACGACAGCGGTTTCCGGCTGGATGACCCGGGCCCGGCCACGAGCAAGCTGTTTTATCTCGCGTTCAATCCAGTGGTAGTGCGTGCAGCCCAACACGATGACATCGGCGCCAGCCTCTAGAGCCGGTTCGATGGATTGAGAAATCCGCGTCTCGTTCATTTGATTGTGCTCGATCAAGGACGACCAGTCGGCACAATCCGGTTCGATAAACGTACAAGCGGCGCCGTAGGTATCTTTGAGCCAGGCATAGCGTTCGCTACCCAAGGTAGTCGGTGTGGCGCAGACTGCCACCACCCCGGATTTCGTAAGCGCGGCAGCCGGTTTTACCATCGGCTCCAATGCTACCATTAGCACGTCAAAGGCGCCGCGCAGACGACGGATCAGTGTCGTGCTGACGGTGTTACAGGCCACCACGATGACGGCGACGCCGGCATCGACCAGCTCCTGGAAGATCGGTATGATAAAGCCGTAAATCTCATCTGGTGACTTGGTGGCGTACGGAAAATGCGCTGGGCTATCGTACCGGAACAACACTTCGGCATCTGGCAATTCCTTTTCGATGGCCCGGGCAACGCTTAAGCCTCCCACGCCCGAGTCGAAAACGCCAATCTTCATATGGCCTACGCGGTAGTCGCCCGGGCGGCCCGAATGACATTATCAAACAGCGCACAAATAGTGAGAGGCCCAACCCCGCCCTTGCGCGGCGTAATAGTCAGGTCGTCGCGGTCATAAACATCGTCAGCCAGATCGCCGACAGTCTTGCCTTGCTCACCGGCGACGCCGGCATCAACCACCGTGCAACGCTCTTTAATCATGGACGAGGTAATCAGACCCGGCACGCCGGTAGCAGTCACCAGGATGTCCGCCTGGCTCACCACACCAGTAATGTCCGGGGTCTTGCGGTCGACCACTTCGACATCGTATTCAGAGGTACGCAGCAGCCGCTCCAGCGGCGCTCCCACCAGCTTGCCGCGGCCCACCAACACAATCTTCTTGCCGCGCAACTCTACGTTGTAGCCAGCCAACAGCCACATGATGGCGAGCGGCGTGGCTGGATCGAGCGTGGCGCCGACCCCGAGCGCATCAACGTCCTTGGCGGGCAGTACCAGGTCCACAATTGCATCGGTCTGAGCAGGGTCTTCCAGCGGCAGCTGGACAATGATACCGTGCACGCTGGCGTCGTCGTTCAGTTCGGCAATCAGCACTGGCACCTCAGCCTGCGACACGCGGTGCACTTCCACGTCCACCAAGATGTCAGCCCCGTAGCGCTGCTTCATGCGCACGTAGGTACCGATTGCCGGATGCTCGATGGTCACGATGATGGCCAGTTTTGGCTGGATATCATGAGCCTGGCGCAGGCTACGCACCTCGTGCGCCTGGCGCTCTTTAATAAATTCGGCTAATTCCGAGCCATTCAGTACTTTCATGTCTAGTATTGTAACAGAGGAGGAGCGGAGATATGAGCAAACCCAAACGGAGCTGTTATGATAGAGCTACCATGGACGACCACCTCGCCGCCTTAACTACCTACATCAGCCAACAGTTGCAGGGTGGCCACCGCCCCGATGACATTGCCGCTGGCCTGCGGGCCGCCCAGTGGCCAGAAGATTATATTCAGCGCAGCTTTTACGCCGCCCAAGCCGCCATGCTGCCCAGTGATTTCACGCCGAGCACCCCAGTCGCCGCAGTCACCCCGCAAGCCACTGCGAAGCGCCGCGGCCGTGTCCGCACTGGCTGGCAACTTTTTAAGCAGAGCGCCGCTATCTTGCACGCCAACCGCTACTTGCTGCGTTACCTCGTCATGACCTGGGTCTGGGTGTTTGGCATTACTGCCGCCCTGGTCGCCATCTACTACTTTTTTGACGGCGCCCTGTACAGCTCGACTGACGGCAATGCCCTCAGCCCCCTTGGCTACGCCCTCGCCTTTGTCGATTGGCTGGCTATCAGCTTTTTTATCAATCTCTACGCCGCTGGCCTGACCGCGAATGTCTTCGATTTATTTGATGGCCAGCGCCAGCCCTACCGTGTGTACATGCGGCGCGCCTGGAGTAAGGCGCCCGCTCTCCTCACTTTTTCGCTCATCTCTGCCACGGTCGGCTTCGTGCTGCGCTATGTCGTTGAACGCGTCCGCTGGGTTGGCTGGCTGCTCGCGTGGCTGCTTGGTACCTTCTGGTCGCTCGGCACATTGTTTGTGGTACCGATCATCATGAGCAGTGAACGGCCAAGCGGGGTGAGTTCGATCAAGCAGTCGGTGCGTTTCTTTAAACAAACGTGGGGTGAAAATATTGTCGCTAAGGCGAGCGTGAACACGCCGGTTTTCCTGCTGCAGTGCGCCCTGCTTGCTACCGCCGTCTTCAGCTTCTTCGCAGCCGTAACAGCAGCGGGGCTGATAGGATTTATGATCGTCATATTCCTGTACTTTGCCGCCTCGCTCACCCTGAGCGTCATCGGCTCGTTTGCCAATAGCATTACCAACATCGCACTATTTTACTTCGCGACCACCCACCGCGTGCCGCCAGCTTTTAGCGCCGAGCTGCTCAACCAAGTGTTCGTACAGC
>Ga0207707_10006338_pt1 | contig 10333 bp, 5 predicted proteins | sample KBSC83BmetaG_FD_184336 | JGI IMG/M metagenome (GOLD analysis project Ga0207707, IMG submission 184336) | Corn rhizosphere microbial communities from Kellogg Biological Station, Michigan, USA - KBS C8-3B metaG (SPAdes) (version 2) | ecosystem: Host-associated > Plants > Roots > Rhizosphere ... | reverse complement strand
CGAGCCTCAAGGGCACCGAGATCAACACCGAGATCGAGGTGCTGGGCAGCCGCACGCTGGCGCGTGCGGTGGTCGATTCGCTGGGACTCCAGTTGCAGGTCACCGGCCCACGCGGTGTGCTGCGCAGCCAGGTCTTCCCCTACATCCAGCCGGTACGCACACAGCTGCCGGACGCGCCATCGCCCCACCTGGGCCTGCTGGGCAAGCTGGCTGCTCGTTTCAAGGGACTCATCCCGAACAGCGGCGGATACCAGCTGGATCGTCAAGCCAATGGGCGGTACATCCTCACGAACCTGGACACGAAAAGCCGGATCGGCGCCGTCGCGCCGGGCGACACCCTGTCGCTGGAGGGGATGCGGTTCGTCTTTGCGCCGCCCGCGGGCGACGCGCTCGACCAGTACAATTTCTCGATCCTGCCAACGAACATCGCGGTGAACAACACGCAGGGGGCCATCAGCGTCTCACGGCCGATGCCTCTCGCGAGTCTCGCGCTCCTCAGCTATGAAGACCCGGACCCGGAGCTGGCGCGGGACGTCCCCAACGAACTCACCGCGCTGTACCTGGCGCAACGTCACGCCGTGGGGCGGGAAGGGAACGAGAACACGGTGAAGTTCCTGCAAGCGCAGATCAAGCAACTCGGCACGTCACTCACCGCGCAGGAAGATTCGCTGCGTCGCTTCCGCGAGACGCACCAGGCCGTGAGCCTGCAGGACGAGGCCACGACGGGCGTGCAGCGCCTTGGCGACCTCCGGGCGGATCGCAACAAGATGGAAGCGGAGCGGTCGGCGCTCGGCGTCCTGCTCAGGAACATCAAGGCGCCCACGGACTCGAATTCGGCCAGCGGTTCTTCGCGCTATCGCTACCTGGTCGCGTTCCCGACGCTGCTGCAGAATCCGGCCACGGCGGGACTGCTGCAGTCGCTCAACGAAGAGGAAAGCAAGCGCTCGGCACTCATCACCAAACGTACGCCCGCCGATCCCGAGGTCCAGGCAATTGACTCACGCATCAGCGCGCTCGAGTCACAGATAAATGGCATCGCGACCACGTACTACAACGGACTGTCGAATCAGGTCGCCGGATATGATTCCGCGATCTCGCAGTCCCAGGCCCGGTTGAGCACGCTGCCGGGCAAGGAAGTGGAGGAAAATCGCCTGGAACGGCAGCCCAAGGTTCTCGAGGATCTCTACACGATGCTGCAGACCCGGCTCAAGGAAGCCGAGATCGCCGCGGCATCGGTGGATCCGACGGTGCACATAGTGGATACGGCAACGCTGCCACTCAGGCCGTCGCGGCCCAAGCCGATCCTCAATCTGATTCTCGCGGCGGCGGCGGGGTTGCTGCTGGGCGTTGCGGCCGCATTCCTCCGGGAATCCGCGGACAAGAACATCCATTCCCGCATGGACGTGCAGGCGACGACGCGCCTGCCGGTGCTGGGACTGATTCCGCGCATTGACCTGGCACAGCGCCGCATCTTCTCCACGTCCGGCCCGTGGCGAGCGCCACGACTGCCGTCGATCGTGAAGAACGACAGCCCGGCGGAAGGCTCTGCATCCGATCAGTCGGGCGACGACGCGGACATCCATGCCGGCATCGAGATGCCCGAGGTGCTGGAGGCGTTCAACCGTCTGGCCGTCAACGTGTCGTTCGGGCAGCAGGGGCATCGGTTGAAGGTGCTGGTGATCACCAGCCCCACACCGGGTGATGGCAAGACCACGGTGGCGGTGAACCTGGCGCTCGCCATGGCGCAGCGGGGGCGCAAGGTGCTGCTCATCGATGCCGATCTGCGCCGGGGCCGCATCAACAGCGTACTGAAGACGAACCGCGGCCCGGGTCTCTCGGACGTGCTCAAGGGCCAGGCACAGGTGGAGCGTGCTCTCTGTCATTTGCGGGTGGAGGACGGCGCGACGCTGGACTTCCTGCCCACCGGGCGCCTGATGGCGAATCCGTCGCAGGTGCTCGCGGAGGGTCAGGCCCTGGCGCTGCTCCAGCGTCTGGAGGCGTCGTACGACCTCATCATCCTCGACACGCCGCCGCTCAACGCCGTGTCGGACGCCGTGCTGCTGGGTGCATCGGTGGGTGGCGTGATTCTGGTGGCGCGATCCGGCGTCACCGCCACCGGCGCGCTCGCGTTCGCCATGGAGCAGTTCTCGAACATCCGCGCCAACGTCATCGGCACCGTGCTGAACGACATCAACTTCAATCAGGATGCGCGCTACGACGCCGCGTACCGCTACTACCGCTACGATCCCAAATCCTACTCTGTGTCTGAATGAGGAGCTGCCATGTCCAAGTCGTCTGATGCACGCGCACGTGTACTGGTTACCGGTGCTGGTGGATTCATTGGCCACCATCTCGTCTCGTTTCTGAAGGATCGCGGCTACTGGGTGCGCGGCGTCGACATCAAGGAGCCGGAGTACGCGAAGAGCGACGCCGACGAATTCCAGTTGCTCGACCTGAGGCGGTGGGCGAACTGTCTGGAAGCCACGCGCAACGTGGATCAGGTCTATGCGCTCGCGGCCGACATGGGCGGCATGGGATTCATCTCGTCGCATCACGCCGAGATCCTGCACAACAATCTGCTCATCAGCACGCACACGCTGGATGCGGCGCGCGTCAACGGGGCGAGCCGCTACCTGTACACGTCGTCGGCGTGCGTGTACCCCGAGTACCGGCAGACCGACACCAACGTGGTGCCGCTCAAGGAAGACGATGCCTATCCGGCCATGCCGCAGGACGCCTACGGGTGGGAGAAGCTCGTGACCGAGCGGCTGTGCATGCACTATCGCGAGGAATACGGCATCGCGACGCGCACGGTGCGCTTCCACAACATTTTCGGACCACTGGGCACCTGGACGGGCGGCCGCGAGAAGGCGCCCGCCGCCATGTGCCGCAAGATCGCGCTGGCCAAGCTCAGGGGAGAGCGCGTGATCGAGATCTGGGGCGACGGAGAGCAGACGCGGTCGTTCTGCTACATCGATGACTGCCTCGAAGGCATCTACCGCCTCATGAACTCGGATTACGCCGAGCCACTGAACCTGGGACAGGACCGTCTGGTGACGATCAACCAGCTCGCGGATCTCGTGGCCGATGCGGCCGGAGTGAAAATCGAGAAGCGTCACGTGCCGGGTCCCCAGGGCGTACGCGGGCGCAATTCGGACAACACGCGCTTGCGCGAGGTGCTCGGGTGGGAGCCCGCGATTTCGCTCGAGGATGGGCTGGCGCGGACGTACGCCTGGATCGAGCAGCAGGTGATCGAATCGGCGGAGCCCGCCGCAGGTTCGCCTGTCTACTCCGGCTCCCCCGTCGCGGCGGCTACGGCCTGAGTCGTCCCCATGCACGCGGGCGTGCCACCACGTGGCAGCCCGCGTCGCTGTGTAGTGACGTTGGCATCATGGTTTCATCCATGCGTGGGGTGCGGCGATGATGTTGGTTTCGATGGCCGGCACCGGGTGGTTGCGCGGGCCGGTGTTCGCCGAGCTGTTCCCGCTCGCGCTGACGCCGGTTCTGCTCGCGGGAATGTGGTATCGGAACGCGCTGCCCCGCGTGATCCGGCGCGGCTATGCGGTGCTGCTCGGCGTCGTCATCGTGGCGTTCGGCATACTCTGCCTGGCGCGCGCCAGCCGCAACGTTGTCGATCCGCCGCGCTGGGATGTGCAGTGTTTCTGGCTGTTCGGCAAGGTGGCCATCGCGGGCGACGACTTCTATCGGCCAGAGAGCTTTCACGCCGTCGCGGACTCGCTCCGTGCCGCCGGCGAACCCGTGAGCACTGCGGGCGATTTCAACCGGGAGCTCCTCGACGTCGGATTTCCGTATCCGCCGATGACCATGCTCCTGTTTGCCCCGCTCGGTCTCCTCGGTCTGCATGCGGCCGCGCTGCTCTGGTACCTCGTGATCATCGCCAGCACGGTGGCCGTTATCGGCGTGCTCTGGCACAGGCTGTTCGAGCCGCACGGGATGTGGGAGCTGGCGTTCACCACCGCCATGGTGCTCACCCTGCGGGCCACGTATTCGACCTATGCATTCGGCCAGACCGGCTTTCTGCTGCTGCTTTTCCTGCTGCTCTTCTGGCGGGACCGAACTCGAATGTCCGGCGGAGCGGATCTGGCTCTGGCCATGATAGTCAAGCCGGTTGCCGCGTTCTTTCTCGGCTGGACTGTGCTGGACCGCCGCTGGCGCTCCGTGATGGCGACTGTGCTCGTGCTCGCCGCCCTTGCCGCAGTGACGGCACTGGCGTTCGGATCGGAGGTGTTCACTTCATTCATCACGAGTAATGCGGTGAGTCGCATGCCGCACTCCTACTACTCGTCGAACATCAACCAGTCGCTGCTGGCGACCTGGGTTCGCGCGACGCACTATGATTTCAGCCATGGGTCGCCGATGGCGCAGCCGGCATTCCTCGTCATGGCGTTCGCGATTGCCGGGCTCACATTTTCCATGGTGATGTGGCTGGGCCGTTCGCGGTCGGCGCTGGGGCTGGCCATGGGAGTGCCCGCGGCGCTCCTCCTGTACCCGCAAACGCTCGAGCACTACAGCGTCCTGCTGCTCCTGCCCCTGCTGTTCATCTGGACGCGGCAGGAGGAACTCGGCATTTCACAGGCCATGACTATGGTGTTCGTCACGCTGGAGTACGCGCTGGTGCGTTATCATGGGGGACGTCTGGATTTTTTCGCGATCCTTCTCTGCTGGGTGACACTGCTGGTGATTGCGATTCGCGTCGTGAGACACCCGTCGATGAGCGCGAAGCCCCGCCGGATGCAACCATTGGGAGCGGCTATCGCGAACCACTGACCTTGTACACCGTCATGGCACCGTCCCGGAACGAGGGCGTGGCGTGCGCGGAGAGAATGGCGTCAACCCGCTCGTCTGTGCCTGCCTGAATGATGTAGTCGTAATCGTGGTTCACACGCTGCCAGTCGAGCGGCGAAAAATCCGCCGTGCCCCACCGCGCGGCGGGAAGATACAGATGGTGCAGCACCACGAAGTGCCGGAAGTAGGAGAGCAGCGCGTCGCCATCCCGCGCGCCCGTATACGACCAGAGGCCGGCTACCTGTCCCCGGTTTCGAATGATGTGCCAGAAGGCGTACTGCGCGTACGGGTCGACGCGAGGGTGCGGCTGATGATCGGAGATGATGGCGAGAAGCCGGGTGTCTGGCGGCACATGCTCGAGGGCAACGTCGAAGTCCGCGAGCAGCCGGTCCGCCGACCGCGTATAGTGCCAGATTACCAGGGCGTTGAGCACGCATGCGGCGAGCAGCGCTTGGCGCAGCCACGGGCGCGGCGCGTCGGACGGCTCCCGTGCCGTCATGCAGAAGGGAAGAAGCCAGGCGGGAAGGAGCCAGCGGATGTCCATGGCGCCACCAACCTTGCTCCCCTGGGGAAATACGAGAAACAGCACGAGGAACACAATGGCGGATGCGGTGAACGTATCGAGGCGGAGTCGCGCTCGATTGATGTACAGGAAGGCCATGAGACAGATCCCATACAGGGCAGCCATGATCCCCGCCTGCAGCAGCGAGAATGAAAAGAAGGGCGCGCCCAGCTCCAGCAATTTCATGGACGCGCCGCGAAACTCGAACGACTCAACCAGATTGGCACCGCCAGGCGAGGTCAGGACGACACCCCAAGCCACCCCCACCACCGCTGTGATGGTGACGCACGTGACCAATTCGGAGCGGAACAGGCGGTGCCGGAGATTCGTGGGCAGTTCGCCCTGTGGCAGGAGCCCCAGGGCATAATCAACCCAGATGACGACGAGCGCGATGAGTGGCGTGGTGAGGTGAATGAGCAGGAGCCCCACCGCTGCAATGGAGAGCAGGATACGCACCGGCCACGACGGCACGGCGCGACGCGGCCACCACCAGGCGAACCAGAACAGCACGATGCCAACGCCAATGGCGTAATTGATCATGCCCTGGATGAGAAACCAGTTGAATCCCAGCAGGGCGCCGACGAGCGCCCACTCGCGGCGTGGTGGTGCCGTGACGCTGATCAATGCGTACATGCCGGCCGGCAGCAACGCGAGCGCGATGGCCGTGAGGATCCGGAGCGCCGCGTGCGGGCCGAACAGGTGAACGAGTGCCACGCCAACCAGGTCAACGCCTATATAGGCCGTTGGCGTGAGATGCACCACGATGCCGGGCGGTGGCGCGCCGAACCAGAAGCGCTCCATAAGGACATAGCGCGCCAAATGGTTCATCACGTCGCCGTACGGAAAGTGGTGCGCCAGCACCGCGACGGCGATGTTGACGACCGTCGCGAGCGCGACGGCAGTGCCGGCGGCACGATGTCGCGCGCCGGCACTGCCGGTCATGGCGTTCGGCACCGCGGGACGTTCAGCCTCGGCAGTGGAGTGCTCTGTCACGGCGCGGTTCCGGCGCGCGGAACTGCTGGAGGGAGAACGCTAAACACGCCCCAGGCGATCGATCATTGCCTGAAGAAGATCCCATCCATTTGCAGCATCCGCCCGGTTCTTCTGTCACTGAACCCTGGGTAAATGGCATGAAGTTCGTAACCGAGTTGTCCAGTCCGCTCCAGAATTTCCTTGAACAATGCCTGACCCGCATACAAGGGCACCAACGAAAGTTCGAGTTGAATTCCCTTGACTCGTGGGAGCAACCCGGATGCGCCTTCAAGAACCTGCAGTTCAAATCCCTGCACATCAACCTTGAGGAAAATTGAATTGGCATTCCTCATGTCGTCGCTGGCGAGCATGTCCAGTCTTCGAATCGGGACCAGCTCGGAACCCACATATGCCGAATGCGGTGCCGCCTTCACATGGGCATCCAGAATCCCCAGTACAGAACTGCTGTACGAATTCTCTGCAATATTGATTTCGATTTCCCCATCGAAATTTCCGATAGCCATCCGACTGGCCACGGTCCACAGGGCGTCACCGCGACTCGCATGTTCCAGTGCAGCGTGTGCGCTCGAAAGCGGCTCAAAGGAAATGATCCTGCCTGAATATCCGGACTCGCGAAGGCCGCTCGCGTACTGGCCGACATTGGCCCCCACATCCAGAACAAGGTCAACCTGATAATGATCACACAGGAGTCTTGTTCGTAATGCATCGGAGGTCAACAGCGAAACCCGCTTCACGTCAAAGCCAGTACGCCGTATCAATTTCTTGAGGAGCTTTTTCAAGGTTCCGCTCGTCAGAATGGGCGTGGGCGAGTTGTGAATGAAGCGCCGCATGAGACGGGAGAACGTGTTGCGGGCACCGGTGCGGAGGGCCGACGTCAGCGTGCAACTTATTGAGTGCGTGCGGGGCGCTCAATAGCACGACAGGAGTATGCGCACTCGGTGCCAGGTCAGTCACGATGCCAGGCGCATGGCGACTCGCTAGATTTGCGCAGGCCCGTCCGGGAGGGAACCGCGCCACAGTGCCGGGTATATTCCTCAACCCGGTCGGCTGGCGACGGGCGGGCTGGGCCGCGGGCGTCATGGATTTCCATCAATTCCACTTCGACGACGAATCAGCAGCATGGCTCAGCAGGGCGTACTTCCGTGAGCACGACGACGGTCGCGAGCGAGCCCCTTCTCGCGCGACGTCTGCGCTGGGCCGGCCGAGGGGTCTGGGCCATTACCGATCAGGGATTGTTCGCGGTGTCGAACTTCGCCATGAACATCCTGCTCGCGCGCTGGCTCACGCCCACCGAGTACGGTGCGTTCGCGATTGCGTACTCTGTGTTTCTCCTCTTTGGCACCTTGCACACCGCGCTGCTCACCGAGCCGATGCTCATCTTCGGATCGGCGAAATACGAGGCGGGCTTCGCGGCGTACATGCGTGTGCTGCTGCGCGGGCATTGGCTGATCTCGGGCGCTGGCGGCGTGCTGCTCGCGATTGCCGGGGGCATCGTGTGGCTTGTCGGCTCGCGCGATGTGGGTGTGGCACTCATCGGGCTCGCGCCTGTGGCGCCATGCGTGCTCCTTGCCTGGTTGACGCGCCGTGCCTGCTTCTCGCGGCTCCAGCCGCACTGGGCCGCCGCAGCGGGTGGTGTGTACCTCGTATTGATGCTGGCCGGTCTGTACGCGCTCTTCCACCTGGCGCTGCTCTCCGTGTTGTCCGCGCTTCTCGTGATGGGTGCGGCGAGTCTCGTGGCCGGGCTCTGGCTGGTGCATCGCATCTGTGCCGGTGGCGCGGCATTTTCTCCGGACGTCACAGCGCGCCATGTGGTGGACGACCACTGGAGCTACGGGCGATGGGCGCTCGCGACCAGCGTGGTCTCGTGGGTGCCGTCGAACATCCTGCTCGTCGCCATGTCCGGCTTCGCGGGACTGGCGGGTAGCGCCGCGTTCAAGGCAATGCTGAATCTCGTCATGCCGATTCTCCAGTCGCTGACCGCGCTGGCCATCCTCCTGCTTCCCGCGCTCGTACGCGTACGTGGCCGCCCCGCGTTTCGGAAGCTGCTGCTGTTTTCGCTGGCGCTGTTCGTAGGCGGTGCACTGCTCTACTGGATACTCCTGGGCGCGTTCGCCGAACCACTGGTCGGACTGCTGTACAAGGGTCGCTACGGCGATACCGCCAGATTGCTCTGGGTGATTGGCCTGCTGCCGGTATCCGCAGCCGTCGTTGCCGTATTGAGTACGGTGCTGCGCGCCGTTGAGCGGCCGGACCAGATCTTTTGGGCATACGTCGCCTCTGCGCTGGCCGCAACCACGGCGGGCATCTGGGCACTGGCGCACTTCGGGCTGCTCGGCGCGGCCGTGGGACAGCTCGCGGCATCCGTGGCAACCGCGGTGGCACTGGTGGTCATCGTGCTGCTCCGTCGCCGCCGCGCGATCGCGCAGGGAACGAATGAGTTCGATACTCCCATTCCGTAGCGCGGTTCACTGGCGTTGCTGCTGCGCGCGAGCGGAGCCACGAATCGTTCCAGCCATGCGTCGTGCACCCAGTGAAAAATTGCATTCTGCGAACGACGCAGCGGTGCATTTTGCGAGTGTTACCGTGATGTCGAACACAATTGGCCGAGATTAATGTCTCGCCCTATTGCTCATTGACCTTTGACTCCTATTTTCGTCCCGGGATTGATGGGCGCTTCACGCGACATCGGTCCATGTCAACTGCGCGGCCCTCACGGGTCCGCGATAATGGCAAACCCGGCGAAAGCCGGGGACGCAAAGCTACGAGGCTACCGCATCCACAGTGGATGCCAGGCCAGTCGAGCCGCCGAACGGGTTTGTGCACAGGGGTACGCGCATGCAATTCTCCCGAAAGGCTGACGTGTTGGTCTCCGTCGCGATTGTCCTCTCGCTGGCCGGCTGTCTCGATCGATCCAGTCCGATCGCTCCCTCCGCAGGAACCGCAGAAACCCGAACCATCGCACACGTCGTCACGACGCCGTCGAAGACACATCTGATCGTGGACTCGACGGTGACGCTGCACGCCGCCGTGGAAGATTCCGCGGGCAGTCCGGTGAACGGGGTGTACGTGTTCTGGTACAGTTCCGATACGACGATCGCAACCGTCTCGCCCGCCGGCGAAGTCAGGGCGTTGCGGGAAGGCGCGGCGACGATCGCCGCGTACGTCGGCAAGGTCAAGGGCGCATCCGCGCTCACGACCACCGCGATCGTGGACTCGGTCCGCGTCTCCCAGCCGAGCACAACGCTCCAGGTCGGGAAGACAACGCAGGTCACGGCGCAGGCGACGGACAGCAAGGGCAGAACGCTGAATCGCACGGTGACGTGGTTGTCGAGTGACCCCACCATCGCCTCGGTCTCGTCGAGCGGCGTCATCACGGCACTCAAGGCGGGCACGACGACCATCGACGCGTCGGTGCTCAGCGTGAGCGGCAGTCTCACCACCACTGACACGCTCCTGTCGCTGTCCACCAACAATGGCAACGGCGGCAGCGGCGGCAAGAAGATCGGTCATGTGAAGGTGACGGTTTCGCCGACTCCGGTGAGCTCGGTGCTCATGTCACCCGCAACGGTATCGCTGAGCATTGGTGCGACGGCGCAAATAGCCGCGACGCCGCTGGATTCATCAGGCAAGCCGCTCAGCGGACGCACCGTGACATGGAGCAGCGCGAACAACGCCGTGGCCACCGTATCCTCGACGGGACTGGTGAAGGGTGTGGCGTTCGGCTCGACGAGCGTGATTGCCACCGTGGATGGCATGCAGGGTTCCGCGGCGGTCAACATCCCGGTGGTTGGCGCCTCGGTGCCCGTGGTGAGTCCGGCGTTCGTCTCGCTCATGACAGGGCAGACCTCGCAGGAGACCGCCGTGCTCAAGGACGCCAGCGGGAACGTGATCTCCGGTACATCGTTCACCTGGACGACGAGCAATTCGTCCGTCGCGAAAGTGACGCCATCGTCATCGGGCAGCACCGCGACC
>Ga0207707_10006337_pt1 | contig 10333 bp, 10 predicted proteins | sample KBSC83BmetaG_FD_184336 | JGI IMG/M metagenome (GOLD analysis project Ga0207707, IMG submission 184336) | Corn rhizosphere microbial communities from Kellogg Biological Station, Michigan, USA - KBS C8-3B metaG (SPAdes) (version 2) | ecosystem: Host-associated > Plants > Roots > Rhizosphere ... | reverse complement strand
GAGATTTGCTGAGTGATTTCACTTGTTCTTCCTCTTCTGATGCTGGCGCTGGAGCCGAATACCAACGGCACGCGGCTCAAGGAATTGGTGTCGCTGGAAGGCGTGCGCGATAACCAGCTCATCGGTTACGGGCTGGTGGTGGGTCTCAATGGAACGGGAGATCATCGCCAGACGCTGTTTCCGGCGCAGAGCTTGGCCAACCTTTTGCAGCAAATGGGTGTCGCTGTCGACCCCAATGCGATTCGCGTCGCGAATACCGCGGGCGTTATGGTGACGGCCACGCTCCCGCCATTCGCACAACCCGGAATGCACATTGACGTGACGGCGGCGGCCATTGGTGACGCCACGAATCTGCAGGGCGGTTTGCTGTTGCTCACTAGTCTGAAGGGAATTGACGGTCAGGTTTATGCGGTATCGCAAGGATCGGTGGTCACTGGCGGATTCGCCACGGGAAAGACGGGCAACGGGCAGACCGTGAATCACCCCACCGTGGGGCGCGTGCCGGGAGGCGCGACGATCGAGCGCGTGTCGCCGTCTGTTTCTCCCAACGGCCGCGTGAAACTGCAGCTCATGCAACCGGATTTCACTACTGCGATCCGCATCAGCACCGCCATCAACGACAAATTTGCGGACGGCAAACCGCCGCTGGCCAAACCGGAGAACTCGGCGTTAGTCGCCGTGACGATTCCGCCGGACTACGCCAACCGGGCCGTCGAATTCATTGCCGAAGTGGAGGCTCTGACAGTGCAAGCTGACCGGCCGGCTCGCGTGGTGATCAACGAGCGTACGGGCACGATCGTCATGGGGAAAGAAGTTCGAGTCTCGCCGGTTGCCATTATGCATGGCAATCTGACCGTGGAAATTCAGACCGTGAATACGGTTTCGCAGCCGGCGCCTCTTTCGCAGGGGCAGACGGCGGTGGTGCCGCAGGTCTCGGTGGGCGCGAGGGAAGAGAAGTCGCGCAGCCTGGTGCTCAAGCAGGGCGCAACGGTTGAAGAACTGGTGCGCGCGCTGGGCTCGATTGGGTCTACACCGCGCGACGTCATCGCGATTCTGCAAAGCCTACGCGCAGCGGGAGCGCTGGAAGCGGATATTGACGTCCTCTAGACTCTTATGCCGGCCGACTCTCTTATTCCGGGAATACTATCAACACCTGGACTTGCTACTGGGGCAAACACGCCCACGCAAAAGACCAAAGACGCGGCGGTGCAGTTTGAATCGCTGTTAGTGGGGCAGATCCTCAAATCGGCGCATTCAGAGGATGGCGGGTGGTTGGGCGCTGGAGAAGAAGATCAGACGGCCGGCTCCGCGATGCAGATGGCCGACGAGTATTTCGCGCGCGCCCTAACCTCGCATGGAGGGCTCGGCTTGGCGCGGATGATCTCGAACAGCCTGGACCAGGCTTCAGCAACTGCGGCTGCGAATGCGGCTAACCGCTCCAATCCCGCGACGAAGTAGACGCCATCTGGGGAACACCGTCGTAGGCCGAATGCGGCTGAGAGGTCCCGGCCGGTTCTGGCGAGGTTGGTTCCACATGCTGCGCTGAACCGGTTCCGCAGGTGCGTATCACCACTTCCTTCCAGGCATCGGCGAGCGTGGTGAGGACCGAGAGGGCCTGGTGAAACGCTTCCTCCGACTTTTGGGAATGGCCGGCCACTAACTGCCTTTGGACATAGCCGTAGAGTTCAGCCAGCGTATGGGTGAAACTCGCTCCCACGGAATGATCCAGCGCCAGGGTGAGTTCGTCGACAGCCTCATGCGCTTTGGTGACGGCCCGTCCGCGGGCGAAGATGTCGCCATCTTTGAAACGCGCGATGGCTGTAGTTACGCTGGCAATCGCCACGTCGTACAACATCTGAACCCGTTCTACGGGGTGCGCGGAGAAGACTCTGTTTTCGATGTAGTCCCGATGAGCTTGCTGTGCGAACTGATCATCCATCAGGGGTACATATCGCAAAAAATCCGCCAACGTATAGCTCTATCTGCTAAGGCCTAAGGTTTTCTCTACCTTACGTCGATGTAGGGTCTATCGCGCAGTACTAACGTGCAGATGGTATTACGGGAGAAACTAACAGTGTCGACAGTTTTGTGGCTTACCTCAAGTCCGCAAGTGAATGTGGTGCAAGCATTTGAGCGGGTTACGCAGTTCAAAGTGGTGGTCGCAGACGGCCTGAACACCACCTGGAACCGGATTGAAGACCGCTTTCGGGCCGTTCTGATCGAATTGCCGACCGCAGACTCCGTGATCCGCGCTGCATTAGCGCAGGCGCACCGGACAGCGGTGCCATTGCCGGTGGTCATCTACGACAAGGAATCGGTCCTCGACGAATCGCTGGTCCGGCCGCCGGCCATGTTCCACCACCTAACGGGGGTGCAGACTCCGGAAGCCCTAGGCGCGGTTGTGCAGGAGGCCCCCCGGGCGGGTGCGCGGCGCGAGCCATGGGCGAATCTTCTGATCGGCGATAGCCAGCCGATGCGGGATCTGCATGCGTTGATCCGTTTGATCGGTCCGCGGCAGGCGACCGTTTTGATCACCGGCGAGACCGGGACTGGTAAGGAAATGGTGGCGCGTGCCATTCACATGGCCAGCCGGCGGGCAGAAACCGAAATGATTGCGGTCAATTGCGCGGCGATTCCGGAGAACCTGGTGGAAGCGGAATTATTCGGACATGCGAAGGGCGCTTTTACGGGTGCGACGAATCCGCGGTCGGGCCACTTTGAACAGGCTCATCGTGGGACCATCTTCCTAGACGAAATTGGAGAATTGCCGCTCGAAGCGCAGTCCAAGCTGCTGCGTGTTTTGCAAGAGCGCCAGATTCAACGAATCGGAAGTTCGGAATCGCTTCCGATTGACACGCGGGTGATTGCCGCTTCGAATGCGGATTTGCACGCCGCGGCGGAGGAAAAGACGTTTCGCGAGGACCTACTGTACCGCTTGAATGTGGTCCCGGTGCACGTTGCGCCGCTGCGTGATCGCATCAGCGACATTCCGCTGCTGGTGGATCATTTCATTGAAAAGGTTTGTATGCGGGAGGGGATCGAGCCGAAAGTTCTGTCTCCCAGCGCTCTCGATCGCCTGATCAGCTACCATTGGCCGGGCAACGTCCGCCAGTTGGAGCACTCCATTGAAATGGCGGTTACGTTGGCCGGAAACCGGACTCGGCTGTACCTGGGTGACTTTCCGTTTCCGTCTCCGCGAACCATCACTGCAATGGAGCCGGAAATTCGCGTTCCTGCGTCGGGCGTCAATTTCGAGGAAGTCACGGCGCGTGTAGAGAAGTTATTGCTGGAAGAAGCGCTCCGCACTTGCGGTGGAAATAAAGCGAAAGCGGCGAACATTCTGGGGATGAAGCGCACCACTTTGTTGTACAAGACCAAGGCATTGGCAGCGCTCGCGAGTTAGTTATTTATGGCGGACGGCACAGCAATCGGGACCAAGACCATCGCCAATCCGTGGGGCGCGCGCCTTTCCGCGGGCTTCGGCGAGATGGGTGTGCCCATTGCCGTGGTGGCGATCGTACTCGCGCTCATCATGCCCATGCCGGGCGCGCTGCTCGATTTCCTGATTGTCAGCGACATCATGTTGTCTGTGATCGTCATGATGGTGGCGGTCTACATCCGGCGGCCGGTCGACTTCAGTGTTTTCCCGACGACTTTGCTGTTGCTTACTCTGTTCCGCCTGGCACTGAACATATCGTCATCGCGACTGATTTTGTTGAATGGAAATACCGGAACTTCTGCGGCTGGTCACGTGATTGAGGCCTTCGGCAGCTTCGTGGTCGGCGGCAACTATATTATTGGCGCGGTCATCTTCCTGGTTCTGATCGCCATCCAGTACGTTGTCATCAACCATGGTGCGGTTCGTATCTCGGAAGTGACGGCGCGTTTCACGTTGGACGCTTTGCCTGGTAAACAAATGTCGATCGACGCCGATCTCAATTCGGGGCTCATCGACGAGACCGAAGCGCGCGCCCGCCGGAAACATCTTTCGGCCGAAGCGGAATTCTTCGGAGCCATGGACGGCGCATCGCGCTTCACGCAGCGTGATGCGGTGGCTAGCATTCTTATTACGAGTATCAATATTATTGCGGGATTCCTGATTGGAGTCTTGCAGCACGGCATGGAACTGCGCCGCGCGCTCGAGACCTACACGGTCCTCACCATTGGCGACGGTCTGGTAACCGTCATTCCGGCGCTGATGATCTCGATTTCAGGCGGCTTGATCGTCACACGGACGGGCTCGGAGGACAGCCTTGGTGACCAGGTCCACAAACAACTCCTGGGGAATGCGCAGCCTCTGCTGCTGGCCAGCGGAGTTCTGGTGGCACTGGCTCTGCTGCCGGGGTTGCCGACAATTCCGTTTCTTCTCATGGGGGGCGGATTGGGCACGGTCTCCTGGAGAATGCGTCAAAAAACTGCCGCTATCGCCGCGGATTCGACAGTGGCGGCAGCCAAACCCAAAGAAAATCTGGAAGGCTTGCTCAAGGTGGAACCGCTTTCGGTGGAAGTCGGTTTGGGCCTGGTCAACTTAGTGGAACGCGGCGCCGACTCGCCCTTGCTCACGCGTGTTTCCGGCATCCGCAGGCAACTGGCGACCCAGCTCGGCTACCTGATGCCGCCCGTGAAAGTGAAAGACAACGTGGCGCTGCGGTCGCGTGAATATGTGATCCAGATGCGCGGCAGCGAGATCGCTCGCTTTGAGCTGCTGCAAGGCCATGAATTGGCCATTCCGAGTGGAAATCCCGATCCTACACTGCAAGGAAAACCGACGGTCGATCCAGCATTCGGACTGCCGGCAATTTGGATTCGCCAGGATCAAGTGGACCGCGCCCGGAGCAGCGGCTACACCGTGGTCGATGCCGTCAGCGTGATCGGAACGCATTTGACCGAATTGGTGCGGCGGCACGCGCACGAATTGTTTACGCGGCAGGACGCCAAAGTGTTCTGCGACCGTGTGGCGCAAGAAAATCCCAAGGTCGTCGAGGATTTGGTCCCGAAATTGCTTCCTCTAAGCACGATCCAGCGAGTGATCCAGAACATGCTCCGGGAACGTGTGCCTATTCGCGACGGTGTCGGGATGTTGGAGGCACTGGGCGAAGCCGCGCACAGCAGCAAGAACCCGGTCCTGCTCACCGAATACGTGCGCCAGGCCATCCGGCGCGCGATTGTTAGGCAATTGGTGAACGCGCAGGGAGAGTTACCGGCGTACTTGGTGGATCCGTCGCTCGAGCGTGCGATTGAATCGTCGGTCGAGCACGGCGAGATGAATAGTGTTCTGACGATGGCTCCGGAAGGGATTCGCGACATTTTGGGACGGCTGCAGCGCAAGATAGCGAAGGCGGAGGCGGCAGTGGTGATTACCAGTGCCGGCTCGCGCTATTTCCTGCGGCAGATCGTGGAGTCGTCGATGCCGAGCTTGACGGTGCTGTCGCATAACGAGCTGCCGACAGATGTGAGAGTCCGTTCGCGCGGGGTGATTGAATAATGCAGCGTGATCAGATGCGAATCAAATCTTATTTCGCGAAGTCCGTTGACCAGGCGATGGCGCAAGCCAGAGTGGAGCTGGGCGAAGAAGCGATGCTCCTCAATACGAGGAAGGCGCCGGCGGATCATCCTAGCGGAATGAATTACGAGGTTATTTTCGGAGTAGCTGGCGAGGCGCTTGTCGAGGTTCCTGTGGCGACGAAGGTGGAAAGCCCTGCGCCCGAACCGCCCGCTTACAGCTTAGAGCAATTGCACCAGCAGATCGACGAGATCCGGACGCTGCTGGTTCGTTCGTCACAAGCGCAGTTGACTATGCAACGAGCCGTGCCGGAGCTCGCCGACGTTTACGCGCACCTGATGTCGGCCGAGATAGAGCCCGCGTTGGGCAAGGATATTGTCGATCGCCTGGAAGCGACCATGGCTACGGACGCTTTCTGCGCCGGGGCGGGGAATAGCGGCAATCGCTGGAAACCGCAGCGCGTCGATTGCGAACGCTTAGAGGCGTTTCTTCGCGTGGAACTGGAAAATCGTGTCGGGTTAGCTCCGCGTCTGGGCGCCGATGACGAGAACCCAGCAGTGGTTTTAGTAGGGCCGCGCGGTGCGGGAAAAACCACTAGCTTGGCGAAACTTGCTGTGCTGCGAGGCCGCTTTGCGAATGAACGGCCGGCGCGGCTGCTGTCTCTCGATATGTCGCGAGCGGCGGCGCATCTGCAGCTACAGTCCGTGGCGAGCGCCCACAACATCGCGTTTGAGGAAGTGCCGGCGGCGTATCTGCTGCCCGGTATAATCGCGGAAACCCGTCAAAAGGAAACCGTATTCGTGGATACGCCGGGATATTCCGGCGCCGATTCAAAGGCGGCGGAAGCGGCCGCCGCGGCTTTCGCGGAATGCCCGCAACTGGACGTTCACCTGGTGATCCCCGGCTACATGAAGGCTCGCGACCTACGTCTGTGCATCGAGAGATACGCCCCCTTCCGGCCGTCGAAGCTGCTGGTGACGAAGTTGGATGAGACGCAATCCTTCGGCTCGATCTTTTCGGAAGCGGCACGCGCGGGATTGAAACTTTCGTTTGTGGCGCACGGGCCGGGCATTCCCAATGACATTCGACCGGCGTCTTACAAGGATCTCTTGAGCATGCCCATTGAACGCGCAAAGGCGGTCGCATAAGACGGCATGGCGACTCTCAGCACTTCCGCATATTCCGAGCAGCCGGAGAATATCACTGCCTCGCGTGAGCAGTTGATTCTGGATCACCTGCCGCAGGTGAATTGGATCGCCACCAGGATTCATGAAAAGCTGCCGGGGAATACCAATCTTGAAGATCTGATTTCCATCGGGATCATTGGTTTGATCAATGCGATCGACAATTTCGATGCCTCTTTCAACGTCAAGCTCAAGACCTACGCGGAATATAAAATCCGCGGAGCGATCCTGGACAGCGTGCGCGGCATGGATGGCATCGCTCCGCACAAGCGCAAGAGATTAAAAGTGGTGCAGACCGCGCTCGACACCTTGGAGCAGCGCCTGCAGAGAGCCCCGACCGAAGAAGAGATCGCCGCGGAACTGGGCCTGCCGCTGCGGGAGTATCAGGAATGGCTGGCGGACTTGCGCGGGATCAGCATCGGAAGTCTGGATGCGCCTTTGAACGATGACGATTCGCGGAATCTGGTGAGTTATATCGCCGACACTACTAGCGACTCGCCCGCGATGATTCTGGAGCGCTCGGAATTGCAGAAGCTGATTCAGGAGGGTCTGGAAAAGCTGCCGGGCCCGGAGCGGCTGGTGCTCGATCTTTACTACCGGCAAGGCCAGAACATTCGCGAGATCGCACCCATTCTGGACCTGCACATCACACGCATTTCGCAGATCAAGGCGCAGGCGGTTTTACGTCTGCGTAATTACATCGAACGGCGCTGGCCGACGCCGCGGGGAGTTTACTAACGTGACGCAGATCAACCCATCCGTTCAAAGCCTGCTGGATGTTTTCGCGAAGGAACTGCAGGCGCAGCTGCCGGGAGTCACAACCGTTTCACCAAGCGACGGCGGGGAGCAGCCGCTGTCCGATTTCATCTGGTGGTCCTGTGGTCTCAGCTTCGACCCGTCCAACCGCATTCTTCTGGGAGCATCTCCGGAGACTTGGGAGGCGCTATTTGCTGCCGACGAACCAGCGCCAAAGATCACTCCGCTGATCGAACAAACCGCCCGCAGCCGGTTTGGTTCGGAAGTCACTTGCTTGGAGGCAGAACGTGCGGACGCTCCGCCGCCGGAGTGGACCTCAGTGCCGCTGGCGATCACGCCCGAGCCGGGTACAGAGGTAGCAATTTACTTCAGTGTGAGTCCGGACTTGGAAGCAGCGCTAGGAGCTTCCTCGAGTGATGAACTGGAGCAAGATCCGGCAAATACCGGCATGAACCTGGCCGATGTCCTGATGGATGTCACCATGCCGGTGAGCGTGTCATTGGGGCGTACCAAGATGTATATGAAAGATCTACTTCATTTGACCAACGGATCCATCGTCGAACTGGATCAGGACCTGGGCGATGAAGTGGAAATTCGCGTCAACAACCACGTCCTTGCGTATGGCGAAGTGGTGGCAGTCGACGGCAATTATGCGGTTCGAATTTTAAGAATGGCGCCGGGCCGGAACACTCCGGACCTTAGAGGAGCGCAGCGAGAAAGAGCGGCCTAAGTACTCTCAGGGACCTCAGGTAAGAAAGAACTCTACAATCCAGGGGTTCTTGCGATATAGAAGGAGCAGTGCAATGAAATTAGAGAATAATCTCTTGAACATCTCAATGCCACAAAGCGACCGAGTCCAAGAGCCATCTAAGGCCCAGAGCCAATCGTCTGGCCGCACGCAGTACGTTAAAACTGCGGGGGATGGAGTGGATCTCGGAAGTCAGGCGGGGTTGGTTGCAAGCGCGCAGGTTGCAGGGCTATCCGATCGGACGGCCATCACGCAGAGTTTGCGGGCGCTGGTTCAATCCGGTCAGTATAAAGTGGATACCGCTGCACTGAGCTACTCGATCGTCTCGGCTGCCCAGTACGGGGACTAGGACGGTCCTATGACCTCCCCACAAGAATCGGCGCTGGAAATCTGCCAGCACGCCGAAAACATGCTTCGCGAAATCCAGGGCGGTGAGCTGGTTCCCGGGACGGAAATGCTCGCGCAATGGGAAACCGAATTAGGGCAGGTGGCTGCTTTGCTTGAGGCCACCCACAATTCCTTGACGGCAGAATCCAAACCCTGTAACAATGCTGCGCTGCGCCAGGTTCTGCTGGGAATCCGTTATCGGGCCGGGATGCTGAAACTGCAGTTCGAACATGGGTCGAACTATTGCATGGGCTTATTGCAGATACGGATGGGGACCGGATATTCCGCGGAAGGCCTACCGGTGTTGATCCCCACCGAAGCGCGAAGCTCTTTCGAGGGCTAGGAGGCACGCGATGGGCGGACTTTTCAGCTCCTTGAACAACAGCGTATCGGCGCTGCGCTCGATCGAAGATGCGCTGGCAGTGTCGCAGAATAACGTCAGCAATGCATCCACTCCCGGTTACGCGCGGCAAGTCGCGCAGCTCCAGTCGCAAGCCTTCGACCTCTCAAAAGGCTTCACCGGAGGCGTTCAATACACGGGCACGCAGAGCACTCAGAATGAATACCTGAACCAGGCGGTGCGGACACAGCTCTCGGCGCAAGGCTATTTCACGGGGGAATCGAATCCGCTGGCATCCATTCAATCCTTGTTTGACGTTTCGGGGCAATCCGGATTGACCGGCGCCCTCAATAGCTTGTTTCAAAGCTTTTCGGCATGGGCGGCGACGCCTAACAACACCACTGCGCAAGCCGTTTTGAGTCAAGCGCAGACTGTGGCGCAAAGCTTTCAAGCGGCGTCGGCCAGTCTGGGGCAGATCACCAATGGTGTGAATCAGCAGATCACGTCCAACGTAAACCAGATCAACAGCCTGACGGCGGCGATTCAACAGGCGAATATTGCGATTGCGAACAATACCACTCCGGACGCTGGGCTAGATGCCAATCTGCACGCCAACCTGGAATCGCTTTCGCAAATCGCGGATATAACGGTCTCATTTGCACCCAATGGCACGGCGACAGTGCTCCTGGGCGGACAGACACCGCTGGTGATTGGAGCCCAGCAGTACACAATTCAGGCTAGCTTCTCGCCCACCGGCAGCCCTACGATTCCGAACGCCACGCCGGACGCGCGCATTCTGGATGCCAGCGGCCAGGACATCACCTCGCACATTTCGCAGGGAAGCTTGGGCGGTCTATTGAACGTCCGCAACACCGTGCTGCCGTCGTTGCAGGGAGACGGACAGCAGCAGGGTGCTCTGAATCAACTGGCCCAGCAGGTCGCGGACCGCGTGAATTCAATCCTGACCTCCGCGCAAACCGTGGGCGGACAACCGGGAATTCCGCTGTTCACTTATGGTGCGGGCAGCCCGGCGGGTATCGCGCAGACCTTGGCGCTCGCTCCCAATATCACGGCCGCTACTCTTGCGCCGGTGAATCCGGGGCCTCCGGTGGTCTCAAACGGCGCCGCGCTGCAGTTGGCCGGACTCGGCAGCTCGACCAACCCGGCCGACCAAATTTCCGGGCAAACCATGCTCCAATTCTTGAGCAGCATGGCAACCCAAGCGGGCCAAAGCGCTTCGGACGCACAAACCGGAAGCAATTTGCACGCGCAGTTACTGGCACAATCGCGGTCCCTGCAAACCCAGGTGTCGGGAGTTTCGCTCGACGCCGAGGCGGCGCAGGTATTGCAGTTGCAACAAGGCTATCAGGCAGCGGGCAAAATGGTCAGCGTCATCAATACGCTGTCCGATGCGC
>Ga0207707_10006336_pt1 | contig 10334 bp, 9 predicted proteins | sample KBSC83BmetaG_FD_184336 | JGI IMG/M metagenome (GOLD analysis project Ga0207707, IMG submission 184336) | Corn rhizosphere microbial communities from Kellogg Biological Station, Michigan, USA - KBS C8-3B metaG (SPAdes) (version 2) | ecosystem: Host-associated > Plants > Roots > Rhizosphere ... | reverse complement strand
CAGGCGCACGTCCTTGAAGAAGCCGGTGGCATAAAGCGCACGCAACGCGGCCTGCGCCTTTTCCTCGGTCATGGTCTCGCCGACCTTGACCGGCAGGTAGCTGAAGATGGTGCCGGGCTCGGTGCGCTGCAGGCCCTCGACGCGGATGTCCTTCACCGTGAACGGGGCGAAGGATTGCGCCTGCGCCTGCGCCGCGGCAGCCGCGAGCACGAGCGCGGCACACACCGCGGCCAAGCGTCTGAACATCAACCCGTGAGCAGCCGGTTCAGGTCGTTATAGAAAGCGAATGCCATCATCACGAGCAGCAGCGCCAGACCCACACGCTGGCCAAGCTCCATGAACCGCTCGGAGACGGGCCGGCCCTTGATGATTTCGATCGCATAGTACATCAGGTGTCCGCCGTCGAGCAGCGGGATGGGCAGCAGGTTCAGCACGCCGAGGCTGATCGAGATCAGCGCGAGGAAGGTGACGTACGAGATCCATCCCATCTGCGCCGACTGGCCGGCGAAGTCGGCGATCGTCACCGGGCCGGACAGATGGCGCCACGACACCTCGCCCACCAGCATCTTGCCGAGCATCTTCAGGCTGAAGACGGCGATGTCCCACGTCTTCGCCGCGCCGCGCGCGAGCGCCTCGAGCGGCCCGCTCTGCACGCGGATGAGGAGCTTGTCCGCGTAGCCGTCGGGCTGGCGCGGTCCGGCGCCGATGCGGCCGATGCGCGTGGTGCCGGCATTCACCGCTTCGGGAACGATCTCCACCGTGCGCGTCTCGCCGGCGCGCTCGACGGTGAGCTTGAGCGCCGTGCCGGGGCGGGCGCGAATCACGTTGACGAACGCTTCCCAGGTCTCGATCGGCGCGCCATCGGCGCGCACGATGCGATCGCCCGCGGCGAGTCCCGCCTTCTCGGCCGGGCCGCCGGCGACGACCTGGCCGAGCAGCGGCGGCAGCGGCGGCCGGTAGAGGCGCAAGCCAACGTGTTCGAGGGCATCGGATTCGACGTCGTTCGACGGGAAGCCGCGCAGATCCAGCGTCACCGTGGAGAGATGGCCGCGCTCGTTCAGCGTCTCCAGGTTCACCGCCTCGCGCTGCAGCGCCGCCTGCAGGATGCGCCAGCGCAGCTCCTGCCACGTGGTGATCGCCTCGTTGTTGACGGCGCGCACCGTGTCGCCGGCGTGCAGGCCGGCTTGCGCCGCCGTCGTGCCGGCGGCCGGCTCGGCGAGGATCGGCCGCGCCTCCGGCAGGCCGTACATGAAGAGCCCGGCGTAGACCAGCACCGCGAAGATGAAATTGAAGACCGGCCCCGCGACGACGATCGCGAATCGCTTCCACACGCTCTGCCGGTTGAAGGCGCGATGCAGCTCGGCGGGAGCGACTTCGCCTTCGCGCTCGTCCAGCATCTTCACGTAGCCGCCGAAGGGAATCGCCGCGAGGCTCCACTCGGTGCGGTCGGGGCCGAGACGCCAGGTGACGAGCGGCCGGCCGAAGCCGACCGAGAAGCGCAGCACCTTCACGCCGCACAGGCGGGCGAGGATGTAGTGCCCGTATTCGTGCACCACGATCAGCACGCCGAGCGCGACGACGAAGGCGATGATGGTCTGCACGAGGCTCATGCCGCCCTCGCCATCACGCCGCAAGCCGCGTGCCGCCGCGCCTGCTCATCGGCCGACACGACCGTATCCAGGCTGTTCGCGGCGCCGCTCGGTACCGCCTCGAGCGTATCGGCGATCACGCGCGCGATGCCGGTGAACGGCAGCCGTCCCTCCAGGAACGCGGCCACCGCTACCTCGTTGGCCGCGTTCAGCAGCGCCGGCGCCGTGCCGCCTTTTTCCAGCGCGGCATAGGCGAGGCGCAGGCACGGGAAGCGGCGCTCGTCGGGCTTTTCGAACGAAAGGCTCTTCATCGTCGTCAGGTCGAGCGGCGTGGCGCCGGAGGCGATGCGCTCCGGGAAGCCGAGGGCATGGGCGATCGGCACGCGCATGTCGGGGTTGGAGAGCTGCGCGATCAGCGATCCATCTACATACTCGACGAGCGAATGCACGATGCTCTGCGGGTGGATCACCACCTCGATCGACGACGGCGGCACGTCGAACAGCCAGCGCGCCTCGATCACCTCGAGCCCCTTGTTCATCATGGTGGCCGAGTCGACCGAGATCTTGCGGCCCATCACCCAGTTCGGATGCGCGCAGGCCTGCGCCGGCGTGACGGCATCGAGCGACTCGATCGGCGCGGCGCGGAACGGACCGCCCGACGCGGTGAGCAGGATGCGCCGCACGGCCTTGATGTCGGAAAGGCACTGGAAGACCGCGTTGTGCTCGCTGTCGACCGGCAGGAGCCGGGCGCCCGCCTCCCGCGCCGCGCGGGTGAGGAGCGGCCCGGCCATGACGAGCGCTTCCTTGTTCGCGAGCAGCACCCTCTTTCCCGTCCGCGCGGCGGCGAAGGTGGATGCGAGGCCGGCGGCGCCGACGATCGCCGCCATCACGACGTCGCACCGGGCGTCCGCCACGACTTCCTCGAGCGCGGCGGCACCGAAGAGGAGCTCGGTGCCGCACTCGGCGAAGCGCGCCGCGAGCTTGGCATCGCGCGGCGCTCCGGACAGGACGGCGTACGCCGGCCGGTGGGCGCGGCAAAGCTCGAGCAGCGGCTCGGCCTTCCCGTTCGCGGTGAGCGCGAAGACGCGGTAGCGGTCCGGATGGCGCGACACGACGTCGAGCGTGCTCGAGCCGATCGATCCGGTGGCGCCGAGGATGGCGAGGTTCATGGGTTCGGCAATGATAGGAGAAGCGCGGCGACCGGGAGCGTCGCCGTCGCGCTGTCGATCCGGTCCATGACCCCGCCATGCCCCGGCAACAGTGTCCCGCTGTCCTTGACCCCGGCCTGACGCTTGGCGGCCGACTCGAAGAGGTCCCCCACGATGCTGAGGACGGCCAGCACGGCGGCAATGCCGAGATAGGTCCACCATGCCCCGCGCGAGAGCACGCCCAGCACGATCGCATAGGCGAGAGCCCCGCCCATCCCCCCGGCCGCGCCCTCCCATGTCTTGCCGGGGCTGATGGAGGGCGCGAGCTTGTGGCGGCCGAACGCCCGGCCGACGAAGTAGGCCGCCGTATCGGCGATCCACACCAGCACCAGCACGGCGAGGACCTCGCTCGGCTCGAGAATCGCGAGCGCGAGCGCGGCCGGGATCACGACCACCAGGCCCGCCGCGGCAAGCAGCGGACGGGCGGCGTCGCGCACCCCCCGCCAGAGCCAGACCGGCGCGGCGAGCGCCCAGAACAGCGCCGCCAGAAGAAAAGCGGCCGAGGTCGCCGTTTGCTCGACGAGGAGGACGGCGAACACCGCGATCGCGACCGCGGCGTATGCCCAGGCGGCGGCGCCGTCGAAACGGCAGAGGCGGCCCCATTCAAAAGAGGCGGCAGCGACCAGGAGCGCGGCGAACAGCGCGAGCGCTCCGCGCGGCAGCAGGAAGAGCGCGGCGAGAAATCCGACAAGGAGCGCCGCCGCCGTGGCGACGCGCGCTGCAAGCGCGCCTTTCAGGCGGCCCCGGCCGCGCGGCTGGTGGCCGAGGCGGCGGCGACCTGCTCGCTCGTGCGCCCGAAGCGCCGCTCACGGTTGCGATACGACTCGATCGCCGCGTCGAGCGCGGCGCCGTCGAAATCGGGCCATAGCAGCTCGGTGAAAAAGAGCTCGGTGTAGGCGAGCTGCCACAGCAGGAAGTTGCTGATGCGCTGCTCGCCGCCCGTGCGGATGAACAGATCCGGCTCGGGCGCATAGCTCATGGCGAGGTTGGCAGCGAGCGCCGCCTCGTCGATCGGCCGCTCCTTGACCTTGTTCACCGCCTGCAGCAGATCCCAGCGGCCGCCGTAGTTGGCGGCGATGGTGAGCGTCAGCCGCCGGTTCGCGGCGGTGAGCTTCTCGCCTTCCTGGATCAGGCGTTCGATCTTCGCGCCGAATCGCTCGGTGTCGCCCACCACCTTCAGGCGCACGCCGTTCTTGTGCATGCGCTCGACCTCGCTGGTCAGCGCCACCTGGAAAAGCTGCATGAGGAGCGTGACTTCCTCCTTCGGCCGCCGCCAGTTCTCCGAGCTGAAGGCGAAGAGCGTCAGGTACTCGACGCCGCGCTCGGCGCAGTTCTCGACCGTGGCGCGCACCGTCTCGAGGCCCCTGCGGTGGCCGGCGATGCGCGGCAGCATGCGCGCGCGCGCCCAGCGCCCGTTGCCGTCCATGATGATGGCGACGTGCCGGGGCGTGTCGCCGTGCGCCGGCACCTCCTGCGTCGAGCTGGCGTGCGTCATACCGCGAGCAGATCTTTTTCTTTTTCCTGCAGCAGCTTGTCGATCTCGGCGATGTGCCGGTCGGTCATCTTCTGCACTTCGTTCTGCGCGCTGCGCTCGTCGTTCTCGGACACCTCGTGCTTCTTGAGCGCGTCCTTCAGGTGGTTGTTGGCGTCGCGGCGCAGGTTGCGGATCGCCACGCGCGCGTTCTCCGCCTCGTGCTTGACCACCTTGATCAGCTCCTTGCGGCGCTCCTCGGTGAGCGGCGGCATCGGCACGCGCACCGTCTCGCCCTGCGCGGCAGGGTTCAGGCCGAGGTCGGAATCGCGGATCGCCTTCTCGATCGCCTGCGCCATCTTCTTCTCGAACGGCGTCACGCCGATGGTCCGCGCGTCGAGCAGCGTGACCTTCGCCACCTGGTTGAGGGGCGTGGGGTTGCCGTAATAGTCGACGTGGATGTGGTCGAGGATGCCGGTGTGCGCGCGCCCGGTGCGCACCTTGCCCAGATCGGCCTTGAAGGCCTGGATGGTCTTGTCCATCTTCTGGTCGGTCGTTTTCTTGAGCTCAGCGAGCTGGATCGCCATGTCGGTCTCCGCGGAAAATCATACGTGAACCAGCGTGCCCTCGTCCTCCCCGAGCACGACCCGGCGCAGCGCATCCTTCTTGAAAATGCTGAAGACGTTGATCGGCAGCTTCTGGTCGCGGCACAGCGTGAGAGCCGTGGCGTCCATCACCTTCAGGTTCCTGACTATCGCCTCGTCGAAGCTGATCTTCGCGAAGCGCTGCGCGCGCGGATCCTTCTTCGGGTCGGCGGTGTAGATGCCGTCGACCTTGGTGGCCTTCACCACGATCTCGGCGCCCATCTCGGCGCCCCGCAGCGCGGCGGCGGTGTCGGTGGTGAAGAAGGGATTGCCGGTGCCCGCGGCGAAGATGACGATCTTGCCTTCCTCGAGATAGCGGATGGCCTTGCCGCGGATGTACGGCTCGACCACCTGCTCGATGTTGAGCGCCGACAGCGCGCGGCTCGAGATCCCCGCCTGCCGCATCGCGTCGGACAGCGCGAGCGCGTTCATCACGGTGGCCAGCATTCCCATGTAATCGGCGGTGGCGCGGTCCATTCCCGCCGCGCCCGGCGCGACGCCGCGAAAGATATTGCCGCCGCCGATGACGATGCCGATCTCGCAGCCGAGGCGCGACACCTGGGCGACCTCGGCGACGATGCTTTCGATGGTTTGGCGATTGATACCAAAAGGGTCCTCCCCCATCAGGGCTTCCCCTGACAGCTTGAGAAGGATCCTTTTGTATTTAGGCGTCAATGCGCTTTACCGGCCTGGGCCATGACCTCGGCAGCGAAGTCGGTCGATTTCTTCTCGATGCCCTCGCCGACCACGAAGAATGCGTACCCATTCACCTTGGCCTTCTTGGCGCCCAGCATCTTCTCGACGGTCTGCTTGTCGTCCTTGACGAAGGGCTGGCCCATCAGCGTGATCTCGCCGACGAACTTGTTGACCGCGCCCTCGACCATCTTCGCCGCGATCTCGGCCGGCTTGCCCGACTCCTTGGCACGCGCCATCTGGATCTCGCGCTCGCGGCTCACGATGTCCGCCGGCACCTCGCCCTTGGTCATGTGCTGCGGCTTGGCGAACGCGATGTGCATCGCCACGTCCTTGCCCACTTCGTCGGCGCCTTCGTAGTCGACCAGCACGCCGATTTTCGCGCCGTGCAGGTAAAGCGCGAGCTTGCCCTTCGCCTGCATGCGCTTGAAGCGGCGGATGCTGATGTTCTCGCCGATCTTCTGCACGAGCGCCTGGCGCTTCGCTTCCACGTTGCCGCCGGTGGTATCGATCGACGCGAGCTCCTCGACGTTCGCCGGATTGCGCGTGGCGACGAGCTCGGCGAGTGTTTTGGCGAACGCGATGAAATCCTCGTTCTTGGCGACGAAGTCGGTCTCCGAGTTGAGCTCCACCAGCGCGCCGACCTTGCCGTCGGCCGCCAGCCAGGCGCCGATCACGCCCTCGGCGGCGACGCGCGCGGCCGCCTTGCTCGCCTTGGCGCCGCTCTTGATGCGCAGCAGCTCCTCGGCCTTCTTGATGTCGCCGTTCGACTCGGCCAACGCCTTCTTGCACTCCATCATTCCCAGGCCGGTGAGCTCACGCAGCTCCTTCACCAGCCCTGCACTTATCTCAGCCATTTCCTTTCCTGCTCCTTACGGTTGAAAAAAAAGGGCCTCATTGCAACCTGAGGGCCCCTTTTTTCAGGTTCGCGGAAACCTTACTTGGCCGCCTCATCCTCTTCCACCTCGACGAACTCGTCCCGCGAAGCGGAGACGACTTCCTCGAGCGACTGGGTGCGGCCTTCGAGCACGGCGTCGGCGATGCCGCGCGCGTACAGGCGGATGGCGCGGCTCGAGTCGTCGTTGCCCGGGATCACGTAGTCGATGCCCTCGGGCGAGTGGTTGGTGTCGACGACGCCGATCACCGGGATGCCCAGCTTGACGGCCTCCTGGATGGCGCCTTTCTGGTAGCCGACGTCGATCACGAAGAGCGCGTCGGGCAGCGCCTGCAGGTCCTTGATGCCGCCGAGCGAGCGCTGCAGCTTCTCCAGCTCGCGCGTGATGGTAAGGGCCTCTTTCTTCGACATGCGGTCGAGCCCGCCCTCCTGCTGGAGCGCTTCCATCTCCTTCAGGCGCTTGATCGACTGCTTGACCGTCTTGAAGTTGGTCAGCATGCCGCCCAGCCAGCGATGGTCGACGAACGGCATCGCGGCGCGCTGCGCTTCCTCGCGCATGATTTCGCGCGCCTGGCGCTTGGTGCCCACGAAGAGAAGGGTTCCTCTATTCGCGGCGAGCTGCCGCGCGAACTTGGTGGCGTCCTGGAAGTTCGCCAGCGTCTTCTCGAGGTTGATGATGTGGATCTTGTTGCGGTGGCCGAAGATGAAGGGCGCCATCTTCGGGTTCCAGTACCGGGTCTGATGTCCGAAATGGACCCCGGCTTCCAGCATTTGACGCATCGTCACGGACACTTCGTTCTCCTATGGGTTGGGGTCTGCGCTCCGTTCAAGAACTCCTCGCGGAGCACCCAGGTCGAACGAAGCGGAAATTTGTTCCCGCTCATTTCTCAAACGGCAGCAGGAACAGCCCGAAATTCTAGCATAATCAGTCCAATGCCCGTAGTTCTGAAGACCGCCGAGGAGCTCGAGCGGATGCGCATCGCCGGCCGCCTCGCTTCCGAAGTCCTCGATTTCATCGCCCCTTACGTGAAGCCCGGCGTGACCACCGGCAGGCTGAACGACCTTTGCCACGACTACATGGTGAAGGAGCAGAAAACCGTGCCGGCGCCGCTCAACTACGCCCCGCCCGGGTACAAGCCCTTCCCGAAGTCGATCTGCACCTCCGTGAACCACCAGGTCTGCCACGGCGTGCCCGGCGAGCGGGTGCTGAAGGGCGGCGACGTCCTCAACATCGACATCACCGTCATCAAGGACGGCTTCCACGGCGACTGCAGCCGGATGTTCTACGTCGGCGAGCCGAGCATCCAGGCGAAGCGGCTGGTCGATGTCACGCTGGAATGCATGTGGCTCGGCATCCAGCAGATCAGGCCCGGCGCGAAGCTCGGTGACATCGGCGCGGCCATCCAGGCGCACGCCGAGGCGGCAGGATTCTCCGTGGTGCGGGAATTCTGCGGCCACGGCATCGGCCGCAAGTTCCACGAGGAGCCGCAGGTGCTCCATTATGGAAAGGCCGGCACCGGCCTCACCCTGCAGGCCGGCATGACGTTCACGGTCGAGCCCATGATCAACGCCGGCAAGGCCGGCATCCGCGAGCTGGCCGATGGCTGGACCATCGTCACGAAGGACCACAGCCTCTCTGCCCAGTGGGAGCACACCGTCGCCGTGACCGACAGCGGCTTCGAGGTCCTCACGCTGTCCGCGGGAGCCCCCAAGCCTCCGCCATGACCGCCGCCGCCCTGCGCGAACAGGTCGCCGCCGAGCGGGCGGCGCTGCGGGCGGCTTACCTGAAGAAACCGGACCCGCGCGCGCTGCTGAAGGCGCACGCGCACCTCATCGACCGGGCGGTCAAGGCGGTGCCCGGCTTGCCCGAGAGCGCCGCTCTCGTCGCGACCGGTGGCTATGGACGCGGCGAGCTCTATCCGGCGTCGGATATCGATCTGCTCATCCTGCTCGCCCGCGACCCCGACGAAGCGGAAAAGAGCGCGCTCGAGAAGCTGATCGGCACGTTCTGGGACATCGGCCTCGAGATCGGCCACAGCGTGCGCACGGTCGAGGGCTGCCTGCAGGCAGCCGCCGACGACGTGACCGTGCGCACCACGCTCCTCGAGTCGCGCTTTCTCGGCGGCAACCGCGCCCTCTTCCGCCAGTTCGAGCGCCGCTTCCGCGACGCGATGGACCCGGCGGCGTTCTTCAAGGCGAAGAAGCTCGAGCAGGAGCAGCGCCACGCCAAGCACCAGGACTCGCCGTATTCGCTCGAGCCGAACCTCAAGGAAGCGCCCGGCGGCCTGCGCGACCTGCAGATCATCCAGTGGATCGCGCGCGCGTCCGGAATCGGCCGCAAGTGGAGCGATCTGGTCGGACAGGGACTGATCGAGCGCGACGAAGCGCTTCAGCTCGCGAAGCACGAGCGTCTGCTGCAGGACCTGCGCATCCGCCTGCATTACATCGCCGGGCGCCGCGAGGACCGCATCGTCTTCGACGTGCAGACGGCGCTCGCCGCGCAGCTCGGCTACACCGACACCCCGCATCGCCGCGCGAGCGAAGCGATGATGCAGCGCTACTACCAGACGGCGAAGGGCGTGACGCAGCTGAACGCCATCCTGCTGCAGAACCTCGAATCGCGCCTGCTGCCGGAGCCGGAAGTGGCGCCGACCGAGCTGAACGAGCGCTTCCGCGTGCGCGGCGAGCTGCTCGAGATGGCGCACGAGCGCTTGTTCGACGAGCAGCCGCTCGCCATCCTGGAGAGCTTCCTCCTCCTCATGCAGCACCAGCAGTTGCGCGGCATGACGGCGCCGACCTTGCGAGCGTTGTACCGGGCGCGTGGGCGGATCGACTCCCGCTTCAGGAAGGATCCGCTCTCCCGGCTGATGTTCGTGCACATCCTGCAGCAGAAGCGCGGCATCGTGCACGAGTTCCGCCGCATGAACCAGTACGGCGTGCTCGGCCGCTACCTGCCGGAGTTCGGCCGCATCGTCGGCCAGATGCAGCACGACCTCTTCCACGTCTACACGGTGGACCAGCACATCCTGATGGTGGTGCGCAACCTGCGCCGCTTCACGCAGCCGGAATTCGCGCACGAATTTCCGCTGGCGAGCGAGCTGATGAGCGGCTTCGAGCGCCACTGGCTGCTCTACGTCGCCGCGCTCTACCACGACATCGCCAAGGGCCGCGGCGGCGACCATTCGCACCTCGGCTCGGCGGACGCGAAGAGCTTCTGCCGCCGCCACGGCATCGCGCGCGAAGACACCGACCTCGTCTCGTTCCTGGTCGAGAGCCATCTCGCGATGTCGCACGTCGCCCAGAAGCAGGACGTCTACGACCCGGAAGTGCTGCGCGCCTTCGCCGACAAGGTGAAAACCGAGCGCCGGCTGGTGGCGCTCTACCTCCTCACGGTGGCCGACGTGCGCGGCACGAGCCCCAAGGTGTGGAACGCGTGGAAGGGCAAGCTGCTCGAAGACCTCTTCCGCGCGACGCGCCGCATCCTCACCGGCGAGCCGCTCGCGCGCGACGCCGCCTTCGCGGAAAAGCAAGCCGAGGCCGCGCGCCTGCTGCGCCTCTACGCGCTGTCGGACGGCGTGAAGGACAAGCTGTGGGCGCAGCTCGACATCGCCTACTTCCTGCGGCACGACGCGCAGGAAATCGCGTGGCATGCGCGCAACCTGCATTACCGGGTGGATGCCGCCCAGCCGGTGGTGAAGGCGCGCCTCGCCCCGTTCGGCGAAGGGCTGCAGGTGATGATCTACACCCAGGACCGCGAGGCGCTCTTCGCGCGCATCTGCGGCTACTTCGACCGCGCCGGCTTCAACATCGCCGAGGCGAAGGTGCACACCACGC
>Ga0207707_10006334_pt1 | contig 10335 bp, 25 predicted proteins | sample KBSC83BmetaG_FD_184336 | JGI IMG/M metagenome (GOLD analysis project Ga0207707, IMG submission 184336) | Corn rhizosphere microbial communities from Kellogg Biological Station, Michigan, USA - KBS C8-3B metaG (SPAdes) (version 2) | ecosystem: Host-associated > Plants > Roots > Rhizosphere ... | reverse complement strand
ATCGCCCACCGCGGCGACCAGCGGCGGGGTGTCGATCGGCACGACCGGCCTGGTCGACAGCGGCGTGCAGAGCGTCAGCGTCTCGCCGAACGACGTCCTCGGCATGGTCATCGACGCCTCGGCCCTTACGGGCACGATCACGATCCAGACCACGGCGACCCTGGACCTCACTCCATGATCGGCGTCGTGATTCTTGTGGGGCATACCCGCGGGCGGCACACTGAGGCGAAGGATGCGGGCTGATGGCCGACGAGAAGACGCCCGGGCTGGCGAAGTCGTCACCCCCGCGCGCGCCGCTCACGGACTACGAGGTCGCCCTGGCGCTGGAGCGCATCAAGCTGGAGATGCGGGCGAATCGGGACGAGCAGCGCCGGGAGTTCGATCTCATCCGAGCCGACCTGGCGACCGCGAAGCAGAACGACGAGCGCTTCAAGGTGCTGGAGACGCACTTTGGGATCGTGAAATGGTTCGCCGGAATTGCCGTAATAGCAGCGCTCGGGGCGCTGTTCACAGTGGTAGCCAAGAGCATCAGCGTGCACGTCGGCGATGTCCCTCCGTCAGCTTCGAACGCCGAGCGACTTGGATCGGATCGCGTGCCTCAGCCGAAGGTGCCAGGGCCATGACGCGGATACTTTCTCACATGGCGGGAGGCGTGCAGGGTAACCATCTTGGGTCAGATGACCCACGCACGGGGGCGATCCCCGCACCATGAGGCTCACGAAGGGACGTGTCTGAAAATGAAGCGAATGGCACTGGCGGTGACGACGAGCCCGCGTTCGACCACACGGAACTCGAGGTCCTCGGACGCGCGCTCATCGACATCGGACGCGGGCTTGTCCGATTTGAAGCGGGGTACAAGTATATTGACCCGGCTCAACGCCAGGTACGTCGCCAAGAGTTCGGGCGAATCGTCTCGCTGATCAACGCGCTCTGGCCGCAGCTCGACGCGGCGATCAAAGCCGACGAGCGACCGGCGATCCTGGACCATCAGCGGGACGCCCATCACTGGCATGTCGACCGACTGTTCAGGCTGATGGAACTCGCCGCGAAGGTGCCGCCGAAGAAGGACGACTGACCGGCGGGAATTTTGGGCCGCCCGCGCGCTGGGCCAGCATCGGCGCATGACGTTCATCGAGAAGCTCGATCCGAGGATCGCCTACCTGTTGACCGCCGGCCTGACCTGGCTCCTCGTCTGGGCCTGGAGGCGGTTCCTGCCGAAGCTCTGGGACGCGGTCACGCAGAAGGGCGCGGCGCTCCAGCAGTTACCCGCGCTGGTCCTGTCCGCGCTGCTGTCGACGGCGCCGGCGATGGGCAAGCCGCTCTGGGAGGCGGTCCAGCAGATCCTGATCAGCACGACGCTCGGCTGGCTGGGAGCCACGGGGTTCCACGTAATGGCCAAGGACAACCCGATGGTGCCGTATGACGGCGCACGGAAGGCGCTCGGGCGGCCGCCGGTGCCGACGTCGACGCCGGACGTGCCGCGATGACGGCCCGCGATTTCGCGTACTGGCTTCAGGGCTTGTTCGAACTGGGAAGCCCGAAGTCCCTGGACGAGAAGCAGACCGATCTCGTGAAGCGCCACCTGGCGCTGGTATTCGTCCACGACATCGACCCGAAGGCGGGCGGCCCAGAGGTTCAAAAGATTCTGCAGGACATCCACGACGCGGCGGCGCAGCAACCGCCCCCGCCTGGACTGCGACCGCAAATCGGCGGCACGGGCCCGGACGGAACCGTCTACCGCTGCTGAAAAAGGAGAAGCGCCATGCACTACAAGAACGGACGAGAAGCGAAGAACGGCGACAAGGTCGTGTTGGTCCCGAGCTATGGGCCGCCCGTGATCGGGATCCTGTACGACGCGACCGCTGGCAACGACTTCTGCAACGGCAGGATCGCGCCGATCAAGCCGACGGACCCGATGCCGAACCTGAAGGAAGTCCTTCACCTCGACGACGCGCTGAAGGCCCTGACCGACGCCGGGCTGTTGGACGTTCCGAAGGCGCCGTAGCGACGTGCGCCGCCTGCTGTCCATCCTCCGAGACTGGATCCGGGCCGGCTACAGGCTGGTCGGGCACGGCACGACGCGACCGGGAGGCGTGGCGCGCTGATGCTGATCGTGAAGCGGAAGGTCGACCGCGTTCTGATGGCCGAGTACCGCCAGCATGTCGCGACCTACACCAGACCGGCGTGCGGGTGTTCGCTCGATGCTCCCGATCGCGAATGCAACGTCGGCTATTCGCTGTTCGTCGTCGCGACGCGGAACCGCGAGCCCATCAACCAGGCCTGCGTCCTGGCGCTGATGCGATGACCCGCTTCGAGGCGTTCATCATCGGCATGATCGTCGGCATCGCCTTCGCCACGATCTCGCTCGCGATGTTCCGCATCCCCGGCGTGACGATTTAGCGGCGCCTGCAGCTGGCGCGCGTGTCACCTGAAGTGTCCCGAATTTGGGACGCCATGCCGTTGCCGCAGGATCGCTTACATGGCATCTGCTCCCTCGCAACGATTGGTGACCTTCGATCCGTCCATTCAGGGGCTCAGCGCAGCGGTCGGAGACGTTGTTCAACATTCAGGCGGCGACCTGGCCTGGGTTAAAACCGGGACCGGGGCGACGGACTGGAGCCCGTTCCCTGGGACGAGCAGTGGAGGTACCTCGGACGGCGTCACGATCCAGGGCGTCGGCACGGCCGGGGATCCGTTCGCACTGGCGGCCAGCTACAAGGCGAAGCTGGATGGCCTGCCATCGAACTGGTTCGCGGCGACGCTCAACTTCATCGAGACGCAGATCGCTGCCCTCAACACGCCGGTCTGGACGGCAGAGATGACGCCTAATCCCGGCGGCGCCGAGATCGAGATCGGCGGCGCGCTGGGAAGCGGGGCGACATCCCTGCTCACGACATCCCCGGGCGGCGTCCTCAAGGTCAGCTCGGGCGCGACTGCGAGCAGCTCCCAGCTCGCGCGAAACAAGAACGGCACCGCGTCGCCGGCAAACATCATCATGCCGAACATGAAGACCGGCTCCTGGGCGGTCGTCACGCGAGCGAAGATCGTCGCCCTGCATGCGACGGCCGATTTGTACCTCTGCGCGATCTCGGACGAGACCGTGCTCTCGACTTATTTCGGCGTGCACGGGGCGACGTCGCAGACGAACCTCGTTCTGGTCACGACGGCGCCGCACGATCTCGGCGTCGCGCTCACGATCGGGACCTACCTCGACTACCTGATGATCGCCGACGGGACGCACATCCAGCCCTATCTCGGCGACGGCACCGGAAAGAACTACGCGGCGTGCGGCTCGCCACAGGATCAGAGCGTGCTGCCGACAAACGCGGGGCACTGGATCACGACCTCGCCGAACAACGGCACGGCATCGAACGCCGAGCATCACATCGACAAAGTGATGGCCGTCTGCACGAGCCCGTCGTGACCGCATGTATCTTCCGTTCCTGGCTGGAAATATCGCGGGGGTCGTTGCAATGACGTCAGTTCAAGTCAACAGCATCCGCAGCAGCTACACCGTCGGCGGCACCACGTTCCCCGGCGCGGCCGGCGACGGTGTCACGGATGACACGGCGGCGATCAATCACTGGCTCGCGCAGGGCGGCCTGCTGTGGTGGCCGGCGGGAACCTACAGGACCACCGGCACGCTCAACTACGTGCTGTCGGGGACGATCTGCTTCGGCGACGGCTTCGCGAGGACGAGCATCCTGGCCGACCACAACCTAGACGTCGTCAACTTGACGAATCTGCGCGGCTGCACGCTGACCGGCATGACCATCGACGCACCGGTTCAGCGCACGGCCGGCGCCGCGGTGAAGATCAAGGGCGGCGACAGCAACTACCAGCTATTCTCGTTCGGCCTCTGTCTCGGTGGCCACACCATCGACGTCGACATGAACAACCAGTTCGATCACGTCGTCTTCGAGGACAACGGCGGCATCGGAGACTGGGGCACGGTCATCGGCAATCCGTTCCGCCAGATGACCTGGCGCAACTGCGCGCCCGGCAGCAATGCCGGGATCTGGTTCAACACGCCTCACGGCGGGGCGCAGATCGTCAACCCGGTCTTCATGGCCTCGAAGCAAATGAGCGATACGCCGGGGCCGGCGATTCGCTACACCGCGTCCGCGGACATCACGCTCAAGTCGGTGAAGCACATCGGCATGGGCGGCGGGCTGCTGGTCGACTGCACGGCCAACCCGAGCCCCGCCGGCGACGGCCTGATCATGGCGAACGACTGCCAGTTCGATTCGACGTCGACGGGCGGTACGTTCGACAACGTCAAGATCAACCTCGGCGGTGGCGTCACCGGGGTTGTGTTCATCAACTTCGGGAACGTCTGGATCGCCGGCGCCACCGGAAACGGGATGCATGTCACCGGCAACGGCACCCCGCTGCTGCTGACGTGGGCCTCTGGGACTTGCTTCTCTAACGGCGGTTGGGGGCTGCTCGTCGACAACGGCGCCGGGACGGCGAAGGTGCGCGTCGGACAGGCTGCCGGAAGCCAGCCCGGCGTGCTGTTCAGCAGCAACGCCAGCGGCGATCAGCACTTCGCATGATCCAGGGCCGGCGATGGCCGATGACGACGAGCGCGCGAGCGAATGGGACAAGGCCGCGGAAGACGCCAAGACGACTCTCGACGGCGTCCCGCTTCCAATAGCCGACGCGACGACGCCGCGCCCTGAGACCACCGGCCGCCACCGCCTGACGCCGGCGCAGTTCGCGAGCGGCGTAGAACTCGCCGAGCGCGACGGTTACCAGCGGGGCTTCGAGCACGGCCAGGCGGCCGCCCGCGCCCAAGCTGAAGCCGACGCCGTCACCGAGCTGCGACGCGTGCGCGAGGACTGCCTCGACACGATCCGCGCGCTGTTCGTGATTTGGGAGATCGGTCACCCGACCTGGGAGGAGGCAGAGCGATGGATCCGGTCGCGGCTCACTCCCCTGTGAAGCGCCCAGAATCAGCCGAAGCGACGTAGCCCTCGACGACGTGCTCGGCGCGATCGACCAGCGCGCGGATTGCCCGGCCAGCGTCGCGCACCTCGGACGAGGGGACGAGCAACAACGTCTGGACCTGGTCGCGGATGCGCTGGTGCAAGTCGAACAACTCGCGGGCGAGGGCGGCGCGGTCCATCAGCGAATCTCGCCCTTGGTGACGAACCCGTGCCAGTGCCCCGAAGCGCTGGCATCGACCGACGGCATGATCGACAGCGTCTCAAAAGTATCCGCCTCGCGCGCCCAGTGCACGCCTGGCGGCACCGCCTCCATGCACTTCGCATCGCCGTCCCAATAGGCAGGATCGATCAGTCGGTACAGCTTCTCCGTGTGCAGCTCAATCGGCGCGCCGCCGTCGAGCGGGTTCTTGAACGCGACTGCCAGCGTGGTCTTGCTTCCGGGGCAGTGCGGGCACTGGAAGACAATGCCTTGCCCACTGCGCCCTTCTTCCGCGAACCATCGCGGGGTGAGATCGACGAGTCTCATGCGACCAGCGGTGCCGCCGCGATCGAGAAGTCGAGGAAGCCCATCAGCGTCCCGCGGTGCGACTTTTCGGGCGGGCCGAAATGCTGCGCGATGCAGTTGCCCTCCCGGCTGCCAGCGGCGTTCGTGTTGCCGCTGATCTCCGAGACCACGTTCCCCGCCGCGTCGACCTCGGTGACGATACCGACGTGACCCAAGCCATGCTGATGATCCAACACGTAGATCGCGCCCCGTCGCGCCACGTTCGTCTTCCACTGCGGCTCGGCAAGCGCCCACATCCGCAGGCAGCCTCCCGTGCGGGGGCAGGGGTTCACCGTCGACAGCTTGGCCGAGGCGACGCGATAGCAAAAGTGAACCAGAGCAGCACACCACGACTGACCGGGCGGCAACCCGACAGCAGCAAGGAAGAGATCGACGTCTGGCCCTGAATTCGGCGCGGTCTCTTTGATCCCGATGCGCGCCTCGGCCTCGCTCGCCGCACCATCCATGAGGTCGGCGACGGAGATGATCGCGTCCTGCATGCGGCGATCGTCGCGCCGCGCGCGGGCGTGACCAAGTTCGGGCGGCTACTTGCCGGCGGCGTCGATGCGAGCGAACAGGACGCGCGCCTGTTGCCCCAGGCACTCCGGGGCCGACACGCAGCGTCCGTTAGCCATGCCGCCGCCGCAGACACGACACCTAACGTCCATCCAGCCGCCGGATACCTCGCGCGGCGACGCCAGGTGGCGCAGCAGCGCTTCCATCTCCGGCGCGGCCTCGATCAGCGCGGCGACCTTGCCATCGACGGCGCTGGAAGCGTGAACGGCAAGCGGAGCACCAAGCGCGTCCCAAAGGCTCGATTCGCCGAGGTCGTCAACAACCCACCGCCACGGCGCTGGATGCTCGCCCGGTTGCGGCTCTGCCGGATTCGCTGCGTCGATCTTGGCCGAACATGTCTTGCACAACCCCGCGATCCCAACCATGCCCGGCTTCATCGCCTCGATTCTCGCTCGGTCGCGCGTGCAGAACTCCCCGATCGGTACGCCGCCAAAGGACTCCACCACCGCGGTCATGATGCTGGCCCTCCCCTTTGAATCGATGCCGACGCTCACGATCGATGGCGCTCCCAGTTCAGGACGAGACGCCACGAACGGCTGCGAATCGCGCGGCGCCGAGTCAGCGGGGGCGGCGGGCGCGGCGTCGGGTCGCGGCGGCAGCTGCGACGGGCAGTCGAGATGCGGGCACCACAGGCGCGGCGGTGTCATCGGCGGGTGGTCTTCGTAGGGAACCATCGCGCGCCCGCACACCGGGCACGGCGTATCAGCGGGGCCGGGAGGCTTGGTGGCGTTCATGCTTTCGGGCTCCGTTTCTTCGTGTCCTCTCGCCGGGCATCGACGATGAACGGCAGGACGCCTGCATTCTCCTCCGTCCACTCGGTCGGTGCCGGCTGCCCATCGGTCTTGAAGAACGCGAACAGCTCGGCGATGCCCCCCATCGACTCCAGGGTCTCGCCGGATTCCTTTGACCACGGAACCCGCGCCACGAACCGCATCGTTCCGTGCGGGTCGCTACCCTCGGCGTCGAAGACGTGCTCTACCTCGCGCAGCAGGTTCGTCGGGCACTGGTGCGAGTGATAGAAGTAATCCGGATTCGTCGTCCCGTACTTGTCGAGCAGCACGAGGTAGAGATCGCGGAACTTCAGCATGGCGAATTGCGGCCGGTGCTCGTCGCCCTGCAATTCAACGACGATATCCGCGCCGTCGGCCGTGACCGTTCCCCTGATCGAGGCTCGGCACTCCAGCGCGCCGCACGACCAAGGCCCGAACGTCTGACCGATCTTGAGATGGTCGATGCTCGACATGCGACTGCCGCAGGCCGGGCACACGAGATAGCGGACCGTCTCGAAGGTCGCTGGCGTCGGCGCGGGGCCGGGAGCGTCAGCCACGGGACGCCTCCAGCCTCAGCGCCGCCGTGAGGGCTTCGAGGGCCTCGGGCGACATCACGTACAACTGCTGCGCCAGCTCGCGCGCGTACTCCGCCAGGTGCTTGTTCGTGAACGACACCGCCAGGCGCGTCGCGTGGTTCTTCACGATGTCCGCCACGGCGCCGGTTGGCAGGTGGTCCCGCATCAGGACGTAGAGGAACGTCACGAGCGGGCTGTCGAGCGGGTACCGCGGCGGCGCCGGCTCGGGTCCAGGAGGGGGGGCGTCGCTCATACCAGGGCCACCGAGTTCGGACGCCGGCACGGCGGGACGCTCGGGCAGCCGGCGACGGCAACGCCGCCGGCTGGCGCCGACGTCAGCCACACGGCATCCCGCCCGCACGACTTGCAGAACACGCGGCCGTCGACGTCGACCCCGAATCCACGCTCGGCCAGGGCGGCGAGCTTCTCGCGAGGAGCGTCGCTCATCGGGCACCGCCTGCGAACCAGGGCGCGTCCTCGACCAGCGATCGCACGAGCTTCGGATCGGCCGCGTGGATGACGACGTGCCTGCGTCTGACCAGCCGCACAGCCTTGCGCCCGCGGCGGTTGCTGCGACCTCGGTGCCGAAGGGGGCGCGGTTGGACGCCAATCATCGGTCGGCTCGCTTTCTCCGTTGCCGCTGGATGTCCGAGATGTCCTTGGCGGCCATCTTGTCCCAGTCGGTCTCACTCGGGATATCCGCTCGTGCGAGCAGCGCCGCGACATCGTCGAGCCATCCAGCGCCCGGCGAGCCGTTGAACCACCGACCATGGGGCCCGCTGTTCGCTTCACGCAAGAGTTGCACCGCTTCGATGAACGCTCGCGGGTCAGATCGCCGCGCGCGGCGCAAGGGGCGGGGCTGCACGCCGGTCATGTGAAGTAGCTCCAGCCGTCAGGCAGGGATTCGATCGGCGCCGCGTAGCACTCGCGCGCGGACTCGCGGATGATGTTCGACAGGTCGCAGGCCCGCTCCTTCGCCTCTTTCTCAGAGGCCGCATCGACGACCACGACATTGGTCAGCTGGGCGATGCCGCTGCCCTGGCCAACCACCACGAGGTATCTCACGCCGCCCGCCTCGCCCCCGGCAGCCTCACCAGGAACACCCGCCGTGCATCCTCGTAGGCTCCCCGGTCGGCACCGGTCATCCGCTCAGGGGCAGGCGGGACGATGCGCTCCCGGGTGGGGATGTCGTTGCCGTCCTCGATCTCGTTCAGGATGACGTGTTCGCGGTTGTTGTCGTTCTTCGGCTGCATGGTTCACCTACCAGTCGATCAGCTTCTCTTGTTCCTTGACCTTCTCGATCTGCTCCAAGGTAAGCACCTTTTTGCCGTAGACTCGGTAGCGGATGTATTCGCTGAGCGTCAGGTCGCAGGCCTTGGCCCGCTTCTCGGCGTGCTCGAATTTCTCGTCCCCCACGGTGACCGGTGGGAGCTGCTTTTCTCGGGCGCGCTTTGGATCGGCCATATGCCCTTACGCCTAGCACGACACGCCAACTGAGTGCAAGCGCGTAGTTCCGGCATTGCGTCCGCAATGTCAGTGCGTAGCACGCGTGGCGGCAGTGCGTAGCGTGATTCGCACCCACAACCCCGCGCCGACCGGGCAGTTAAGGCTATTTCTCGCATCGTGGTGCGCAGGCCATTACGCGGTGGTCGGTTGTCCGCTTAGATATGCCCGCGGAATACGCGGACATAGGACGAGCATAGCGGTGGCACACGGGTTGCTCTATCTGGGGACATGAACGAGACGATGAAAGAGTTGGTCAGCAAGGTTGTGGTCCTGGAGAACCACTCCCGCGACGGCGGCGTCCTGGCCGGCCCGCCTACGGTCCTCTCGGCGCTCTGCCGCGCGCTTGGCTTCAAGAACGCCTGCTCGGACGGCCGGGTCTACCTGACGGCCCCGAAGATCGCGGCGCTGGGACTGCGGAGCGTCAACGGCCAGGTCCCGGGCTGGCGGCAGATGAGCTGCGACGAGCTGGCCGTGGCGGTCGAAGTGGCGCAGCACCGCGCCGGGAAGGTGGCGTAATGCGCCGCCCTCCGAAAGTGACCCGCCGCCCGCCGAGCTACACGGCCGGGTATCGGAAGTTCCGCCTTCGCCTCGCGGGCATCTGCGAGGTAAAGCGCCTGGCCGAACTGGAGGACGACGACCCTGAACCAACGACGGTGTTGCCGATCGAGACGATGACCGAGATGCTGGAGAACCTGAAGGAGGCTGCCTGATGCGTACCCTGATCCTGTTCCTGGCCCTAGCCCTGCTCCCGCTCGCCTGCGCGTCGGCCCCGCGGCCGCCCGAGGTCGAGACGGTGGGCCAGCTCGCGGCCTCCGAGACCCACGTCATGAGCCAGCCGGTTCACGAGACGACCGACCTCGCGCGTGGCAGCTTCGTCGCCAGCGATGCCGATGATGCCCCAGTCGCGGCGGTGGTCGGGGAAGCTGTCGAGGCTCCCGAGGTGGCGGCGAAGGGCGGGCTCGTGATGGGCGGGGTGCGCTGATGCCAATGGAGGACGCGGCCGACGAGATGGTCGATGCGCTCGATCGCTATCTCGACGCTCGGGTCCGCGCCGACGAATTGAAGGGCGCCAGCGGCACCGGGCGCGCGCGGCTCGAAGCACGCGCCGCCCTGGTCGATCTTCTGCGTCACTACCTGATGGCCGACTAAGGAGGACGCGCCGAACACCTGACCACGTAGTAACGCCGCCGCCGAGCGCTGAGAACGCCCGACGACGGCTGACCCGGAAGCCTGCCGCAACAGGCTCCGCGAGCTGGGCGTGAGTGTCGCCGAGCGCGGGGCCTCGAACAAGAGGAGAGAGCCCCGATGCACGCCGCACCCCAGCCCCGCGAGACCCTGTTTTTTCGACGAATCCCGGGCGAGCCGACCATCGAGCCGCCGCCCGTGCTGTTCTCGATCCCACCCGACCCGGACTT
>Ga0207707_10006332_pt1 | contig 10336 bp, 10 predicted proteins | sample KBSC83BmetaG_FD_184336 | JGI IMG/M metagenome (GOLD analysis project Ga0207707, IMG submission 184336) | Corn rhizosphere microbial communities from Kellogg Biological Station, Michigan, USA - KBS C8-3B metaG (SPAdes) (version 2) | ecosystem: Host-associated > Plants > Roots > Rhizosphere ... | reverse complement strand
ATAAAAGAAAATAAAATCATCATATCAGAACGAATGGCAATAAATTATTTCAAGGGTTGGGCACATCAACTATACGCAGAAAAAAATAAGGATTTTATTCAAAATGAAAAAGAGGCTAAAAATAGATTTGCCCTAGCAGTAGATCTCCAACTAGTAGACCTTTACAAAATACGCGATGATATTAACTCAGAATTACAGTCTTACAAAGAACAAGGTATCCCAATTACTGCACAAAATGGTATGTATAGATTACGAGGAGAATTGGCGCATAGAATATCTAAAATGCTCCTACTCAAGATAGACATGGAATTAACCCCTACGATTGATGAAGAAATCGGACAGCAGGTAGATGAATGGGTTAGAAAAGAAAAAGAACGTTTGTACAGATGACCTGATTGTACGTTTTAATTATTTTTGGGAGCCAGATAACATTCCATCTTGATAGACGAAGGTAATTCAATTAAGATGTAAAGTGGAGTATCATCACCATATCGAATCGTGCAGTTTTGGCAAACATTACTTACATCATGAATTATCTTTTTAATGTACTCTGTTCCATAGACTCCAAATGTATCTTTATTAGATTTTAGAGAAATTAAATCCTTATTTGTGCTATCGAGATAGACTTCTACACTACTTACATCGCCTTTAGAAGAAAATTGAATTTTATGTGGCAAGGAGTTAAGTTTCACATACTCTGAAACAGTTTCAACATTGGATATGATTTTTACAAGCATTGATGTACTGATGGTGAATTCAGTCTCGAAGTCCATTCTAGGTACAGGAATATTCACTAATGACTTATCCAACAATCCAATGGCATAGATTGTTTTAAGTGCACCATTAACTACTATTGTCAAAGTTCCAGGCTTTTCCATTTGTAAATCAATAACATCGGAGTCATCAGCAGTGTGAATTATATTTTTGAAATCATTTATTCTGAGACCAAAAAATTTTGTTTCAAATTCATATTTGTCAAAAGAACTCTTAGGAATAAAAACATCTAGTAGCGCTATATGCGAAGAATCCATTCCTCTGAAAGAAATCCCGTCTTCCCTACAAATGAACATCGCTTCATCAACAATACGATCTATTATTCCTAAAACTATCTTCCATTCTAACACATTGTTGATTTGTGCATTAAACATAAGAGTATCTATAGTGAAAACAGGAACACGATATTAAAGATAATACTCATTTTTTCTAAGGTCTCTCCGAATGGGTTTTAACATGGAATATTTAATGATAATTGTTGCCACATAACGAAACCGGATTTCCATATTGGCTATACAAAAGCAAAATGACGAAGGAAAATTTTTTTGATTATGTGACATCCTTGTTACATACAATCAAAAAACCAATCAACATTCTACTTGTAACCTGTAAAAAACCACTAATTCAAGAACTAACCGAATGGAATCCAAAATACTTTGATGTTAAAGTAGATGGAGATGATGAAATTTTTAGTATAGATATCACTAGATTAATGGCGAATCAATTCAGTCATATAGAAGACCCAAGAAGAGTGCGCGTAGAAGCACGAATTATCAAATATGGTAAAATGCCCATATATATGATATTTAGTGATTGTAATAAATCAGATTTCAAAAATGTTATAACAAAATTAATGCAGAAACATTATCCTGATGTTTCGAAACTTTTTCTCACAAATAAAGAAATAGAAAAAATTGTAGTAAAACTAGAAGAAAAAACAGGAAATGAAATAATTGTTGAAAATTATTCCATCAAGGAACGTCTATTTGGAAAACACAAAAAAGTAAAATCAGTTACATCTTCTACTGAAGAATATCATTCAGATTTCTTTGCAGATGTTGCTAGAACAAACAGTTGGATAAACTCAATTAGACTAACTGCTAAGATTACTAAGAACATTGATGGTGAAGAGATCAGCATGTCCACTTTCAGTGGAGTCATAGCTAGAGAATGTTTTTTTGCAGTTACTAGAAATTTTGTTCCATTTCTTGAAAGCGTCATTCCATCAGCCATTGATTTTGCCTACAAGAGAAATCAATATCTTTCCATCAGATCGGAAATATTACAGAAGAAAGAAAATGTGGAACCCATTGTGATAAAATTTAAAGATGCCCCATTTTCAGATATTTCAGAAAATAAGAATTTCGTTGAAGCATTTTTAGCACTTGAGAAATTCTCAGTTAGTTCATTTCATACTAATCCGTATATTCAAATTTCCCTACTTGATTATTTAGACGGTTCATCCTATGATTTATGGGTAGTATCGCAAGATAGACTAGTAATTTACCCACAGAGTTCTGCAAGTACTGCGTCCATGAGCAGAGTAGTAAATCACGTATTTGAACGGATAAAAGAAGGAGTAGTAGAGAATTTTGCAGAAATCCAACTCTAAAGATAAAATCGACAGTAAAAAAATCAAAGAGGACATAAATGATTATTTGTATTCATTACAAACTTTAGCCACATTAACCAATATTTTTGAATATAATTTTCAGGGTACAAGTATACAAGGAAAACGACTTATCACTAGTAACCACAATACAATTCAGCCAAACACCCCGATAACACCAGACTTAGTTACAGAATTTGATAAGAGCCAAAAATTCAATGATTATGGAGTAGTGATGGAATTAAAAACAGATCTACCGTTAGAACGAAAACATTGGGAACAAACAGTACAGCAGTTAAAGAAATATGATGATGATTTAACTAATTGGAATTCTAATGTTTCTAAACACGATGTAGCACTAGTAACAATACCTCCACGAATTTTTGATTTTATACAATATGTGGAATCATCAGAAATGATATCACGATACAAATTTGATCGAAATCTAATTGTTGTAAGTAGTAGTCCCATGCATCAAGCAAATGCATTTATTTTTGTTGAAAAGCGACATGGTAAATTTTTACATGAAGAAATCGACATAAAATTTTCCAAAGGAGTACCAGTTGCAGAATTGCACATACTACCACAACTACGACGAATGAAATTTTATGATTCAAAACCTCCATTGATCTACACTATGTTAATCATATGGAATGATGTATTCAATCAATATCTAGATGTGGAAAAAATAAGAGAGTTGGATAGAAAGCGTTCTATTACATTCGTTATTACATTACAAGATGTGATTGACAAGTTAAATGAATTTACGCCGATTACAAACACCGATTGTGTAGATAATGAATGGGTACGAGAAGCAATGAATGCGTTTAAAGAAATTGGAATAGCCACTTCTTTACATTTAGGACCCAATACATTTGAAATAAAAATGATGAAACCTACCGAGGAGGTTCGCGATTGGTTAATCTCAAAATTTGAAGAATTAGAGAAAAAGAAGGCAGGTACCTTAGACAGATTCTTTGCTAAATAACAACATCTGTGTAATTTCACATAATCACAGAACAAAATAGAGGTGTTTTTATATTTGAAATGACTCTTAATTGACGTGATATACGATACTATTATTGGTAGTTTTGTCGGAGGATTAACTTCTGCAGTTACCTCGTATGCACTAAATCATTATAAAAAAAATCTCTAAAAGTATAAAGATCTTATCTAAAAATAGGCATGAAACCTTATGTTAGAAAACTAACTGGAGGTCTATACGATGGATGGGGTTATTTCACAGTCCCGAAGAAAATAATCAATTACATAACAAGTAAGGATAGATGGGTAACATATTGGCTTGATAAAAATTACAACCTGATCATATCGAGAGAACCAAAAGTCAAAGATGTTAATGGCATATTTTTGCAGAAGCGATATTATTATGCCACTAGTGGTTCAGTACAATTTCGTATACCTCATGAGATATTTGACGTATGGAATTCCCTATTTCCAGAAACAGAATTCAAATATGTGAAAATAGTCGTTTTACAAAACAATAACTTACAGGTTACATTACAAAAAGAAAGAACGGTTGCATAGATAAGTGTGAAACTGAATTCGACATAAAAATATCTCACTAGGATCTATTTTTTAATTCTGCTAATGAATATTCAAACCCGTGAGAACGATTAGCAAATCTTTTCTTTTTAATTTGCAAATCAAGCCAATTAAGTAACTCACTATCAACTGTAATGCTTATCTTCATTTTGGCCATTAGTATGACTAGGTAGGACAGATGAATTTAACTAGGGGTACGATTTTATCCTACCCAGTCGGATTTGAGAAAAACCCATTCAAACCGCAATAGGGGGAATTAAAATGGATTTGTACAGTAGAGGAAGTGCAACAACCTCACATCTTAGAGAAGAGGTATTTTCCCAGATTCAAGAATCCTGCAAGGATCTCAAGGCAAGTATCAGCGACATAAATGAGCAAAATTATTCCATCACAGGTAGATCATCTCCGAATTGGAAAACCTTTGGCGACCAGTATATCATTACACTGAAAAAAGAAAACTCCAATACACTAATAGAGATATACTATAATCGTATTGGACTTCATGGTCCCTACAAGGATTTTATTGAATCATTTTTTAAAACATTGGCCAGACACATCCCGTTACAATCCGGCATACATTATGATACAGTTAACATTAAACAGACTGCATTAGTTACCAACACAATAGCAAATGATCAATTTCCTAAAATGATAATCCCATGGCAAAAGGTACTCACATATAATTTTGATACAAAAATTCTCAATTTCACTGATACTGTTAATGAAGAAATAGATAGTCTAACGTTATATCCAATAGAATTAGGTAATCGTTTGGAATTTAAAAACAAGAAAGAAAACAGGACTTTTCTTGTAATTCCGATAAGAGATATCTCTAAAATAGAATCACATAGTGAGGAGATAGGTTCATTCAGAAAGAAAAATGAGTTTGTGATTGCGGTGGAATTTAGAGATCATGCTGATTTAAAATCAGTCAAATTTGAGATAGAAGAAAAACACATTGGATTTCTAATAGAGCAAGTCAACAAACTTATGGAATTAGACAATCAAGACTACTACCAATCAGCCAATCTTCAGTATCTGACAGATTCTAACAATTTACAAGATACAGATGTACAATTCAAAAGCCTAGTTTTGGCCAGTGGGGAGGAGGTTTTGTGGTCTAATTTGTTTGGGCTGCATAAAGTAAAAGGTGCAGTTGCTAGAGTACATGCTCTCACAAATTTTAGAGTAATAGATTATGACTTGCAAACTCATAACTGCGGTAGAATTTTTCTCAGAGATGTAGATGACGTAATAGTAATGAATCAAAATCGTAGATCTCACTCAGAACGTATTGGTGCATTTACAGGAAGTGGTTTTAGGTATGGTTTTTCTGGTACAACGGTTGGTACCAGTAAAGGTTTCAGTGAAACAATCGGGGATGTAGTTTTTATGAAAGATGGAATTCCTTACATAACTTTTGCTCAAATAAGTGATCCTAGTGGTTTAGCCAGGCTTGCAAAAACTGTCAAAAAACAACTTTTTGTTGAAAAGAAACCTACCAAGATACCACAAATAGGGATCAAATCCACATGTTCAAAGTGTGGAAATCTCAATCCAAATGATTCATCATTTTGTAATAAATGTGGGTCAATACTTGAGTAAAAAACAAACCTCAAATTATTGTGAAGGTATTTTCATATCATCATTCTTGAAAAATTATAACTTTCTAACTTTGAACTAGTCTATTTTTATTCTAGATGTGACAAGATCACATTAATGAAATTGAAAACTGCAAAGAAATCCAAAATACTCAATCCCAGAATAACATACTTAGCGTTCCTAGAGTGTGAACTTAGAGGCCAGTGGATATCTGATGAGGAGGAACGAATAGACCTCAATGGAAAAGAGTTTCCAGCTGGTAGACATACTTATCGTTCTTTGGATAAGGGATGTGAGTTGTGGGTTGTGCAATTCGGTATAACAAGAAAAGCGTTTTCCTTCAAGAAACATTCAGAAATTGAGATTGTTGGAACAACTGTAAAATTTGATCAAGATGACATATTGGAGGAATTATCTGTGGATGAAGAAAAGCAACAAGGTAAAAGATAGCTGAATTTCAATCAAATCCATTAAATTAAAATTATTCTAATCATCTTCATTCCAACTCTTAATTGGAATATAGATCCTTTGAGATATCTTGCTTATTTCTCCATATTTTCTTATTGTCCCTTTAGGAGATTCATATTCTGCTTCCCAAATTATATACAATTCGCCTTCAGGGTTGTTGATTATCTCCTCCTGTTCTTTTGAAAATATGGCAAACAGTTTCAAACTTGAGGATGGCATCATTGTTGATGGAAAACCCTGATCTTGATCTAGCAAATCTTGTTTTGTTGGCCTACGTCCAGTTATAATTTTCAATCTAGTTTTTAGATTTTCAGCAGGTAATTGGCCATAATTTTTTATCTCAATATTTCTCTGAGTTCTTTGAAAACCATGTCGCTGCTCTAAAGATAGTTTTTCAAATTTTTCTTTTTCTATGAAACGATCATCATCATTAAGATATCCGTATACCATCCAATGTGGCTCGCCTATTCCTATCCATGCTCTTAGAGTCAAATTACGCTCACTTCGTAACATGAGAGTTTGATATCCTAAAAAGATCAAGCCTCCTGCAGTTGCACATCCCGATACTACAGTTACAATCCTTTCAAGAAGTGATACATCGTGCATAATTCATCTAATCTCTAAATCGTTTATCCTCAGGATGAAAAGACAGTTGTTTTCGAGTTTTAAAGTACCTCTTTCCAGTATACACTGTTTCTGATTGTACATTGGAGGAGGATGTTGTACTTTCAGGTATGGAAGTTGTAATATGTACACATGCAGAGGTTGTCGGTGAATATTTCAAATCACAAATAATTTTCTTTGAATGACCATAACTTATTAAAACAATCGCAGTGCCAAATCCAATCAAACCAAATCCTAATGAAATCACAAATATATCTGGGTGTGTACCTGGTGTCCCAATCCCCGCAATTCCAAAACTTGCACCAACGGCGAGTAATCCAATTCCAAGTGCTGTCGATATGTTCGATCTGAGACCTTCGATTGCTATTTGTTTTTGATACCAAATATTTTCTTCATCATTCATTTCCAATTCAATAGTTTTTCTGAATTAATTAAAGATTCATACAAACTATAAAGTGATTTTACCTATTGTAATGCATCTATTCAATCAACATAACCGAAAATAATGATCAAATTAATGTACTGGATATAACACAAACTTGTATTGCTTAAGAAAAACATAGTCGTAATACTTGTTGCGGTACTAGTCGTAGCAGCAATTATTCCCATAGGTTATGGAATAATACAAAGAATGGCAGTTTCTAGCCTGACACTTCATTTTAAATCGGCTGAACTTGCAAATGTCGATTTTTCACAAACTCAAACATTAAACAATATTCAAAATACATATGATAATCTACAGAATCCTTCTGAAGGTCTTTTATCCCAAGCACTCTCAATAACATCTTCAATTCCTTCAGAACAAACAATATTCATGGATTTGCTTGTAAATACAAAATATACATTCAATGTTTATCTAGATATCTCAAACCCTTCTTCTATTCCAGTTATCATAGACAGAAATCAGATCAAAGTTTCAATCAGTGGTCATGAATTACCCAATGATGTGACTCTATCACAGCAGGTTACAATTCCTGCGGGAGGTTCAACAACAGTGCAATTACAAGGAATAACTGCAAGTGGAAAAGATATCGCTAGTGTTTTGTACAATTCATTTAGAAATGATTATGCACTTGATTTTAATTTTGGAATAACTAGTTACTATCCTACATTATTTGGTGAGATTCCTTATTCTTCAAATATTCATTTGATAACATATCCAATTCCACCCAAACCATCTTTTACTAATTTACAACAAGCCGGATACAACACAAATTCTTACACCTTATCATTTCAAAATTCAAACAATTTCCCCATCGACGGACATATGCAAGTCGGGGTATTGAAAGGAAATTCATTTGGATGTGACCCTGCCTGTTTTGCTCCAATTGATAATGGATTTGCCACATTCTTGAGAATTAAAGGAAGTGATGTATTTGGAATCCAAGTCTATGATACAGGTTACACTCTTAGTCCTAGTCAGACATTTACTATGGAGATACAAAATCCAAATCTGCGAAATAGTGCTAATTCAGCATTTGTTATCCGATGGGCTCCAAGTTTTGACACCATACCATATACTGCAACAGTCGATGTATCAGGAGTATCAAAATCATATAACGGAGAATTTCACTCATCAGCGTTTAGCACAGTAAGAAATGTGGTTTATGATTTCGGAAGAGATTTTGGATATGTAGGATCTAGAGAATTTGTATCGCCAAATTTTGGAAATCAAGAAGTGCAGACATCTGGGAATCAACAATCATTGAACTCAGAGGTTACAGGTACTGTTCCAACACTCCAAAATTTGGTCAAGACCTTAACTACTTCTCCATCCCAGCCACAAGTTCAGGCACAAGGTTCGACTGTAGCAAATTCCATCTACACAGTTCTGCCAGGAACGTATCGGTACATTTCATTCACCGCAAACTGTTTAGGAACTTTAACCGGCGGATTTTCTTCTCAGGCTCTTTTAGGGAATGACATCATAGTATATCTTTTGAACCAAAATGGTTTTAATCAATTTCAAAGCGGACACTCTGCACCTACATATTATAACAGCGGAAAAATCGGTTCAGGCAGAATCAATGTATCTTTGTATCCAGGAACATACTATCTCATAATGTCAAACACTTATTCTCTAGTTTCAATAAAAACAGTTACACTACAAGCATATTACACGTGCATTTCTAATCCAGGTACAAATACATATCAATCATCCTCTTCAAGCAACCAGCAATACCAAAGTAATTCGATTCAAAATCAACAAAATAATCAAATATCTATTACTTCAGGTGCAGGTGCCAGTGCAAGTGCAGATTGCGTATCTGCACAGAACTGTTTTCATCCAAACCCATTGAGTATATCTCCAGGAATAACTGTAACTTGGACAAATACTGACCAATTAAGTCATACAATAACAAGTGGACGTTCATCTGATGATACGACTGGTACTCTCTTTGATAGTGGTTTAGTAAACCCCGGAAGGACATTCCAATTTACTTTTACAAATTCAGGTACCTATGATTACTTTTGCACCATCCATCCTTGGTTGACAGGTCAAGTAGTTGTAAGCCGCTAAGAATTTTGAAGTGATTTTCTTACTTTTGAGGTCAAAAGGATGTTTTAATACTCGATTTAAACTAAAAATATGGACCATTATTTTCTTCCATCTGTCATTCAAATACAATTTGGCAAGACTTTATATCTTTAAAATAAATCTATTTGACATGAAAATATAATTCCTAATCTGCGATATTGCCAAATATTGGATACAAAATAATCTCATGTCTTGAACAACTGGTTAATTGCCATGTTGGTGTTATCCATATCCAGTAGTTCTGCAATTTTTTTGTAATATTCTATAAACTGATTACCTTTCTTGGTTAATTTGTAACGCATGGTTTTCTTGTTGTATCTTAGCAGTCCCTTGTCTTGGAGTATCTGAAGGTAGTTTACCAATAATGTGTATGATAAAAATGCCTTGTACATTATCTGGGTTTTTGATGCACCTGTTCGTGTTGATTCTAAAATTGCTTTTACAATGTCAACATGTTCTCTATATTTCATAAGTGTGCACTTGCCCAAGTCCTTGTTGTATCTTATTCAAAAATACATGTCGGTACCAGAATTCCATACTAGTGTATAGTAATACGAATATTTCAAATTTGATGATTTCTAGTTGAATTTTCTAGGTGAATCTTATTGAACAAATGTTCTTGTTGACTCTTTTTTTGTGGCAAGAAAACTAACGATTCCAATTACCGCAATTGCCGCAATTTCAAATAATATCCAGTCCTCTCTTGGAAACTCAATTATCTTGTTTACAAAAGGCGTCAGGATTGGAAATCCATATTCTGTTGAAAATATGTCGTAGGATATGTGGGTAAGTATGCTTGTTCCTACTATGGCTCCTAGACGATAGTCATTTTTACGAAAGATCAGCATTAGAACAAGCACAGCAATGACTGCAAACGTGATAGAATGTCCCATCCTTGGTATTCCTTCTACATGCAACAGACCAATGATGTGATCTGAGTCTATCAAAACTGCAAGAAATCCTCCTAGCAGTATGTATCTGACTCGGAGTGTTACTATGGCTGCGACAACACCCCATGCAAAATGCCCTACGATCTCCTTCAAGTTTAGACTGCCGTGTTCTATTGGATTTGTCAAAATGGTCTTGTCAGGCAGTATTGTGCTGACAAGTGAGAAACCTGCAGCCAAGGAACAATATACTGCAGAGACTGCTATTAC
>Ga0207707_10006331_pt1 | contig 10338 bp, 12 predicted proteins | sample KBSC83BmetaG_FD_184336 | JGI IMG/M metagenome (GOLD analysis project Ga0207707, IMG submission 184336) | Corn rhizosphere microbial communities from Kellogg Biological Station, Michigan, USA - KBS C8-3B metaG (SPAdes) (version 2) | ecosystem: Host-associated > Plants > Roots > Rhizosphere ... | reverse complement strand
GCGATCTCGAAGAAGTCGAGCAGGGGCGCCCGCTCCGCCGCCACGACGAGCTCGCGGACCCGCTCCAGTTCCTTCATGTAGCGATCGAGGATGTGCAGGATGGCTGCCTGGTTCTCGACGCAGATGTCGGGCCAGATCCCCGCCGACCGCCCCGACACCCGCGTCAGCGCCCGGAAGCTGCCGGCGGCCAGCCGGAGGAGGGTGTCGTGGTTGGCGTCGTCGTCGGCCGCCAGGTGCATGACCGCACTCGCCGCCAGGTGGGGGAGATGGCTCACGATCGCCACGAGCTCGTCGTGCAGTTCCGGCTCGACGGCCATGATCTTGGCGCCCGTCAGGGCGACGAGGTCGTGCACGGCGGCGAAGGCGGCCGGGTCGGTGTCCGCCGTCGGCGTGAGAACCCAGGCGGCGTCGAGGAACAGATCGGCGTCGGCGCCCTCGATCCCCTCCTCCCCGGCTGAACCGGCCATCGGGTGGCCGCCGACGAATCGCGACGCCGCCGCGCCCGCCCGGGCCTCGACCGCCCGGACGACGGGCGCCTTGACCGACCCGACGTCGGAGACCGCGCCGACCCCGGCGTCGAGAGCGGCGGCCACGGCCCCGGCCACGCCGGAGACGGTGACGGCGACGAAGGCGGCGTCGGCACCGGCACAGGCATCGGCCAGCGAGGGGGCCGCTTCGTCGATCGCGCCCCGCTCGACCGCTCGGGCCAACCGCCCGGCGTCGGCGTCGTAGCCCTGCACCCGCAGGCCCGCCCGGCGGAGGGCCAGAGCGAGCGACCCGCCGATCAGGCCGGTGCCGACGACGGCGACGGTCCCCAGTCCCCGGGAGTACTCGAATTTCATGCTGTCCTTACCGGCATCGAATGAAATTCGAGCATTCCTATTCGGGGAGGTCGTCCCGCAGGCCGCGGGCGCCTTCCAGGTAGACGTGGTGCATCTCGTCGCGGCGGCGGTCGCTGTAGAGGTGCATCATCACCCGGACGCACAGCGGCATGCCGTGGGCGATACCGAGCTCCCGGGCGCAGAGCAGCGGCACGTCGCCGAGCCCGAGGGCGCGGGCGGCCGTGGCCGGGAACTCGCTCCGGACGTCATCGGTGGCGGTGAAGATGATGCTCACGAGGTCGTCGTGGTGGACGTCGTTGCGGGCCAGCATCTCCTTCACCAGCCGCTGGGTCTTCTCCGAGACCTCGTCCCGGGTGTCGGCGTCGAGCGTGATCGCCCCCCGCAGGGCGAGCAGCCGGGGCTCCCGTGCCGTCATGGCTCCGAAGCGTATGCGAAGACCCCGCCGGGCCGGGCAGTGGGCCAGACGCTAGGCGGGGGAACGGTCGGAGTGGCGCGCCGGGCCAGGGAACGCGCCACCCCGCCGTTCTGTATCGAGCGCCTGCTGGAGGGCGCGCTGCTGGCGCGCCCGCGCTCGAGCCTGCGGGCGGTCGTCGAGTCCGGCGATCAGGACGAACGACCGCTGCGGGGGAGCCGGGATCAGCTCGGCGCCGGCCAGCGCCTCGTCGCAGCGGCGCCGCGCCCAGCGGCTCGTCGCCCGTCCGGCGACAACTGCGACTCCGACACCAACTCCCCACACCGCCACTGCCACGCCACAATGGTACGCAATTCGCACCGCATTGACAAGAACTTCGTAGAAATCATGGCAAACACGGCAAACCACCGTCAGGCTCGGCGAAGTGTGCGGGAATGCTTGTAGAAGGACCTACTTTCGAGCAAGATCGACACGCAGAGCGCATGTTCGTGAGGGAAGGCAGGACGGATCGTGGCCATACCGTCGAAGAGCGAGCAGTCGGACGGGGTCGACTGGGCGGCGGTGGGGCAGTACATCGGCGAGCACCGCCGGCGTCTCGGCCTGTCGAAGAACGAGGCGTCCCGCCGGGCCCGGGTCTCGAACACCACCTGGCGCCAGATCGAGGCCGGGCAGAACGACCACCCGACCGACGAGACGCTCGTCCGGATGGGCCGGGCGCTCCTGCTCGACCCCGGCGATCTCATGCGCCAGTGCCAGAGGCGCTACGTCGAGGCGCCCTCGGTGCGCGACCTGCCGCCGCTCGGGCCCCCGATGGCGCTGCTGGAGGTGCTGGAGTCGGACCGGCGCCTGGATCCCCGGGCCCGGCGCGTGCTCATGGAGCTGTACGACCTGCTTGCTTCGCGCTGACCCGGCGGATCGGGGCCACCCCCGGTCGCGGGAGAGGGCGGCGCTCCGGTTCCGGCGGGTCCGGACGGGCCGCCTCGGCCGGCGGGGCCACCGACAAGGCGAGGCGGCGGCGGAGCTGATCGACCCGGGCCCGGATGTGGCGGACCAGCCGGTCGTGGTCCGTCTCGACCACCGCCACCACGACGTCGACGTCGCCGTCGGACGGATCGGGCTCGAGCCCGGTGCCGTCGCCCCGTCCGTCGGCGGCCGGGCCGTCCCGGAGATCGACGACCCGGAGGATCTGCCGCGGGAGCGGGGCCGGCTCGAGCTCGTAGTCGTAGGCCAGCGGGCCGGCGGCCCGGTCGAGGGCGTCCTGCTGCTCCTCGCACCACTGCTCAAGGAAGGCAACATTGTCCTCGAGCGCGGCCACCCGCATCGCTAGTGCTCTCAGTTCAAGACTTTCCTCGTAGCAGTCGCTCATCCCGCCTGTCCGTCCGGCGAACAGTGCCCCAACCACACTCTTTATCCAGCTTCTGCCTCTGTCAACCCAAAAACAACTGACCAGATAAGGAGAAGCAGAAACCGAATTACCAACAAAACATTGAGATTTGCACAGCGACCACACTCGTGTGCCACAAACGAATTCTCAAACCTCACTGCCACCTTCGGCATCGCCGAATTTCGATGCGATTGCACCGTAGAGTGACCGAATTTCCGCCTGCGTCAGCGAGCGCCATTGGCCGGGGGCGAGGCGGTGATCCCGCAGGGGCCCGAAGCGGGTCCGAACCAGGCGGCGGACGGGATGGCCGACTGCCTCGCACATCCGCCGGACCTGCCGGTTCCGGCCCTCGTGGATCACGAGCTCGAGCGCCGCGCCCTGCGGCGTCGTCCCGGTGACCCGGGCCCGGGCGGGGGCCGTGCGCCCGTCCTCGAGGTCGACGCCCTCCCGGAGGCGCCGGAGGGCGCCCCGGCCGGGGATCCCGGCCACTTCCGCCAGGTAGGTCTTCGGCACCCCGCGGCTGGGGTGGGTCAAGCCGTGGGCGAGGTCGCCGTCGTTGGTCAGGACGAGCAGGCCCTCGGTGTCCCAGTCCAGCCGGCCGACCGGGAACACCCGGGGCTCGGCCGGGACGAGGTCCACGACGGTCGGCCGGCCCTCGGGGTCGTGGGCGGTGGTGACGACCCGGGCCGGCTTGTTGAGCAGGTAGTAGACGAGCCCGGACCGGACCGCGACCGTGACGCCGTCGACCGTGACCCTGTCGCGCTCCGGGTCGATCCGCCGGCCGAGGCCGGCCACCTCGCCGTTGACCTCGACCCGGCCCGCGTCGATGAGGATCTCACAGGCCCGCCGGGACCCGAACCCCGCCCGGGCCAGGACCTTCTGGAGCCGCTCGCCGGCGTCGCCGGGGTCGGTCAATCGGCCGGGGCGTCCCAGGCGGGGTCGATGTCGCCCAAGGTCGCCTGGCCCTCACCGGGCCGGGCCGCCGCCGGGCGGCGCCGCCGGACGGGGTCGAAGCGCACCCCGGCCCGGCCCGTCTCGGCCAGCCGGGCCTCGAGCTCCTCCATGACGCCGGGATCGGGGACGAGGTCGGCCAGGGCCGGGAGCTTCTCCAGCGACTCCAGCCCGAGGCGCTCCAGGAACAGCCGGGTCGTGCCGTACTGGACGGGGTGCCCGACGCCCTCCGTCCGGCCGACCTCCTCGATGTAGCCCCGGTCGAGCAGGCTGCGGACGACCCCGTCGACGTCGACGCCCCGCACCGCCGACAGCTGGGAGCGGGTCACCGGCTGCTTGTAGGCGATGACGGCCAGCGTCTCGAGGGCCGCGCCCGACAGGCGGGCGTGGCGGCCCTCCAGGAGGTAGCGCTCCACGTAGGGGGCGCAGTCGGGATGGGTCTGGAACCGGTAACCGCCGGCCACCTTGGCCAGGACGAAGCCCCGCCCGGTGAACTCGGCGGCCAGCAGGGCGCAGAGGCCCTCGACCTCGGCCACCGGCCGCTCGATGAGCTGGGCCAGCACCTGAGGCTCGACCGGCTCGGTGGCGGCCATGAGGACGGCCTCGATGGCCCGGCGCCACTCGTCGGGCTCGCGGGGGGCCTCCGGCGGGATGGGCCGTCGCGCCTCGGGGGGCTCCCCCGGTTGCTCCACGTTGACCGGGCCCTCGGGTTCGGGGTACTCCCAGTCGTCGTCGTCCCAGGTGTCGTCCGGGGTCACGGGACCGCCGGCTCCTCCCAGGCGGCCGCCACCTCATCGGGGGTCGGCGCCTCGGGCGGGGCGGCCCGGACGACGAGGTCGCCGAAGGCGTCGACCTGCTCGATCTCCACCAGCCCCCGCTTGAACAGCTCCAGCACCGCCAGGAAGCGGACGATGTACTCCAGCCGGTCGGCCGGCTCCTCGGTGTTGAGGTCGAACAGCGACAGCTGCTCGCACCGGGTGAGCGCCCCGAGGACCCGGTCGATGGCGTCGCTGACGCTGGCCCGGATCGGGGTCACGTGGTAGAGGTCCACGACCGGCCGGGGGGCCAGCGCCCGGAACAGCGCCGCCCGCAGCTGGTCGGCGCTCACCGACTCCAGCGGGTCGACGTCGACCGACGCCAGCGGCTCCTCGGGGCCCATCCGGCGCGGCGCGCAGCGGTCGGCGGCGCGGATCAGGGCGGCCAGCACCCCGGCGGCCTCCTTGAACGTGCGGCCCTGGAGGAGGCGGGCCAGCAGGAGGTCGCGGTCCTCCGGGGTGGGGAGCTCGTCGGGCACGTCGTCGTCGTCCTCGACCAGCAGGTACCGCGTCTTGAGCTCGACCAGCGTCGCCGCCAGGAGCAGGAACTCCGTCGACGTGTCGAGGTCGAACGACTCGGTGCCCGCCTCCACCGCCGCCTTCGCCCCGGCCAGGAACGCCTCGACGAGCGAGGCCAGGCACAGCCCGAACACGTCGAGCTCCTGGCGGGAGACGAGCTGGGTCAGCAGCTCGAGGTCGCCCTCGAAAACGGGCGTGTGGACCTCGTACGGCATTGCCCGGGAAGGCTACTCCCGCACGGTCCCCGGACGCGACGATCGGGCAGGCAGGTTGCTCGCGGTCAACCTCGCCTGCCCGATCCTCGCAGCGGCTGCAGCAGGGGTCTGACTACCTCCGGTGGCGGAGGCCGGTCTCGGTGTTGAAACCGGCCACGGAAGCGTTGGTTGTGCAACTTGCGCCGAGCGACGCTGCCCGTCTCGCCCTACCCGGCAGCGGTACCGGGTGCGGGTTCCTCAGGCGGCAGTGGCGCCGTCGCCCGACGCAGGACCAGTGGAGAAGAAAGGATCCGGATGCGGAACGGGCTGTGGTCCCCCAGCTTGCGCCTGATGACCATGTCCCGTTCACGAAGATCATCATGCCAGCGGCACCTGACGACGGCGCGGCGATCACGTTGCAGATCCATGACACTTTCGCCGGTCTGTGACGAAACTCAGTCGTTGTCGGCTGCCACCAGCGCCGACACCACCGGGGCGGGCATCAGCATCGGGTCGAGGCGGGCCCGGTCGTGGTGGGCGCCGGCCCAGTGGGCGACCTCGGCCCGGCCGCCGGCCAACCGGATCATGTCGGCCCCGATCTCGGCGTGGCGGACGTAGAGGGCGATCCGCCGCCGCAGCCCCCGGTGGTCCTCCCAGTCCGAGAGCGCCCCGCCGGTGGCCCGCTCGGCCAGCGTGGCCACCACCCGGTTGAGGACGCCGAGCCCGGAGGCCAGCTTGCCGATGTCGTGGAGGAGGGCGCAGGCCGGCCAGCGGGGGTCGCCGGCGTGGGGACCGCCGGCCAGGGCGGCCTCGACGTGGCGGGCCACCTCGACGGTGTGGCGCCGGTCGTGCCCCGGCTGGCGGGCCCAGAGGGCGTACTCCTCCGGTTCGAGGACGGCCTCCACCCAGGCCCGGTCGGCCTCGGACGGGCCCCCCGGCCGGAGCGCCCCCACGAACCGGCGGGCCAGATGGCCCCAGGGTTCCCGGCGCCCGCTCATCCCCCCGCTCACCGCACCAGGTATCGGCAGAGGTCCCCGAAGAACGGGCTGAGGATCCGCCCGAAGAAGTTGAACCAGAAGAGCCCGAGGAAGAGCACGAGGAAGCCGTAGGGCCGGAACTTCCACCACGTCGGGAGGTACCGGGCCGGGAGCAGCCGCTCGATGAGCGACGACCCGTCCAGCGGCGGGATCGGCAGCAGGTTGAACAGCCCGAGCAGCAGGTTGACGACGGCGAAGCTGGCCAGGATGTCGCCGGTGAGGCTCACCCGGGGGTCGACCAGGTTGCCGGTGCAGGCCCCGGGATAGGTGCCGGCCAGCACGATCTTGGCCGGCACGGCGGCCGCCACCATCAGCCCGAAGTTGGTCAGCGGTCCGGCCAGCCCGACGATCAGCATCTGCCGGCGGGGGTTGCGCAGCCGGGCCGGGTTGACCGGAACCGGCTTGGCCCACCCGAGGACCGGGAGGTTGGCCAGGACGGCCATGGCCGGCAGGATGATCGACCCCAGCGGGTCGATGTGGGGGACGGGGTTGAGCGTGAGGCGACCGGCCCGCTTGGCGGTGTCGTCGCCGTAGGCGTAGGCCACCACGCCGTGGCTGATCTCGTGGAGGATGACGGCTACGACGAGACAGCAGTAGAAGATGATGTGCTGCTTGGTCACCGGCGCGCCGAAGCGCAGTTGATGCAGAGCCGGGCCGCCGGCTTGGCCTCCAGGCGGGCGTCGGGGATGGGGGCGCCGCACTGCTCGCAGACGCCGTAGGTGCCCATGTCGAACTTCTCGAGGGCGTGCTCGACCTCGGTCAGGGTTTCCACCAGCGTCTGGGCCAGCGCCTCGACCTCGCCGCGCTCGGCGGTGACCTGCCCCGAGTCGGCGAAGCCCTCGTCGAACGACAGACCGGTGCCGAAGTGACCCATCTGCTCGAGCTGCGACCGGATCCGGGCGCGTTCCTCTTCCAGTTGGGCGCGTTGGGTCGCGTTGGTCACGTCGGCCATAGACGGTGGAGTCTAGGCGCCCCGACCAGCTGAGGGGACTGCCAGCGTCGGCCGATGCTGCAACTTCGCCCGGGGGTGGGCGGCGTCGTAGACCGCCCGCAGCCGGGACTGGGTGACCTTGGTGTAGATCTGCGTGGTCGAGACGCTGGCGTGGCCGAGGAGCTCCTGGACGACCCGGAGGTCGGCGCCCCGGTCGACCATGTGGGTGGCGCAGGAGTGGCGCAGGACGTGGGGCGACAGGCGCCCGCCGAGCCCCGCCCGGAGCCCGTGGGCGGCGACGATCTGCCAGCAGCCCTGCCGGGTCAGGCGGCCGCCCCGGGGGTTGACGAACAGGGCGTCAGGGTCGCCCCGGCCCGGACGGGCCCGGGCCAGGACGGCGGCCCGGGCCGGGAGCCAGGCCGCGATCGCCGCCGCCGCGGTGTGGCCGACCGGCACGATCCGCTCCTTGGCTCCCTTCCCGAACGCCCGGAGGAACCCCTCCTCGAGATCGACGGCGCCGACGTCGAGGCCGACGAGCTCCGAGATCCGCAGCCCGCAGGCGTAGAGCGTCTCGAGGATGGCCCGGTCCCTCGAGGCCGCCGGGCCGTCGCCGGTGACGGCGGCGAGGAGCGCCTCGACCTCGGCCTCCGTGAGGGCCTTCGGGATCCCCTGCGGCACCCGGGGGGCGGCGACGTCCTCGCTGGGGTCGACGGCGACGTGGCCCTCGGTCAGGCAGAACCGGTGGAAGGAGCGGACGGCCACCACGGCCCGGGCCACCGAGGCGGCCGACCAGCGCGGCTTCCCGTCCTCGCCGGCGGCCGACTTCAGATGGTCGACATAGGCGTCGACGTCGGCCTCCGTCAGCCGGCCGACGTCGACGGCGCCGCCGCCCTCCCGGCGCCGCACGAACCCGGCGTAGGCGGCGAGGTCCCGCCGGTAGGCGGCCAGCGTGTTGGCCGCCAGCCCCCGCTCGACGGCCAGCCAGCTGGCGTGCTCGGCCAGCAGCCGGTCGAGCTCGGCGACACCTCCCATGCCGACACGCTATTCGGCCGCCCGGCCGGGGCCGCGGAGGCCGGGGAACCCCGCGCCCCCGCGTTCCGGCGTTCCGCACCCCCGCCATCGGCCGGTCAGGAACGCCGGTTCGCCACAGCCCCCGACAGAGCGCCTTCCGGCGTTCCGCACCCCCGCCATCGGCCGGTCAGGAACGCCGGTTGAGGCGGTAGGCCTCGGGCGGGACCTGGCCACGGTGTGGTGCCGGGGACGCCGCCCGCTCCGCTGCCGGAGTCAGCCGCCCCAGAGGTCGGCGAAGGGGGTCGCCGGGAGGTGGAGGGCCTCGGCCACCGCCGGGTTGACCACGTGGCCCGACAGCGTGTTCAGCCCGCCGGCCAGCGCCCGGTCGGTCGAGACGGCCCGCTCCGGGCCCTGGGTGGCGATCTCCACCAGGTAGGGCAGCGTGGCGTTGGCCAGGGCGTAGGTCGACGTGTGGGGGACGGCGCCGGGGACGTTGCCGACGCAGTAGTGCAGCACCCCGTAGAGCTCGAAGACGGGGTCGGCGTGGGTCGTCTCATGCGACGTCTCGATGCAGCCGCCCTGGTCGATGGCGACGTCGACGATGAGGGCGCCGGGCCGCATGGCCCGGACCATGTCGTCGGTGACGAGCATCGGGGCCCGGCCGCCCGGGACGAGGACGGCGCCGACGACCATGTCGGCCTCGGTCACCGACCGCTCGACGGCGCCCCGGTTGGAGGCCAGCGTCAGGATCCGACCCCGGTGGATCTGGTCGACCCAGCGGAGCCGGTCGAGGTTGCGGTCGAGGATGGCCACCTCGGCCTCCATGCCCGCCGCGATCCAGGCGGCGTTCCAGCCGACGTTGCCGGCGCCGAGGACGACGACCCGGGCCGGCCGGACGCCGGGGGCGCCGCCGAGGAGGACGCCCCGCCCGCCGTTGTGCCGCTCCAGGAAGTGGGCGCCGATCTGCGGCGCCATCCGGCCGGCCACCTCGCTCATCGGCGCCAGCAGCGGCAGCGCCCCCGACGGCAGCTGGACGGTCTCGTAGGCGATACCGGTCACCCTCCGCTCGAGGAGCGCCCGGCCGACCTGCGGGTAGGCGGCGAGGTGGAGGTAGGTGAAGAGCACCTGCCCTTCCCGCATGAGCTCGAACTCCGCCGACTGCGGCTCCTTCACCTTGCAGATGACCTCGCCGCGCTCCCACACCTCGGCGGCGCTCGAGGCGATCTGGGCACCGGCCCGCAGGTACTCCTCGTCGGTGATGGCCGCGCCCACGCCGGCCCCGGTCTCGATCACCACCGTGGAGCCGTGGTGGACGAGCTCCGACACCCCGTCGGGGGTGACCGCCACCCGGTACTCGTTGACCTTCGTCTCCTTGGGTACCCCGACGACCAGCGGCCGCGGGATCGCCTCGGGCACCCGGGTGAGGCGCAGCGGTGTCGGCTCGGCGCTCACCGGGCCACCCCGGAGGGCCCTTCCGGTGGCTGCCCCGCGAGATAGCGCTCCGCCAGCGCCAGCCCGATGATCGTCTTGGCGTCGGTGATCTCGCCGGCGGCGATGAGCCGGCCGGTGTCGGCCAGGGGCACCCGCTCGATCGTCATGTCCTGCTCCTCTTCTTTGGCGGCCTCGGGGCGGCCGCAGGGGGAGAGGTCGAGGGCGAGGTAGACGTGGGTGAGCTCGGTGGAGAATCCCGGCGAGTTCCAGAACGTGGCCAGCTTGACGAGCCGGCCGGCCACCTGCTGGATCTCCTCGGCCAGCTCCCGGGCCATGGCGTCGTCGGGCGCCTCGCCGGGGACGTCGAGCTTCCCGGCCGGAATCTCGAGCAGCAGATCCCGCAGCGCCGGGCGCCACTGCCGCACGAGCACGACCTGCGGCCCGTCCGGCCCGCTTTCCACCGGGACGGCGGCGACGGCGCCGGGGTGCTCGACCATCCAGCGGACGAACCGCTCGCCGGTCGGCGACTCGAAGGCCTCCTCGGCGAACGTCAGGAAGCCGCCCCGGGCGATCTCCTTCGACTCCACGAGGCGGTAGCCGGACATACGGCGATTCTAGGAAGCGGCGAGGGCGACACCCTCCGCGTCCTCGGGCAGCGGCAGCCGGGGCGTGCGGGACTCGGCCCGGGCCAGCGCCGCCTTGACCAGCTCCCGGAACAGCGGGTGCGGACGGTTCGGCCGGCTCTTGAACTCCGGGTGGGCCTGGGTGGCCACGAAGAACGGGTGGTCGGCCGGTGACAGCTCGACGAACT
>Ga0207707_10006330_pt1 | contig 10338 bp, 9 predicted proteins | sample KBSC83BmetaG_FD_184336 | JGI IMG/M metagenome (GOLD analysis project Ga0207707, IMG submission 184336) | Corn rhizosphere microbial communities from Kellogg Biological Station, Michigan, USA - KBS C8-3B metaG (SPAdes) (version 2) | ecosystem: Host-associated > Plants > Roots > Rhizosphere ... | reverse complement strand
CGTGGCGGACGACGCCGACGCCGGGCCGCAGTACGTGTCGCGCGGCGGGCACAAGCTGGCCGGCGCGCTGGCGGCGTTCGACGGCTTTGACGTGAAGGGCAAGCGCTGCCTTGACGCGGGCGCGTCAACGGGCGGCTTCACCGACGTGCTGCTGCGCGCGGGCGCGGCCCACGTGGTCGCGGCGGACGTCGGCTACGGCCAGCTCGCCTGGTCGCTGCGGACCGACGAGCGGGTGACCGTGCTCGACCGGGTGAACGTGCGCTCGCTCGACCCGGCCCTGGTCGCCCCGCCGCCGCCGGTGGTCGTGGCCGACCTGTCGTTCATCTCGCTGTCCCTGGTGCTGCCCGCGCTCGCCGCGTGCGCGGCCCCTGACGCGGACTTCGCGCTCATGGTCAAGCCGCAGTTCGAGGTCGGCAGGGGCCGGGTCGGCGCGGGCGGCGTCGTGCGGTCGCCGGAGGACCGGGCCGCCGCGGTCCGCTCCGTCTGTGACACGGCATGGTCACTGGGGCTGGGTGTAAGAGGTGTGACGGCTAGTCCGCTGCCGGGGCCGTCGGGCAACGTGGAATACTTCGTCTGGTTCCGGCGTGGCGCGCCGCCCCTGGACGAGGGCGACCTGCGCCACGCGATCGAGTCAGGCCCGCGGTTATCCGTGCGGCGCTCGCGGCCCGCGCGGCCCGTGCGCACCTCACACCCGTCCCGCGCCCTTAGCCGCCACGACTCCGCCGCCCTAGCCGGACACGCACCCCCGCCCACACCGGCCCACCAAGTCCCGCTGCCCCCACCCGTCACGGCTCCCATTTATTGGTTGTTGTTCCGACCATATATGGGTGGTAACAACACCCGATCTTCCCGGCGGTGACGGGCAGGCGCGGGCCGCGTGCACGAGCCGTCGCGGCGGCACGGTAAGTTGCACGCGATGGGTGAAACAAAGCGAACGATGCTGGTGCTCGCGCACACCGGCAGGGAGAGCGCCAGGCGCAGCGCCAGGCAGGTCATCGAGCGGCTGACCGCGGCCGGAGTCGCGGTACGGGTGACCGACGCCGAAGTTCCCGCGCTCGAATGCGTCGGCGCGACCGTGGTCCCGGCCGGGCCGGAGGCCGCGCAGGACGCCGAGCTTGTCATCGTCCTGGGCGGCGACGGGACGCTGCTGCGCGCCGCCGAGATCGCCCGGCCCGCGGGCACCCCGCTGATCGGCGTCAACCTCGGCCACGTCGGCTTCCTCGCCGAGGCCGAGCCCGACGGGCTCACCCAGACGGTGGATCACCTGGTCGCCGAGGAGTACCGGGTCGAGGAGCGGATGACCCTTGACGTGGTGGCCCGCGACAACGGCACGCAGATCGCGCGGACCTGGGCGCTGAACGAGGTCACGGTGGAGAAGGCCGCCCGTGAGCGCATGGTCGAGGTCGTCATCGAGGTGGACGGCCGCCCGCTGTCGCGCTGGGGCTGCGACGGCGTGGTGTGCGCGACGCCGACCGGGTCGACCGCCTACGCGTTCTCGGCCGGCGGACCCGTGGTCTGGCCGGAGGTGGAGGCGCTGCTCATGGTGCCGCTCGCGGCGCACGCGCTGTTCGCGCGGCCGCTGGTCGTCTCGCCGCGCTCGGTTCTCGCCGTGGAACTGGTCCGCGACGTCGGCGAGGCGGCCGTCATCGAGCCGGAGGGCCCCGGCGTGCGGAGCGAACCAGGGGCGCTTGAGTCGGAGCGGGCGGTCCTGTGGTGCGACGGCCGCCGCCGGTACGACCTGTCGCCAGGCGCGCGGATCGAAGTGCGCCGGGGCGAACTGCCGGTCTTGCTCGCCCGGGTGCACGACCTCGGCGGCCAGCCCGTCGGCGGCGAGTTCACCGACCGCCTGGTGGCCAAGTTCGACCTGCCGGTCGTCGGCTGGCGCGGCCGTTCCGGCCGTTCCAGCCGCTAGGAAAGACCTCCGCGCTGCCCCCGCGCTCCTGCCGACCGCGCGACGCCGGCTCGCGGGCAGATTCCGTTCCGAAATATTTGCTTGAACGGGGCCGCGCGGGTGAGACTTAATACAAACATTTAAGCGAACGATCGCGGTGCCGGCCCACGGCGAGGGCGCGCCGCTGGCCCGACGGAACGGCCGTATTGCCGGGAGTGTCGGCTTCGGCTTGTACCGTGAGCCTTAGCGGACAGGCGGCAGGCACCGGAGACCGCCCGTCGCGCGGACGGCCGCGACGGTAAAGTCGGCCTTGCCACGGGGCGGGGACGGCGGATTGGCGGGGCCGGGCGGGTTTGGTCACAAGAGGAGACGGCTGGCGGTCATGCTTGAGGAAGTGCGCATCACCGGGCTCGGGGTCATCAACGACGCGCTGCTCGAGCTCTCGCCCGGCTTCACCGCGCTGACCGGCGAGACCGGTGCGGGCAAGACCATGGTCGTGACCGGGCTCGGGCTGCTGTTCGGCGGCCGCGCGGACCCCTCCCGAGTCCGGCCGGGCGCGCAGCGCGCCTCGGTCGAGGGACGGCTGCGCACCGACCCGCGCGGGAAGGTCGCCCAGCAGGTCGAGGAGGCGGGCGGCGACCTCGACGACGACGGCACCCTGGTCCTGACCAGGACGGTGTCCGGGGAGGGGCGGTCCCGGGCGTTCGCGGGCGGCCGCTCGGTCCCGGTGTCGCTGCTGACGTACCTGGCCGACGACCTGGTCGCCGTGCACGGCCAGTCCGACCAGCAGCAGCTGCTCAAGGCCGGCCGGCAGCGGGAGTCGCTTGACAGGTACGCGGGCGGCGTCCTCGCCGAGGTGCTCGCCGACTACCAGCGCGCCTACGGGCGGCACCGCAAGGTGCTCGACGAGCTCACCACGCTGACGACGCAGGCGCGGGCCCGCGCCGCCGAGGCCGCGGAGCTGCGGGCGGGCCTCACCGACATCGAGAAGCTCAACCCGGTGGCGGGCGAGTCGGCGGCGCTGCGCGCGGAGGAGGACCGGCTGGCCAACGCCGACGCGCTGCACGCCGGCGCCACAACCGCGCACGAGGCGCTGCTCGGCGACCCGGCCGCGGGCACCGACGGCGTGGACGCCGTGACCCTGCTCGGCCACGCGCGCCGGGCCCTCGACGCCGTCCGCCGCCACGACACCGAGATCGACGGCGTGGCCACCCGGCTGTCGGACGCCGCCTATCTGGTCTCCGAAGTCGCCGGCGAGCTCGCCTCCTACATCCAGGGCATCGACGCCGACCCGGCCCGCCTCGCCGCCGTCCAGGAGCGGCGCGCCGCGCTAGCCCGCGTCATCCGGCTCTACGGGCCCGGCGGTGTCAACGCCCAGATCGACGGAACCCCGGTGCAGCTGGCCGCGCCAGGGTCGCCGTCAACGGCGGAGGACGGCGAGGCTCCGGACGGCACCGCGCCCGACGGCACGGGCCAGGACAGCGACGCCGCCGCGGCCGGCGCCGCGGACGAGGCCGGCGCCGCCGGCCCTGACGCGCTTTTCGCGGCCGAGGAGCCCGACGAGACCGCGTACGTCCTTGAGTGGGCGCGGCTGGCCGCGGCCCGGGTCGCCGAGCTGGACAACGACGACGACACGATCGCCGCGCTCACCGCCGAGGAAACGGAGCTGGCCGCGCAGGTCGGCGACCTGGCCGGGCGGCTCACCCGGCTGCGCGCCGAGGCGGGGGAGCGGTTCGCCGACGACGTCACCGCCGAACTGACCGCGCTGGCGATGCCGCACGCGAGGATCTCCGTCGTGCTCACCTCGCTCGCCGAGCCGGGGCCGCACGGGGCCGACGACGTGGAGATCCGCCTCGCCTCCAACCCCGGCGCGCCCCCGCTGCCGCTGCACAAGGGCGCCTCGGGCGGCGAGCTGTCCCGGGTGATGCTCGCGATCGAAGTGGTCTTCGCGGGCGCGGACCCGGTGCCGACGTTCGTCTTCGACGAGGTGGACGCGGGCGTGGGCGGCAAGGCCGCGGTCGAGATCGGTCGCCGCCTCGCCAAGCTGGCCAGGCTCGCCCAGGTCATCGTGGTCACCCACCTGCCCCAGGTCGCCGCGTTCGCCGACAATCACCTGGTCGTCGACAAGTCGAGCGACGGCTCGATCACCGCCGCGAGCGTGATCCGCCTCGACCACGAGGCGCGCGTCCGCGAGCTGTCCCGCATGCTGGCCGGCCTCGAGGACTCCGAGTTCGGCCAGGCGCACGCCGCCGAACTGCTGGCGATGGCCGCCGAACAGGCCGCGCGGAACTAGACCGTATTCAAACCGATCCGGTCCAGACGGCCGCACCGGAGACGACCGGGAACGCCGTGCCGCTAGAGCGCGAGGCTGTAGAACATGTTGTCGCCGGTCTCCGGGTAGCCGCCGAACGGCCCGGTCGGGGCGAAGCCGACCGACTCGTACAGCGCCCGCGCCGCCGCGAAGCCTTGTGTGGTGCCGGTCTCCAGTGACACGCGCCGGTACCCGCGGTCCCGGGCGGTGTCGAGCAGGTGGCTCAGCAGCGCCCGGCCCACGCCGCGCCCGCGGGCCTCCGCCGCCGTGTGCATCGACTTGACCTCGGCGTGCTCAGCGTCGAGTTCCTTGATCGCCGCGACGCCGAGCACCGCGGCGCCGTCACGGTAGCTGACGAACGTCACCTTCGGATCGAGCAGCCCGTCCACGTTCAGCGCGAAGCTGTGCTCCGGCGGCGTCTCGGTCAGGCAGAACGACAGGTGCCGCTCAAGCAGTGCCCGCACCTCGGGCTTGCGCGGATCGTCGGCTGAGATCACGGTCTCGCTCGCGGTAGTCACGGCAGCAGTCTACGAGCACACCGGGTATATCCGATAAATCCGGCCAGGTATGTAACGTGGTTTTTACCTGCCCTGATGCCGGATGGCCGTGGCCGTGTGTGACTCCGGGCACGACTGTCGGGCGTCAGTCCCGCGAGCCGGAGAAGATCCGCAGGAAGAAAAAGAACACGTTCAGGATGTCGAGGAAGATCGACGCGGCGATCAGCGGCGCCGAGTCTAGGCCCTGCGAGCGGCGCAGCCGCTGGAAGTCGGCCGCGGTCAGCCCGGCGAAGACGACCAGGCCGAGTATCGCCCAGATCAGCGACGCGTGCGGGATGCGCACGAAGATCAGCACAATCCCCGCGAGTAGCAGCACGAGCAGCCCGATGAACGAGAATCGCCGCCACGCCGACAGGTCACGCTTGGTCAGGTACCCGAACGTCCCGAACGCCGCGACGAACAGCGCGGTCGCGCCGCCCGCCTGCCACAAGATCGCCGGATCGGTCGTGGCGTACCAGACGAGCGTCGGCGCGGACGCCACCCCCATCAGCACCCCGAAGATGGCGAGCAGCACAACCGCGCCCGTCGACGACCGGCGCGCCGTGAAGTTCATGATCAGCAGCACCACGAAGGCCGCGATCCACGCGACGATCACCGCGCCCTGCGACAGGTTCCGCCCGGCGTAGGCGCCGGCGGCGAAGAACCCGGCGGTCAGCGCGACAAGCCCCATCGTCTGCCCGAACAACGTCGCCGTCCGCCCGGGCGCCGCGTACCCCCGGTAGGCCATATCCGAATACATAAGACTCATTCTCCCTAGCAACGTGCAGGTCAACAAATTCTGGCCGCGCCGCCTGGCTAGGGTGGGGGCATGGGCAAGCTCAAGGTTCTCTTCATCGGCGGCACCGGGGTCATCTCGTCGGCCTGCGCGCGCGAAGCGGTCGACCACCACGACATCGACTTGTACGTGCTTAACCGGGGACAGTCGGCCACGCGAGCGCTGCCGCCAGGCGTGCGGGAACTGCGGGCGGATGTGCGGGACGCCGAATCCGTTCGGACCGCTGTTGACGGTCTTGACTTTGACTCTGTCGTTGACTTTGTCGCGTTTACCCCGGGTCACGTGCGGGCCGACGTTGACCTGTTCCGGGGGCGGACCGGGCAGTACGTGTTCATCTCCACCGCGTCGGCGTACCAGACGCCGCCGGCGCGGCTGCCGGTCACCGAGTCGACGCCGCTGCGGAACCCGTACTGGCAGTACTCGCGGGACAAGATCGCCTGCGAGGACCTGCTGGTCGCCGAGTACCGGGACACCGGGTTCCCCGCGACGATCGTCCGGCCGTCGCACACCTACGACGCGACGAAGACCGTGCTGTCCGGCGGGTGGACGTCGCTGGCCCGGATGCTCGCCGACAAACCGGTGATCGTGCACGGGGACGGGACCTCGCTGTGGACGGTGACGCACACCACGGACTTCGCGCGCGCGTTCGTGCCGCTGCTCGGGCATCCGCGGACGCTGGGGGAGGCGTTCCACATCACGTCCGACGACGTGCTGACCTGGGACCAGATCGCGCACGCGCTCGGCGCCGCGCTCGGCGTCACCCCGCGGCTCGTGCACGTGCCGTCCGACGTGATCGCGGCGCACGACCCCGAGTGGGGCGCCGGGCTCTTGGGGGACAAGACGCACTCCATGGTGTTCGACAACGCCAAGGTGAAGTCCGTGGTGCCGGGGTGGCACGCGGTCGTGCCGTTCGAGCGGGGCGCCAGGGAGATCGTCGCCTGGCACACCGAGGACCCCTCCCGCCAGGTCGTCGACGGGAAGCTTGACGCGCTGATGGACAAGCTGGCCGCGGACTTCGCGGTCGGCTAGCCGCGCCGCGCGGTGGGCTCGATGCGCTACGCGGTGGGCTCGATGCGGAAGATCGGGTAGCCAGGGGCGATCTCGCGCAGCTTCTCCTCCGGCGCCTTGGCGCCCACGCCGTCGAAGAACACGCCGACCTCGAACTTCCAGCGCTTCAGGTACGCGCGCAGGATCGCGGGCTTGTCGTCGTCGGCCACCTCGGTCGCGGCGAACGGCTCGGCCTTGCGGCCGATGTGCAGTTCGCCGGTGCCGACGGCGCGCAGGTTGCGCACCCACTGGGTGTTGCCGCGCGGGGCGACCAGGTACCTTTCACCGTCCGCCAGCGTTAGCGGGTTGACCGGGGTGGTGCGCCACTCGCCGGACTTGCGGCCCCTGACGTAGAGGATGCGCGAGCCGTAGACGCTGACGCCCATCCTGGTCAGCCGGGCCACGGTCTCGTTGAAGAAGTTGGTGGCGGACTTCGGCTTGATGTAGCGGGTCTCGGTGGCGGTCATTTCTCGCTGTCCTCCTTGTCGCGGGCTCCGTTGCGGAGCGCCGGTCCTTTTCGAGATCACTGATCTCTGTTAAGATCAGTGAACACGATCCAGAGCGGTGCTGTCAAGAGCACTGCTCTCGTTTCTGGCCAATGATCTCTAAAGGGAGTGATCCGCCGATGACCCCGCCGCGTACCGCTACCGCCCGCGAGCGTGCCCGGGCCGAGCTGACCAGGGAGATCAAGGAGGAAGCGCGGCGGCAGCTCGCGGCGACCGGCGCCGACGGGCTGTCGCTGCGCGCCGTGGCCCGCGAGCTCGGCATGGTCTCCTCGGCGCTGTACCGCTACTACCCGAGCCGCGACGACCTGCTGACCGCCCTGATCATCGACGCCTACAACGCGCTCGGCGACGCGGCCGAACGGGCGATCGCCGGCCCCGCCGCGGCGCGGGAGCGGTGGATCGCCGCCTGGCACGCCGTGCGCGGCTGGGCGCGGTCCAACCCGCACGAGTACGCGCTGATCTACGGTTCCCCGGTGCCCGGCTACCGCGCCCCGGAGGCGACGATCGGCCCCGCGGCCCGGGTGCCGCTGGCGTTCGTCGGCATCATCCGGGGCGCGCTGGCGGCGGGCGAGTTCACGGCGGACAGCGAGGCACTGTCCGTGACCGGCGCGCTCGCGGACCAGGCGGACGAGCTGTCCGCGGCGCTCGCCCGGTCGGCGGCCGCCCGGTCGACGGGGGCCGCGGAGTCGCCGGGCATCGCGCCGGACGCGCTTGTCCGCGCCGTGATCGCCTGGGCGCAGCTGTTCGGGATGATCAGCTTCGAGCTGTTCGGGCAGTTCGTCGGGTCGTTCGAGCCGGCCGACGCGCTGTTCGCGCACGCGGCCGCCCAGTCCGCGGCGTTCGTGGGCCTTCGCTAGCGAGAACCTAACGGTGAAGGTCGCGGCCGGCGGTACGACACTACGGACGCGTACGGCTAATCTCGAAGCGTGAACAAACAGGAGCGGACGTATACGGTTTTGCGGGACCGGATCCATTCCGGCGCGTTCGCTCCCCGGGCCCGGCTGAACATCGACGGGCTGGCCAGGGAACTGGGCGTCAGCGCGATCCCGGTGCGCGAGGCGCTGCGGCGGCTTGAAGCCGAGGGCTGGGTCAGGTTCCAGCCGAACGTCGGCGCGATCGTCGCCCCGGTCGACACCACGGCCTGGGAGCAGCAGATGGTCGCGGTGGCCATCCTGGAAGGCGCCGCCACCGCCGACGCCGCCGCGCACCTGCGCGTCTCCGACATGACCAAGGTCCGCAACCTCGCCGCGGAGATGGAGCAGGTGGCCGCCGAGGGAGACCTGAGCAAGTTCAGCCGGCTCAACCGGCGGCTGCACGCCACGATCATCGCCCGCTGTGCCAACAGCTACCTGCTCGAGTTGCTCGAGCAGACCAACCAGCGCCTCGACCGCATCCGCGACACGATGTTCACCTATCTGCCGGAGCGCTCCAAGGCGGCCGTGGGGGAGCACCGGCACCTCATCGAGCTGCTCGAAAGCGGTGACACCGCCGAGATCGAGCGCTACGCCCGCTGGCACAAGCTGCAGACCGTCGCGGCCTACCGCGCCACCCGCGAGACGCCCCAGTAAGCCGGCGGGTCAGTCCGCGCCGGGCGCGGCGATGCGCCGGCCGGTGATCGACGACGGCCGGATCCGGACCCACACCCGGCCGGAAGCGCCGCTGCCCCACGACGACAGCCCGAACGTGTCAAGCCGCGCCTCTTCCTCGTCAGACTCGACGATCTCCGCGAGCCCGTTGACCACGACCGACCAGCCGGTTCCCGTCGCCACGTCGTAGGAGTCGGCCTCGAACCCCACGTAGTGCCCCACCTCGACGGCCGACAGCTTGGACCCCGCCGCGGTCCTGAACACGACGTCCTGCCCGTCCACCAGGAAGTTCACCGGCAAGATCACCACCTCGCCGCCCGCGACGAACCCGATCCGCCCCAGCGGTACCGACTTGAGCAGCTGGAAGCAGTCGCCGAGATGAAGGATCTCAAGCCCCGCCCGGTCGGTAGCCAGTTTCCTCATCGTGCCCTCCAGCATCACCGGTCTAGATTCGCTGCCCCCTAGTATCCGCCGCCGAGCGCTCCGCGCGTAGCGGCGAAGGTCCCCCGTCCGGGGTCCCGTCCGCGCCACCTTGACGGGTGCGGACGGCGGGGCGGGACCGCGTCGACGCGATGACGCGGGATACTTAATCCCCCTCCGGGGGGTCAAAGTATCCCGCGTAACGCCCTGGCCGTCGCATCCCCTTGATAACAGCAAGAAGCGCGGAGCGCTGGGCCCGCAGGACGGGGAGGTCGGCGGTAGGGCGCAGCGGCGAACTCGTTCCGACGAAATTTCTCCTCAATGTCCTCGGGTGCCGGTTCCCCTGCGCCGGGTGCTATGTTACTCTTCGGTAACATGAGCGAGCCGACGCCGGGGTTCTCCCTTGAGCTGAGCAGTGACGTGCGCGAGACGCGCGACTGGGTGCATGACTTCGCGGCGGAGGTGATCAGGCCCGCCGCGGCCGAATGGGACGAGCGTGAGCAGACCCCGTGGCCGATCCTGCAGGAGGCGACGAAGGTCGGCCTGTACTCGCTCGACTTCTTCGCCGCGCAGTTCTTCGAGGAGTCCGGGCTCGGCTTCGTGACGGCGGTCGAGGAGCTGTTCTGGGGCGATGCCGGGATCGGGCTGTCGCTGGTGGGATCGACCCTGGCGGCCGTGGCCGTGGTGTCGAACGGGACCCCCGAGCAGGTCGGGGAGTGGTGCCCGCAGATGTTCGGCGACGGGGCGGACGTCAAGCTCGGCGCGTTCTGCTCCTCCGAGCCCGACGCCGGCAGCGACGTAGGTGCCATCAGGACCCGCGCCGTCTACGACGAGGCGCACGACGAGTGGGTGATCAACGGCGTGAAGACCTGGGCGACGAACGGCGGCATCGCGAACGTGCACGTCGTTGTCGCCTCCGTCGACCCGGCGCTCGGGTCGCGGGGCCAGGCGAGCTTTATCGTGCCGCCGGGCACGAAGGGGTTGTCGCAGGGGCAGAAGTTCAAGAAGCACGGCATCCGCGCCTCGCACACCGCCGAGGTGATCCTGGACGACGTCCGGGTCCCCGGCAGTTGCCTCGTCGGCGGCAAGGAGAAGCTCGACCGGCGTCTCGCCCGGGTCCGCGAGGGCGGCCGGGGCGGTGAGCAGGCCGCGATGAAGACCTTCGAGGCGTCCCGCCCGTCGGTCGCCGCGATGGCCGTCGGGGTCGGCCGCGCCGCCGTCGAGTTCGCCGCGGAGTACGCGCGG
>Ga0207707_10006329_pt1 | contig 10338 bp, 8 predicted proteins | sample KBSC83BmetaG_FD_184336 | JGI IMG/M metagenome (GOLD analysis project Ga0207707, IMG submission 184336) | Corn rhizosphere microbial communities from Kellogg Biological Station, Michigan, USA - KBS C8-3B metaG (SPAdes) (version 2) | ecosystem: Host-associated > Plants > Roots > Rhizosphere ... | reverse complement strand
GGCGCTCCAGCAGGGCTTCAAGCCGAAGCTCGCCACCGTGGCCAAGGTCCTGCTGTTCCCGCAGGACGCGTACGCGATGGGGTCTAAGGTTTACAACATCGCCACCGACTCCTGGTGGGTGCCCGAGCTGCCGTGGCACTCCTCGCTCACCCAGCAGACGTGCCCGGACCTGGCGACCTCCTACACGGAGGCAGGCCTCGGCCAGCCGAACGCGAACATCTCCAACTACACGCTCTTCGAGATCGCCTACGCGGCGCTTACCTCGGTCGACAACCCGCACGACAAGGCGGAACTGTCGGCCGCGCTGTTCAAGGTCAAGCTGCCGCAGGCCATCGCCGGCCCGGTCGACTACACCTCGACCAACACGAAGACGAACCCGGCTCCCGGTGTCGCGATCACCCCGCCGGTCGGCATCCAGTGGCAGAAGGGCACCAAGTACCCGCTCGAGGCCAAGGTGGTCGACAACACCCTCGTGCCGCAGGCGAAGATCACCGGCGACCTACTGCCAACGTTCAGCTAAATACCGAACAATCAGGAAGCATGACTAGTCCACTCCTTGAGCTCGACCACGTGACGAAGCGGTTCGGCCGCGTCGTCATCGCGGAAGATCTCAGTTTCTCGGTCGGCGCCGGGGAGACCGTCGGGATCGTGGGGCCGAACGGGGCTGGCAAGACCAGCCTGTTCGGCCTCATCTCCGGCGACCTGTCCCCCGGGGCCGGCCAGGTTAGTTTCGCCGGGAGGAACGTCACCCGGCTGGACTCGGCCGCCCGCTGCCGCCTCGGCATCGGGCGGACCTATCAGGTGCCGCGTCCCTTCGTGGACATGACCGTGTTCGAGAACGTGCTCGTCGCCGCGCAGCAGGGCGGCCGCCTGCGGCGCAAGGCCAGCTACGCGGCGGCCGCGGCGGCGATCGACCGGACGGGGATAGCCGGCGAGGCGAACGTGGCCGCCGGGCGGCTCGGCCTGCTCGCCCGCAAGCGACTCGAGATCGCCCGGGCGCTCGTCACCGGGCCGCGGCTGCTGCTGCTCGACGAGGTGGCCGGCGGCCTCACCGACCCCGAGGTCACCGTCCTGGTGGAGATCGTCCGCGGCATCAACGCCGAGGGCGTCGCGGTGATCTGGATCGAGCACGTCGTGCGCGCGCTGACCTCTCTCGTCTCCCGGATGACCTGCCTGTACGGCGGGGAGTTCATCGGCGACGGCACCCCGGCGGAGGTCTTCGCCAACCCCCGGGTGCGCGAGGTCTACCTCGGCAGCGACGTCATCGACACTTCGACGGTCCAGGCCGTGATCGAAGAGGAAGACGCGCGATGACCAGTAATCTCCCGGGTGGACAGCCTCCTGGCATGGGGAGCTCCCGCCCCCCATCCCCCCCGGCCCCCGTACCCCCCGGGCGTCAAGAGAGCGGCGCCCCGCTGCTTGAAGTGCGCGACCTCGTGGTGCACCACGGCCAGCTCCGCGCGCTGTCCGGCATCTCGCTGGCGGTCTACCCGGGCGAGGTCTACGCGCTGATCGGCGCCAACGGCGCGGGCAAGTCCACGCTGCTGCGCACGATCTCCGGCCTGCACCACCCGACCTCGGGCTCGGTCACCTACGACGGCAAGAACGTGACCGGGGTGCGGCCCGACAAGCGGGCCGCCTCCGGCATCGTGATGGTCCCCGAGGGCCGACGGTTGTTCCCGTCGCTGACCCTGGAGGAAAACCTCAAGGTCGGCATGTCCTTCGCCCGCAAGGGGCCGTGGAACATCGCCCGGATCTACGAGCTGTTCCCCTGGATGAAGGAACGGCGCGGCCAGAAAACCGCGCAGATGTCCGGTGGCGAGCAGCAGTCGGTCGCGATCGGCCGCGCGCTCGTCGCCAACCCCCGGGTGCTGCTGCTCGACGAGCTGTCGCTCGGCCTCGCGCCGGTGATCGTGCAGCGGATCTACGCCACGCTGCCGCAGGTGCTTGAGTCTGGCATCACCGTGCTGCTCGTGGAGCAGGACGTGAGCCAGGCGCTGCGCGTCGCGACGCACCTGCAGTGCCTGCTCGAGGGGCACACCACGCTCGAGGGCACGCCCGCTGAAGTCACCAGGGAGCAGGTCGAGGCGGCCTACTTCGGTGCCACCGATGGGAGCAATCATGGCCTGGGTTAACGCCATCATCCAGGGCCTGCTGACCGGCGGTCTGTACGCGCTGTTCGCGTGCGGCCTTTCGCTGATGTTCGGCGTGATGAAGGTGATCAACCTCGCGCACGGCGACCTCGCCGTCGTGGCGGGGTACATCGGCGTCGGCGTCATCGCGATCACCCACATGCCGGTGCTGTGGTCGATTCCCGTCGTCGTCGTGCTGATGGCGATCATCGGCTACGTCCTCCAGCGGTCGCTCATCCAGGGCGCGCTCAGCCGGGGCGAGCTCACCACGCTGATCGTGACCTTCGGCCTGTCGATCGTCATCGAGAACGGCCTGCAGCAGTTCTTCACCGCGAACAGCCGGGGCCTCGGCGTCGGCGACTCGTTCATCACCGCGTCGTTCTCGATCGGCTCGCAGATCACGATCGCGTGGCTCAACGTCATCATCTTCGCGCTCGCGGTCGTCGTCCTGCTTGGCCTGCAGCAGTATCTCTCCCATTCCAAGTACGGCCGGCTGATCCGCGCCGTCGCCGACGACCGGGAGGCGGCGCAGCTGTCCGGGGCGAACTACCGGCACGTGTTCGGCATCGCGGCCGCGATCGCCTTCGGCACCGTGGCGATCGCCGGCATGTTCCAGGGGATGATCACCACGATCAGCCCGACGCTCGGCACCGAGACGATCCTGCTGTTCGCGTTCGCCGCGGTGGTCATCGGCGGACTCGGGTCGCTGTGGGGCACGCTGCTCGGCGGCGTCGTCCTCGGCGTCGCCCAGGCGATCGGTGCGCAGATCAACCCGTCCTGGGAGCAGCTCGCCGGGTACGCGGTCTTCCTTGCCGTCCTCGTGATCCGCCCGCAGGGGCTTACCAGTCGGGGGGCTCAGGCATGACCGAGACCGCGAAGACCGGCATCCGTTCGGAAGAAGACTTTTTGAAAGTAACCCGCTCGCGCAGGAACACCGTGTGGAGCGGGCTCGGCGCGGTCGTGCTGATCGTCGTGCTGTACCGGTTCCCCTACTTCGTGCAGCCGGGCACCACCGGCATCATGATCCAGGGGCTGATCGTGCTCACCCTGGCCTCGATGTGGAACCTGCTCGCCGGGTACGCCGGCCTTGTCTCCGTCGGGCAGCAGGCGTTCTTCGGGCTCGGCGCGTACTTCGTGCTGATCCCCGCGATGCACGGCGTCACGCCGTGGGCCGGCCTGTTCGTCGCCGCGATCGGCGCCGCGGTCTGCGCGGTGCCGCTGTGGTGGCTGGTCGCCCGGCTGCGCCTCGGCTACTTCGCGATCGCGACCTGGGTGCTCGCCGAGGTCGTCATGCTGGTGATCGAGCAGATCTCCTCCATCGGCGGCGGCACCGGCATGCCACTGCCCGGGCTCATCGGCTACAACCCGGCGGTGCTCACCGCCGACACCTACTGGGCGGCCCTGACCGTCGCGGTGCTCGCCATCGGCGGCGTCTACCTGCTGCTGCGGTCGAAGGTCGGCCTCGTGCTCACCGCGATCCGTGACGACGAGCGGGCGGCGAAGTCCTCCGGCGTGCGCGTCGGCCTGGCGCGGATGGGCGTCTTCATCGCCGCCGCCGCGGGCTGCGGCGCGGCCGGCGGGGTGCTCGCCATCGAGCAGCTCCAGGTCGTGCCGGGGACCTCAGGCGGCGTGTTCAGCGTGCAGTGGACCGCCGAGATGGCGTTCGCGGTGATCATCGGCGGCATCGGCACGATCGAGGGACCGATACTCGGGACGATCGTCTACATGGTGCTGCAGCAGACGCTGCAGTCCTACAACGCCTGGTACCTGATCGTCCTCGGCCTCGTGGCCATCGCGATCGCGATTTTCGCGCGGCGCGGGCTGTGGGGAACCGTGGTCGACCGCTTCAACATCAGGCTCTTCCCGGTCGGGTACTACCTGTGGTCTCCCGGGGAGCGCCGCGGACGGCGTCGGGCTACTACCCATGCGGTTCGTTAGCTCAAGCTTAGGGTTCGTTGCCTACAGCGGATCGGCGGCGGCGACCAGGTCGATGGCGAAGGTGCGGCCGCCCATCCACTGGGCGCTGGTCAGTCCGAAGGCAGCCCGGCCGACGCGGCCGGTGGCGTGCGCACGGAATCCCCGGCCCGTCTGCTGGATCGAATCGACCTCCAGCGTCACCGGCCTGGTCACGTCGCGCACGGTCAGCTCTCCGGCCAGCGTCCAGCGGCCGTGGTCCTGGGTGAGGGTGCTGGCCCGGTAGCCGAGCTCTGGGTACTTGTCGGCGTGGAGGAACCTGGGCGAGCGGATGTCGTTGTCCCGGCGGGGGTTATCCGTACTGAAGGATGCCGCGCTGACAGCCGCGGTCACGGTCGCCCGCGGGACCGCCGGGTCCACGTCGATCTGGCCGCCGACGATATGCATGGTGGCCGACAGGGAGTGCAAGCCGAACAGCCGGGTCCGCAGGGTAAGCGATGAGCGGACCGGGTCGAGCGCGTACCGGCCTGCCGCGGGAGTGCCGCTCTGCGGGCTTGCGGCGTGGGCGTCGGTCATGGCTAACCTCCTGGCCTGGGTCCCTGGAACCCCTGGAACGGGCAAGTCAATCCGGCTGAGGCGGTCGGGGTCGGTGATCGCGTCGATAGCGGCGACCTTCCCTGCCACGATGGCGAAGCCCAAGAGGGCGACCGGGCGCCCTTTGTCGGTGAGGACCGCGCCGGGAGCCCCGTTGACCAGCGACGGGTGCACCTGGAGGATCTGGACAAACGTGGCGGCCCGCCTGGCGACAGCCTCGGCGCCGTGCAACAGCGCCGAGGCCTGCGGGCGCGCGGCGCCCCCGTCGGCGCGCAATATAACGTCCGGGTGCAGCAGTGCGGCGAGTTTGCTGAGGTCACCGCCGTGGGCGGCGGCAAAGAACGCGTCTACGACAGCCCGCTGGGCGGCGCGGTCGGTGTCGGGCGGCCGGTACCCGGCGTTGTGCACCTGGCGGCGGGCACGGCTGGCCAGCTGGCGGGCCGCGGCTTCCGACCGCTCGAGCATGGGGGCGATCTCATTGAAGGGGACGTCGAACAGGTCGTGGAGCACGAACGCTAGCCGCTCGGCCGGTGCGAGGGTGTCGAGTACCACGACCAGCGCCAAGCCAACCGAGTCGGCCAGCAGCGCCTCAGTCTCCGGGTCGGCGCCGTCCTGGTCGCAGACGAGGGGGTCGGGCACGTGCACGCCCACAAGGTCCTCCCGCCGCGACTTGCGGGCGCGCAGCGCGTTCAGGCAGACCCGGGCGACGATGGTGGTCAGGTAGCCGCCCAGGTTCTCCACGCCGTCGGCCCCGGATTGGCTGAACCTGACCCAGGCGTCCTGTACCGCATCGTCGGCGTCGGGCAGCGAACCGAGCATGCGGTAGGCCACCGCCCGCAGGCGCGGCCGGTGTTCCTCGAACGCCTCCGCCAGCCAGCCGTCGCCCGTCCGCTGCCACATCGTCACACTCTCCCATTCGCCACGTGTCATAAATAGTGACCCGGCAAATACGGCCGGTGTGACCGCGGACAGACTTGATGCTGCCCGTCGTGGCGTTAAGACCTCGCAGGAGGAATTGGCATGGATGCGTACCTTCCCCCGCTCGACCAGCCGAAGGGCTTGTACCGGAAGCTGGCGTTCTTCTTCATCCGCCGTCAGTTCGGCAAGGTGATCATGTCGATCAGGGTGTTCGCCACGCGCATGCCGACGGCGTTCATGAACTACTACTACAAGATGAGCGCGCTCGACAAGAAGCTCCAGGTTCCGTCGCAGACCTCGGTACTCATCCGCGAGCAGGTCGCGAGCATTAACCAGTGCCTTTTCTGCATGGACGCGTCCCGGTGGTACGTCATGACCAGAGAGCCCGGCGACCTAGCGCGGCTGGACGCGCTGCCGGAGTACCAGACCAGCCCGCTGTTCACCGACGCTCAGCGCGCCGCGCTGGACTACGCGACCGAACTCACCCGTGACAAGCAGGTCCAGCCGGCCACGTTCGCGCGCCTCACCCGCTACTACAACGAGCGCGAGATCTGCGACATCGTCTGGCTGGTCGCCAGCGAGCACCTGAACAACATGACCAACATCGGCTTGGGCATCGGCTCGGACGGCCTGTGCGAGCTGGCCCAGCGGACCGGGCAGGCAGCCAAGCCAGGAGCACACGCCGCCGGAGCGAATGCCTCCCGCTGACCGGATGGTGATTCACCCACGCTGTCCCGCGCTCACAACGCTCAGGGTTCGAGGCGACAATGGTTACTGTGCTACTCGCTGAACTGGCTGGTGTATCGCGGGCTGTCTCGGCTACTTCGGCTCGGCTTGCTAAGGTCGCGGCGCTTGCCGACGCGCTGCGGTCCGCTGAGGTCGACGAGATCCCGATCGTCGTGGCCTACCTCTCCGGTGAGCTCCCGCAGCGGCAGATCGGGGTCGGATGGGCTTCTCTGCGGTCCGTGCCTGCTCCTGCCTCGGCATCGTCGCTGACTGTGCTCAGCGTAGATGGGGAGTTTTCGAAAATTGGCGCGGTTGCCGGTAAGGGGTCTGCCGCGGAACGGAAGCGGCTTGTCGGGGAGCTGTTTGCTGGTGCTACCGAGGACGAGCAGTACTTTCTTGTGCGGCTGCTGTCTGGGGAGCTGCGGCAGGGGGCGCTTGACGGGGTGATGACCGACGCCGTGGCCAGGGCCGCCGAGGTGCCGGTGGGCGAGGTGCGGCGGGCGGTCATGCTCAGCGGGTCGCTCACGGCGACCGCGCAGGCGGCGCTCGGCGGCGGCAGCGCGGCGCTGGCGCGGTTCGGGCTCCAGATCGGGCGGCCGCTCAAGCCCATGCTGGCCAGCAGCGAGGCGTCGATCGACGAGGCGCTCGCCAGGATCGGCGGGCAAGCGGCGGTCGAGTGGAAGCTCGACGGCATCCGGGTGCAGGCGCACATCGCGGACGGCGCGGTGCGGCTGTTCACCCGCTCTCTTGACGACATCACCGAGCGGCTGCCGGAGGTCGTGACCGCGCTGGCCACGCTCCCCGTGCAGGACGCCGTCTTCGACGGCGAACTGATCGCGCTGCGGGCCGACGGGCGGCCGTACGCGTTCCAGGACACCGCGTCCCGCGCGGCGAGCGAAGTCGACGCGCCCGGTGCCGGCAAACAGGGGGCGGCAACCATGCCGCTTTCCGTGTTCCTCTTTGACGCGCTGCACCTCGACGGCGCCGACCTGATCGACCTGCCGGACGCCGAGCGGCACGCCGCCCTGGCCGCCGTCGTCCCGCAGGCGATGCTCATGCCGCGGCTGGTCACGGACGACCCCGGCGAGGCGGCGGAGTTCTTTCAACAGTCGGTCGCCAAGGGCCACGAGGGTGTCGTGGTCAAGTCGCTGACCACCCCCTACGCCGCCGGGCGGCGCGGCGCGGGCTGGATCAAGGTCAAGCCGAGGCACACCCTTGACCTGGTAGTGCTCGCCGTGGAATGGGGCCACGGCCGGCGGCAGGGCTGGCTGTCGAACCTGCACCTGGGAGCCCGCAACCCGGAAACAGGCGGCTGGGTGATGCTAGGAAAGACCTTCAAGGGCCTGACCGACGAGCTGCTGACCTGGCAGACGGAGCGATTTCTGCAACTCGAAGATCGCCGCGACGACTGGACCGTGTACGTTCGCCCCGAGCAGGTCGTGGAGATCGCATTCGACGGCGTGCAGCGCAGCCCACGGTATCCAGGAGGAGTAGCCCTGAGATTCGCCAGGGTGCTCCGCTACCGTGAGGACAAGACAGCGGATGAGGCCGACACGATAGAAACCGTCCTGACGCTAGCGCCGCCGGCTGACTGAGCATGAGGAGCGGCGCGACGGCAAAGTGGCGTGATCTGCCCGTTTCACGCGATGAAGTGGGCCGTGCGCAAGCCGGCGCTCCGGCGGTCAGGGCCGGGCCGCCCGTTAGCGTGGAAACTTTTCGTCCGGCGGAAACAAAACACGCGCCACGCGTGCGAAGTTTCCGCGGGATGCGGAGTTTCCACGTTGTTGCCGCAGCCGCCGCATATACACAGCCGGGCGGAAAATCCGGCGGTGCGGGGGTCGCCGAAGGCAGCCCCTCGGCTACTCGGTTCTCAGGTCCCCCTACAAGAGGGGGGACCAGCCTGTTAATTCGGGTACGAAGGTTACTACTTCTTCTTTTTATCCCGCTTGCCGAAAGCGGCCGGGATATTACCCGAGCCGCGCCCGCCGCCGAACGCGGGCGGCAGCGCGCTCGGCCCGCCCCGGAAGCCGGGGAATCCCTCGCCCTCGTCGCCGAAGCCGGGAGCGCCCGCCGCCTGCGCGTCGCGCAGCATCTCGGCCAGTTCCTCCATCGACTGCGGCGCCTCCTGGGCGGCGGCGGCCGGCTCCTGCGCGTCGTTCGGGACGGGCACGAGCCCGGCCTTGCGCGGGTCGCCGCTCCGGCGCTTGCCCTTCGCGTTCTTCGCCGCCTTGGCCTTGGCGGCGGCCTTGCGGCCGCCCATCATGCCCGGCACCGCGGGCATGCCCGGCATGCCCCCGCCCATCAGCATCTTCATCTGCCGCTGGCCCTCAAAGAAGTTCGTGACCAGCTGGGAGACCTCGCCGACGGCGACACCGGAGCCGTTGGCGATGCGCAGCCGCCGCGAGCCGTTGATGATCTTGGGGTTCTGCCGCTCGGCCGGCGTCATCGAGCGGACGATCGCCTCGGCCCGGTCCAGGTCCTTGTCGTTGACCTGGTCGAGGAGTGCCTTGTTCTTCGACGCTCCGGGCATCATGCCGAGGATGTTCTTCAGCGGGCCGAGCTTGCGCAGCATCCCGAGCTGCTCGATGAAGTCCTCGAGGGTGAATCCCTCGCCGGTCATCAGCCGGTTCGCCATCGACGCGGCCTGGTCGGCGTCGAACGCCTTCTCCGCCTGCTCGATGAGCGTGAGGACGTCGCCCATGTCCAGGATGCGGGTCGCCATCCGGTCCGGGTGGAACACGTCGAAGTCCGACAGCTTCTCACCCGTGGAGGCGAACATCACCGGCTTGCCGGTCAGCGCCGCGATCGACAGCGCGGCGCCGCCGCGGGCGTCGCCGTCGAGCTTCGTCAGCACCACGCCGTCGTAGCCGACACCGTCGAGGAACGCCTGCGCGGTCGCCACCGCGTCCTGGCCGATCATCGCGTCGACCACGAACAGCACCTCGTCCGGGTCGGTCGCGTCGCGGATCGCGGCGGCCTGCGCCATCATGTCCGCGTCGATGCCCAGACGGCCGGCGGTGTCGATGATCACGATGCTGTGCTGCGTGCGCGTCGCCTCGTCGATCGACCGCCGGGCCACGGCGACCGGGTCGCCGACACCGTTGCCCGGCTCGGGGGCGAACACGGGGACGCCCGCCCGCTCGCCGATCACCTGCAGCTGGGTCACCGCGTTCGGCCGCTGGAGGTCGGCGGCGACGAGCAGCGGCGTGTTGCCCTGCTCCTTCAGCCACAGCGCCAGCTTGCCCGCGAGGGTCGTCTTACCAGAACCCTGAAGTCCGGCCAGCATGATCACCGTCGGCGGGTTCTTGGCGAACCGCAGCCGCCGCGTCTCTCCCCCGAGGATCTCGACGAGCTCCTCGTGCACGATCTTGATGACCTGCTGCGCGGGGTTCAGCGCCTGGGACACTTCCGCGCCCCCGGCCCGTTCCTTGACCCGCGCGATGAACTGCCGCACGACGGGCAGCGCGACGTCCGCCTCGAGCAGCGCGATGCGGATCTCGCGGGCGGTCGCGTCAATGTCGGCCGGTGACAGCCGTCCCTTGCCGCGCAGCGAGGAGAAGACCTGGGTTAGCCGATCGGAGAGCGTCTCAAACACCCTTCAAGGTTACCGGCCCGCGCGGGCTGAAGCATTTCGTCAGCGAAACGGTCCGCGCCGGCTGACGTTTTCGGTGATTCCGAACGCGGGCGGCTGACCCCGGTCGCGCCACCAGAGATGATGGTGGCATGCGGGTTATCGTGCTTGGCGCGGGCGTCGTGGGGCTGAGCACCGCGGTGCGCCTACTCGAAGCCGGATGCGACGTCAAGGTCGTGGCGGCCGGAACCGTCGAGGCGACGACGTCCTACGTGGCGGCCGGGGTCTGGTTCCCCACCCACGTAGGGCCGCCGGACAAGATCGCCGTCTGGGGCGCCCGGACCCTGGAGGTCCTCACCGACCAGGCCCGGGACGAGGTGCCCGGCGTCGTCATGCGCGAGTCCCTGGCACTGTACCGGCAGCCGCCGGGCAGGCCGGACTGGACCGCGTCGGTCGGTCTCGTCCGCGAAGCGACCACGGCGG
>Ga0207707_10006322_pt1 | contig 10344 bp, 9 predicted proteins | sample KBSC83BmetaG_FD_184336 | JGI IMG/M metagenome (GOLD analysis project Ga0207707, IMG submission 184336) | Corn rhizosphere microbial communities from Kellogg Biological Station, Michigan, USA - KBS C8-3B metaG (SPAdes) (version 2) | ecosystem: Host-associated > Plants > Roots > Rhizosphere ... | reverse complement strand
CGCTCGCCCGAGAGCTGGCGCAGTAGTTGAGCAGGGTCCTTGTGCGTGTAGATCGCCACGCGTGGGGCCGCCTTGCTGGCCTTGTGAAGGCGCGCCGCATCGGGCGCGCCGAACTCCACCCAGAGCTCGAGTGCGCCGGTGAGATCCCGAACGGCGAGCGGCGGCTCATCCGGGTCGGCGAGCCCTCGCGAGAATGCGATGCCCTCTCTGTATTCGAGACAGTAGGCGAGCACGCGCGAGAGCAGATACTCCTTCGTCTCCGAGGGATGCCGGGCCACGCGCAGCGCGAGCGTCTCGTAGACGCCGCGGTCGACATCGGCGAGCTCGATGTCGAAGTTGTGGATCGTCGCGGTTAGCGCCACGGAAGCGAGTGGGCTGGTGCTCGCTACCGTCCTCGCTGACCCGACTTGCCGGAAGTATCGCGCGGCTTGATGTGCGTCTGCGGCGCCTTTGACTGGCGTGGCGCCCAGATCGGCCCCCTGGGCCCGCGGACATCGCCGGGCTTGGGTGCAGCCTTGGGAATCTCGGTGCGCTTTTTCTTCATGATGGCCTGCGGAAAGAGAACGGTCGCTGTTCAAAGATAACCGGGGGCGACACCGCTATCGATCAGCTCGATCTGCCCTCGCGTTGCATCGCGAAGCGCGCGCTCGAATTCTACGCGGACCGAGAGCGGCACGCGCAGCCGAATCGTCACGCGAACTCCGTAGTCCTCGGCGAGAACGTCCGCTTCGAAGCGCGGAATGAGCTGCAGAACGGCGGAGATGTTCTCGTAACCCGCGACGACGGTCATCTCCGCGTACTCGATGCGCTCGCGCCGCGGCATCGTCGCGAGCGCGAGTTGCACTGTTCCACCGTAGGCCTTTACCAGACCACCGGTGCCGAGATTGGTTCCGCCATAGTAGCGTGTGACGACGGCTGCGATGTCGCCCACGCCGCTGTGCTGGAGCACGGCGAGCAACGGGCGGCCAGCGGTGCCATGCGGCTCGCCGGCGTCGCTCATGCCAATGCGATCGGTGCTCCCGGGCCGGCCGATCAGATACGCCCAACAGCTGTGCGTGGCATCGGGAAACTCTTCGCCCATCTCACGCAGAAGCTGCTGCGCCTCCGTTGCTGCCTCAACGCGATCGATCGTGCAGATGAATCGGCTGCGATTGATGGCCTGCTCCGCCCGATGTCGTGAGGCGGGCACGGGATAGCGCGCCAGCGACGTAAGCGCCTTACGCCTTGCGCCGGCCGGCCACCACGAGCACGACTCCGGCTACGACCGCAATGAGTCCCACGTACGGAGGCACGAATCCCTTGTCCTCCTTCGAGAGCTCGACCCCGGCGATCTTGACCGCATCCCGATCCTTCGTGTAGCTCACGCCCTTCATCGCGAGAACGACGACGCCAGCGATGATGAGAATGACGCCGACGATTCCGAGTGGTCGCATCTGATGCTCCGGTGACTGGTGTGATCAGCGGCGAGCGAGTATTTCGCCCGCCTCGCGGATTTGCGCGGCGTGGCGGGCGTCGTGCAGTCCGAGTGCCACGATCCAATGGTACATGTTGAGCGGTCCGAGCACTGCGTGCGTGTGCACGAGCCCATCCAGTGCGACACCGTCGGCGTTCTGGAGCGCCGTCAGCATCAACGCTCGCGACTCGGCGAGTGCGTGTGCGGCAGCATGTGCATCGAGCGTGCCCGTTGGCCGAACGGGCTCGGGAGAGATGATCTTGTTGGTGCGGTCAGTGACGCGCTCGATATTGAGGAAGCTGGCGACCACAGAGCTCGTGTCCTCGTCCGCGCCGACATCGCTCGCGCGCGCGGCCGTCACCTTCGCCGTGAGCAGCGCCGCCACGCGTCGCTCGATCAGCGAGAGATGCTCGAGCACCTCCGCCACCGACCAGCGGCCCGGCGCCGGACGAAGCTCGCGGAGCTCCTCGGGCACGGAGGCGACCGCAGCGTAGACATCGCGGCGATAGCTTGCGATGTGGTCGATGAGCTCCTGAATGCGCGGATGCACGACGGCTGGCCTCAGTTGCTGGTTCAATCAGATTCGGATGGGTGCGCGCACGGTGTGCTCGTTCACGATGTTGCCGGTATTGAGCGTCGTCGCCGGCTCGAAGAGCATCACCTCGGCCTCCTCCTCGGCAACCGGCCGGTGCTCCACGCCGCGCGGTACGATGAGGAAGTCTCCAGCCTCGAGATCGATGGCGCGATCGCGAAACTCCATGCGAAAGCGCCCGCGGTGGACGAGGAACATCTCGTCTTCGTTATCGTGATGGTGCCAAATGAAGGCGCCGAGGATTCGCACGATCTTTACGTGCTGGCCGTTGAGCTCACCCACAATTCTCGGGCTGTACGGCTCGCTGAACGTCGCGAATTTTTCTGCGAGCGTGACCTTGTCGATGCGCATGCGCTACTCCATTCCCCGCCGGCCTGGATCGCGCACAGGCTTGCCGCGCGCGCAGGCCGGATTCATGCGTTCACGATTGCACGATGCCCCATTCCACATTCAAACGCTAGAGACCGATCATGGCAAAGTCTGACGCTTCTCGTACCCCCGAATCCAACGGTCCTTCCACGCCAGTGACGCGCGAGCAGCTGATCGATGGGCTGCAGCAGGACCTTGCCCGGGAGTACAAGGCCATCATCCAATACGTGATCTTCAGTCAAAAGTTGGACACCGCCCGCTTCCAGAACATCGCTGGCGAGCTCGAGAAGCACGCGCACGAGGAGCTCGACCACGCGCTCGCCATCGCGCGGCAGCTCGACTACTTCGGCGCGTATCCCGTACACACGCCGGCTGCGGTTCAGGTATCCGAGGACAACGAGGAGATGCTTTGGGCGGATCTCCGCGCGGAGGACGACACGATCGAGCACTACCGCAAGCGCATTCGCCAGGCCGAAGAGCTCGGTGAATTTGCACTCGCAGAAGTGCTGCAGGAGCTGATCAGGCAGGAACAGGATCACCAGATCGATCTCGCATCCGCGCTCGGCGTCGTCCCCAATGCGCAGCAGCGGAAGGAGAAGGGTCCGAAGGCGGGCAAGAAGAGCTGAAGTGGCGCCGTCTTCGCAAGCCCCCTGAGCTCGATTTCTCGCTCTGGCCCCCACCGAATCCGGGCGTAGTTTCGTGGAGTCCGTTCGGCCCGGAGAGTGAGGAGGAGGCGTGGAGAATGACATCGCGGCGCTCATCGAACGAGCCGACCGCGCGGACCGCAGTGCAGCCGATTCGTTATTCAGCATGCTGTACGTCGAGCTGCATCGACTCGCCGAGGGCAGCCTGCGTCGCGCGGGGGCTTCATCGCTCACACTCGGGCCCACGACGCTGCTGCACGAAGCATATCTCAACATCGTCGGCCGCAGCGATGTGGCGTTTCCGGACCAGGCGCGCTTCCTCGGCTACGCCTCCCACGCGATGCGCGGGCTCATCATCGACTACACACGCCGCCGGCGCGCAAAGAAGCGCGGATGGCAGTTTGAAATCACGCTCACGGAGGAGCAGGTGCCGGCCGCCGAGTCGCTCGAATCCGTGGAGGAGCTCTCGCGTTTGAGCGATGCTCTCGACGAGCTGGCAACGCTCGAGCCCGCGCTCGCGGAGTTGGTCGATCTCCACTTCTTTTGCGGCTTCTCCTTCATCGAGCTCGCGTCGCTGCGCGGCGTCTCCGCCCGCACCGTGCAGCGCGATTGGCGCAAGGCGCGCCTCTATCTGCATCACGCGTTGCTCGAGGGCGACTGATAGTGGATCCGGAGCTTTGGAGCGAGCTGTCTCCGCTGCTCGACCGTGCGCTCGAGCTCTCCGGAGCGGAACGCGACTCATGGATCGGTGAGATCCGCGCGCGGTCACCCGCGCTTGCCGCCGAGCTGACATCCCTTCTTTCGGGTGAGTCGGCGGCGGATGAGCGGCGCTTTCTATCGGTGCCGCTCGACGTCACACTCGAAGGGCTGCAACTCGGTGCGTACACGCTCGAGCGTCTCATCGGCCAGGGCGGGATGGGGTCCGTGTGGCTCGCGCGGCGTACCGATGGGCGATTCGAGGGTAAGGCGGCGGTGAAGCTGTTGAACCTCGCGCTGCTCTCGCCGAGCGGGCAGGAGCGGTTCCGGCGTGAGGGGTCGGTGCTCGCTCGGCTCACACATTCTGGCATCGCGCGACTCCTCGACGCGGGGGTGAGCCCGGCTGGGCAGCCTTATCTCGTGCTCGAGCACATTGACGGCGAGCGCATCGACGACTTCGTCGAGTCGCACGACCTCGCGCCCGACGCGCGCATCCGTCTCTTCCTGCAGGTGCTCGACGCAGTGGGGCACGCGCACGCGAACCTCATCGTCCATCGCGATCTCAAGCCGTCGAACATCATGGTGACGAGCGATGGTGTAGTGAAGCTGCTCGACTTCGGCATCGCGAAGCTCCTGGGCGAGCAATCGGGCGAGGAGCAGACAGGGCTCACGGCGGAGGGCGCGCGCGCTCTCACGCCGAAGTTCGCCGCGCCCGAGCAGGTGCGCGGCGAGCCGGTGACGACTGCCACCGACGTGTACGCGCTCGGAGTGTTGCTCTATCTGCTGCTGTCGGGCCGTCATCCAACCGCGGAGGGGATCTCGACGACCGCGGACGCGGTGCGTGCGCTCTGCGAGACGGAGCCGGCGAAGCTCGGCGCGGGAGATCTCGACACGATACTGGACAAGGCGCTGCGCAAGGAGGCGGGTGAGCGCTACCAGACGGTCGCGGCATTCGCGGACGATCTCGGGCGCTATCTGCGCCACGAGCCGGTGAGCGCGCGACGCCCGACGCTGGCGTATCGCGCGCGGAAATTCGTGCGGCGCAATCGCGCTGGGGCAACTGCAGCGATGATCGTGGCTGCCGCGCTGATTGGCGCGACGATTTTCTCGGTGGGACAGATGCGCGAGGCGCGACGGCAGCGGGATGCAGCGGTGGCTGCGAACAAGCGCTCGACGATGCAGAGCGATTTTCAGGCGCTCCTCATGTCGCAGGTGGGCGACAAGCCGATCACGATGCGCGAGATCCTCGAGCGCGGACGCGCGACGCTCGAGCGCGAGTATGCAGGCGATCCACGATTTCTCTCGACGACGTTCATCGAGATGGCGGAGAGCTACTCGCAGCTCGGCGACAGCAAGATTCGCGGAACGCTGCTCGCGCGCGCGGAGTCGCTTTCGGTCGCCGGCGGCTACACGGAGCAGCTTCCCGAGATTCGCTGCAGCACCGCCGACAACATGCGCACTAATGGCGACTACGCTTTGGCGCGCCAAACGTTCGCGGAGGCGGACGCGATGCTCCGCACGCGACCGCAGCCGGAGGTCGAGAGCATCTGCCTGGGCTACGAGGCCGATCTGGCGAGCGAACTGGGTGACGGTGCCCGGAGCGCGCGCCTGACGAGTCGCGCGATTGCAATTCGGGACAGCCTGGGCGACGTGAGAGACATGAGGTACGATGGGCTTCTGTCTTCACTAGCCTACTCGCTCGACCGTCAGGGGCGCTATCGCGACGCGATTGGCGTGTACCATCGCGCGGCGGCAATCATGGATTCGGGCGGTCGCGGCGGCACGATGAACCGCGCGATCATGCAGCACGACCTCGCGCTGACCCTCGTTGAAGTTGGCGAAACGGCGGAGGCCGAGCGACTGCTCCACGATGTGCTGCTTCGTGTGGCACAAAGCGATCCCCAGGCGCATCTGCCGTCCCAGGCGCTCATCCACTATGCGCACACGGCGCTGTTCAACCATCGGCTCGACTCCGCGAGCAAGTACTTCGCGATGCTGGCCAGCCAGGCGAGGCAGGACTCGAACGGCTATTGGGAAGCGCGCGGGCTGTTTGGGCTGGTGCAGTCGCAGGTGCAGGCCGGCCACATCGATGATGCGCGCCGCAGCCTTAACCGCTTCCGTGCGATCGCGGGCAATCCGAAGCTTGCGAGCTCCGACGATCAGGTCGTCGACGTGAGAGTGCTCGAGGCATGGATGGCGCTCGGTGCGGGCGACACCGCCGCCGCATACGATCGTGTGGTCGACGCGCTGCGCTCGCACGGATACTTCGCCGGCGTGCGCAAGCCGATTTTTCGCGCGGCGCTGATTCTCGCCGCTGAAACGGCGCTCGCAACTCATCGCGCTGCTGACGCACTCGCCTTCGCGCGTGACGCGCGCTCGATCGCCGCGCGCGATTCACTCGCGGAGACGCACAGCGCATACGTGGGGGAGGCGCGGCTCATGGAGGCGCGCGCGCTGCTCGCGGGCGGCGACACGGTAGGTGCCCGGGTGACGCTCGATCGCGCGGTGGTCGCGCTGCGCAACGGCGCCGGCTCCGAGCACCCTCGTACGCGTGAGGCCGAGGCGATGCAGGCGTCGCTTCGGCCCTGACGCCCTGACGCGCTGACGCGGGGTCTCGAACGACTGGAACGATTCGAGACAATGTCCGGTTTGCGCAGGCCTTTGCGATCATCTCAGTAACAGGGCACCTCGCGTGTCCGACAGATGACGTCGAAGCAGCGAACTCCGACCCGAGGACTAGATGCCCCGGACAATGTGGAAGACCATTGCAGCAGTGGCCATCATGGTCGCGCCGCTAATGAACTGCGCGGATCAACCTGCAACGGCGGTTGCGCCCGATGCAAACCGGCACGCCCTGCCTGCGCCCACGAACGTGCTCACTCCGGATTCCGTTCGTCGGCTCGCAGCCGCGCGAGCGATTTTTCCGCTCGAGTCTCCGCGCTACATCCGGCCGTCGCTCGTGAAGCTCGGCCAGGCGCTTGCGTTCGACAAGATTCTGAGTGGCAATCGCGACATCGCGTGCACGACCTGTCATCTCCCCGCGTTCTCGACGGGCGATGACCGGAGCCTCTCGATCGGACAGAGCGGAATCGGCTTCGGTCCGCACCGGACGATTCAGTCGGGCGTGTTCATCGCGCGCAACGCTCCGCCGCTCTTCGACATCGGCGCGATGAAGCACCTGTTCTGGGATGGCCGCGTGGAGATCGTGCATCACGGCCGCATCGATACTCCGGCGGGGAGTGATCTCACGCCGCAAATGCGCCGCGTGCTCGAGTTCGGACCGGCGTCCGCGATCGCGATGTTCCCCGTCGAAAATCGCGATGAGATGCGCGGCTACTCGAGCAACGACCTCGGACGGCTCGCCGACGACGACAACACGGGTATCTGGTCTACGCTCATGAAGCGCATCGGGCAAGTGCCCGAGTATCGCCGAATGTTCGAGCAGGCGTATCCCGGTCAGCGCTTCGATCGGATGACGTTTGCGCACGCCGCGAATGCGATCGGCGCGTTCATGGTGGACAAGCTCACATTCTCCAACACGCCGTGGGATCGCTTCCTCGAAGGGAACGACAACGCGCTCACTTCCGCGCAGCTCGCCGGCGCTCAGACCTTCCTCACGCTCAAGTGCTCGATCTGCCACAACGGTGCGACGCTGAGCGACGACAAGTTCCACGATGTGGCCGTGGCGCAGATCGGACCTGGCAAGGGGAACGGCCCCTCGCTGCACGATGACTTCGGCCGCGAGAACATCACGAACGACGAGTCCGACCGGTACCTCTTCCGCACGTCGCCGCTGCGCAACGTGGAGCTCACGGGTCCGTACGGCCACGATGGCGCGTACAGCACACTGCAGTCTTTCGTGGCGCACTACAGCGAATCGGACACGAAGCTGCTCGCGTTCGACCCATCAACGCTCGATCCCTCGCTGCAGGGAACGTTCATGCCCAACGCCGCCGACATCCTCGCGCAGCGCGACACGCTGCTCAAGGGCGTCGTGCTCACGGACAGTATCGTGACGAATCTCATGAACTACATGACCGCGCTCACGGACGATCGGGCGCGAAACCTCAACTCTCTCGTGCCGAACCAGGTGCCGAGCGGATTGCCGGTCGATCATCCGTAGGCGGAATCGGGGTTGGAAGTCATGGGGCGGCTCGCGTCGATCGGCGCGAGCCGCTTCGTTCGCTATGTGCCGTCAGCCGCAAGCGACCCCAACGGTCCCGCGCGCCTTGAACTTTTCGTCGCGAGAACCGGTATTGCAGGCATGTACGAGGGAATTCCGCAGCCATGGCGAGCACCGTGATCATCCTGATTCTCGCCTTCCTCGGCGGCGTGCTCACGATTCTGAGCCCGTGCATTCTGCCCGTCATCCCGCTCGTCTTCGCGCGCACCGGCCGCAGTTTCGGACGCGAGATCGCACCGATGCTCGGCGGACTCGCGATCGCCTTCACCGTCGCGGCGCTCATCGCGACGGCCACGGCGCACTGGCTGCTCGTTGCGAACGAGATCGGACGCGACGTAGCGCTCCTGCTGCTCGCGGTCGTCGGCATCTCGCTCGTATCGACGCGGGCCGCGGCGTGGGTGATGCGTCCGCTCACGCGCGGCGGCGAGACGGCGCTGGCGGCGAACGCCGGCGCGGGCACCGCGACGCCGCTTCGCAACCTCGCGATCGGGATGGCGATCGGTCTGCTGTGGGCACCCTGTGCCGGCCCGATCCTCGGCGTGTTGATCGCAGCCGCGGCAGCTGCTCCCGCGCCGCGCGCTGGCCTCATGTTCCTCACCTTTGCACTCGGAGCCATCATGTCGCTCGCCGTCGTCATCTCTCTCGGTTCGCGGCTGCTCGATCGCATTAGGCGCGCTGGCGCTGCGGAGGTAGCCGTGCGGCGCACGCTCGGCGTGGCCACACTCATTACCGTCGTCGTGATCTTCGCCGGGTGGGACCAGGCGATCTTCGCCAAGGGAGGCGTGGTGCGCACTACAGGCGCCGAGGAGGCGCTCGTGTCGCGGCTCGCGCCCAAGGCGGTACCGGCGCCGATCGCGGGGAGCATGTCAATCGATGCGTTCGCGGCGGAGGAGCACGCGCTGGACGCGATGATCGCACTCCCTACGCGACACGACAACCTTCCCGGCTTTCCCGGCGCGACAGAGTGGATCAACTCGCCGGCGCTCACGGCGGAGACGCTGAAGGGCAAGGTCGTGCTCGTCTATTTCTGGACCTTCGAGTGCTACAACTGTCTCAACGCGCTGCCGCACGTGAAGGATCTCTACGCGAAGTACAAGGACCGGGGCTTCATCGTCGTCGGCGTCCACACGCCGGAGTTCGCCGAGGAGCGAGTTCCAGAGAACGTGCGCAAGGAAGTGAAGAAGCTCGGCATCACGTATCCCGTGGTCATCGACAACGACAAGACCATCTGGAACGCGTATCAGAATCAGTATTGGCCCGCCGCGTACTATGCGGACGCCACCGGAAAGGTGCGTTTCTATCACTTTGGCGAGGGCCAATACGACGAGCAGGACAAGGCGGTCGCGAAGTTGCTCGCAGAGCGCGATGCGGGCGTGACCGCGGGCGTCGCGGCCACGGCGCCCGTCGCCGCGCGGAGCTCCGGTCACGACTGGCCGCGTTTCGGCCGGGATGTCTCGAGCTCGAGCAGCTCGGTCGACCCGACCGGCATCGACTCGGCGAACGCCGCCTCGCTGCGCCTTCAACGCGTGACGATCGACGGTACCGTGGACGCGTCGCCCATCTATCTGCACGGCGTGCGCGTGCAGGGCGCGGACCACGACGTGTTCTTCGTGACTACGACGTACGGCAAAACGCTGGCGATCGATGCGTCGAATGGGAAAACGCTCTGGCGATTCACGCCACCGGGCTTCGATGGCTGGGCGGGCTCGCGCCAGATCACGAATGCGACTCCAGTGGCCGATCCCGATCGGCAGTTCATCTACGCTGCGTCGCCGGACGGGAAGATTCAGAAGCTTGCGATTGTAGACGGGCATTCGGTGTGGAGCACGGCGATCACGAAGCTGCCGGCCGTGGAGAAGATCGCTTCGTCGCTCAACTTTTATCGCGGCAACGTGATCGCGGCAACCGCCGGCTACATCGGTGATGCGCCGCCGTATCAGGGACACGTCGCGATTCTCGATGGCGCGTCGGGGAAGCTGCTTCACGTATGGAATGCGCTGTGCAGCGACCGGCACGAGCTGATGGATCCGTCCACCTGCCGCGAGAGCGGGGCGGCGATCTGGGGACGCGCCGGCGTGGTGATCGACACGACGACTGGCAACCTGCTCGTCGCTACCGGCAACGGCAAATGGGATGGGAAAACGAACTGGGGCGACGCCACGCTCGAGCTGAGCGCTGACGCCTCGCGCATCCTCGCAAACTACACGCCTGCGAACACCGATGATCTCGACCAGAACGACATCGACGTCGGATCCACATCGCCGGTGCTGCTCGATGCGAGCTACCTGGCGCAGGGAGGAAAGGACGGCAAGATCATGTTGCTCGATCGCAAGCAAATCAGCGGCGAGACGGCGCACCGCGGTGGCGAGACGCAGGTGGTCAGCACTCCATCTGCTGCTCGGTTGTT
>Ga0207707_10006320_pt1 | contig 10345 bp, 12 predicted proteins | sample KBSC83BmetaG_FD_184336 | JGI IMG/M metagenome (GOLD analysis project Ga0207707, IMG submission 184336) | Corn rhizosphere microbial communities from Kellogg Biological Station, Michigan, USA - KBS C8-3B metaG (SPAdes) (version 2) | ecosystem: Host-associated > Plants > Roots > Rhizosphere ... | reverse complement strand
CCATCAGGTCGTCGAACACGAACATCTTCTGGCGAATGGAGTCCATCAGCTCAGAGTTCTGCTCGCCGATTTGACTGAGAATTTCGCTGCTCAGTTCGGTATCGAGTTGATTGAAGATTTCCGCGACAGCGCGAGGGCCGCCAGAGGGCTGGCGCTTCATCTCGCCCAACGATTTGAGTTTCTGACCGATCACCGCCGAGATTTTTCCCACGACGATCGGCGAAATCTTGTCCAGCTTGGCGATGCGCAGAGCGATATCCGGCCGCGCCGCCGGTTCCATCGAGGCCAGGACACCGGCGGATTGCGTGGGGTCGAGTTGAGAAAGCACGATCGCCACTGTCTGCGGGTGCTCGCTTTTCACGAAGCGGGCCAAGAGTTGAGGCTCGACGTTTTGCAGTTCCCGTGCGCTTCCCATTTCGCCGTGCGGGCCGGGCAACTGGTCCAGATGCTTTTTGCTTCCTTCGGGGCCAAAGGCGCTGGTGAGAATCCGCTTGGCATACGCGATACCGCCGGGGCCGACACGAGCGAAGTCCGACGTCGCATCACGAAATTCTTGTAAAACAGATTCCGCTTCCGCAGCCGTAACCGAAGAAAGATCCGCAATCGCGCCGCTGACGGTCTGCACTTGTTCTTCACTGAGCTGCTTCAGCAACCCAGCCGACGCCTGATCGCCCAAAGCAATCAGAAGAACGGCCGCTTTTTGTGCGCCGGTGAGGGTCCCGGAGCCGCTAGGAGTCGCCATCAAGAACTAGACCTGCCCTTCTTTGAGCCAGCCACGCAGCACCCCGGCACAGATTTCCGCGTCTTTTTGCGCAGTCTCACGGAGTTGCGTGGTCAGCATCTCCAGGCGCGCCGGCGCTAGCGTGGGAACACTGTTCGCAGAAGAACTGGATGGCGCCCAGGTGTCTTGGGCGGCAGCGGCCGCTCGCGACAGTTCCTGGGAATTGCCGGCAGACCCTTCCGGAAGGGCATGCGTCATCTGGACCTGGGCCGCGCGAGCGGAACCTTTCTTCATCCGCGCGAACAGGAAACCGCATCCGGCCAGTAGCACCACCACGACTGCACCTGAGATTGCGAGGATTTTCGGACTGGCCTTCAGTTGTTCGATAGGAGAGCGTTGCTTAGGATTCGAACCGGCTGGCGGCAGCGCCGTCAGAGGAGGATCTAGATTCAGAGTGGACTCAAAGGGCAACGCCTCGACGAACAATGTGTCGCCGCGATCCATATTAAATCCAGCGGTGGCCGCCACCAGGTCATGAATCACCTTCATGCGCTCAGGAGACGGCGGCACCAGGACGCGTTTCGCGTTGGCGCCGGTTCCTTCCCAGTGGGCTTCGTGATCGATCAGCACCGATACCGACAATCGTTTGATAGAACCCTGCGGGAGAACGGTCCGCTTGACCGTGCGGCTGGTTTGATAGTTAACGTTTTCAGTTTTGCGAGACGTTCCGCCTCCGGTGACGGCAGGCTTGGGAGCCGCATCCGGGAGATTCGACGCCGTTCCGGGGATTCCAGCGATGGCGCGAGTGGGAGTAGACGTATCTTCCGTGGTCTGCGAGCTCACCATGGCGGATTTGGTGGGGTCGAAACTCTCCTCGCTCTGCTCACCGCTGGTTAAATCGGTGTCCGCCGAGACGGACGCGCGGAAGCGGCCGGCGCCGACTAAAGGCTCGAGCGTCGCTTCCAACTTCGATGTGAGGTCCTGCTCTACCTTGTGGCGATACTCAAGTGCCGCTTCCGAAGAATCGCCGCCGCCGGAGCTATCGACGCGCTTGGCGCGATTCAGTAAATTGCCGCGCATGTCCAACACCGATACCGATTCCGGGGCCAGGCCCTCGACAGCGCTGGAGATCAGATGCGTGATCGCGGGAATCGCGGTCTCGGGTAACGACGCGCCGGCCCTGATTTTGATCAACACGCTGGCTTTCGCGGGCTGTTGCGCCTCGCTGAAGACCGATTCCTTCGGGAATGTGATGTGGACGCGCGCTTGTTCCACCTCTCCCAGGGCCATGACGGAGCGCTCCAGTTCCCCTTCGACGGCGCGGCGGTAGTTGATGTGTTCCGCGAAATCGGTCATGCCGAAATTCGTTTTGTCGAAGATTTCGAAGCCGATTCTTCCGCTCTTGGGCACACCGGCGGCGGCCAATTCCAAACGCAACTCGGCCACTTTGTCTTCGGGCACCGAAACGGTGGTCCCGTTATTGGACAAGCGGTATTCGGTGCTGCCTTCTTTCAGTTTCTGAATGACGATCGACGCGTCTTCCGGCGCGAGCGTGGTGTACAACGGGCGGAAGGCGCTTTCCTTCTCCCAGTGCACCAAGCTGTAGAGACCAGCGGAAATTAAGACGGTCGCAACCAGGATGGTCCAGCGTTGCGAGGTCGACAGCATTGCTAAAAGTCTTTTAAGTTGTTCCATGAACGGTTTCGATCAGGTGGACTTACATCGGCATTTTCATGATTTCCTGATACGCGGAAACCACTTTGTTACGAACTTGCATGAACATTTGAAACTCGAGTTCGGCGCGCTGCGTGGCGAGAACCGTAGAATGCAGGTCTTGACCGTCTCCGGAAAGGAACTGCTCCACGCTCTTGGCGGCGCTACTGCGCGAGTTCTCTACTTCTCCAACGGCGCTGTTGAGAATATCTTTGAACGAAGTCCCACCGTCGCCCACCGAAGGAGCGGCTACATCGGGTTGTATTTGGTTAAGAGGGGAAATTCCAGAAATGTGCAGCGACATAGCGGGGCTCTATTTGAACAGATCCAGCGAACGTTGAATCATATCTTTGACCGCGGACACGGCCGAGACGTTGGCTTGATAGCCGCGCGATGCACCCAGCAGGTCGACCATGTCTTCGGCGGGATTCATGCGCGGGTAAGCCACGTAGCCGTCTTTGTCGGCGTCGGGGTGCCCCGGCAGATAACGCTTTTCGGGATCGCGCTTATCGGTGATCACTTCAGAGACACGGACTCCCGAGCCCGAATTCATTTCGGATTCGAATAGCGAGGAAAACTGCGCGGCCGAGGGATCGGAAACGAACACCGCGTCCTTGCGGCGGTAGGGGCCGCCTTCCGGGGTCCGCGTGGTATCGGAGTTGGCCAGATTTTCCACCAGCAGCTCGGTACGTTGCCGCTGCGCCGACATCCCGGAGGCGCTGATAGAGAGAGCGGATAACAGACTCATACGCTATTTGCTTTCCTGAATCGCGGTTCTTACCGAGTTCAACTCGGCGCGCGCGAAGTTCGAGGCGATGGAGAACCGCATGGAATTTTCCGCCAGCAAACGGGCTTCGCGATCAATGTTGACGTTATTGCCGTCGGGCTTGGCAACCAATCCCTCCGGTTCCATCACCGTGGGGTCGGTTGATGTTTCGCCGGCGAGCGCGTTTTCAAACTCCGCTCGAAAGTTGATGTCCTGGGTGTGATAGCCGGGTGTATCGGCGTTAGCGATGTTGGAAGCGACCAGTTTCTGACGGGCGCTCAACAAACTCATGTAGTGTTCGGAGTTCAGAGCCAGACCTTGGAACATGGTGCACTCTGAATTGCACGCCGTGTGCCAATGCTTAAATTATTGATTTTGTTGTAGCTCTACCGGTGAGGATGAAAGAGAATTCGACGCTTCCGTCGGATCTCTGACGCTGCTTACGCGTCCAGATGCAGCACTTCGTTATTGTGGATGCCGGGCGTGTAAGCGCTCTCGCGGCGCAACAGGATCAGCTTGCGCTGGGTGTGCGAACGGGCGGCGAGCGTCGCCGTGCGCGCCCATTCAAAAACTTCGCTCACTTCCGTGGCGATCGCGAGTCGCGTGTCGTCGGAGGTAGCAGCATGCCAGGACGTTTCCACGTCGCGGCGGTAGGATTCGAGATGCTGCTCGGCTTCCGCAAACGCCAAGGCGGAAACAGCCTTGCGAAAGAGATCAACTGCCGTTCTGGGCGATTGCATTCTGAGCCTCGAAAAGTTGCGTCATGAAGGTGGCTTGCGATTGCAGAGTTGACAGCAACGCATCGGCCGCCGACATTTGCGCGGTCAATTGATTTTGCATGGTTGTGATCCGCGCCTGCGTGTCCGAGATCTCCCGGTTGTCCGCTGAAATGCGGTTCTGAATCGTCGCCTGCTGCGCTTGGAACAGGCCGTTGGTGGCATTAGTAATCCCGTCGATGATACCGCTGGCGGACGCCAGGAATCCGCTCCCCTTTCCGGTGCCCAAAAAAGAAGCTAAGTCGCCGGGGTTGGCCGATGCGACGCTTGCAAACTGCGATTGATCAAAGGTCAAATGCCCCGTTCCGTCGAAGGTCAGGCCGAGATCCGCCAAACTGGTTACGGCCCCGCTGCCGCCCGTGTAACCGGTGAGATCGCGGAGTGTCTGCCCCAAGGAGAAAACGATGCTCTGTCCGGTGAGTGGTCCGCCAGCCGTACCGCGATTGGTATTTAGTTCGTCCACCGTAGCGTTAAAAGCGGTCACGAAGGAAGAAATCGCGGTGGTGGCGGCAGTGGGATCCTCCGCCACTGTGATGGTGGTTTGGCCCGTTCCCACCAAGTTGGCCGTCAGCCCCGGAGCCAGCGTAACCGTGCTGCTGCTCGACGAGATCGGCGTAGAAGGCTGTCCGTTCACTTGATACTGAGCTTGCGTACCAGTGGATAACGTGGTGAGAAGATCCTGGGTGCCGTCATTGAGCTGGATGGGAATATTCCCGAGCGCGGTGCTCTGCAGCGAAAGCGTGTAGGATGGCGCGGAGGGCGATCCCAGATTGATGACGGTTGCACTCACTCCCGCGCCCGACGTGTTAATCGCTTGCGCCAGTGCATTCAAGGTATTGGTCGTGGGAGTTACCGTAAAAGTGGAACCATTCACCGTGAGAGTGTAATTGTTGGAAGTGCTGATGGATGTCGCTGAAGGATCGGCCACGGTTGGCAAGCCGGTATTGCTGACACTGGTAGTCGGCGAACCTGCGTTGATCACGTTGAGCGTATAAGTGCCGGGGGTCACAGCCGCACTGGAATTCAGGTTCGCGGTTGCGATGGTGTTATCGGAAACGGACGCGGAAAGGCCACCGCCATTGACTCCCGTGGTGAGGCTATTGATCGCGTTCTGCAGCATGACGAAACCGTTTTGGAGATAACCGATTTCCGTCGACTGCCCCTGCAGCGCGGTTACGTTGGCGTTTAACTGGGTGAGCGGGATGGAGGCAATATCCACGGCGTGGGTGATCGTTTGTTGCAGATCGCCCGCGTAAGTGCTGCTGCCGTTGAAAGTGGCCGGGGTGGTGCCCATAAAGTCTCCTTCGCCCTATGTACCTAACTGACGTGACTCTCGCTAAAAGCAAAACTGGGCCGTTCTTGGTAAAGAATCGGCCCAGCTTGAGTGAAACGTTAGCCCACAGGTTTATTGGAGCAGTTTCAGGAGAGCCTGCGGAGCAGAATTGGCTTGGGCCAGGGCGGCAACTGAGGATTGCTCCAGCACTTGCGACTTGGTCAAGTTGGCTGCTTCGGCCGCGACGTCCGCATCGCGAATGCGCGATTCGGCGGCGGAGTCGTTGGTGATCTGCGACTGCGCCAGGCTGATCGAGTAGTTCAGATCGTTTTCGCCAGTACCCACACGGCCCTGCGTCAGACCCAGGTTGGTCACCGCCGTCCCGATGTCCGCGATCGCGGTCAGGGCATGCGCGATAGTATCGATCGAATCCAGACCGATGCCGAGGCCCCCGGAGTTGACGACGTTGCCGCTGCCGCTCAGATCGACGGAAACCTGGGCGTTGGCCGCCGTGCTGCCGCCACCGATGTAGACGGTGAGGTTGGCATTGTACTGGGCGCTGGTGCCGGTGCCGGTGCCGAGGCCGATGTTGGCGGCTTGGCGGTCGATTTCACCCAGCAGCGTCGTGAATTCCTGGTTCAGAGTGTTGCGGTTGCCGGCGAAGGTACCCGAAGCGGACTGCGTCGCCAAGCTCTTCAACTGATCCAAGATGTTCGAAATGTTGTTCAAGCCGCCATCGATGGTCTGCAAAACGCTGGCGGCGTCGTTGGCGTTGCGGACGCCCTGGGTCAGCTCGGCCACCGTGCTGCGCAAGCTGTTCGCTACGGCGAGACCAGCAGCATCGTCGCCGGAAGAGTTAATACGGAAGCCGGAAGTCAGTCGGGTGATGGTCTGCGATTGGAAGTTGCTGTTCACCTGAAGGTTGGTTTCGGCCGTTAACGCGGTTACGTTAGTTTGAAACGAAAGTGACATTGTCTAATCCTTTGTCCTAAATATTTCCGGCGTCTCGCCGAACCCGACTGTTTTCTCAGCGGTGCTATTCATGTCGCAGACCCTTGCAAGAATTTTAGTTTTACTTCAAATAATTTTTTCAATGGTACGGCCGCGAAGGCAGTCCTAGTCGTTTGCATCCAGTCTTTTACTAGAAGACTGGCCCTCTTTCTCGATATGCCTGGTGGAAAGAAACAATGACCTGCACACAGCCCTTAACCGCTTCCGAACGCTTTGCCCGATCCGTTCTCACCGCCTGGAACAAGCGCGAGTTCAGTGAGTTGCAATCGACCCTCAGCGGGATAGCAGCAGAGGCTTTTTCCGCCGAGGAACGCGAACGGATGGAACTGATTCAGGGTCTCGGTCAGGATCTTCTTCTATGGGACGCCGCTGGACACGCGAAAAACGCGGCGAAGCAGAACGCGGCGCTGGCGTTGGTACGCCACCTCGCCCGCTGCGGCCGCTAAGACCTCTCTTCCACCTGAAAGGCCCGCTTGCGTCCGGCGCTCAAGACGTGTCCAATCACGGAAATGTCGCCATTCACCACGCCGCGCAGCGGTTGGTTTAGTCCGTGATCGAAGCGCACCACCTGGCCTTGCCGCAGCGCCCGCAAGTCTCCAAACGTGAGCTGGATGCCCTCCAGAAGCACTTCGAGTTCAACTTGCGCGTCTTCGAGCAGACGGGCATTACGCTCCCGATCGACTTGCGAGGAGGTCTCCACCGCTAGTTCCTGGGATTCGCGAAGCGGTGCCGCGGCATCGAAAAAGGACCGCGGAACCGCGATTTCAAAGCGTCCAAATTGTTCGGCGAGCTGCAGGTCGAAAGCAATCCGCAGCACGGAGAGCGCCGGCTCGGGACACGGCGTCAAAGATGGATCGCTGCCCAGCGACTCCACTACAAACTCCACCGCTTTGACCACCTGCCAGCTTTCGCCCAGGCAGCGCATCATCACCCGGCTGATTTCCTCCAGCAGGCTCCATTCGATTTCCGTCAATTCACGCGGCTCGGGTAACGGCTGTCCGCTACCGCCCAGAAAAAGGTCCAGCAAGGTGAGCACGGTGGCAGAATCCAGAAACAGGATCATGCGTTCCTGCTCGGGATGCAGTTGCAGCTTGATCAGGCAACTCGGATTCGGCAGGTTCTTTTGGAAATCGCCAGCCGTCGTGGTGTTGATGGCGGCGAGGTTCGCCTGGATTTCGGACTGCAAGAAGGTCGAGAGCACATTCGAAAGCGACTTCGCGAAGGTCTCATGGACGCTGCGCAGCACACGGAACTGGGGGCTCGCGTCCTGCTGGCCCAGATCGAGGGCTCGCAGGGCCGGCTGGTCCGTCGTCTTCAGCGTGGTTTTACCCGTGTCGGGTTGCCGTAAGTTCATAAGTGCACTTAGCGATATGATCGTCCGCCTAAGAGCAATCCTTTAGGCGGCGGCGGCCCGGGAATGCCGCTTCTAGGTGGACATTATGCATATACAATCGCCTTCTTTCTGCGATATGCAAATGTGCGGAAGACGACCTCGGGAGGGTGCTCAACTCCATGATCAAGATCACCAGGCTGAACCACACCCCGCTGATTGTGAATTCAGATCTAATTGAACACATCGAGGTGACGCCGGACACGGTGATCACGCTGACGTCGGGGCAAAAATACATGGTTCTGGAGACTACTGAAGAAATCATCGAGCGTATCATCGCCTTCCGCCAGAGCCTGCTTCGCAATCAGTCTTTCCCATCCACTCTGGTTCCGGGAGCGAATCCGGCGGCCAATTTAGGGATAGGAGAGCCGCGGTCCAATGGCTGACAAGAAAGCCGAAGGCAAATCGAATCTTCGCGCCTCGCGTCCGGACATTGCCAGTATCCTCGGGATCCTGGTAGCTGTCGGGGGCATCATCGGCGGATTAGTGATGGAAGGCGGCAAGGTTTCCGACGTCACCCAGGTCACCGCCGCGATTGTAGTCCTGGGTGGAACGCTGGGCGCCGTCATGATCACCTCTCCCATGCAGGCCTTGATCGGTGCTGCCAAGAGCCTGAAGAAGGTGTTCTTCGAGGAAATCATCGATCCCCACGCCGCCGTCGAGGAAATCATCCGTTACGCCACCAAAGCGCGTAAGAACAGCATTATTTCGCTGGAGGAGGATCTCGACAAAATCGCCGATCCCTTTCTGCGCAAGGCACTCTCACTGGCGGTCGACGGCACGGATCTCCAGGAACTCCGCACCATGATGGAACTGGAACTCACGCAAGCCGAGAAGCATGCCGAAAGCGACGCGAAAGTGTTCGAGGCCGCCGGCGGATATTCCCCCACCATTGGAATCATCGGAGCGGTGATGGGCCTGATCCAGGTGATGAAACACTTGGAGAACATCGAGGAAGTGGGGCGCGGAATCGCAGTGGCGTTCGTGGCCACGGTTTATGGCGTCGCGGTGGCCAATCTATTCTTCCTGCCCGCCGCGAGCAAGATCAAAGCCCGAATCCATAACGACGTTTCGGCCAAGGAACTCATGCTCGAAGGCGTCATCAGCATTGTCGAGGGCATGAATCCCAAGTTGATCCGCGTGAAACTCGAGGCGTTCCTCCACGAAAAGGGCGGCGCCAAGAAAGCCAAGGCCGGTTCCGCCGCGGCCGAGGCCGGCCAGGCCGTGACGGCTGGTTAACCCCCCATGGCCAGGAAGAAAAAAGAGGCTCCGCACGAAAACCACGAACGTTGGCTGGTTTCCTACGCCGACTTCATTACTCTCCTGTTTGCGTTCTTCGTGGTCATGTTCGCTTCTTCGCAGACCGACAAGTCCCGGGCCAAGCAAGTTTCGCAAGCCGTGGAAAAAGCTCTGGCGGACGGAAAGACACTCGGCATGCCACCGGCCGTGGCCAAGATACTCGGCGGCACGGTGGACGATCGAGGCCAGGGCAACGCTCAGATGAGAGGGCCGGGCGGCGCGCAGAAAGCGGCCAAGGAAGCTCCCCCCGAAGACTTGGTTGAACTGGCGCCTTCGCTGAGGAAGTTAACCAGCGAACTGGAGAACGAGATCCAGGCCGGCTCGGTGGAGGTCAATCTGGAGCCTCGCGGGCTAGTGGTCAGCCTGAAGCAGACGGCATTTTTCCCGTCGGGCACGGACGCCATCGACCCGTCCACCTACCCTATTCTTGAAAAGGTCGCCGACGCCCTGAACGCCGTATCGAACCCCTTGAGAATCGAAGGCCACACGGATTCCGTTCCCATCCACACCGCGCGCTTCCGCAGCAACTGGGAGCTGTCGGCCGCGCGCAGCATTTCCATGATGGAAGTGATGGCGGCGCGCTTCAACGTGGACCGGCAGCGGGTGGCCATCGTGGGTTTCGCGGATACAGCGCCGCAAACCTCCAACGACACCGAGGAAGGCCGCGCGCGCAACCGCCGCGTGGATATCGTGATCCAGAATAACTATCTGGCGGCGCCGGTTGCGCAGAAAACGGCGCGGGCGGCGTCAGTTCCCGGACAAGTAGCTAAATAAATTAGTTTTCGGCATCGCGGCCTCGGCCTGAATCGCGGCCTGGTAGCTGGCCTGCTGCTGTGCCAACGCGACGCTCGCCGCAGCGACATCCGTATCCTTCACGCCGCTGAGCGCAGTCTGATCCTGCAGCTGAAATTTTTGCGCGACGTCCAGGGCATTAGAAATCTGATTCTGCACGCCGCCATAAAAAGCCAGTTGCTGCGAAAGATAATCCTGGGCCGCCTTGATGGAAGTGATCGCGGCGCTGATTCCCGGCTGATCGTTATTCGCCAAAGCAACTCGCAGGCTATTCACCGCGGCGAAGACGTTGTCGCTGGCCAGACTGTCGTCAGAATTACGGTGATCGAAAATATCCTGCGCGGTCTTCGAAACGGCGAAGGTAATCCCGGAGGCATCCTGGATCAACCGCGTGGACTGCGTGGTAGTGAGGCGATCCACTCCGTTCGGATTGCTGAAATCCACCTGGTAGGAAGGCGTGGTTGACTGATCGCCCCCGAAGACGTAAGCGCCATTGAACTGGGTCTGGCTGGCGGAGACCATAGTGGACAGGATCTGCCCGACCTGCTGCGAGAAAGTAGCCCGGCTGGCCGCAGACACCGTGCTGCCGACTCCTTGAGCCGCC
>Ga0207707_10006318_pt1 | contig 10347 bp, 6 predicted proteins | sample KBSC83BmetaG_FD_184336 | JGI IMG/M metagenome (GOLD analysis project Ga0207707, IMG submission 184336) | Corn rhizosphere microbial communities from Kellogg Biological Station, Michigan, USA - KBS C8-3B metaG (SPAdes) (version 2) | ecosystem: Host-associated > Plants > Roots > Rhizosphere ... | reverse complement strand
TTCCAGAACGACCAGCCTTAACGAAAAAAGAGGCTTCGCTCCGTCAGGCCAGCGAGCGTGTAAAGAACCTTCGCCGGCAGCGAGACGAGCAAAAGCTGAAAGACCAGGCCCGCCGCGAAATGAAGCTTGCCGATCAGCCAGCACCGACGCCGCGAGTGCCGACGCAGGGAAAGCCCGTTTCAGTCGGCTTTTACGTTAACTGGGATTCGTCAAGCCTCGCCTCGCTGAAGCAAAACATCTCTCAGCTTGATTGGGTCGTGCCCGAGTGGGTCCGTCTGTCGGGCGAGGACGATAACCCGTTGGTCCTCGATATTGACGACGAGGCGATGAACTTTATTCGTCAACAGCGTCCGGATATGCCGGTGTTGCCGCTTGTGCAAAATTACAAGAACGAGCAATGGAACACAGACATCTTGGTGAAAGCGATATCAACCGCACAGAGTCGGCAGAAATTGATCCAGTCGCTTCTCGATCTGGTGGCTAAGAATAATTTTGGCGGTCTGACCATCGACATTGAGGAGGTTCCCGCAAGTTCCCAGACCGACCTTTTCATTTTTGTGAACGAGCTCCACCAAGAGCTGCAAAAGAGAAATCTGATACTTGCCCAGGCGGTCCCGTTCGACAATCCGGACTGGAATTACTCGGCCTTCGCCAGCATCACCGATTACCTGATGCTGATGGCCTACGACGAGCATTGGTCCGACGGCGAGGCCGGACCGGTAGCGGGCCAGGACTGGTTCGAGCAGGCGCTTGCCAGGAGAATGAAGGACCTGTCGCCGTCAAAGACGATCGTTTGCATCGGGAACTACGGGTACAACTGGTCCGACGCGTCGAAGGAGGCCGAAACCGTTTCGTTCCAGGATTCCTTAGTAACCGCCCGAGAGTCACTTGACACTCCGCAGGATATAAAATTCGACCCCGTTAGCAAGAACCCTTACTACACCTACGACGAGGACGACGGCAGCACACACACGGTCTGGTTCCTTGATGCGGTAACTGCATTTAACCAGATCAAGAACGCTGCAAAGTACAACGTGGCTGGGTTTGCACTCTGGCGATTGGGAAGCGAGGACCCGTCTTTCTGGACCATCTTTGGGAACGACGGAACCCCCGATTCGCCTACCGATCTGGCGAGCATCAAATACGGCTACGATGTCGACTTTGACGGGACCGGCGAGATACTTCAGGTCAAGTCCGTTCCTCAGGACGGCACCCGCGATATTAAGGCCGACAACGCCGGCAACGCGATAAATGAGGTATACGAAAAGATACCTTCATCCTATGTCATCCAGCGAACGGGTGACCAGCCCGGCAAGATCGCATTGACATTTGACGACGGCCCCGACCCGCGATGGACGCCGCAGATCCTCGATATTCTTAAGGCCAAGAACGTCAGCGCGTGCTTCTTCATTGTCGGTGAGAACGGGCAATCCTATCCCGAGCTGCTTAAACGAATCGTCAGCGACGGCAACGAGATCGGAAATCATTCGTTCACCCATCCGAATCTCGGCGAAGTTCCCAACCAGGTCACCGAACTTGAATTGAATACGACGCAGCGTCTGATCGAGTCCGTTACGGGCCGATCGACGCGGCTTTTCCGCGCGCCCTATTTCGGAGACGCCGAGCCAAAGACGCCGGACGAGGTTGTCCCAACGGTTGCTGCGCAGAACATGGGTTATATCTCTGTTGGTCTACACCTCGACCCTGATGATTGGAAAACGATAAACGATGACGGAACGCGCCACACGGCGGACGAGATCGTGGACGAAGTGCTACAACAGGCAGCGATAAAAACGCCTGAAGAGCGCGGCAATATCGTGCTGCTGCACGACTCTGGTGGCGACCGTTCGGAGACGATAAAGGCGCTGCCGATGCTTATCGACGATCTTCGTGCAAAAGGATACCAGTTTACGACGCTTTCCGATCTCGCGGGCATCACGAGGGACCAGGCGATGCCGCCGGTGCTGGAAGATCAGTCGTTTTATGCACGGTCGGACGCATATGTCTTTTACGCAATCTCACTTGGCGGATGGCTGATGCGCTGGCTGTTTCTGATCGGCATTCTGCTCGGCATCGGGCGAATGGTGTTTATCGGCATCCTCGCCCTTGCTCAATTCATTAGGTCGCGACGTCGCGAACACGCACACTTCGGCGAGAGCTTTGAGCCAGTGGTCTCGGTCGTCGTACCCGCCTACAATGAAGAAAAGGTCATTTGCCGTACGATCAGCAGCCTGCTTGAGTCGGATTATCCGAAACTCGAGATCATTGTCGTCGACGATGGCTCAACCGACGAAACGTATATAAAAGCGAAAACCGCGTTCGCCGACCGGCCAAATGTCGCAGTTCACACAAAGCCGAACGGCGGCAAGGCCGAGGCGCTGAACTTTGGCTGGCGACAATCTAAGGGCGACATAATCATCGCCCTCGACGCGGACACGGTATTCCCGTCCGAGACGGTTTCAGCGCTAGCGCACAGATTTGCCGACGAAGGCATCGGCGCCATCGCCGGCAACGCCAAGGTTGGTAATCGAATAAACATCGTCACCAAATGGCAGGCGCTCGAGTACGTCACTTCGCAAAACTTCGACCGCCGAGCGTTTTCATCGCTTAACTGCATCACGGTCGTGCCCGGCTCGGTCGGAGCCTGGCGGCGGTCCGTGCTCGAGCAAACCGGCGGATTCTCGTCCGATACGCTTGCCGAAGATCAGGACCTGACCATCGAGGTCCGAAAGATGCATTACCGTATCGGTTACGAGGAAAACGCGATCGGCTTCACCGAGGCGCCCGATAGTCTCAGAAACCTTGCACGTCAGCGATTTCGCTGGTCGTTCGGCACGCTGCAATGCATGTGGAAACACAAGCGAGCTTTGCTGAATCCGCGGTATGGCACACTCGGTTTCGTAGCGATGCCTAACGTCTGGATCTTTCAGGTCTTTTTCCCTCTGATCTCGCCGTTGATGGACCTGATGTTCCTCTGGACGCTTGGCCTCGCGTTGATGGGTTATCTGGAACATCAAAAGGAATACGCACACACGCCAACCAACCTCAACGAGGTGCTGTTCTATTACGCGCTGTTTCTCGCCGTCGACTGGATCGGCGCGTTCATGGCGTTCCTGATGGAGCGGGCCGAACAGAAAAAACTGCTCTGGTGGTTGTTCATACAAAGGTTTGGCTACCGCCAGGTGATGTACTGGGTGATGGTCAAGTCGGTGTTTACGGCAATTCGCGGCGCCATCGTAGGTTGGGGTAAACTGGAAAGAAAAGCCACGGTGGAAGCACGAATTTAAGTGCGTTTTCAGAGTTCTGTAAAGTTATTTGCCCAGGGATGCCTTATCCTGATCTGGGTCTCGGTCCTCATTGTCACGTCCCGCGCTCAGACGGAGAGCGGGTGCCTTACCGATGCGGAAGCCAAAAAAATGATCGCGTCGCTCGACTCACCGGCCGTGCCGGGCGATATAAAAAAGATCCGAAAAGAACTTCTTAAGATGGTTAACGAGCGGACAAGGCTCGACGCCAGGATCAGCTCAGACGTTCAGAAAAATCAAGGATTAATAACTGAGTCCGCCCAAACCGGCGAGCACAACCTTGTCCGACTCTGCGAGATATTCAAGCAAGACGGGTGGCTGACGAAGGAGGCTCTCGGCGATGACGGCTTTGGCGCCCTCGTCTCGGTGATCGGGAATAACAGCGCATTTGCCCTTCAGCGCCAATTGCTCCCGGTTCTCATTGCGGCCGTTCGGAAGGATCTATTGTCTAAAGGCATACTGGCCACCATTGTGGACGGCATGCGAGTCGCGTCGGGCTTGCCGCAGATCTTCGGCACTCAGGCCAGGATCAGGGACGAAGCGATCTACCTTTATCCGCTGCTGAACGATCAGCGGGTTGACGATTGGCGAGCGTCCTATGATCTGCCGCCGCTCGACCAGCAGATCGCCACGATGCAGAACAAATATCTGAGGCCCGTCGTCAGGACGCCGCGTCGGTCTCTGCCGACGAACCAAAGACCGATAACGGATGAAACTACCGTGCTGGGCATTGACGACTCGGATTCGGCGACCGTTAAGGTTCAGACAAACATTGTCAGCCTGAACATTCGAGTCGAGGGGCCCGAACCGACGGCCGCCACGCCCGCGCTGACCAAGGACGATTTTTCTGTTTTGGAAAACGGTGTCGAGGAGACAGTGTCGTCTTTCGTCGCGATTGACAAACCTTTCGATCTCGTTTTGCTGCTGGATTTTTCCGGTTCGACAAGCGATAAACGGAGCCTGATCAAAAAGGCGGCACAGAGTTTTGTCGCATCGGCCCGGCCCGGCGATCGGATCGCGGTAGTCGCGTTCGCGACGCATCCCGAGATCATCTGCGATTTCACCGCCACAAAAAGCGAGCTTAACGAGAAAATTAGCAAGATCGACATGGACGGCTCATCGCCGATCTGGGAATCGCTGGGGTTTACCTACGCGAATATCATTAAAAAAGAAAGCTCCGGTCACCGCAGCGCCATTGTTTTTATGACCGACGGCGAGGACAATTCGCAGAACACGACGTTTGCCGATGTACTTGAGACCGTAAGGCATGGCGACACAACGATCTTTCCTGTTTGGGTCAACACTGGATTCAGCGGCAGCGACATCGGTATGAAAAAATACCGTTTGCGATTGCAGACGCCGCTCGAGATGCTTGCCGACGAAACCGGCGGCGCGATCTATAAGGTCAACGATCTAAAAGACCTGAACGGCGTGTACGATCAAGTCATAAACGATCTCGGACGGGTCTACAGCATCGGCTATGAGCCAAAGAACGACGCGCATGACGGCGGTTGGCGTGATATAACGGTTAAGATCAAAAACCGCCCGGACCTTGTCGCAAAGACCCGGCGCGGTTATTACGCAAACTGACCATCATGGCTGCTGACTTTCCCGAACACGACTCCGAGGTCCTGACCGAGCAGGAAGCAAAGCTCGAAAAACCCAAGCTCTTCAAGGTGCTGCTGCACAACGACGATTTTACGACGATGGAGTTTGTCGTCTTTGTCCTCCAATACGTCTTTAACCGTTCGGACGCGGACGCTATAACGATCATGCTCAAGGTCCACAAAGAAGGGATCGGCATCGCTGGCATTTATCCGTACGAGGTCGCCAAAACCAAATCGGAAAAGACAATGAACCTGGCCAAGGCGAGGGAGTTTCCGCTGCTGTGCACGGTCGAGACTGAGTAAAGGATACCGCTCGCAACATGGTACAATGTCTGTTAAAGCCATGAGACGATTAGCTCAGATAATTATTCGCCCCGAGGGACTTTGCTCGACCTGAGCCGAAGCGATACTGATCCGCTCTGCAATAGTCCCGAGCCGACGAAAAGGCTTGGGACTTTTGCTTTGTGGGCCAGCGGCAATGCCGATTTACCCCGCGAATGTTAAAATTGCAACTTTCGACGTATGACTCAACCTTTGGACCTTAAAAAGACGGTAAATCTGCCCAAGACCAATTTTTCGCAAAAGGCGAATCTCGGTCAGAGCGAACCTGCGCGCCTCAAGAAATGGAAGGAGATGGGGCTTTATCGAGAGGTAATAAATGCGCGTCACGGTCGCGAAAAATTTATCCTTCACGACGGCCCGCCGTATGCAAACGCGGACATTCATATCGGCACTGCGCTGAATAAGATCCTTAAAGACTTTGTCGTCAAAACGCGCTCGATGATGGGTTATGAGGCTCCGTATGTTCCGGGCTACGACTGTCACGGGCTGCCTATCGAAACGATCGTCGAAAAAAAATTGGCCGAAAAGGGAAAGAACAAGGCCGATATCCCGGTCGCTTCGTTTCGGCGCATCTGCCGTGAACATGCCTCAACGGCGATGAACAACCAAACGCGCGATTTCCAGCGGCTCGGCATCCTGGGCGAATGGGAAACGCCTTATCTGACGATGTCGCCCGAGTATGAGTCGGCGACCGCACGCTTGTTCGGTACGTTTTTGGAGCGTGGCTACATTTACAAAGGACTACGGCCCGTCTATTGGTGCATCCACGACCAGACCGCGCTGGCCGAGGCCGAGGTCGAGTATCGCGAGCATACTTCGCCGTCTGTCTATGTAAAATTTCCTCTTAAAACCGATCCGGCGGCGATCGATCCGGCGCTTGCGGGGAAAAATGTTTTTGTCGTTATCTGGACCACCACGCCATGGACACTGCCGGCGAACCTCGGCATCGCCGTGCATCCGGAATTTGATTACTCAGCTATTGAGGTTGTTCAGAGTGCGAGCTTTAGCTCGTCAGGAGAACGCGATGAATTGCGCACTCTAAACTCTGACGTCTACATCGTCGCGTCGGAGTTGGCCCGCCCTTTTGCGCTGACGTGCGGATTTGAAGATTACGTCGAGCTCGCGAGATTTAAGGGAACCAAACTCGACCGGATGGAGGCCAGACATCCGTGGATCGACCGCACATCGCTCCTGATGAACGGCGAGCACGTCACGCTCGGTGAGGCCGACGCTGAGGTCGAGCTTGATGTCCGTTTTGAGAATAAAGCGGCCGGAAAATCCGGCACCGGCTGCGTCCATACCGCGCCGGGGCACGGCGCTGACGACTTTCATATCGGAAAGGCGTACGGTCTCGTGATCTATTGCCCGGTCGATAATGCCGGAAATTTTTTCCTCGACATCGAGCATTGGGGCGGAGAGAACATCTTTAAGGCCAATCCGAAGATCGTGGAATTTCTCCGCGAGAACGGCAGTCTTTTATTATCGGAGAACTACCAGCACCGCTACCCGCATTGTTGGCGATGTAAAAACCCGGTCGTGTTTCGCGCAACTCCGCAGTGGTTCATTTCAATGGACGAGGTGCAGAAGCCCGAACGAAGTAAGGGTGAAGTCGGTCATTTACACTCGGTTCCGCTTCGCGAGGCAGCGCTGCGCGAGATCGAAAAGGTTAAATGGCACCCCGCGTGGGGCGAGGACCGGATGCGCAATATGTTCAAGGGACGGCCCGACTGGTGTGTCTCGCGACAGCGTTTCTGGGGCGTGCCGATACCGGTCTTTTACTGCCAGGCTTGCGACGAGGCGATCGCTGACCCGAAAGTGATCGATCACGTTGCTGACATTTTTGCCAAGGAAACGGCCGATGCGTGGTACGCGCGCGAAGCGAAAGATCTTCTGCCCGAGGGCTTTACTTGTCCAAAATGCAACAGCACCGACTTTCGCAAAGAGACCGACATACTCGACGTCTGGTTTGACTCGGGTTCAAGCTGTGTGGCAGTGCTTGAGACGCGCGATAATCTCCGCTTTCCCGCCGATGTCTATCTCGAAGGCGGTGATCAATATCGCGGCTGGTTTAATTCGTCCTTAAGCTGTGGCATTGCGGCCCACAACGAGGCACCGTACAAACAGATCATCACGCACGGCTGGGTCGTCGACGGCGAAGGCCGCAAGCAGAGCAAGAGCCTCGGCAATGTGACGGCGCCGCAGGAGATCATTGATCGATCGGGCGCAGACGTGCTCCGACTTTGGGCCGCCGCGGTCGATTATACCGAAGATGTTCGCTGCTCGGACGAGATCCTGTCGCGCGTGGTCGATGCCTACCGCAAGATGCGTAACACGCTGCGATATGCACTGGGAAATCTCGACGGGTTCGATCCTGTGGTCGATTTGGTTCCTGAAAATGAGTTGCTCGCGATCGACCGCTGGGCGCTCGCGAACCTCGACGATGTGCTCGATAAGGTCGTGGGCGGATATCGTGGGTGGAACTTTCAAGCCGCGTACAACGCGCTTTACAGTTTCTGCACGGTCACGCTATCGGCCCGGTATTTCGACATCATAAAGGACCGCCTCTACATCACGGCGCCAAAGTCAAAAGAGCGCCGCTCAGGCCAGACCGCGCTATTTCGAATCGCCGATTCGCTCTGCCGGCTGATGTCGCCAATACTCGTTTTCACGGCTGATGAGGCGTGGGAAAGCCTGCCCGGCAAACGGGAAAATTCTGTGCATATCGCCGAGTTTCCTATAACCAGAAATGCGGATAATAATGCGTTGCTTGCGACATGGGAGCGGATATTCACCATCCGTGACGAAGTATTAAAGGCACTTGAGGATGCGCGCAACAACAGACAGATCGGTTCATCGCTCGAGGCCAAGGTCATCCTGACCGCCGATCGTGAAACGACACTTTTCCTGCTCGATCATTACCCGGAACTTCGATATATCTTTATCGTTTCACAGGTAGAGGTCCACGAAGGTGAAGCGATGAAGGTCGAGATACAAAAGGCCGACGGTAAAAAATGTGAACGGTGTTGGAATTATTCTATCCGTGTCGGGGAATTTGAACGTTATCCGACCGTCTGCGAGCGGTGTGCAGAGGCTCTCGGCGAGATAGAGCGAGCTGCCGCCGCATAGACATCTAAAACATATGAAACGAACCGCCCTGTTGCTGCTTTTCTTCCTGGCATCCGTGGTAGCGTTCAATGCCCAGACCGTCGAGCATCCCGACAAAGGTTCGGACGAACGGACTGCGCTTCTGGAAACGCTCCGACCGCCAGTCGAGCGAGAGCTCAAACAAAAAATAGTCTTCGTCGTCCACACCATTAACGTCGTCGGCTCATGGGCGTTTGTCGATGCTCGGCTCCGAACTCCTGCCGGGAATAGACCGGTTTGGAAAATTACTCGTTATGCAAAAGACGCGAAATACGGCATTCAGAGCGACGGCGTGTCGGCACTGTACCGACGCATAGGCGGCCGATGGCGGATAACGACCTATGCGATCGGCTGCACGGACGTCTGTTATGCCGGCTGGTGGAAGCAGTACAAGGCACCAAAGGCTGTTTTTCCGTATACTGAATAGTAAAAGTGACTCGCAAAGACATTCTTTGGAAGCTCGCCTATCTCGCTATCGCCGGCGGGATGTTTATGATTGACCAGTCGACGAAGGCTTGGGCGGCGCGGCGGTTGAGATTTTCGAGCGATGTTTCGGTGATTCCTAATTTCCTGAATTTTGCTTACGCGCAAAATACCGGTGTCGCGTTTTCAATGTTCGATCAGCAGGGCGATCCGGGCCGATGGGGTCTGTCGATCGTAGCGATCGTCGCCGGGGCACTCGTTCTATATTTCTTTTGGCGAACGCCGCGCAGCGACGACCGGATCTTAGGCTCGCTTGCTCTGCTGTTGGCGGGCATCGCCGGCAACGTCGCCGACCGGCTGCGGCTCGGATTTGTGATCGATTTTATCGATGTCCAGTTCGGCAGTTGGCATTACCCGACCTTTAACGTGGCGGACGCGGCGATCTGTGTCGGCGCGGCGTTGCTGCTGTTGGACGTTTTTCTTTCAAAAAGAAAGACTAGCCACGCAAAAGCAGCGGCGATCCAAAATCCAAAATCGGAAATCCAAAATACATAGATGTACCCCGAACTTTTCCGGATCGGCAATTTCCCGATAACGACTTACGGCATTTTTCTTGCGGTCGGGATGCTGCTCGCCCTGATCGTCGCTGCCCGGCTCGGGCAGCGTGACGGCCTGGCACGCGAGCGTATCTATGACATCGGTCTCTGGACTCTGATCGGCGGCCTCGTCGGGTCAAAGATCCTGATGTTTTTTACCGAGGACAATGTTCAGGTCTTCTCGCTGGATTTTCTCCGCTCAGGCGGTGTCTACTATGGCGGGTTTCTCGGTGGGTTTATCGCTCTTGCGCTGTTGATACGCTGGTACAAACTGCCGTTTTGGAAGGTCGGCGACGCGTTTGCGCCAGGGGTCGCGTTAGGCCAGGCATTCGGCCGTCAGGGCTGCTTTTCGGCCGGCTGCTGCTGGGGAAAGCCGACGAGCCTGCCGTGGGGCGTGCATTTCACCGAGGCTGGTCACGAATACACCGGCGTCCCGATCTACGGACCGGACGGTCACGATCTGTACCTCCATCCCACGCAGCTATATGAATCGTTTTTCATGCTGCTCGTCTTCGCGTTTCTTTTTTATCTACATCGCAAGAAGAAATTCAACGGCCAGGTGTTGATCACATACGCGATCATTTACTCGATATTTCGTTTCCTGATCGAATTTATTCGCGACGACCCGCGCGGCGATCTTTTCGGTTTGACGACGATGACCGGACTCTCGACATCGCAGTTGATAAGCCTGATCGTCGCGGTCGGCGCGATCATCTTTCTTGTATTTCGACTTAGGCGACCGCCGCTCATCGAGGCACCTGCCGAAAGTGATTGAGGAAACTCCATCGCTCACGCTTCATCCGACATCCAGCGATATTGGAAAACGACTCGACGCGTTTTTGAGTGAAAAGGTGGACGGCTGGTCGCGGTCCAGGCTGCGTAGGCTTATCGATGACGGCGACGTTCTCATCAATGGCTTGCCGTCGAAGG
>Ga0207707_10006317_pt1 | contig 10349 bp, 9 predicted proteins | sample KBSC83BmetaG_FD_184336 | JGI IMG/M metagenome (GOLD analysis project Ga0207707, IMG submission 184336) | Corn rhizosphere microbial communities from Kellogg Biological Station, Michigan, USA - KBS C8-3B metaG (SPAdes) (version 2) | ecosystem: Host-associated > Plants > Roots > Rhizosphere ... | reverse complement strand
CTCCGGCCAGCAGTTCGCGGCCCAGCGCGATGGCGTCCTTGCCGCAGCTGCCGCTGCCCAGCAGTACCGCCAGCAGCTCGGCATCGGACAGCGCCGCGCTGCCGCGCGCCAACAGCTTTTCACGGGGGCGTTCGCCTTCGGGCCAGTCGCGGATGCTCATGCCCGTCAGCTTGGCGGACGAGGCCGCCGGCGGGCAGCGGTGGCGTGGAATGAATCCGGTAAGCTAAGCCTCTGCCCGACTGTCAGGCCCGTCTTACATGAGTCTCGCCGAACGCCGCATCCTGCTGGGAGTGACCGGCGGCATCGCCGCCTACAAATCCTGCGAACTGGTTCGCCGCCTGCGCGAACTCGGCGCCGAGGTGCGCGTGGTGATGACGGCGAGCGCAGAGCATTTCGTGGGCGCCGCCACCTTCCAGGCGCTGTCCGGCCAGCCGGTGCGCACCTCGTTGTGGGATGCGCAGGCCGAGGCGGCGATGGGTCACATCGAGCTGGCGCGCTGGGCCGAGCGCATCCTGGTGGCGCCGGCCAGCGCCGATGCGATCGCGCGGTTGGCCCACGGCCACGCCGACGACCTGCTCAGCACGCTGTGCCTGGCCAGCGCCGCGCCGCTGTACCTGGCGCCGGCGATGAACCAGCAGATGTGGGCGCATGCGGCGGTGCAGGCCAATGTCGCGCTGCTGCGCCAGCGCGGGGTGCACCTGCTCGGTCCCGCCGCGGGCGAGCAGGCCTGCGGCGATGTCGGCAGCGGCCGCATGCTGGAGGCGCTGCAACTGCGCGATGCGCTGCGCGATTCCTTCGCCGGCGGCCACGGTGCGCTGGCGGGACTGCGGGTGCTGGTCAGCGCCGGCCCCACCTACGAGGACATCGATCCGGTGCGCTTCATCGGCAATCGCAGCTCCGGCCGAATGGGATTTGCGGTGGCGGCAGCGGCCGTGGAAGCGGGCGCCAGCGTGAGCCTGGTCGCCGGGCCGGTGAGCCTGGCCACGCCCGCCGGTGTGGCGCAGCGCATCGACGTGCGCAGCGCGACCCAGATGCATGCCGCGGTGCTGGATGCCGCCCGCCAGGCGGACATCTACATCGGTGCGTCGGCGGTTGGCGATTATCGCCCGGCCGAGGTCTCCGCGCTGAAATTGAAGAAGCGCGCCGGCGCGCCGCTGTCGCTGCAGCTGGAAGAGAACCCGGACATCCTGGCCAGCCTGTCGGCGCAAACCGCGCACCCGTTCCTGGTCGGCTTCGCCGCGGAAACGCATGATGTGGCCAGCTATGCGCGCGGCAAGCTGCGCAACAAGGGGCTGGACATGATCGCGGCGAACCAGGTGGGCGACGGTCTCGGTTTCGAGGTCGCCGAGAACGCGCTGACGCTCTATTGGGCGGATGGCGAGCTGGCCTTGCCGCGCGCCGGCAAGGACGAATTGGCGCGCCAGCTGATCGCGCAGGTGGCCGCGCGTTACCGGGCCACGCCGCGATGAGCGGCCGGCACGGCCTGGGCATCCAACTCAAGATTCTCGACCCGCGCGTGGGCGACAGCATCCCGCTGCCCGAGCCGGCCACCGCCGGCAGCGCCGGCATGGATCTGCGCGCGGCGCTGCCGCAGCCGCTGACGCTGGCGCCCGGCGACAGTGCCCTGGTGCCCAGCGGCATCGCCATCCATATCGGCGACCCGCAGTGGTGCGCGTTGATCGTTCCGCGTTCGGGTCTCGGCCACAAGCACGGCCTGGTGATGGGCAACCTGGTCGGCGTGATCGACGCCGACTACCAGGGCCCGCTGATGATTTCGTGCTGGAACCGCGGCAGCGCGCCGTACACGATCGAGGTCGGCGACCGTATCGCTCAGCTGCTGCTGGTGCCGGTGGCGCAGGCGCGACTGGATATCGTCCGTGAGTTCACCCCCAGCGAACGCGGCAGCGGTGGCTTCGGCTCCACCGGTATCCGATAGCATGGGGCACCAACGAGCAAGGCGGCCTGACCGGGTGGATCAGGCCGATCCGCAAGTTTAGCCGCGGGGGCGGAGCATGGCACCAAAAATCGCGAAGCGGCGACTGCTGAAGCCCGGGGTCGACTGGTCGGCCATGTTGCCGCTGGCCGGCGGCACGCTGCTGCTGCTGCTGGGCCTGTTCTGCGCCTGGCAGACCTGGCTGATCGCCGACGCGCGCCACGCCGACGAGCGGGTACGCGCGGCGCAGGTGCAGGCGGTCAAGGCGGTCGCGGACGATGTGGCGCGGCAACGCGGCGCGGTCGAGAAGGCGCTGGCCCTGGTCGATCCGGCCACCGTGATGAACGACCCGGCGCAGTCGGTGGCCACGCTGCGCCTGCGGCTGCCCCAGGCCGAGCAACTGGAGCTGTACAGCGGCGACCTCAAGGAGGTGTTGCGCGCCAACTATCGCGAGTTCGGCTACGCCAAGGCGGCCCAGTTGATGGCGGCGCAGACGGCCGAAGGGATGCCGCCGGCGCAGAGCGTCTATTACGGCAACGGGGATCGCCGGCTGAGCATGGTGATTCCGTTGGGGGCGTCCGGCCAGGCACAGGCCTGGGTCTGGGTGGAACTGCCCTTCGCCGGCGTCGAGCAGCGTTTCGAAGCGGTCTCGCCGGCCGGCGGCCGGCTGGATCTGCGCCAGGGCGACGACCCGGGCAGCGTGCAGCTGTTCTCCAACGGCAGCGCCTCGGCGCAGACCGGAGCCATCGGCATGCCGGTGCCCGGCACCACCTTCCGTGTCGGCGCGGGGCTGCCGGACGCGTTCATCGTGCTGCCGCACTCGTGGCTGCTGAGCGGCCTGCTAAGCCTGCTCGGACTGCTCGGTGGCGGCTACCTGTTGTGGCTGCGCCGCCGCCGTGCACCGGCACCGGAAGCGCTCGACGAACCGCTGGCCGTGCCCGAAGCGACGCGGCCGGCGCGGACGCGTGCTCCGCTGGCGGCACCGGCGGCCGCACCGGCTCCCGCGCCATCGGCGCCGCCCGCAGTGAACGTGGACCCGAGCATCTTCCGCGCCTATGACGTCCGCGGGGTGGTCGGCAAGACCCTGGACAAGAACGTCGCGCGGATGCTCGGCCGGGCGATCGGCACGGTGATGGGTGAAAAGGGCCTGCGCGAGATCGTGGTCGGCCGGGACGGCCGCATCTCCGGCCCCGAGTTGGCCGGCGCGCTGGCCGACGGCCTGCGCGAGGCCGGCGTCGACGTGATCGACCTCGGCGCGGTGCCCACCCCGGTGGTGTACTTCGCCACCTACCGCTTCAATACCGGCTGCGGCGTGGCGGTGACCGGCAGCCACAACCCGCCGGACTACAACGGCTTCAAGATCGTGGTGGGCGGCGAGACCCTGGCCGAGGGCGCGATCCAGGATCTGTATCAGCGCATCGCCAGCGGCGCGGTGAACCAGGACGGCCAGGGCAGCTTGCGCCAGGTCGACGTGGCGCCGGACTACATCGAGAAGATCGTCTCCGACGTGCTGGCGGAGCGCTCGCTGAAGGTGGTGGTGGACTGCGGCAACGGCATTCCCGGCGCGATCGCGCCGCAGGTGCTGGAAGGCGTCGGTTGCGAGGTCATTCCGCTGTACTGCGACGTCGACGGCAGTTTCCCGAACCATCATCCTGACCCGTCCGACCCGGCCAACCTGGAGGATCTGATCCACGCGGTACGGCAGACCGGCGCCGATCTGGGCCTCGCCTTCGACGGCGACGGCGATCGCCTGGGCGTGGTCTCCCGCGTCGGCGAGATCATTTACCCGGATCGTCTGCTGATGCTGTTCGCCCGCGACGTGCTGTCGCGCCAGCCCGGCGGCACGGTCATCTACGACGTGAAGTGCACCAGCCATCTGAAAGGCCAGATCCTCGATGCCGGCGGCAGTCCGCTGATGTGGCGCACCGGGCATTCGCTGATCAAGGCCAAGATGCGCGAGACCCAGGCCGAGCTGGCCGGCGAGATGAGCGGCCATTTCTTCTTCAAGGAGCGCTGGTACGGTTTCGACGACGGCATCTACGCCGCGGCGCGCCTGCTGGAAATCCTTGCCGGCGACCTGCATGGGCGCAGCCCGGAGGAGGTCTTCGCCACCTTGCCCAAGAGCTTCTCCACGCCCGAGCTGAAGGTGGCGCTGGCCGAAGGCGAGCACTACCGCTTCATGGACAAGCTGCGCGAGCGTGCCAGCTTCGAGGATGCCTCGGTAATCAGCATCGATGGCTTGCGCGTGGACTGGCCGGACGGCTGGGGCCTGGTGCGCGCGTCCAACACCACGCCGGTGCTGGTGTTGCGTTTCGAGGCCGACAACGAGGCGGCACTCACGCGGATCCAGCAGACCTTCCGCCGGCAGATGCTGGCGGTGAACCCCGCCCTGAAGCTGCCCTTTTAGAAGCGGTGAGCCTCGACGAAGTCGAGGCCCACTCTCTTCTCCCTCACGGGGAGAAGATGCCCGAAGAGCCTGCCCCGGACTTGATCCGGGGGCAGATGAGGGGCCACGCCGCCGCCAAGCCCGTCAACGAGCGGGTTGCATGCGGTGATTCGGTCGAGATCCACGCCAAGCGACCTTCTCCGCGATCCGGGGCCGGCAAGGGCTCCACGCCGCAGCCGCCGAACCCACCGTTGCCCGGACGAGCTTGCTGGCTCAAGGGGCTGCAGCCGTGGAGATGAGCCTGCCTACTGCGAGGCCTTGTCCTGCTCCGCCTTCAGTTCGCGGTAACGGGCGAGTTGCTTGACCTGCTCCTGCACCGTTTGCGCGCGCAAGGCCTGCTGGCGCTGCAGCTTGTTGCGCAGTCCGGTGACGGTGTTGCGCTGGTCGGCGACCCGGTCGATGAGAAACTTCGGCACCGGCTTCTTGGCGTTCTCGATCTCGGCGGCGCGGGCGAGCAGGTCGGTCAGCGCCTTCTCCTGGCTGCGCAGGTTGATCTGGGTGGTGTGGATCTGCTGGTCGACCGTGTCCAGTGTCTGCTGCAACGAGATCTTGTACGACTCTTCATCCGGGTAGGCGTTCAGCATCTGCGCTTCGGCATTGGCCAGATCCTGCGCGGCGCGCCGCTTGGCGGCTTCCGCCTCGGCCAGCTTGGCGGCGGCGGCGCGTTCCTCGGCGTTCAGCTGGCGCGGCACGTGGCGAACGACCATGCCGCGGTCGTTGACCAGGTCGTAGCCGTACTTCATTGCCTCGGCGGTCAGGCTGTCGCTGTAATGCATCAGGCCCTGGCCGTCGTACCACTTGTAGCGGAGGCTGCTGGTGTTCTGGGCGGACGCGGCGAAGCTCACGCACAGCGCGGCGGCGGCCAGAATGAGCAGTGGTTTGCGCATGGGTTCTCCCTCGTCGCCCGAGTATAGCCGTGTCCGCCATGCTGTCCGGTTGCCGGCGGCGCCGCTGTGACCGGGTTCGCTTGAGTCTAGCCGGCACCGGATGAAATCAGCGCTGAACCCCGTAGCGCTCGCGGTACGCCAGCAGGCGGGCATGTTCGGCCGCCAGTTGCGGTTGTTCGCCGGCATAGTCCAGCACGTCGTCCAGGCAGGTGATCGCGATCACCGGGATGCCGTATTCGGCGGCCACTTCCTGGGCGGCGGAGCGCTCGCCCTGGCCGCGTTCCTGTCGATCCAGCGCGATCAGCACGCCGGCCGGGGTGGCGCCGTGGGCACGGATCAGCGCCAGCGATTCGCGTACGGCGGTACCGGCGGTCATCACGTCGTCGACGATCAGCACGCGCCCGGCCAGCGCGGCGCCGACCAGGCTGCCACCCTCGCCGTGATCCTTGGTTTCCTTGCGGTTGTAGGCCCATGGCAAGTCGCGCTCGTGCCGCTCGGCCAGTGCGATGGCGGTGGCCGCCGCCAGTGCGATGCCCTTGTAGGCGGGGCCGAACAGCATGTCGACCTCGATCGCGGCGTCGACCATGGCGGCGGCATAGGCACGCCCGAGCCGGGCCAGCGCGCCGCCCGAGTCGATCCGCCCCATGTTGAAGAAGTACGGGCTCTGCCGACCGGATTTCAGGGTGAACTCGCCGAAGCGCAGCACCTCGCGGCGCAAGGTCAGTTCGATGAAGTCGCGTTGGTAGTCGTGCACGGAGGACTCTCGCGGGGAAATGGATGGCCGGGCCGGCCGCGGCCTGGCGTGATCGGCGGGTCGGCGGTGCGCGCCATGGTACATGCGCTGGTTCCGCCGGCCGGGGTTGTTATGATCGCCCATCAGCCGATCGGGAGCACCCATGCGCATCACCAGCCTCAACGCCAACGGCATCCGCTCGGCCGCGACCAAGGGGGTGTTCGACTGGCTGCGACAGCAACGTGCCGACGTGGTCTGCCTGCAGGAGACCAAGGCGCAGGAAGACCAGTTGACCGACCCGATGTTCCGACCCGATGGCCACCACTGCTTCTACCGCGATGCCAGCAGCAAGAAGGGCTACAGCGGCGTGGCCATCTACGCGCGGCGCGAGCCCGACCAGGTGCTGACCGAACTCGGCCGGGACGAGTTCGACAACGAGGGCCGCTACGTCGAAGCGCGCTTCGGCAACCTCAGCGTGGTGTCGCTGTATTTCCCCTCGGGCTCGTCCGGCGACGAGCGCCAGCAGTTCAAGTTCAAGGCGATGGAGTGGATCACGCCGATCTTCGATGCCTGGCTGGCCAGCGGCCGCGACTACGTGATCTGCGGCGACTGGAACATCGTGCACACGAAGAACGACATCAAGAACTGGAGCTCGAACCAGAAGAACTCCGGCTGCCTGCCCGAGGAGCGGGCCTGGCTGGATCTGCTGTTCCACCAGCGCGGCTGGGTCGACAGCTTTCGCGCACTGAAGCCGGATGCGGTCGAATACACCTGGTGGTCGAACCGCGGCCAGGCGCGCGCCAACAACGTGGGTTGGCGCATCGATTACCAGGTGGTCACACCGTCGTTGCGCGAGCGCCTCAAGGCGTGCTCGATCTATCGCGACCAGCGCTTCTCCGACCACGCCCCGTACACCGTCGACTATGCCGACTGAGCCGTCCGTCGCCGCAACGGGACGCAACTGGCGCATCCTCAGCATCGGCCTGCTCGGCTTCGCGTCAGGGCTGCCGCTGGCTTTGTCCGGCAGCGCGCTGCAGGCGTGGTTCACCACGGCGGGCATGAGCCTGCGTGACATCGGCTGGATCACCCTGATCGGTCAGGCCTATGTCTTCAAGTTTCTGTGGGCGCCGTTGCTGGATCGGATGCCGCTGCCCCTCCTCGGCCGCCGCCGCGGCTGGATCTTCATGATGCAGCTGCTGTGCGGTGCGGCGCTGATCAGCATGAGCTTCTACACGCCGCAGGGAGCGGCCAGCACACTGGCCTTCCTTGGCGTGCTGCTGGCGTTCGCGTCGGCGACGCAGGACATTGCCTATGACGCGCACCGCACCGACCTGCTGCGGCCGGAGGAGCGTGGCTGGGGTTCGGCGTTCATGCAGGGCGGCTATCGCGCCGCGATGCTGGTGTCTGGCGCGCTGGCGTTGATTCTTGCCGACCACGTGGGCTGGGCCTCGGTGTACCGGCTGATGGGCGTGCTGATGCTGGTGGCGATGCTGGTCACGGCCACCTCGCCCGAGGCACCGAACGAACAGCCCACGCGAAGCTTTGCCGAGGCGGTGGTGCAACCGTTCGCGGATTTCTTCCAGCGCTACGGCAAGCTGGCGCTTGGCTGGCTGGCGTTGATGGTGCTGTACAAGTTGTGCGACGCGTTCGCCTTGTCGCTATCCACGACCTTCCTGTTGCGCGTGCCACAGTTCACGCTGACCCAGTTGGGCGCCATCAACAAGACCTTCGGGCTGTTTGCCGGCCTGCTCGGCGCGCTGGCCGGTGGCTGGGTGGTCACGCGCATCCGCCTGTTTCCGGCATTGCTGGTGCTGGGCGTGGCGCAGGCCCTGGTGAACCTGGGTTATATCTGGTTGGTACACAGCGGGCCGAACCTCTACGCGCTGGCCACCGTGGTGGGCATGGAGAATTTCTTCAGCGGACTGGGCAGCACCGCCTTCGTGGTGCTGGTGACGGCGCTGTGCAATGTGCGTTTCTCCGCCACCCAGTACGCGCTGCTGTCGTCGCTGGCGGCAGTGGGCCGGGTGTTCCTGGGGCCGCTGGCCGCGTGGCTGGTGCCGCAGGTGGGCTGGTCGAGCTTCTTCGTGATCACCACGTTGTCGGCGCTACCGGGGCTGTTGCTGATCATCGGCTTGCGGCATGCGATCCATCGCGCCGAGCTGGCGCGGCCACACTGAGCGAGGCCTGGGCACGCGGGCCTGGCAGCGTGCAGTGCGGGCTGGAGCACATGCATCGCCTCGGATCCAGCTGAGTCGCTTGTGGCCGGGGTAATGGCGATGGTCACAATGGAACTGCCAAGTCAGCCACGGAATCCGAACGGGGCGGCGCGGATTCACTATGGGTGTGCAAGTATCGGCAGCACAGGGCATGTGCAGCAAGGAGAGACGCTTGTGCCGGACATGATCGTTCACCACGTCGACGGCCTGCTGGCCGAGCGCGTTACCGCGCTGGCCAAGTTGCGCCAATGTTCGGCCAACGACGTGATGCTGGATGCCCTGCGCAGTGGCCTGGGCATGTCGGTGGCGCAACAGTACAGCGAAAGCCTGCGCGACCCGCATGCGCTGACCGTGCTCGACGGGAATTGGGAGGCGGCCGAACGCGGCGTGTTCCAGGAGGCATTGCAGGCCCTGGCCCGGACACGCCCGACGCAGCTGGCTCCTGAAAATATCCGCTACGACGAACCCGATCGGGGCGCGGAGTAGATCGCACCGAGCACGCGCGGCCCGCGGGCTCCAGTCACCGCCGGCAGGTTGCCCGGCAGGTTCAGCAGGCGCTGGCGGGCCAGCCAGGCAAACGCGGTCGCTTCAAGAAAGTCCGGATCGACGCCGTGCCCGGCGGTGCTGCCCAACCGGCGCGGCGCCAGCAATTCGCCGAGACGGTGCATCAGCCGGCCGTTGTGCACGCCGCCGCCGCAGGCCAGCACGTCGGCCGCCGCTGACGCGTGCAGCTCCACCGCCGCCGCGACGCTGCGCGCAGTGAGCTCCAGCAGCGTCGCCTGCACGTCGGCGGGCTCCAGCGATGCGATGGGCGCGCGCGCCGCCAGCCAATCCAGGTGGAAGTACTCGCGGCCCGTGCTCTTGGGCGGCGGCAGCGCGAAATAGGGATCGGCCAGCAGGGCATCGAGCAGGTCGGGCAGCACCCGTCCGCTGCCGGCGAACGCGCCGTCGCGATCGAACGCCTCGCCCCGATGGCGCAGGCACCACGCATCGAGCAGGCCGTTGGCCGGCCCGGTGTCGAATCCGCGTACACCGCCGTCGGCGGCCAGCACGGTGATGTTGGCGATCCCGCCGAGATTGAGGATCACCCGGGCATGGCCGGGCACGCCCAGCAGCCTGGCATGCAGCGCGGGCAGCAGCGGCGCACCTTGTCCGCCGGCGGCGACATCGGCCCGCCGAAAATCCGCGACCACGTCGATGCGGCAGCGTTCGGCGATCACGCTGGGGTCGCCCAGTTGCAGGGTGAACGGATGGTCGCCGCCGGGCCGATGGCGCAAGGTCTGCCCGTGCGAACCGATCGCCCGCACCGAGGTCGCCGGCGTGCCGCTCTGCGCCAGCAGGTGCACCGCCGCGTCGGCAAACTGGCCGCCGATCTCGACGTCCAGCCGACCGATCGCGTCCAGATCCGGTGCAGCTTCGCCCTGCGCCAGCGCCAGCAGGCGTTGCCGCAAGGGCTCCGGCCAGGGATGGGCGCGGCAGGCGAGCATCTGCGGTCTGCCGTCGCCGAAACGCACCAGCACCGCGTCGATGCTGTCGGCGCTGGTGCCGGAGATCAGCCCGAGGTAGAGCGCCGTGTCGTCGTCGGTCACGCGGGAGGCTTGCTCAGTTGTCGTGGTTGGCCGGTGCGTTGGCGCGGGCCAGCTTGATGCGATTGTCCAGCGCGGTCAGGCGGGCCAGTTGCGGCTTCACCACCTGCGACTCGAAGCGGGCCAGCTCGGCCGCCGGCAGCGGCTGGGGCTTGGGCAGGGTCACCGTCTGCGGATTGCGCTGCACGCCGTTGACGCGGAATTCGTAGTGCAGATGCGGCCCGGTGGCCAGGCCGGTCATGCCGACGTAGCCGATGACTTCACCCTGGCGCACGCGCTCGCCCACGTGCTGGCCCTTGACGAAGCGCGACATGTGGCCGTACGCGGTGCTGATGTGCGAGTTGTGCTGGATCACCACGAAATTGCCGTAACCGCGCTCCCAGCCGTGGTACTTGATCACGCCGTCGCCGGCGGCATGGATCGGCGTGCCGCTGGGGGCGGCGTAATCCACGCCCTTGTGCGCGCGCATGCGGCCGAGGATGGGGTGCATGCGTGCCGAGGTGAACTTGGAGGAGATGCGGGTGAAATCGACCGGGATGCGCAAAAAC
>Ga0207707_10006312_pt1 | contig 10354 bp, 6 predicted proteins | sample KBSC83BmetaG_FD_184336 | JGI IMG/M metagenome (GOLD analysis project Ga0207707, IMG submission 184336) | Corn rhizosphere microbial communities from Kellogg Biological Station, Michigan, USA - KBS C8-3B metaG (SPAdes) (version 2) | ecosystem: Host-associated > Plants > Roots > Rhizosphere ... | reverse complement strand
GACAAGGCCGAACACCAGCCAGTGCAACGCACGCGCAACCGGATCGTAGGTCCGTTGCTCTTCGCCGCGGTTCAGGTCGACGGGGCGGGAGCGATCGATGGATGTGGTCATGATCGACTCACTCGGATTTGCAGGCTGTGGCGGAAGGGTCGGCTGCGCTCGCGCGCTCCTCATAGTGGCCATGCACGTCCGCTTTCGCGGCGTCGTACAGGCCCTCGACATAGTGAACGTAGGAGACATAGGACTCGACATAGTCGCGTCCGGCGGCGACGTCGTTCTTGTCGTAGCTCTTGCGCGCTTCCACCTTCTCGAATTGCTCGGTCAGCCCGGCTTGCATCGTCTCGGTCAGCAGCTTGGCCACGGGCGCGACATCGCCGGTCGCAATCGCCTTGTCAGCGGCAGGAACGGCCGGACCGAGATCCGTGCCCGCGGGCTTGAGACCGGTGTATGGAGCGCCTTCGCCCGCCCGGTGAATGCGGACGAGGGTCTCGAAGAAGTACATGTCGGCCATTTCTTTTGCGGCCGGGTTCAGCTTTCGGACCGAAGCGGCGTTATCGAACGCGGTTTTGATTTCTTTCTCGTTCTCCTTCGAGACCCAGATCAGAACGAGATTGGAATTGTTCTCATCGAGCGCCTGACGCGCCGCGGCGACGACGGGGCCGTCCAGCGTGTCGCAGTGAGCGAATGCCGCGGGCGCGCCGGACAGCGATAACAACGCGGCGGCGGCCGCACCGACGGCGAATCTGGAACGAGTCATAAGCTGTTCCTCCTTTGTCAGAGGCTGACAAAAGAGGCCTTGACCTGCCTTGACTTAGGTCAATGAGGAGCGCCTCCGGCCGCGATTCGCCATCGATAGCCAGATTGAACATCGCGAGATCGGGCTGTACCTTGGCTTCGCCTCGGCTGCGATCGTCGGCACGTCCGTGGGCGTCCGCGTTCTGCAAAAATGGCTGCATCGCCCCGAGATTCAGCGCACTCACCCATTCCGCCGGGCTGGCCGGGGATCGCCCCGACCTGGACGTCGAGCGCGAAGGATATGGTGATGACGGCGCTCGGCCCCAGCCGCGTTTGGGCGACGGTTGGCTATGGCATCGTCAATGAAGTTTATTGGCCGTCAGCCGGTCGACCACAGATCCGCGATCTGGGATTCATCGTCGCCACCGCGTCGGGTTGGCACGAGGTCAAGCGCGTCGCCCGGTATCAATTGTCGCTACCGAAGCCATATCTTCCGCTGCCAGGAATCGTTCATGAAGGCGATGCCTACCGTCTCGAACTCGAGTTGTCGCTCGATCCCTTGCGTGACGTCCTCCTCATCGCTTTTCGTCTCACTGGCGAGGACGCCAAGCTCTATGCCTTGCTCGCCCCACATCTTGGTGGCAGCGGCCTTCACAACAATGCGCGGGCCGCGGACGGCTTGCTCGCCTGGAAGGCGGAGAACGCGCTTCACCTCGCAGCCGATTGCGGCTTTTCGCGCGCCAGCGCGGGGTATGTTGGACATTCCGATGGATGGCAGGACTTTTCGCGTCATGGATACATGCGCTGGGCCTATTGCGAAGCCCTCGATGGCAATGTCGCACTGATGGGTGAGTTGGCTGCGCCGCAAGGGGTAATGGCATTAGGCTTTTCTGACAGTCTTGAGGGCGCTCGCACGCTCGCGCGATCGAGCCTCGGCGAAGGTTTCGATCCGATTCGACGCTCTTGTGCGTCGGACTGGGAGGCTTGGGCGGCGGACCTCGTGATACCCGACGCCCCCGATGAGATTCAGCGCGAGGCCTATCTTTCAGCTGCGGTGTTAAAGATTCACGAGGGGCGGACGTACCCGGGCGCAATCGTTGCGAGCTTGAGTGTCCCCTGGGGAAACACGAGCGACAGCGCCGGCGGCTACCACCTCGTCTGGATGCGAGACGCAATCGAAGCAGCCTTCGGCCTGCTCGCCGTCGGCCACGCGACAGATGCACGGCGGATTCTTGGCTACGCCATCGCCACCCAGCAAACCGACGGTGGATGGAGCCAAAATAGCTTTCCCGACGGTCGGCCGTTCTGGACGGGCGTGCAACTCGATGAAGTCGGATTCCCCATACTGCTCGCGGCCAAGCTCGCGGAACACGGCGCGCTCGATCGTCTCGCGGGCGTCGCGGATATGATCAGCCTTGCTGCTACCTATCTCGCGCGCAACGGGCCCCTCAGCCCGCAGGACCGGTGGGAAGAGAATGCTGGCATCACGCCCTTCACGCTTGGGATCGAGATCGCTGCCCTGGTGGCCGCTGCCGATTACCTGCCGGGAGCGGAGGCCCGCTATGCCTTGTCCCTCGCCGACTATTGGAACGAGCGGCTCGAGGACTGGACCTATGTCGAGACCGGCGTGTTCGCCGAGGCATTCGGCGTGGACGGCTATTACGTCCGTATCGCACCGCCGGCTCTCCAGGGCGGATTATGCGGACGGATCGACATTCGCAACCGGCCGGGCAAAAGTATCCCTGCCATTGCGCTTATCGGCATGGATTATCTCTATCTCTGTCGCCTCGGATTGAGAGACCCGCGTGACGTGCGTATTCAGAACACGCTGAAGGTCTGTGAGGGGATCCTCCGCGTCGAGACGCCGCACGGCGTCGCATATCGCCGGTATAACGAGGACGGCTATGGCGAACACGAGGACGGCAGTCCCTTCGACGGGTCGGGCATCGGCCGCGCGTGGCCGCTGCTGACAGGGGAGCGCGGTCATCTCGATCTATTGCTCGGCATCGACCCCCTTCCCTACCTCGAAATGATGGCGCGTATGACCGGCCCGGCCGGTCTCATTCCAGAACAGATTTGGGATGTTCTGCCAATTCCCGAGCGAGGGCTTCAACCGGGCAAGCCCACAGGCAGCGCGATGCCGCTGGTCTGGGCGCATGCCGAGTTCCTCAAGCTTCTGGCGGCGCGACGTCTAAGCCGGCCGCTCGAGCTGCTCGGAAGCGTCGAACGGCGCTATCGCGCGCGGCGCCCCACAGCGGCAGCATGGCATTGGCGGCTCGCCGAACCCTTCGATGTCTTGCCGTACGGCCGCGCGCTTCTGATCGAATCTCTCAATCCGTTCCTCCTTCACTTCGGCTTCGACGGCTGGCGGCATATTGCCGATGTGAGGTCGGAGCCGCAGGGGCTGTCCATGCATGGCGTCCGCTTTGATGCAGCGATTTTGTTGGATCATTCGGTGATAGATTTCACGTTTTATTTTGTTGAACAGGGTCAATGGGGAGGCACCGACCATCACATCACCATTCGCCACGGGTGATGGCGGACTTTCGGTTGTGGCACTAGGCCGACTTATGGCGATGTGTGCTTTCCTGCTGCTGTTGGTGCCATTGCAATCTTATGAGTATACCCCCTAGCGCCGATTCCAAGCCCGTGGCATCAACCTCTCCGCCGCGAAGCGTAGGGTTGTTCGACCCCGCGCCTCACAAGATCGCGCTCATCGGCCTGAGCTCGGTCACCGGCGGAAAGCCGCAGAGCTCGGCGGGATTGTCGACGAAGATGCGGTTGCGCGTCGCCTCGTCGGGCACCCAATCGAGCATGATGTCGACCAGATCGCCGTCATTCGGCATCGGCTTGAAATATTGCGGATGCGGCCAATCCGTGCACCACAACAGGCGATTGGGCGCATGCGCGGCGAGCTTTCTGACGATCGGCACCGTGTCGGCGAAGGGAAAGCGCTCGTCCGATGAAAAGCGCGGATTGATCTTGATCCAGCAGCGGCCGGTATCGAGGCATTGCAGCAGGAATTTGAATTCCGCGCTGTCGGTGCCTTTCTCCGTCTTCACATAACCGACATGCTCAAGGACGAAGCGGCCGGGCGACGAAAGGATCTGCTTGTTCCAGGTATCGTCGTGGATGAGATAATGCGCGGACCAGCCGTATTCGTGGACGCGGTGAACGAGCCGCTCGTCGAGCACCGGCCCGAAGCGCCAGGCGAAGCGCGCGCCGATCACGCCGGCCTTGGTCAGGATCTCGAATTCTCGGTCCGTCGTCTCCGACCATGGCGCGATCACGGCGCGCAGCCGGTCGGGAAAGCGCGACAGCCCGTGCAGCGCGATCTCGTAGCTGTTCTTGTACATCATCGACTGCACCAGAAGGCCGCGGCTGAGGCCCATCGCCTTCTGCATCGCAAGCCAGTCCTCGATCGTCGCGTCGTCGAAATCGAGATGGCCGAAAACATGGCCGGGCGCCAAGGGAAAGCGCGCTTGCGGTCCGATGAAGTGGAAATGCGTGTCGCACGCGCCCGGCGGCAGTTTCAACTTGGGCGTCTTGTAGTTGCGATCGAATGGCGGCGATTTCTTGCGTTCCATCAAAAATCCTCCCTTGCTTCGCCGCGAATTTAGCAGCCCGCGGCGGGCGCGTCAGGCGCGTCTTTGCCGTTTCGGGTTTGCCGGCTTTGCGGCCGGAGGTTAGAGTCGCCACAAAGATCGGGAGGAACGAATGGCCGTTCAGAAAATCGGCGAGCATATTCCGCGCGAGGAAGATTTCCGGCTGCTGCGCGGCAAAGGCCGCTACGTCGCCGACGTGAAGCTGCCGGGCGAGGCGCAAGGAATTGTCCTGCGCTCGCCGCATGCGCATGCGCGCATCCTTTCGATCGACACAGGCAGGGCCAAGGCGAGCCCCGGCGTCATCGCTGTCTTCACCGCCGCGGACCTCGCCAAGCGCGGCCTCGGCAGCACGCGCCCCTTCGCGCCGAGGAAGCGCAGCAACGGCACGCCGGCTTTCGTCTGCCCGCAGCCGCTCTTGGTCAAAGATCGCGTGCGCTATGTCGGCGATCCCGTCGCCTTCATCGTCGCCGAGAGCGTCAACGCGGCGAAGGACGCGGCCGAGCTGGTCGATATCCGCTACGAGCCTTTGCCTGCCGTGATCACCGCCGAGGCGGCGCTCGCGCCCGGCGCGTCCGCGGTCCATGACGACAATCCCGGCAACGAGGCGTTCTTCTTCGAGCAGGGCGACAAGGCCGCGGTCGAGGCCGCTTTCGCCAAGGCCGCGCATATGGTGCGCCACAAGACGGTCATCAACCGCGTCACCGCCAACACGATGGAACCGCGCGGCTGCCTCGCGCAGTACGATCCGGTCGATGGGCGCTACACCATCCGCTGCACCGTGCAATCGGCGCATGGGCCGAAGGCCATCCTCGCCGACCAGATCTTCAAGCTGCCGCACACCAAGTTCCGCGTGCTCTGCGACAATATGGGCGGCGGCTTCGGCATGAAGGGCGGCTGCTATCCCGAATATGCGCTCTCGCTTTTCGCCGCCGAGACGACCGGGCGGCCGGTGCGCTGGATCGCCGAGCGCAGCGAGGGCATTCTCGCCGACGATCAGAGCCGCGGCAGCGTCGTCGATACCGAATTGGCGCTCGACAAGGACGGCAAGTTCCTCGCGCTCAGGATGCGCAACAGCGCCTCGATCGGTGCCTATTACTCGAACGACCGGCCGGCGATTCCGCTGACCGTCGCGCTCAACTGCCTCATCAACACCTATCACATGCCTGCCGTCCACGCGCAGGTGAAGGCGATCCTCACCAATACCATGACCATCGCGCCTTATCGCGGCGGCGGCCGGCCCGAGCCGATCTATGTCACCGAGACGATCATCGACAAGGCGGCGCATCAGCTCGGCCTGACGCCGGCGGAGCTGCGCCGGCGCAACACCGTGCCGGCGAGCGCCATGCCTTACACGACGGCGCTCAAGGCGACCTATGATTCGGGCGATTTCCTCAAAAACCTCGAGGATTGCCTCGAGCTTGCCGATCAAGCGGGTGTGGAACGGCGGCGCGCGGACGCAAAGAAACGCGGCAAGATCCTGGGCTTCGGCGTTGCGACCGCGGTTGCGGCGACGGGCGGGCGCGATTTCGAATTCGCCGAGGTGCGCTTCGATCCCTCGGGCGCGGTCACGCTCATCACCGGCAGTATGGATCACGGCCAGGGCCACGCTACCACCTTCAAGCAGGTTCTCTCGGACAAGCTCGGCATCGACGCCGATCTCATCCGTTACGAATATGGCGATACCGATCTCGTGCCGATCGGCGTCGGCACTTTCGGCTCGCGCTCGGCGATCTTGGCCGGCGGCGCGATCACGGTCGCGGCGGAGAAGCTCATCGAGAAGGGCAAGAAGGTCGCGGCGCATATGCTCGAAGCCGCGGTCAGCGACATCGCCTTCGAGAACGGCACATTCACCATCGCTGGCACCGACCGCGCGGTACCGATCAGTGCGGTGGCGAAGCATGCTTTCGAATGGGGGCATCTGCCGAACGACATCGAGCTGGGCTTCACCGAGAACGCCAATTACGGCCCGCCCAACGCCTCGACCTTCCCGTCGGGTGCGCATATTTGCGAGGTCGAGATCGACGAGGAAACCGGCAAGGTCGCTTTGACGCGCTATGCGGCGGTCGACGATGTCGGCCGCGTGCTCAATCCCTTGGTCTGCGAAGGTCAAATCCAGGGCGGCATCGTCCAAGGCATCGGCCAGGCGCTGATGGAGGACATCGTCTACGACACAGCGAGCGGCCAGCTCCTCACCGGCTCGTTCCAGGATTACTGCATGCCGCGCGCCGATGATTTCTGCGATTTCGTCTTGGGCAGCAATTGCTCGCCGACGCCGCGCAATCCCTTGGGCGTCAAGGGCGTCGGCGAGGCCGGCACGATCGGCGCGCTGCCCGCGGTGATGAACGCGGTCAACGACGCGCTCCACCGCATGGGCGCGCCCTATATCGAGATCCCGGCGACCTCGGAGAAGGTCTGGCGCGCGATGCGGGCGGCGCGGTAATTCGGGGCCGCGCGCGGCCATGCCGCAGAACTGGATTGCGGTCGCTTCTGCCGAACACGCGCGGCGCGGCGGCGAAGGCGGCTTCATCCAGGTCTCGCATGGCAAGCTCGCGCCCTTGAAACGCGTCGCGCCCGGCGATCGCGTCGCGGTCTACGCGCCGACCGTGACGATGGGCGGCAAGGAGAAGTGCCAGGCCTTCGTCCTCCTCGGCATCGTGCGCACGGGCGAGCCTTATCAGGTCACGATAAGCGAAGACTTCAAGCCCTTCCGCCGCGATGTGGACTGGAAGTCGAAAAAAGAGACACCGATCGCACCGCTGCTCGAGACGCTCGACTTCACCAAGGGCCGCCGCAATTGGGGCTATCAGCTGCGCTTCGGCCTGTTCGCGATCAGCGACCACGACATCGATGCGATCGCGCGCGCGATGGGGGTGGCGTTATCAGATAAGTGACGTCGAAACAAAAATGAAACTTCGAAAGCTTTCTGTTCTTCTCTTGGTACTCGCGCCCCCGTCAGGCGTGGCCGCTTGCACGATTCATGACAATATGCTCGCGTCAAATTTCCACCGCGTGAATGTTGGGATGCAAGAGCGACAAGTTCTCTCGGTCCTTGGGACACCACACACTATCGGTCGTTGCGAGGCTCCGTTTCAGCCCTGGAGACGGCCTGACTGTGCCAAAAGCTATCTTTACCCGTCTTGGGGAGAGCCGCTTTTACCAATTATGTGGATGGTCTGGTTCGACGCGAGTGGCACGGCGATCGACAAGGCCCGCTTTGAGTCGTGGTGAACCAAACCCTTGGGAGTGATCGCTGCATCAACAGCGCGCGTCCTTCGACTGCGCGCTTCGCGCGCGCTCAGGATGAGGCGAAAGGGTGAGTGGCATCGGCCGTCGAGGCCAGTAAAAATTTACCTCATCCCGAGCGAAGTCGAGGGACGCAGAATCGATGTGCAGCGATATCCGGGTAATCGGCAATCCTGCGTCGCAATAGAGGGGCTTTTTACCGCCTCGCCTTCGCTTCCTCGATCGCGCGCCAGACGCGCTCGGGCGTCGCCGGCATCTCGACATGACGGACGCCGAATTCCGACAGCGCATCGACCACCGCGTTGATGGTCGCGGCCAAGGCCGGCGTCGTGCCGCCCTCGCCGCCGGGACGGATGCCGTAGCGATGGCTCGTCGCCGGCAGCTCGATGAGCTCGCAATTGAAGCTCGGCAGCACATCGGCACGCGGGATGGCGTAATCCATGAAGGACGCCGCCATGTTCTGCGCGCTTGTGCGATCGAAATAGCACAGCTCCAACAGCGCTTGGCCGATGCCCTGCGCCGCCGCGCCATGGGTCTGACCATGAAGGATCAGCGGATTGATCGCGCGGCCGACATCGTCGGCGCCGCTCCAGCGGGCGATCTCGACTACGCCCGTATCCGGATCGATCTCGACCTCGCAGATATGCGTGCCCGAGGGCCAGGCGCCGAGCGTGATCGTCTGATCGGAGATCGCATCGAGCTTTCCTTGGAGCTCCGCGGGCAAATCCTTGCGCGTCGCCGCGGCCTTGGCCGCATCGAAGATGCCGAGACGGCGATCCGTGCCGCGGATGGTGAACTGGCCGTTCGCGAACTCGATATCGGCGGGCGCGGCTTCGAGCACATGGCCGGCGATCTTCTTGCCCTTCTCGATGATATCGTCCGTGGCCTTGCCGATGACGAGACTGGCGAGGCGCATCGAGCGGCCCGAATGCGAGCCGCCGCCCGCCACAACGCGCGCCGTATCATGCGCGACGTAATCGATGCTCTCGAAGGGCACGCCAAGCCATTCGGTCACGAGCTGCGCGAAGCTGGTCTCATGGCCCTGACCGCTCGACATGGTGCCGCAGACGAGCTCGACCCGGCCTTCGGGCTTCACCGTCACCTCGGCGCGCTCGCGCGGGAAGCCGCCGGCGATCTCGATGTAATTGCCGATGCCGATGCCGCGCAGCTTGCCGCGGCGCTTTGCTTCGGCGCGCCGCGCGGCAAAGCCGTGCCAATCCGCGAGCCGCAAAGCCGCGTCCATGCCCTTCTCGTATTCGCCATTGTCGTAGGTCTGGCCGACCGCGTTGGTATAGGGCATGGCCGTTGGCGGAATGAGATTGCGCCGGCGCAGCTCGGCCGGATCGATGCCCAGCCGATCGGCGGCGAGATCGACGAGGCGCTCGATGATGAACACCGCCTCGGGCCGGCCGGCGCTGCGATAGGGCGTCGTCGGCGGCGTGTTGGTTACGGCGGCGCAGCCGCGGAAATAGACCGCGGGAATGTCGTAGACGCCCGACATCTGGCCAAGGCCTTTGCGCAGCGGCACGAAGGCGATGGTGTGCGCGCCGACATTGCTGAGATTGGTGCCGCGCAGGCCGATGAACTTGCCGTCCTTGTCGAGCGCCAGCTCGGCCTCGGAGAAGAGGTCGCGGCCCTGATAATCGCTGAGGAAAGACTCTGTGCGGTCGCCCAGCCATTTGACCGGCCGGCCGACGCGCTTTGCCGCCCAGGGCAGCAGCGCATATTCGGGAAAGAAGAAATTCCGCGTGCCGAAATTCCCGCCCATATCGCCGCAGAGCGCACGGCAAGTCTCGGGCGGAACGCCCAGCACGCTGGCGAGGTCCATCTTCTCGCGCGCAACGCCGCTGCCCGTGCCGGCATAGAGCGTATAGCGCCCGGTCGCCTTGTCGTAATCGCCGACCGCGTTGCGCGGCTCCATCGGCGTGCCGGTGACGCGCTGCACCCAGGTCTCGAGCCGCACGACATGCGCGGCGCGCGCGAAGGCGGCATCGGTCTTGGTCTTGTCGCCGACATCGACATCGACGCAAAGATTGGACGGCGCCTCGTCCCAGACGCGCGGCTTGCCCGCTTCGATCGCGTCCTTCGCCATCGCGACCGCTTGCAGAACCTCGTAATCGACCTCGACCAGCTCGGCCGCATCCTTGGCCTGATCGGCGGTCTCGGCGACGACGATCGCCATCGGCTCGCCGACATGGCGCGCCTTGTCCCAGGGCAAGAGCGGCTGCGCATGGGTGAAGGTCGAGAAGCCCTCGCGCAGTTTCACCGTCACGTCCGGCGGGCCGACGAGCGATGGCCGGTGATCCATCAGATGCAGCCCGTCAGCGTGGAAATCGGCGCCGGTCAGGACGGCGAGCACGCCGGGCGCGGCCTCGGCCGCTTTCTTGTCGATGCCGCGGATGCGCGCATGCGCGTGCGGCGAGCGCACCAGCGCCGCATGGGCGGTGTCGGGCAGGCGCACATCGGCGACGTAGTAGCCGCGGCCGGTCAGGAGCCGAAAATCCTCCTTGCGCTGCACGAACTTGCCAATGCCGCCGGCCGTCTCGCTGCGCTCGCTCATCCTCGAACTCCGCCCCACTTTTCGTTTTTCATGTGCCGCCACTAAAGCCTCAGTGGACCGGCTCGCGCAAGTGCGGCAGGTGGTTAGCTCCAGAGCGCGCGGCTCGCCAGCTTTGCGCCCTCGCTCAGCGCCTTGAGCTTTGCCCAGGCGATTTGCGGGTGGACGCGGCCGCCGAGCCCGCAATCCGTCCCGGCGATGACGCGCTCGCGCC
>Ga0207707_10006311_pt1 | contig 10355 bp, 17 predicted proteins | sample KBSC83BmetaG_FD_184336 | JGI IMG/M metagenome (GOLD analysis project Ga0207707, IMG submission 184336) | Corn rhizosphere microbial communities from Kellogg Biological Station, Michigan, USA - KBS C8-3B metaG (SPAdes) (version 2) | ecosystem: Host-associated > Plants > Roots > Rhizosphere ... | reverse complement strand
AGCGGTCTAGCATTACGGTGACTCGCGTGCCATATTCTTTCGCGCATCAGTGTTGACCGTACTGTTAGCGAGCGACGCAATGCACTCTTCACGCAGTTGCCAGGCTCGGTCGAACTCGATACCAACCTGCGTCGCCCATCGAGCAATTGCTTCTTGATGGTACTTGATCTTCACGGTAGGTAGATCATCCGGAGGAACCGATCGCTCGTCCATCAAGAAATCGAACGGAGACAACTGGCCTGCCGCTAAACCGGTAAAGTCGTATCTCCGGCCCTCGTATGTCAAGTAACAATGAGCTTCGGGAATGACGCTAATCCCTGCGGCCGCCAAAACAGAGCCGACTCGGGGTGTATTGCGCTCCGACATTTCATACAGTCCAACGGTCAGCGAAATATCGAGACGACCACATTCATGCGCTAACGCTGCTAAAAATCGATGCTTGGAACTACAAGTACCTGTGCGTACTCGAAGAATGGCCGCTGGATTTCCGTCATCCGTGAACCGGCCATAAGGCAGCAGGCGAACAAACTCTGCTACGTCCGCAAAACTCTCAAGACCCAGTGCTCGAACGGCTGCGGACAGCGGCCCATTAGCAGTAAGCGGAAAGTCCAAGATAAGAAGATTTTCGCTTGCCATTGGTCGCTAATAACTTTGGGCCTCAGCTGCAAGCCGCATCATGCGACCTATCCCATTCCATGGATTAGCGCCCGGCTTTGGACTTGTTCAGAGTCACGGCGGCGCTAATAAGAGTCTTCAACGCCTCCTCGTTTATCTTTTCGCCTTCGTGGAAATCTATCGCGCGCCTGGTGTTCCCCTCAAGACTGGAGTTGAAGAGATGCGCAGGATCCTTCAGAGCCGCTCCTTTGGCGAAGGTCATCTTCACGACGCTCTTGTAAGTCTCGCCTGTGCAGATGATTCCTTCGTGCTCCCACACCGGAATCCCTCTCCACTTCCACTCCTCTACGACTTCGGGATCGGCTTCCTTGACCAAACTGCGGAGCCGGCTGAGCATCTTGCCCCGCCAGTCGCTCAGTTCCTTGATTCTCGCGTCTATCAACTGAGAAGGAGACTTGCTTATCTGCGACTCACTCTTCTTCATGTCCGTTTCTCTTCCCTTAGTCCCGAGGCTTTGATAAATGGAGGTCACTATACCGATTCTATCTAAAGCTGCGATTAAACCAAAATCACTCTTATGCGTCCTACCCCAAGCACGCGCCCGCTCCTTTGTGCTGCGCTATTTCGGAACCGTTACGCCAATTTCTTTGAGTATTTGAAGTGTCCGCGGGATGTCCGGTGCCTGCGGATCAATTGCAGCATCGATAGCCGTAAACATTTCAGACTGCCTTGCTATCGCGACTTGTAATTTCGATCATGCTCCCACCACCCCTCCCGTACGTAAATCCATGCACGGTATTACGTGGCACGTGGACAAGTGTACCCGGGACGCATTTATGCTTCTCATCCCCGCATACAAAATGAATCTCGCCCGATAGCACATAAAATGACTCATCCCAGTCGTGACTATGAGGTGGCGGACATGAACCCTCTTCGCCTTCTTGAAAGGTCATTCCATAGCATTGCGTTGCGCTAGATGCCGCCAAAACGGTGACCTTGGTGCCGGCCACGTTAAGCGCTCGTGGGCGTTCTGTCGGAGACATAACGAAGTGTTTATCGATCGTCATTGTAATATCCCCTTGCTTTGTCAGTATGTCGATACGTTTATTATGCGGCTAATACTATGCGACTAAGCCGCGGCGAATAAGCGCCCGAAAGGCGACAGTTTCGCATCAATCTTAAACCGCGGGTTAGAGAGCACCTTATCGTTAAGCTGCGACATCCGGTGGGACCGAGTGAATATGCCAACCAATGGCTTCTGTGAACGTCGGTCGCTTGGGGAATCGGCATGGCCATCGCTGCAGCCGGCGGCAGAGGATCCCATCCACTTGGACGGAGATGTCGCTCCGCTTTTGCTCGCAGAAACTGAGATCTTCTGATCGAACCTTTTGCTTTATACCTCTCGGAAAGCCCGCCAATAATGATCGCCGAGTAGTAATGAACCTGAGGCTGAGGTTCTCCCGACAGACCCGCCTTTGCAACCCACACGAGAGCAAGAATCCACGCTAGATCAGCTTGAAGCTTCAGATGAACTCTTCTGCCATTTCGTCCCTCTGACGTTAAAGATGAGCCACTCGAGCAGCCGGCGCAGATGTGTGTTGGCTCTAACACTTGGTTAAGCCTTTTTCTCATTGCCTCCAAGGCGCAATAGCGCCTCGTGAAACTTCTTTTCAAAGTAAGGAACGCGTTGCGACAAGCCCATGTTCTCGGCCGCCCGCACGAGATCTTTCCAGAAGCCACCACGAGGCCGCGCCAACTCTCCAAGCTCCTGAAGCATGTCGAGAGCGAGTTCATGCTCGTTGTGCTCAAGATACTCGAAGAACTTTTTCTGGAGGGATCGAAGGCATCCTTCGCCTACAGGACGGGGCAGCACACCGTGCGCTCGTCGCAAAAGCGCTTCGCTTACCTTCCAGCGTTTGTAGAAAGCAGCGTCGGCCATCTTTTTGCCCAACCGGCGCCGCTGAGCCGCGCTCAGCGGCGATCTCAAGCCGTTGGTTATGCACTGGGACTCGCTGGGCCAGCGGGTTGCTCTCCCGGAATGTAGTCTCGGTAGAGCCATAGGAGATAGTCGGCGAGCTTGATGTCTTTCGCCGCTATGCGCAATCCAATGTCCCACGTGCTAAGGCGTATTCGCAAATCCTTGTACTGGTTTTCCCAGAAAGGGTGATGGTCGGTGCGGCTAATGTACCGTGCTGCTGCTGCCATGTAATGGATCGCGTCCTCAAAGCTCCGAAACTTAAGTGTCGTCACGAGTTCGATTGCAATTCCGTCTTTGCCACGTTTGCTGTCGCGCTTCTCGATCTCCCAACCCGGAAGGCGCTTCAATGCCTCGGCGATCTCGGCGTCATTTAACTCTGGAGCCCGATCAACCGGTGTAGGGAAATCTAATTCAGTTTCAATTCGGCGAAAGCCGAGTCGATTTGCAAACTCAGTGACAACGATATCGATGTCATGCCTGTCTTCGATTTTGAATGCTTGCCGTTCGTGGAGAGCTGTTATTGATGTAGGCAGTGCCCTCGATGTTGGTAGCGTCGCACCGGCGACAATGAGCGGCAGGAGAGGGCGACTGGATGTTAGGGCAACCTCAATCTCTCGTCGAACCCAATCGTCCGGGACATCGAGACGACGCTGACCGGTTTCCGGATTCTGAAGGTGGAGCCACTTCGGACCGATCACGGACAAAACGACTGTTGCGCGTTCGAGAGCTTCTTCAATTGTCCGATTCCATTGATCGCCCACCCTAATTCTGTCGGTATCGATGAACACGGCATCAGGGCCAAACTGTCGCTGTAGTGTCTCGGCAATCAGATTTGCCCAGTCGCGGGCATCATCTCGACGGTAGCTCACAAACGCTAACGGTTTTTCAGTCATCGTAACCTCCGGCGAGATGTTGACGATTCTCTACTCCCCACGAGTCATAGAGGACGTGACAATCCATGAACGGACCCGCATAACGCGAAAGCTGAGAAGCCACCTCTCGCGAGCGTAGCGAGCAGGGGCGTAGGTCTTTCTCAAGCCGGTTGTTATCCTATTTGGCGCAATCGATGCAATGAGCTTTAGGCAACGGATCTAACGGCAACAAGATCATTTTCTTGCACTGGCCTTACGTCGTTGACGTTGAGAGTAACAAGGGCCTGAGTTTTGCCGGACGCGGTTACGAACTCAACCTCCAACCCTTCGGGCTCGTACACCTCTACAACAGCTCCCAAATCTCCGGCGCGAAGGCCATGCTGCGGCAGGTCTCGGTCAAGGACCACTGTGTCAAGAAGATTGTACTTCATTCCATTTTTCCTGGGAAAGCGGTCACAAACTCGGGAACACCGCTTTCAAACCGTAGAATCCAAATGGTCAAGACATTCGCGGATTTTCCAGAGGGACCATTCAAGGTACCACGAATTTCGTACTTTTGGCCATACGGACTTTCTCTTCCGGGCTCCGCGTCGCCCGAGCTCGCTAACGCTAGCAAATCTTGTTCGAGACGCTGCCAGTCAGCAACGGTATAGCCTGGGCTGGCGAAAAAAGGCGCCTTGAACCGGCCAACAGGATGCGACGTTGAAAGAAGATAGTCCCCTTCGCTGCCGCGATGACCGCCCGTTGTGCTTCTGGAAGTTTCATCATTTATTCGGATAACTTTACGGGTGAGAGGCGCAGTCCGCCGCATCCTTCTCAACCCGATAGTTAGACGCGCATTCAGGCAGCGTAACGGATAACTTCAAGCTCGGCAGTGCCGTCTGCTCGTGCGAGTAAAGTGTCGATCCGTGCCATGACGGAATCTTCAATGAGATATTCGCGGCAGGCTTCGCACTGCAAGACTGGCAGTTGCTTTAAAATCACAATGCGCTCCTCTGACAGTTTGAATGGCAAATCAGTGCTGATTGCACGCATGCGAGCACCGCAAACAGTGCACTTCATGACGACCTCCTTCGCGTCTTTAAATCCGTTTCCCACTCATCGAGACTCGGGTAATATGCTGTGACGATTCTCACGTTCTGACCCTCCACATCAGCTCCGGATAGCACATGAAAGCCGTCAGCGCCCTCTCGGCCAAGCAATAAATAGCTGGGAAAGTATTTATCGTTCGGGTACGCCTCGACGATTTCGTACGTGTCCACCGCTCGTATGATCGTCTCACGGGCAATGAATCTCTGTCCAAGCCGCATGTTGACGTGGTAAGTCCAGAGAATCCGACCACCGCGGAGACACTCCCGAATGAACAATAAAGCGTCGTCAGGGAGGGTTCGTTCGGCCACGGATCATGTATAGCTGAAGTTTGTGGGTCCGTCTAACGCCAAGTTGAGCCGCGCCATGAGGCGCGATGCGCCGAATCGCGTCGGCTCGAACTGAAGTTAGAGCGCAACGCGATCACAGCCAATATTCCGAACACTAGCGCGCCGACTACGCGAAAACCCTGACGATCGAGAAGTGACACGTACGGCTGGCTGTTCGCCATATCACATGCCGATTCGACATAGTTGAAACTACCTCCTTGGTCGAGGCAGCGATCGGCCGCAAGCAGGTCTGAAACGAGTGGCCACAAGAGCCATGCGGCTAAACCGAACGCGACACACGAGCATACCGCGCGCGTAAGCGGCGAAGTCGGTGCGGAAGACTTGCGAACGCTGAGGAAACAACCGACGGCCAATGTGAGACTTATCAAGGACAGTGAGCCCCACAGGTTCGCATTGCGCAGGGCTTTCACACCCATGAACAGAGAGGCCGCTTGAATTACGCCGCCGAACGTGTAGAGGCTCACTAGCACGAGCAAAGAGCCGGCTGTGACGAGAAGACTGGAACGGCGACTCATGCGCTCTAACGATTAAGGCTGAGCGGACGAGGCCAGCGAGCGCAACGAGCGGGTCCGAAGATCCGTCTCAAGCCGGTTGTTAGGCAACGTCTTCGGGTAAACAGATCTCGGCGATAACGTAGTCACCGGTTTCGGTCCAATCGAACGAACGATAAAAATCCAGAAAAGCTTGCGCCTCGTCCCGTGAGCTGAAGAGCGCATAGTCGTTGAGTCGCTCATAATGTTCAGCAAACAGAACACCTTCTTTGTCGGTGGCGTGCCATCTCGGAAAGCACATGCAATCACAAACTGCCGAGAAACGATCCCCGACAAACCATGTTGGTTCAAAACCTAGCGTCAACCCTACACCATTCTTGTCCATGCGCACTTCAGAATTGCCAGCCCAGATCAGCTCCCACCAGTCGAGATTTCGGAGCAAGGAATAAACACGGTGCGCATCCAAAACTGAGAAGATAAATCCGTCATCAGCTCGGTTCGCTGTCTCCAAATCCTCGAGCGCTTGTGAGGCCTCCGGCTCTTCGCGGCCCATCCACGTCTCATCAGGAAATTCTCTGGACGGCCAAGCAATGAGAGGAACACGGTCGATCCCTCGGTACTTCTTCCGCACTTCACTGGATGGCAATCGTTCCTGCGGAACGGAGTAAATCAATTTGTCGGTGAAACCCCAATGTTTGCGCGCGATTTTTTCGAATCGATCGCAATAATCACGGTAAACAGCTTCAAATCGAGTGACAATTAGAAACCCGCCGTACGGTAGCGCCATAAGGACTTCGTTTGCCTAGCTATTAAGTGAACCGCCTGGATTTCCGGAGGGCATTCCGGGGACACAATACTAATTTCTTACGATACACGTTTAAGTGGACGACCAGCTCTTCGTATCATCAGATCACGGCCCGTTAACCGTTCAATCATTTCGATAAACTGCTCACTGCCCGCGGGCCGACCCGTACGAATTCCTCGAAGCAACGTCGTCCGGATTCGCGGCTCATCATCACCCTTGAGGTAATTGGTCCAATCGTCTATCAATCCCAGCAGAGTTTTGTCCTTCACTAAAGCATCCCCAGAAGTCAGCCCAAGATGAAAACGCGCACTAGACCATCGATAATCACTAGGCTCTCGTACAATCCCCGCATTCACTGGATTGAGTTCTACATAGCGAGCAGCAGCCAATAGATGGCGCTCATCTAAAACACAGGAACCGAATCGACCCTGAAAAAGATAGCCGCGCACTCCATCCGAAAAGTTCTTCATACGAGTGTAACGTCGGTGCGCTGCGCCGATTGCGCGAGCTAATACACCCGAATCCTTCGGAACCACGATCAAATGAGTGTGGTTCGTCATCAAACACCACGCGTGAACGTCGACATCGAAGCGGTTCAGTTCCTCGGCCATGAAATCGAGATACACCTTCCGATCGCTGTCAGTTTGAAAGATGGGTATGGATCGTACGCCACGTTGAGTGACGTGATGCGGATACCCCGCTGCTACCACTCTGGAAATACGCGCCATGCGTGAAAACCTAATCGAGCTGTAGTTCTTTAGTCAAGAAAATTAGTATTGTGTCCCCGGAATTCCGGAATTCCCGCCGCAGCGCGCGTCATACTCGCAGTGCACGATTTCATTATCTCCTGGGTATTTGCGGTTCGAAAACGCCGCATAAATGTCATGGATCAGTGGCGCACAATTCACAGCGAGCCCTCTAACGAGAACAAGATGAGCGACGGCGGACGAGAGCGCGCGTAGCTCGCGGTGGAAATGGGGCAGTCATATCAAATGTGGACGCACAGCGGTCTGCCGTTCGCTCCATCGCCTGGTTAGACGTTTGGCGTGGCAGCATCATCGTGTGAAGCCTCGGTCTTCTTAACTTCCGCCGCAACTTCAGCGTCTCGACTCGCAAAATAACAATACTCGTCGTGTGAAAAATAAAAAGCATCTCTGCCGGAAGAAGAAATGCCGTAGCAATCCCAGATGAACCGCAGAGCAGTGGAGATAATAGATACCGCGTCATCGACCTCCGAGGGTGTAACCAAATGGCCTGGAGCTTCAATGAGAGGACGCCGCTCACCTAGTGCCTCGCGAAAACGAGTGAAAAGCGGCATGTGCTGACTGGATGGCCACACGTCCCAATCATCAACTAGAAGAAGGGTCTCCTCCTCCTTAGCGACGAGCGAGAAAAGGTAGCGGGCCAAACTGACCTTGGCCCCAGAGTCTGCTAGATATTTGAGATCGGCAATGTGCAAATGCTCCGCCCGGATGTCCGGGCGAATCCAACCAACATCGCGCAACGGAATCTTACGATCGGTGCACCATTTCCGCCATTCTGCCGGGGTGAGAAAACGCATGACGTGCTTTACGTCTAACTATTAAGTGAACCGCCTGGATTTCCGGCGGGTTATTCTGCAACTTGTAAATCTCTAAAAAATAAATCAGCAGTAATATCGGTCAAGTCGCTGACCGTTGTCAATCGTCTCCGCGGACAACACCGCCCGTGCGGCGGGTTATCCGGATATCAGCGCGCGGTATAGCTCGGTAACGTTTGATCTGAACCCTCATCGTGAACCTTCTTGTACGAGACGGCTTTCAGAGCCGGTCAGTGGGGCTGAACACGCCTTTGCCGTCACGATTCAAAACATGCGTATAGATCATCGTCGTGCTCACATCTCTATGCCTAAGTAACTCTTGGACAGTTCGGATGTCGTAGCCGTCCTCAAGTAAATGCGTCGCAAACGAATGCCGAAACGTGTGCGGGGTTGCGGGTTTACTCACGCCGGATTTTCGCACGGCCTCTTTCACCGCCTTCTGTAACACCGATTCGTGCTGATGATGTCGGCGTCTTTCTCCGGTTACTCTGTCCGTGAAATGACTGGCTGCCGGAAACAGCCATGGCCATCCCCACTCTTTTCCGGCATTTGGATATTTGCGCTCAAGCGCGTTGGGCAGAGTCACCCGGCCCAAGCTACGCTCGACATCCCGGTGGTAAAGTCGTTTGATCACATCAAGATGTTTGGCGAGTGGTTCTTTTACAGCCGCGGGAAGCATCGTGTGCCGTTCGGTCGCTGTAATGCCGCGTGCAGATCGCTTGGCGTACTTGATCGATCAATTTCGGCTTCGGCGCTGTGGATAGCGGCCTAACGTCTGTTACAGTATTCAAACCACCATCAATCACTGCGAGCGTACGGTTTACCGGCCTGCGAACGTCGACGTTCATCATAACGGCTCTCTTGGTCAATTCGGACATCGCGGCGATGCTCTGAGTGTCCGACCGGTGGAGCACAGCTTTGACGATGCTATACGGATGAAATTTTTTACCAGCGATGGGATAGGCTTCCGCCAACTCTGCATGAACACGTTCCGACCGTTCCAGCAGTTCCAATCGTTCTAGTCGACCCGAGAGGGCGGTTCAAAACGTTCAAGCCGTTCAAATAGCTGGAAGCCATTCCAAATGTTTCAGTGGTTCCAATCGTTCCAGCTGTGGACCGTTTCGCTAAAGAAAAGTCCAAAGTTCAAGACGTCTAATGGTCCAATGGTCAAGACACTTCGGATACCCGCGATGAAGTCGCCTTTCTGTACTTCGGTCCGCGCATTGCGCTAGTTTTTAAATGATCGATCAAGTGTTTGATCATTATCGACAACCGCTTCAAAGACGTTAGCAAATCGCCGACGACCTTTTGATCGAGGTAGTTTTGATCCATCGCGGCATAGAGTTGTGAACGAACTTCTCCGCATGATCCTTTAGCGACATAGAGAAATTGGATAAACTCCTGATTCCCTCCGCGCTCGAATCCTTCGGCAATATTCGACATTATGGAGACGCTTGCCCGCCGGATTTGATCTCGGAGTCCAAAATCTTTCGAAAACTTTGGATCTGCTGTCAGCCTATAGATGATTTTCGTTAGTACCCGAGCATCTTTCCAAATCTCTAAGTCCTCAAAATTTTGGATTGGCATTTTCCCTCCCAACGATTGAAACCTTTGGAACGACTGGAACGGTTGGAACTCTTAGAATTTCCTTAACAACCCGACAATTCGCCCGACAATGCGAAACTCGCCTTCAGAAACTTTGATCGGCGGATATTTTTCGTTTTCCGCCCTGAGCGTGATCACGTCGCCTTTTTTGAAGAACCGTTTCAAGGTCGCTTCGCCCTCGATCAGGGCGCAGACGATCTCGCCGTTCTCCGCCGTCGACTGTTGCTTCACGATCACCCGGTCGCCGTCCAGAATGCCGGCGCCGATCATGCTGTCGCCTTTGACTTGCAACGCAAATCGCTCTCCGCTGCCGATGTCATCGGGTATGGAGATGACGCCTTCGATGTTTTCTTCGCTATGAAAGGGTTTGCCGGCGGGAACTCGGCCCAATACCGGCACCTGCCGGGTGGCGGCCATCGCCGAGCGGCCCAATTGATTGACGATCTCGATGGCGCGCTTTCCGACCCGATGGATGTAGCCCTTTTTCTCCAGCGCCTTCAGATGATCGGAAACGCCGTTGGTCGAGGCGATCTTGAAACGCTGTCCGATCTCGGGGATCGACGGCGCAAAACCCTTTTCACGAATGGTCTTCAGGAGAAATTCGTAGATCGCTTTCTGGCGGTCGGTGAGCGGAGAAGCCATGAAAAGAACGTACTGAAAATAATTTCAGTAGTCAACCATGCGCAACCGCGCGGGGTTCCAGCCGTTCCAAAAGTTCCAATGGTTTCCAAACGTTTTCGGAACGGATTAATCGCCGGTCGGCTAACGAACTCCTGCTAAAACGGCTGGAACTACTGGAACGAAGCGAAGCGATGGAACGATTGGAACGGTTTAACGCCGACGCGTTAAACCTTCTTGCGTTGGTGCGAGAGATAATCGACCAGGAGATATTCTCCCAGACGATCGGGGCGGGTGTAGAAGGCGCGGCCTTTGTTGATACGAGTGAGGTCGTCGACGAAACCGCGCAGGAC
>Ga0207707_10006309_pt1 | contig 10356 bp, 8 predicted proteins | sample KBSC83BmetaG_FD_184336 | JGI IMG/M metagenome (GOLD analysis project Ga0207707, IMG submission 184336) | Corn rhizosphere microbial communities from Kellogg Biological Station, Michigan, USA - KBS C8-3B metaG (SPAdes) (version 2) | ecosystem: Host-associated > Plants > Roots > Rhizosphere ... | reverse complement strand
TCCAGGTCGAAGACCACGTGAGCTCAGTCGGGACGAATCCCGACGCGTGCACCTGAACGACGACATCGTTGATCGCCGCCCGCGGCTCGGGCCGTTCCGCGAGCTTCATCCCGGCCGTTCCTGCCGTCTGGTCCGTCACCACGATCGCCCTCATCGCACACATCCTTGTAAACGGTCAGCTTCGCGCGCGAAATGGCCCCCACTCGTGCGAGTAGAGGCCATTTCCGACTCACGGAACTGTCACGAGATGAGAGCGGGCGACCGGACTCGAACCGGCGACGTCCAGCTTGGGAAGCTGGCATTCTACCAACTGAATTACGCCCGCGTGCTCGAAGATTTAGCGGGCGCCGTCGCGGCCGTCAACTAGTTGCGCCGCTGCCTCACGGGCTCTTTGTGAACACGAACTGTTCGTTGTTGTCCGTGAACGTCAGATTCGGCAGATCGACCGCCGCCACGACCGTGCCGTCAGTCGCTCCATTGTGGATGGTCAACGTGCTGCCGTTCTGCGTGTAGGTGCCGGTGGATCCAGACGTGTCGGACACCGGGACGCCCGAGTGCGTAGTGCGACTGTGAAACAGCAGCCGGTAGCTCATGTCCGAATTCAGCATGAGCGTGCCGTCCAGGAATTCCACGACGAGGGTGTCCTCGTCGATCACCGTATCCGGCGGCGCCTTGCCGTCGATCGTCTGCAGCGTCCAGCTTCCCACCACGTCGGGATCGTTCGGGCCGGTGCCGTTGTTGCTGTCGCTGCCGCACGCGACCATCACGCTCAGTGCAACGGCCGTTGCCAGCGCGGCGATGAACCGCTGCCCGCGAAACACTGCCGCGGGCACGTGGCGCCGCGCTGGGATGCTCGAATGTTGCACGTCCGACCTCCGGTTCTTCGACTGTGGTGAGTGTGCTGCCGACCCGCGGATCGCTAGCACGATCCGCGCCGCCGCGCATGTGTGTCCCGCAGCACTATTGTGCGGCCAGCGGCCCTGTGCCCGATCTCGCGTTGGTGCCCGTGTCCCGTCCGGCCATTCCCGTCGTGCCCCGCGGAAGCGTGAGCACGAAGGTCGTTCCCACGCCCGGCTCGCTCTCCACCGTGAGATCCCCCGACATGCTGCGCGCGAGGTCCCGCGAGATCGCAAGGCCGAGTCCCACGCCCTGCTGGCTGGCGCCCGTGAGATGGCGATCCACCTGCACGAATGGCTCGAAGATCTGTTCGAGCTTGTCGTGCGCGATCCCCCGCCCCGAGTCGGTCACTCGCAGCGCCACGAGCTGCGCACCGTCGGTCTGCGATCCCGATGTCCCATCGCATCCCACGAGCACCCGTCCGCCCCCATCGGTGAACTTGCAGGCGTTCGAGAGCAGATTGAGAAGTATCTGCTGCACCTTCTCGCTGTCCGCGCACACGCGCAGCGAGGCGTCGCAGCGCGGATACTCGTAGCGTATCCCCTTCGCGCCGAACTGCGGCGCCACGAGCGTGTCGACGTTCTCCAGAATCGTCGCGAGGGGAACGTCGGAGATGTGGAGATCGAGATGGCCACTCTCGATCTTCGCGAGATTCAGGATGTCGTTGATCAGCGAGAGCAGATGCTGGCCGCTCTTCTTGATCCGAAGCAGATCGTCGCGCTGGGCCGCCGCGAGCGGTCCTCGAATCTCCATCACCAGGAGATCGACGTAGCCCGCGATGGCGTTGAGTGGCGTGCGGAGCTCGTGCGACATCGTGGTGAGAAAGAGCGACTTGGCCTGGCTCGCGTCCTCCGCCCGCTTCATCGCCTCCTCGGCCGCCGTGGTCTGCTGCTGGAGCTCCTCCACCGAGGAGACGAGCTCCTCGGCCTGCATCTCGAGCTCACTCGCCTGCTCCTGGAGCTGCATCTGCTGCGATTCGAGCTGCAGCGTCTGCTCCTGGAGCTGCTGATTCTGGAGCTCGAGCTCCATCGTCTGCTCGCCGAGCCGTCGATTCGCGTCGCTGAGCTCCGCGTTCTGCGCGTGCAGCACACGCGCGGACGCCGCCTGATGATCGGCATATCGCGTGAGCAGCGAATTGAGCACGAGCGCGAGCACGACCACCAGCGTCGTGCCCACCACGTCCATGATCTGCACCTTCTGGTAGTGCCGGTCGGACTCGGCGAGACGCTGCGCGAGCAGCGCGTCCTGATGCGCCGATATCTGGCCGAGGACGCCACGAATGTCGTCCATCGCGAGCTTCCCGCGACCCGTCCGCACCTCGTCGCGCGCGGCGTTCGGTCCCTCGTTCCGCACGAGCGCCACGGTCTTCGCGAGCTCGCCGAGCTTGGCGTCGATGCGCTTCGACAGCGAGTCGAGCTCTCGCCCGTGCACCGCATCGGCGCCCGCGAAGCGGCGCAGCGCCGTGGTATCGGCGGTGATCGCGGCGAGCGCATTGCGATATGGCGCGAGGTACGTCTCGTCGCGAGTGATCAGGTAGCCCCGCTGCCCTGTTTCCGCGTTCGTGAGATCCTGCAGCGTCGCCTGCGCCGCCTCGATCATGTGATGGCTGCTCCGAATCGCTTCGCGTGCCTCGTGCGCGCGTGCGATGCCATCGAAGATCAGGATGCCCAGCAGGAGAACGATCCCGGCGATTCCGGCCGTGGCGGCGACGCGCTGGCCCGCGCCGAGCCGCACACCCGGCGGGATCGGCACGCGGCTCTCGCTCCCGGAGCGGCGATCGGTGGGGCCGTCCCGCTTGTCGGTCACGCCGCCACGCATCCCGCGAGCGAACCGGGATGATCGGGATGCACGGCCGCGCGCATCGCGAGAGCCGGACGCGGTAGCAAAAAGGACATCGCGCGAAAGTTTACGGGCGGTACACCAGCCTCGCAACGAATGCGCGCGGCAACTCGCATCGCACGCCGGCCTCCGTGCAGATTTCGCCGTTCAGCGCGCTACCATCCACCAGCACAACGCACAGTCATGAACTCCATCGCTCCAACCACGCTCGAAGGACACGGAGTCAGGCTCGAACCGCTCACCGCGGCTCACACCGATGGTCTCGCCCGCGCGACCGAGGACGGTCGGCTGTGGGAGCTGTGGTTCACGTTCATCCCGGCGCCGCACGAGGTCGGTGATTACATCAGCGAGGCGGTCGCGGGCGAGCGCGCCGGCCACATGCTGTCGTGGGCCGTGCGAGAGCTGTCGACGAATGCGATCGTGGGATCCACGCGCTATCACGACATCGAGCCCAGCATCGATCGCGTGGAGATCGGGTACACCTGGTACGCCGCGCGGTGGCAGCGCAGTCACGTCAATCGCGCGTGCAAGCTGTTGCTCATGACGCACGCCTTCGAAACGCTGGAGTGCCGCGTGATCGGCCTCCGAACCGACAACTTCAACTTCGCGTCGCAGCGTGCGATCGAGGGACTCGGCGCGCACAAGGATGGCGTGATCCGCCATTTCCGCGCGCGCCGCGACGGGAGCGTGCGCGACTCGGTGATGTACAGCATCCTCTCGAGCGAGTGGCCGGACGTGAAGAAGCATCTCGAGGGACGACTGACACGGGCGTCCGGGGGCTGATCCCGCATCGCTCACGCAAAAACGCCCCCGCGAGCGCGGAGGCGTTTCGTGATGCGGACGTATCGAACAGAGAGCCAGCGGTCGGGATTGAACCGACGACCGCTCGATTACGAATCGAGTGCTCTACCACTGAGCTACGCTGGCAATCGTCTTCATGCCCTGGCGCGGACTCGAACCGCGACGCCTTACGGCACCACCCCCTCAAGATGGCGTGTCTACCAATTTCACCACCAGGGCAATCCACTTCGTCTAACGTGTAACGTGTAACGGGGCTGACGGGGCTCGAACCCGCGACCTCCGGTGTGACAGACCGGCACTCTAACCAAGCTGAGCTACAGCCCCAAGTAGTTCTCCTTCCCCTTCCACCACCACCCAACTCCCCCATAGCCCCAAGGGGAATCGAACCCCTCTCTGCACCGTGAAAGGGTGCCGTCCTAACCGATAGACGATGGGGCCGCTCGTCGATGTCGCACTCGCTCCCAATAGCGGTAACGGGATTCGAACCCGTGTTTGAGCCTTGAGAGGGCTCCGTCCTAGTCCCCTAGACGATACCGCCAAACATTTCGACGTCCCCACCCGCCACGTGCATCACAGGCCCGGAGGGAATCGAACCCCCAACCCCCGGTTTTGGAGACCGGTGCTCTACCAATTGAGCTACGGACCTAAAACCCGTTCGCGCGCCGCACGCACCACTGCCTCGAGCGTCTCGTGCACCAGGGTGACCGATGGGAATTGAACCCACAACCCCCGGAGCCACAGTCCGGTGCTCTAACCAATTGAGCTACGGTCACCAGAGTCGCTGCAGGAAAGTCGCAGCGAGACCGGAATTGTAATCGGCACTCTATTGCGAATCAACTTTACCACCGCAGAGACGCGGAGAAACCGAGAGGTCGCAGAGAACTGCCTTTTGGAACCGCGATCGCGTGCCTTTTCGAAATATCGTCACTCGAGCCGTACATTTACAGTTTCTGGCAGTTCCAGGAACCGCGATTCAAGCTCGCTGCCGCCATTCGAGTTTCTCCTCTGCGTCCTCTGCGTCCTCTGCGTCCTCTGCGTCCTCTGCGGTAACGCAGTTAAAGCCCTTCGATCACTTCGCCCGATCGAGATAGTCGCCGGTGTTCGGATTCACGCGAATCCGCTCGCCCGAGCTGATGAACTCCGGCACGTTCACGATCACGCCGTTCTCCAGCGTCGCGGGCTTCGTGGACGCGGACTTCGTGGCCGAGCGCATCACAGGCGCCGTGTCCGTGATCGCGAGCTCGATCGCGTTCGGCAGATCGATGCCGATCGGACGGCCGTTGTAGTACTCCGCCACGATCTTCATCCCCGGCTGCATCCACTGCGCGCCGTCGCCGAGCGTCTCGGCGTCCATCTCGAGCTGGTCGTAGTTCTCGGTGTTCATGAAGTGGTACGTGTCGCCACCCTGGTACAGGAACTCGAGGTTGTGCGTCTCGAGCGAGGCCTTCTCGATCGTATCGGCGGCACGGAACCGGTGCTCGAAGTTGGAGCCCGAGCGAAGATTCCTGAGCTTCGCCTGCACCATCGCGCGGAGATTCCCCGGCGTGTGGTGACGAAACTCGGTGATACGACAGGGATCGCCGTTGAAGACGATCACCATCCCGCGGCGAATTTGCGTGGCCGGAATTGCCATGGCGTGGAAGCTGAGAAAATGAATGCGACCAACGGGGAGGTCCCCACTGGTCGCGGAAGGACGCAAAACGTTTCAGCCTTTGAATTTACGGCGCAGTGCCGAACAGGTCAAGCGCGCGTTTTCTCGCCCGCCTCGAGCAGCGGCCGGAGGGCCGCCCACACCGTCTCCGCCACCACCGCCGCCCCGCGCGGGTTGGGGTGCACCATGTCCGGCTGGTTGAGCGAATCGACCCCCGCCACGCCCCGCAGTAGAAACGGGAGCAGCTCGACCTGGTTCGAGCGCGCCAGCTCCTCGTACACGCGCCGGAAGCGGGCCGCGTACTGGCTGCCCATGTTCGGCAGTGCCTCCATCCCCACGAGCAGGATCTTCGCCCGGGGATGCGCGCGCTTCACGTCGTCGAGGATGTGCTGGATGTTCGACCTCAGCGAGTCCACCGGCAGCCCGCGCAGCCCGTCGTTCGCCCCGGTCTCGAGCACGAACACGTCCACCGGCTGGCGCAGCAACCAGTCCATGCGATGCAGCGCACCCGCCGACGTCTCCCCGCTGACGCCCGCATTGACGGCGTCGTAGTTTAAGCCGAGCGAGTCGATGCGCCGCTGAATGAGCGCAGGATAGGCTTGCTGCGGATCGATGCCGTAGCCCGCGGTGAGGCTCGTGCCCACGAACAGGATGGTCTTCCGTCCATCCGTGCGTGGCGTGGTCGCCGTCGCGGCAACCGAGTCACTCGCGCCCTGGCCCGTATCCCGCATTCCCTGCTCCTGCCGCGAGCTGCGGCCACACGCCGCCGCGAACAGCGCGAGCGCCGCCAACTTCCACATCCCCGTCATGCTCGTTGCTCGTGAGTTGACCAAGTCATTCCCCAGCGGCGATCGCACGATCACCGCGCTGCGCGACGTGTCCTTCACGATCGCCGACGGCGAATTCGTCGCCATCGTCGGACCGTCCGGCAGCGGCAAGACGACGCTGCTCGGGCTGCTCGCCGGACTCGACACCCCCAGCGGAGGATCCGTGCGGCTCGATGACGTCGACCTCGCCGCGCTCGGCGAAGATGCGCGCGCACGGCTGCGTGGTGCGAAAGTTGGGTTCGTCTTCCAGAGCTTTCAACTCATTCCCACGCTCACCGCGCTCGAGAACGTGCGGGTGCCGCTCGATCTTCGCGGCGACGAGAGCGCCCACGCGCGCGCCACCGACCTCCTCGCGCGGGTGGGGCTCGCGGACCGCGTGCACCACTATCCCGTTCGCCTCTCCGGCGGCGAACAGCAGCGCGTGGCGATCGCGCGCGCATTCGTGAACTCGCCGCGCGTGCTCTTCGCCGATGAGCCCACCGGCAACCTCGACCAGACCACCGGCCTTCGCATCGTCGAGCTCCTGGAGGAGCTCAATCGCGATGCGGGCACCACGGTGATCATCGTGACCCACGACTCGGAGCTCGCCGGCCACGCGCGGCGCATCATTCGGCTGAGCGACGGGCTCGTGGTCGAGGACCGCGAGCGGGCCGCGTGACGATGCGGTTGCGTGCGCTGGCCGCGCTCGCGTGGCGGGACACTCGTACGGCGCGCCGGCGGCTCCTGCTCTCGATGTCCTCCATCGCCATCGGCGTTGCCGCACTGGTGGCGGTCGACTCCTACTCGGGCGATGTCGTCCGCTCCATCCACATCCAGGCACGCTCGCTGCTCGGCGCCGATCTTTCGCTCAGCGCGCGGCGCCCGCTTCCCGTTCCCGTGCTCTCGCTCATCGACACGCTGCGCGGGCGCGGCGCCGCGAGCACCCGCGTGACGACGTTCTCGTCGATGGCGCTGATCGGTGGCGCGGACGGAACACGCCTCGTGCAGGTTCGTGCGATGGGCGCTGGCGCGCCGTACTACGGCGCCATCGAGACGTCGCCGGCGAACGAGTGGACGCATCTGCAGAACGGCCCGTACGCCATCGTCGACACCGCGCTCCTCGTCGCGCTCGACGCCCACATCGGCGATACGCTGTCGCTCGGCTACGCGCGCTTCGCCATACTCGCGACGCTGCGCAACGTGCCGGGCGACGTGAGCATCGCCGCCGCGCTCGGGCCACGCGTCTACATTCCCGAGCGCTATCTCGACGCGACCCGGTTGCTCACCTTCGGGAGCCGCGCCGAGTACGAAACGCTCGTTCGTCTCCCCGCCGCCGTCGATCCGGATGCGATCGCGAAGGCCCATCGAGCGCTCTTCGACTCGCTGCAGGTGCGCGCGCGCTCGGTGGCGGATACGGAGCGCTCGCTCACGCGATCGATCGAGCAGCTCGGCCGCTTTCTCGGACTCGTGGGACTCATCGCTCTCCTGCTCGGCGGCACCGGCGTGGCGAGCGCGATGCGCGCGTACATGGCCGAGAAGATCGACACGATCGCCGTGCTCCGGTGCCTGGGCGCTACCGGGCCCCAGGTATTCGCGATCTATTTGCTGGAGGCCGCGGGGCTCGGCTTCGTGGGTGCGGCGATGGGCGTGGTCCTCGGCGTGGCCGCACAGATGGCGCTCCCGTACGTGCTCGGAGCGTTCATGCCCGTGGACGTCACGCCGCAGATCGAGTGGGCGTCCGTGCTGGGCGGACTCGCGCTCGGCACCTGGGTGGGTGCGCTGTTCGCGCTGGGGCCAGTGCTCGGCGTGCGCAACGTGACGCCGCTGCAGGTGCTCCGCCGCGACGCGGACGATGCGACGCAGGCGCGATCGCGATCGCCGTGGCGCGACTCGGCACGACTCACCGCGGGCGCCGTGCTCGTCGCGAGCGTCGTCGCGGTGTGCGTCGCGAGAGCGGAGAGTGTGACCGTGGGACTCTGGATGAGCGCGATCATTGGCGCCGCCATTGCCGCGACGTGGCTGGCGGCGGTGCTCTGCTCGCGCGCGGCGCGGCGCCTCGCGTCCGTTCCCAAACGGTTCGTCGTGCGCCACGGGATCTCGAATCTCGACCGTCCGGGCAATCAGACACGTCCCGTCGTACTCGCGCTCGGCTTCGGCGCATTTCTGCTCGGGACACTGGCGCTCGTGCAGGGAAATCTGCTTCGCGAGCTCGCGTCCACGGCGGATGCCTCGGCGGCCAACCTCGCCTTCTTCGACGTGCAGACCGACCAGACGGCTCCCCTCGACACGCTGCTCCGCTCGCGCGACTTCCCGGTGCTCGCGCAGGTGCCGATCGTGCCCATGCGGATCGCGGCCATCGGCGCGACCCGGCCGCAGAAGCGCGCGAGCCAGCGCCCCTCGTGGGCGATCCGCCGCGAGTACCGCTCGAGCTATCGCGACTCCGTGGCGCCGAGCGAGAAGCTCGTATCGGGACGCTGGTGGACCGCCGATGGCCCCGACCGCGACGGCGCCTACGAGATCTCGGTGGAACGGGGACTCGCCGAGGAGCTTGGCGTGGCGATCGGCGACACGATCACCTGGGATGTGCAGGGCGTGCGCATCCGCACCCGGGTCACCAGTCTGCGCGAGGTGCAGTGGACGCGTTTCGAGCCCAATTTCTTCGTCGTCTTTCAACCGGGCGCGCTGCGCGCGGCGCCGCAGTCGTTCGTGCTGCTCACACGCGTGGCGGACGACGCGGCTCGCGCACGCGCGCAGCGGGACGCGGTGCAGCGATTCCCCAACATCTCCACGATCGACCTCTCCCTCATCGAAAATGCCGTCGGCAGGATCCTCGACCGTGTGTCGCTCGCCGTGCGCTTCATGGCGCTGTTCAGCGTCGTGACGGGCGTGCTCGTGCTCGTGAGCGCGGTTGCGGCCTCGCGCCGGCAGCGGGTGCGCGAAGGTGTGCTGCTCAAGACGCTCGGCGCCACGCGGGCCCAGATCGCGCGCATGCTGTTCACGGAGTACGCGCTGCTCGGCGCCATCGGCAGTGCGGCGGGGATCGTGATGGCGACGGGCGGCGCGTGGGCGGCGATGCACTTCATCTTCAGCGCGCCCTTTCGCGTCACGGCGCTGCCGCTCGCGATCGTCGCCGCCGCGACGATGTTCCTCACCGTGACCATCGGGCTGTTCGCCGCCCGGGACGTGTTCGCCGAGACGCCCATGGCGGCGCTGCGAGAGGTGTAGCCGCCGTCATGCACCATCACGCGCACCTCGCGGCGCTCGCGCCCTCGATCCTGAGCATGCTCTCGCGCATCTGGGTGTACGTGACCCTGGGCGCGACGAGCATCATCATCGAGGAGCTGGCACCCGTGGTGGCGGGATTCGCGGCGCACCAGCACCATCTCGGCTTCGTGCGCGCGGTGCTCGCCTGCGCCATCGGAAGCTGGGCCGCTGGCATTCTGCTGTACGCGCTGGGCCGCTGGCGCGCGTTGCACGTGGTGAAACGGTGGCCGTCGCTGTTCACGCAGGTGGAAAAGCTGCTGGGTGCCGTGCGCCGCCATCCGTGGCGCGCGTCGCTCGCGGTGCGCTACGTGTACGGCGCGCGGTTCTTTCTGCCCATCGCGTGCGGCGCGGCGGAGGTGCCGTGGGCGGGATACGCGATCGGCAGTGCGATCAGCGCCGTAACGTGGAGCCTGTTGTTCACGCTGGTGGGGTGGGCGTTCGGAAGCACCGCCGTCCTCGTGCTCGGACGCATCCGGCGCCACGAGGACGCGCTGGCCGTGGTCCTGGTGGCGATCATCGCGCTGCTCGTGCTCGCGATCACGCTCCGCAATCGCGAGAAGGTGCCAACGGAGATCGACGACGGACTGCTCGCGTTCACGCGCGGAGAGCCGCCGCACGACTGAGAGCGCGGAGCCAGCCGTCGTGCTTTACAGTGCGGGGGCGCGCGCCTAGACTCAGACCCGTGAATCGGGAGATCCCGGTTCGATCGTCACTCCCTCCTCTCACGTTCCGTCCATGCGCGCTCGCCTCTCCCTGCTGTCGCTGTCGCTCTGCGGAATCGCGGCGGGCTGCTCACGCTCTCCGCACGGCGCGGACGCCGCCACGCATCGCGACGCGCGCGCCATCGTCATGCCACCGTCGTGGCCGTACGCGGCCGCGAGCGGCGCCGTCGCCGCGGAGCACGGGATGGTGGCGACCGACGCGCCGCTCGCCACGCACGTTGGGGCGACGGTGCTGCGCAACGGCGGAAATGCCGTCGATGCCGCCGTCGCGACCGCGTTCGCGCTCTCGGTCGTCTTTCCGGCGGCGGGAAATCTCGGCGGCGGGGGGTTCATCGTGCTACATATGGGCGACGGGCGCGAGGCGGCGCTCGACTTT
>Ga0207707_10006308_pt1 | contig 10356 bp, 4 predicted proteins | sample KBSC83BmetaG_FD_184336 | JGI IMG/M metagenome (GOLD analysis project Ga0207707, IMG submission 184336) | Corn rhizosphere microbial communities from Kellogg Biological Station, Michigan, USA - KBS C8-3B metaG (SPAdes) (version 2) | ecosystem: Host-associated > Plants > Roots > Rhizosphere ... | reverse complement strand
TAACGTACGCGTACGCGAGACCGATGAAGGCGAAATTGTCAACTTTCACTGCCGTGTCGATCCGCAATTGAGCGTACAGAGCGTGCATGAAAACGTCGATGCGCTGGAACGCGCATTAAAACAGCGGTCGCCCTCTATTAAACGCGTGATCGGCCACGCGGAACCGGTCCGCTAATTCTTTCCATTGCCGGGAGGACATTCTGGATTAATAGCCATGCGCACCGATACTGCCCAAACGATCCGTTTGAAAGACTACCGGCCGCCTGACTGGCTGGTAGAAACGGTCTCTCTGGACGTTACGCTCCATCCCACAGCGGCACGCATCCGCGCGACGCTTGCGCTCAAGCCCAATCCCAAATCCGCGTCCGCACTGCTCATTCTCAATGGCGATGGATTGTCGCTGATCTCGCTCAAGCTCGATGGAACCGTCATGGCTCCAGATAGTTATGTTGCGACGCCCGAGAGCCTCACCATTGCGCAACCGCCGAACGGGCCGTTCAATCTGGAAATCGAGACCATTGTTGATCCCTCCGCCAACACTCAGTTGTCGGGGCTTTATCGCTCAAATGGCACCTATTGCACGCAGTGCGAGGCAGAGGGTTTTCGTCGTATTACGTTCTTCCCTGACAGACCTGACGTCATGGCTATCTACTCCACACGCATTGAGGCCGACAAAACAGAAGCACCCGTGTTGCTCTCAAATGGCAATTTGGTCGAGCACGGAGAAGCTCCCGGCGGGCGCCACTTCGCGGTCTGGCACGACCCGCATCCCAAGCCGTCATATCTTTTTGCACTCGTCGCCGGCGATCTTGCGTGCGTTGAGGACCACTGCGTGACCATGTCCGGGCGCAATGTGACACTGCGCATCTATGTGGAGCACGGCAAGCAAGACCATTGTGCCTATGCGATGGATTCGCTCAAACGCGCCATGCTCTGGGATGAAAAAGCTTTCGGCCGTGAATACGATCTCGACATTTTCATGATCGTTGCAGTTTCCGACTTCAACATGGGCGCGATGGAGAACAAGGGGCTTAATGTCTTCAATGACAAATATGTCCTGGCCAGCGCGGACACCGCGACCGATGCAGATTTTTCTCATATCGAAGCCGTCATTGCGCATGAATACTTCCATAATTGGACCGGCAACCGCATCACATGCCGCGATTGGTTTCAGCTTTGCCTGAAGGAAGGTCTCACTGTTTTTCGCGATCAGGAATTTTCTTCGGATATGCGCTCACGTCCGGTGAAACGGATCGCCGATGTACGAGGCCTGCGCGCCACACAATTTATCGAGGACGCAGGTCCCTTGGCGCATTCGGTGCGTCCTGAGACATATAAGGAAATCAATAATTTCTATACAACCACCATTTACGAGAAGGGCGCCGAAGTTGTGCGGATGGTGCAGACTTTGGTCGGCCAAGAAAAATTTCGTGTTGGTATGGACCTTTATTTCGCGCGGCACGACGGCGAGGCCGCCACTGTCGAGCAGTTTATCCAATGTTTCGCTGACGCCAGCGGACGCGACCTGACACAGTTTATGCGCTGGTACAGTCAGGCAGGCACGCCTGAAGTAACGGTCAGCGGCAAGTTCGATGCGGGGCGTAAAACTTATGTCGTTGAATGCAAGCAGGCCGTTCCACCGACACCGGGTCAGACGGTGAAGGAGCCGATGGTCATCCCGCTGTCGCTCGGTTTGGTCGGCAGGAACGGACACGACCTACCGCTCAAGTTGTCGACCGGCGAGCCCATGGAGCGAGACGTTGTGGTGTTGAACAAGCCCGTGGCGAGGTTCGAATTCGTCAATATCGATGAGGACCCGGTCATTTCGATCAATCGCGGTTTTTCTGCACCGATCAAGCTCATCACTGATCTGGCTGCCAGGGACCTCACCTTTCTCGCCGCCCATGACGCCGATCCGTTCAACCGCTGGCAGGCGCTGCAGACCATCTCAACGCGCCTGCTGATCGATAATGTTGCTGCCTTGCGCTCGGGTCGTCCGACACGCGGCGACGACCAGCTCATGCTGGCACTTGCTGCCATTCTCGGGGACACTGCGCTGGAGCCCGCTTTCGTTGCGCTTGCACTGGTCCCACCGGGCGAAGGCGACATTGCGCGCGAAATCGGCCGCGACATCGACCCCGACGCAATCTTTTGCGCTCGCGCCGAGTTGCGCGCCGCGATCGGCCAGCAGCTTGGTCCTGCGCTCACCACGCTTTATGACCGGATGGCCCTGTCCGGGGACTATTCACCTGACGCCCAGAGTGCCGGACGCCGTGCCTTGCGGAATGTCGCGATTGATCTGCTTGCGGCAACTGCTAAGCCCGCGGTTATCGCCCGTGTTTGTCGGCAGTACGAGACCGCCAACAATATGACCGATCGCATGGCCGCGCTTGTGACCCTGTCGCTGCATGAGGTGCCTGAAAGGGAATACGCGCTGGCCGATTTCTATGCACGCTATGCCTCGGACGCACTGGTCGTGGACAAGTGGTTTTCACTACAGGCCACCATCCCACAGCCGAACACGCTCGAAAACGTACGGCGCCTGACTGCCCATCCCGCATTTTCGCCCGCCAATCCAAACCGCGTGCGCGCGCTGATCGGCTCGTTCGCGCAGGGGAATACCACCCAATTCAACAGGGCTGACGGGCTGGGTTACGACTTCGTCGCGGACACTGTGCTTGCCCTCGATCAAAAAAATCCGCAGATTTCGGCCCGACTGGCGACGGCCTTTCGCAGTTGGCGAATGCTGGAAGCCGGCCGTCAGATGAAAGCAGAAGCCGCTCTTACGCTTATCAAGGGAACGCCGGGCCTTTCCCGCGATCTGTCCGACATCGTTGAACGGGCGCTGGCCGCGCCAGAGTGACCAAGGGGGACTGCATTTTTATCGCCAAACTATCCCGTGGGTAACATTTTTTAAACATTTGACTCTTCGGACTCTCGACAAATCGGCGCTCATCGATTCCAATCAACAAAGTGATTCGGAACGCGATGCGGCACATCCTTCCGTCTCAAGGGTGACAGGGGAAATTCCACACGGAGGCCTTCTATGGCGCGCGCCGATGCGGCGAGTGCGTCTGCACATCCCGATTCTATCAAGGGCCTCGCGCAATCAGTCGCCAAACCGGCGTACCGGCGGCTTCTGAACGCCGAGCCACTCCTGCGTCGTGCCGTCCCGGTGCTGATCATCGCCTTCCTAGCCACCATTTGCGTCGGCGCCTTCGTGCAGGTGATGGACCACCGTCGGCAGACCCTCACCAACGAAGTTGCATCACTTGAGGCAATCGCCGACCTTGCTGCCGAGCGTCTGCACAAGCCGCCCGAGAAGGCTGCCAATTCCATCGAACAACCGCATCTGGCGCTCGGGCGTGTGTTGCCATCCTGGGCTATAGCTGCCGGTCGGCGCTTCCTGCTGACCAATTCTGACGGCATCGTCATGGCCGCGACCCCTGCCGGCGACTCGACGATTGGCCGCCGGCTCATCGAGTTGCTGGGACCGACACAGCCCCTGACGACCTTCGGCGCTGGTGCCGGCGTCTTGGAAATCACCCTGCCCGACGACACACGGGCTTTGGCGACCGTCCGTATGCTTGGTCCCCCGTTTGGCCAATTCGCGGTAATTCAGTCGCGGGACGCCGCCCTTGCCAACTGGCGCTCGCTCACCACGCTCACGGTCACATTGTCGACTACGACGGGGTTCGTTGTGCTCATTCTCGGTTTCGCCTTTCATTGGCAGGCGACACGGGCGCGGGAGGCGGACCTGATCTATGAAACGGTCCGCAGCCGCATCGATACCGCCCTCAATCGGGGCCGCTGCGGGTTGTGGGACTGGGACCTCGGCAGCGGCCGCATCTTCTGGTCCCAATCAATGTTCGAAATTCTCGGTCTCGATACCAAGGGAGATTTGCTGTCATTCGGGGATGTGAATGCGCTGGTACACCCGGAAGACGTCCGCCTCTACGAGCTCGCTGCCAATCTCGCTGATGCGACCGCGACAACGATCGATCATGCCTTCCGCATGCGCCACGCAGCCGGCCACTGGGTATGGCTGCGGGCACGCTGCGAACTGGTACGCCAAGCGGGTGAACCGGGCCTGCACCTGATTGGTATCGCCGTAGACATTACCGAGCAGAAAAATCTCGTGGAAAAAACCGTCGCCGCTGATATGCGCCTGCGTGACGCCATCGAGACCATCCCGGAAGCCTTCGTGTTGTGGGATGCGGACAACCGGCTTGTGCTCTGTAACTCCAACTTTCAGGGACTCCACCATCTGCCCGACGAAGCGATCAACGTCGGTGCGTCCTATGAATCCGTCGTTTCGGCGGGGAGCAAACCTGTTGTTCGCAACAAAGTTTCCACGGCTGGCCCAAGCATTCCAGGTGCACGCACATTCGAGGCGCAGCTTGAAGATGGGCGCTGGCTGCATATCAGCGAAAGGCGCACCAAGGACGGCGGCTACGTGTCGGTTGGCACAGATATTACGGCGATCAAAAGACACGAAGAAAAATTGGTCGACAGCGAAAAACGCCTCATGGCGACGGTCGAGGATCTGCGCGAGTCGCAGCAACGGTCGGCAGAACTTACCGAGAAATATGCCGAAGAAAAAACCCGGGCAGAGGAAGCCAATCAGGCCAAGTCAAAATTCCTGGCGAGCATGAGTCACGAACTTCGCACACCGCTTAACGCCATCATCGGCTTTTCCGAGATCATGGAATCCGGAATGTTCGGTCCTCTTGGAGCCGAAAAATATCATGAGTATTGCAGCGATATCCGTGGCAGCGGCCAATATCTGCTTGAAGTCATCAACGATATCCTCGACATGTCGAAAATCGAGGCTGGTCGCATTCGGCTTGACTTCGAGGATCTCCGTCTCGACACGTTGCTCAACGAAGCCATGCGCGTCGTTGCGGCACGCGCACAGGACAAGCAGCTACAGTTGTCGGCGCGCATATCGCCTGGGCTCCGATTGCGCGCCGATCGCCGTGCGCTCAAGCAGATTGTCCTCAACCTGCTTTCCAATGCGGTGAAATTTACACCCGCAGGTGGCCGTATCACGGTGCGGGGCCGAACGACCGATCGCTGTATCACGCTTGCGATCGCCGATTCCGGCATTGGCATCGCCAAGGACGCACTCACCAAGCTTGGCCGGCCGTTTGAGCAGGTGGAAAGTCAACTCACCAAGAGCCATCAGGGCTCGGGACTTGGACTTGCGATATCAAAATCATTGGTAGAACTGCACGGCGGTCGCATGCGCATTCGCTCAACGCTCGGCAAGGGCACGCTCGTGGTCGTGCGGCTGCCACTCGAACCCCAATGCCTCCTGCCAAAGGACGAGGCCGCCTGACGATCCTACCTGCGCGGAATCTGGATGAATTCTGCAAGCTGCTCCGGAGTCAGGGGCTTTTCCAGAAACTTGCCGGCTACCGCGTCCTGCATCACCAGATCGAGATCTGATAGTCGGTCCGGATTGAGCGCTTCTTTCGGATTGAATTCGTCGCGCTGCAATCGGACTAGACTTTCGGACATGCGCATATGCGCCGCATACGCTTTGATGGCCTCCGGATCGGAATACATCCAGTCCAGGGTTTCGCGATAGGCTTGCATAAAACGCACAATTACATCGTGTCGTTGCTTCAGCACGTCAGCATTGACGATTTCGACCCGCACAGTCTGATTTCGCATCGAAGGCAAATCGTTTCCGCGCATGACGACGCGGATCGTCTTATTGCTCAGTTCCTTTAGCCCAAACGGCGCTACCGACCAGCCGACGTCGACCTGTCCTGACATGGTCATCGTGAGCGTCGCCGGAGGGCCGCCCGTTGCGGTTCGCTGCGCCTTGAGATTGTAATGCGCAATCAGGGCCCGCAACACGCTATCCGATGTCGAGCCATTGGTTGAATAAGCGATGCGATGTTTTTCGGTGATATCCGTTACGCCCTTGATCGGCGAATCGTCCGGCACGAACCAATAGATATCGTCCACGCCGGTGTAGGCGGCAGCAAGCACTCGAACTGGGCCGCCCTTGGCGAAGGCACGCATAGCGCCGGGTGTTCCCACGCCGATGCCGATATCAGCGCTTCCCGAGATCACCGCTTGGATCGTCTCACCCGCGCCTTGCGTCCCGAAATTCTCCAGAGCGATGCCATGTTTCTGAAATATTCCCGCGTGCATGCCGAGGGTCGGCACCTGATTGGACCAGGCGTCGATCTGGCCAATGGCGAGTTTGAGCTTGTCCTGTGCAAACGTCGGTATAGCAGACATGCTAACCAGTATGGCTGCGAACCAGGCCCGTACCATGCGGCCTTCCGATACACGATGTTTTGCCATGATCGACCCTTTCGCTCCAACGCATTGGCCATTAAGCAGGCGCTGTGAGGCATTGGCGGCCAGCCTCACCTCATGGCGCCTTGCCTAGAATACGAACGAAGCTCTCGCGCACCTTGATCTGCATTTCGACCAACGTCGCATCGAGCGTGGCGAAATCGGGGACGTCGGCCGCACGTGCCAGCAGTCGCAATAGTCCTGCACCGGCCGTTTTTGGATCGAACTTTCCTGGCAGGCAAAGGCGGAGAATCTGTGTGAGGTCGTGATAAAGCTGTACGGCCGGGCGAAGTATTTCCGCATCTTCCGTCGCCAGCACGCGTAGTGACCGCGCCTTGTCCAGCACGCGCGCGGTGGACGTATCGAGAATGCCGGGGAGTCGATGAGCGTGGATGAGCTGCAAATATTGAGCTATGAACTCAATGTCAATCAGCCCGCCGGCCACATATTTGAGATCCCAGCGCTCGCTATCCCCCTTTTCCTTGGCGATAGCCGCACGCATCTCTACGACGTCGCCGGCAGTCAATTCCGCATCACGCGGTCGCCGCAAGATATCCTGGATGACACTCTGAATCCTGAGCTTGAAAGCAGTTGAAGCGGAGACAACCCGGGCTCGCGTGAGCGCCATGTGCTCCCAAGTCCAGGCCTCAGTCTCCTGATAGGCGGCAAAACCATCGAGCCTGGTTGCCAAGGGCCCGGCGCGACCGGATGGCCGCAGGCGCATATCGACCTGGTAGAGTGCGCCGTAGTTTGTTTGCGCGGTCAACGTGTTGATCAGCCGCTGGGTAAGGCGGGCGAAATATTGCGCACCATAGAGAGGCCGCGCTCCATTCGATTCAGGATATTTGTCGTCAAAATCGTACACTAAAATGAGATCGAGATCGGAAGTAGCAGTCATTTCGTACCCGCCCAGTTTTCCCATGGCTACCACCGCCGTCTCCTCTCCCCGCATGTGACCGTAGGACATCGCGAAGTTCTCAGCGACCGCACGATGGACCGCTCGAATCACCGCGTCAGCGAGCCTGGCAAACGCTTCGCCCGCCTGACGTGCGGTGACCGTACCGGACAGGATTCGCACGCCAATCAAAAACATGTATTCCAGACCAAACATGCGTATGCGTTCGAGCAAATCTTCGGCATGACGAGACTGGGTCAGCGCAGCATCAAACCGCCGACCGAGTTCGATCTCGTCCGGCAAGGCACCGAAAAAGCTCGGATCGACCAATGCATCCATGACCTGGGAATGACGTGCCAGCGTCTCACCCAGACGGGGTGCTATACCGAGGACCAAAACGATTAGCGTAATGAGTTCGGGATTTTGCCGCAGCAACGGCAATAGTCGCGCCGGCCCATGCAGATTTGAAAGGAAATGGTCAAAGAGTACGAGCGTCGCATTGGGATTGTCGGTGCGCGCCAGGTCCTCCAACAGAGCGGGTAACAGCGCCTGGAGATGGCTACGTGCTGCTTCGCCCTTGAGTAAGCGATGATCGCCGTTTAGCCATTCACGTACGATGCTGGAAGCCTCCAAAGGGGAGCGGAATCCCAACTCGGCCAGCCGATCAAGAGTTTTGTGATCATCCGCATCGGGCGGAAATGCCAGCGCAGGTCGGTCGGCATCCGGGTGCTTCTCAAACAGCCGCACATAGTAGCGCTGCACCTGGTTGAGATGACCGAGCAGCACTTTTGCAAACGCATCGCGAGAAACGAAGCCAAGAAAGCGAGCAAAACGTTCCAGCTCGGAAGGGTCGGCAGGTAATGTCTGCGTTTGCTCATCGTTCACCATCTGGAGACGATGTTCGACCGTGCGAAGAAAACAATAGGCTTCCTTCATCGCATCGCGCGCCGCTTCGTCAATCCACTGGTCCTCACATAATTTGTCCAAAGTGGTAAGGGTGTCGCGATCACGCAGGGACGGGTTGCGGCCACCCGCAATGAGTTGTTGCGTCTGCGCGAAGAATTCGATTTCACGGATTCCGCCGCGGCCAAGTTTGATATTGTGGCCTTCGACGGCAATTTCGCCGTGTCCACGATAGGCGTTGATCTGCCGCTTCATCGCGTGGACATCTGCGACCGCTGCGAAATCAAGATATTTACGCCACACGAAGGGCGCGAGCTCGGCAAGAATTGCGTCGCCAGCCGCAATATCGCCGGCGCAGGCGCGCGCCTTGATCATCGCAGCGCGCTCCCAGTTTTGACCCACGCTTTCGTAGTAGGCCGCCGCAGCTGCCGTAGATATTGCGATCGCAGTCGAAGCTGGATCGGGCCGCAGGCGCAAGTCTGTCCGGAACACGTAACCGTCAGCGGTACGCTCCTGCAGCAACTTCACGAGCCGCTGAGTTACGCGAACGAAAAGCGTTGACGGTTCCGCGTCCTTCGGCAACGCGGGCGCTGCCGAGTCATATAAGACAATGAGGTCGATATCGCTCGAATAATTGAGTTCGAACGCCCCCATCTTGCCCATGGCCAACACGATGTATCCACTATCTCTTTGAGGATTGGCTTTGTCCTTCGGCATCAAGCGGCCGGCGCGCGTGGCCTCGGCGAGCACGAAGCGGGTAGCGGCATCGACTGCTGTATTGGCCAGATCCGTGAGCGCGCGCGCTGCCCGCATGACCGGCCAAACGCCCCCGATGTCGGCAAGGCCAATGAGCAGCGCGATCTCGCATTTCATGCGTCGCAGCAATCGCATTGCCTCGACTTCGTCCTTGCTCGACGCAATGTCGCGGCCGTACGCACTTAGTGAAGAAGCGAGATGCCGATCAGGGTCGTTTTGAAGCAATCTCAGGAGCCGTTTTGGATCTCGGCTAACCAAGTCCCATAGAAATGGCGAGCTTTCAGCAAGGCTCTCCAGCAGCGCTCTAGCGGTTGGATTTTTGGCAAGAAGGATCTTAAGCGGCTTTTCCGCCGAGTTCAGCCCGGAAAGCCAGTCGGCAAAGCGAGCGCGCGCAGCCTTAGCGTCGACAAACTTTGGCGCGACCGCGATCCGCTCGGCCAGTATCGCCCCGCTAGTGCCCTTGCTTTTAGGGGCAGCCCGTCTACGGGAAGGATTACGTTTTGCAGGGCGCTTCATCCCGCAATCTGTACCGGCCCTCCCCTCGGCAAGGCAATGATGCTTTTGAGGCCTGGTTGGTTGTCGGCAAGCGTCAATTCGCCGCCGTGCAGGCGCGCCACCGCTGAAGCCAAACTCAGTCCAAGTCCTAACCCGGGCTGTGAACGGCTTTGTTCCAGCCTGACGAAGCGTTCGACGACACGACCGCGATCGGCTTCAGGAATGCCAGGCCCACTGTCGGCAACGGTAATAAAAATGCGATCGCCCTCGCTAAGTGCGCGCACAACAATCTGCGCTGGTTCGCCGTTGCTGGTATCCCGAGGAACAGCATATTTGATCGAATTGTCGACCAAATTGGCGAGAGCTTGGCTGATAAGCTCCCGATTCCCTCTGAGTGGCGCTGGCGCCGCTGCCTCTACCCGCAGCGTCATTCCTTTTTCCTCGGCCAATGGTTCGTAGAGTTCTCCGATGTCGTGAGCGATCTCAGCCGCATCGAATTCGCTCATATTCTCGCGTGCCTGACCGGATTCCGCTCGCGCGATCATTAACAACGCATTGAACGTGCGAATCAAACCATCTGATTCTTCGATCGTGCTATCGAGCGCAGCACGATATTCCGTCTCGGTTTTTGCAGACCTCAATGCCTGCTCGGCACGATTGCGCAGACGTGTGAGTGGTGTCTTTAGATCGTGCGCAATATTGTCGGAAACCTCTTTCAGGCCTCGCATCAGTGCCTCAATGCGTTCCAGCATGAGATTGAGATTTTCGGCCAGGCGGTCGAGCTCATCGCCGGTCCCAGCGACCGGCAGGCGGCCGCCCAGGTCACCGTGCATGATCGTACGGGTGGTCTCGGTCATGGCATCCACGCGGCGTAACACACGGCGCGTAACAAATAGCCCACCGGCGAGCCCAAGTACGATAACGATGGCAATTGACCAGCGTCCTGCCGAAAGAACGATGTTGTAGAGGCGTTCGCGCTCGTCGAGATC
>Ga0207707_10006307_pt1 | contig 10356 bp, 8 predicted proteins | sample KBSC83BmetaG_FD_184336 | JGI IMG/M metagenome (GOLD analysis project Ga0207707, IMG submission 184336) | Corn rhizosphere microbial communities from Kellogg Biological Station, Michigan, USA - KBS C8-3B metaG (SPAdes) (version 2) | ecosystem: Host-associated > Plants > Roots > Rhizosphere ... | reverse complement strand
TCTTCAGCGTAACCTTTTTGCCATCGACGACGACTGTCTTGGTCTGTAGGTTTGGCTTCCAAACCTTCTTGGTGTGGCGCTGACTGAAGCTGACGTTGTTGCCAAACTGTTTGCCTTTGCCGGTGAGTTCACATTTCTGCATAACGATTCCTGTTAACTACTAGTTAGATTCAAGTGGATATTGTACTGGAATAACAGGGAAGAGTCAATGCTGCTGCGCTGCGCTGGCGAAAAGCGCTCTCAGGAAGGCTGCTGACTGCTATACTGGTGAGGATGTTTGATAGTCTCAGTTTAAGCAATGTGGTGGTGGTAATCGTCTGTTTGTTGATCTCGATTACCGTGCATGAGTTCATGCATGCCTACGCCGGTTATCGCCTGGGGGACGAAACGGCCTTCGAGAGCGGGCGAGTCAGCTTCAACCCTTTGCATCACATCGATCCTGTCATGACGATACTGTTGCCGGCCGTGACACTGCTGCTATTCCACGCGCCCATCTTAGCCGCTAAGCCGGTGCCGTTCGATCCGCGCCAGGTACGCTACGGCGAATATGGTGCGGCTATCCTGGCGCTCGCAGGCCCCTTAAGCAACCTGGCTATGGCTTTCTTGGCGGCATTGTTGCTGCGTTCCGTAGATTTCGGCGCTTTTCTGGATCAGGCACTGTCGTTCTTCGTGGAACTAAACGTCGCCTTGTTTGTGTTTAACCTCATACCTATCCCGCCGCTTGATGGCTCCCGGGTGTTGTACGCTTTCGCGCCCGAAGCGCTACAGGACTTACTCAGGCAAATAGAGCCGTTCGGATTCTTTATTATCTTCGCCCTGGTGCTCGGCGGCGGTCTGGGTGGCTTTTTAAGTAACCTCAACCAAATGGTGCTTAACTTGTTGCCATAGCAGGGGTAGGTTTGTAGATAAAAAGTCAACATCTGTAGCCGTTAAAAGTTTTGCTACTGGATACGGCAAGCCTAAAGCGCTATACTACGAGGTAGCTGGGCTAGGACATGTTAGTCTAACTAACGTGCTTCCGCCGACAAATGATTAACTGAATACTAATCATTAGGGAGTCCTAATCCTACGTGACCGTGGTCCGTGAGTGTGGGCGCCCACCTGGAATTTTTCAGGTTAGTCACGTTGGCACCCAGTACAAAAGATCCGAGAGTCGTAAGGCTTTCGGATCTTTTTTAGTACGAACCGGCGGAAAGGTACTTTCCTCGTTCACACGACCGATCGCTTCTCGGGGTGTGCTCTAGCTGTCTGATGGGGTTTGCGGAGTCTCCTCGGAAGCGCTTCATACGCCGTCCGTAGCTCTTCGCCCTGGGCGGAGTGAGCAGGCTGTATCGGAACGGCGTCGGATCGTTGTCGTTCGTGGGACATCCTTTATGGCATGTTCATTCACGTGCGCTCGGAAACGTTGTGTAAAACACCTAAACTTGTGATTAAGGGCGTCGCTGACGGCATCCACCTCTATGAGCTCTGAAAATTGCTTGACGGACACGCCTGACTCCAATCATGTCAACATTACAACAATTCGTACATCCAATAGCTGTAGTGCGGCTTATGGTGGGAGCGTAGTGTCCTGGGAGCCGCAGTGGTGCCAGGGCACTTTAAACGTAGCATTTGAGTAATGAGGCGTATCTGCGCTATACTGACGTCTGTTATATCGGGGTGTAGCGCAGCTGGTAGCGCGTACGGCTGGGGGCCGTGAGGTCGCAGGTTCAAGTCCTGTCACCCCGACCAAAGAAAAAAGCTCAACACGTAGTTGGGCTTTTTTCGTAGGTGATATTTCTTGACTATGCCTGGGAGCTGGACCAGTATGAGGTTAGGTACGTTGCACAGTAGCCCAACAGTTAAGGAGCGTTCGTATGAGTAATCATAACCAAGTTCCCCTTAATGAAGACCCATTGGTGGGCGATGTCGACAAATTTGTCAGCCCGAGCGAAACCCGCACTGACGAGCAAATCGCCCACGACGAAGCGGTTGCGAACCGGTTATATATGTCTGGTGGCGAGGGAGCCGAAGAAAACTGGGCTGAGCATGGAGCGCTGCAGGGCGATGACGGCGAAACGGCTGCACCGAATGCCGAAGACAAGTTTGAGTTTACGGAGCGAGACCTGGAAGACCGTAGGCACGCCACAGCCTGGCTCGAAGATGCTGCTGCCGGCTATGAGAAGTTGGCTGAAAAGTTCGGCAGGGTCAAGGGTGACCCGGATAGGAAGGGCGTCAGCGCTTACGCTCAGGTGAGTGTTCCTCCGCTTTCTGAAGCGGACATTGTCGAATCGAAAGCCCTCAACCGTGTGCTCGAAAACGGCTTTTATGCCACTAGTGACGATAACGTGTATGAGGCGTTGCGCACCGTTAAAACCGGCAGCTTACGCCGTGCCGATTACTTCTCGAGTTGGCCGGACGGTAGTTACAAAGCCGCCCAGAACATCCAGACGACCGAACTTGATCTGGATAGCCTTCGCGATTTTACCGGCCGGTTTGCGCAGCTCCAGCGGCGGCGTGAAGAAATGATAGCTCAAAATGGCCCCGATCCGTTGCCAAGTCAGATGCAAGAAGCATTTGGCTTGGCTGGGACGGGTAGCTTGGTCGATCCTGACGAGGCCGAGGGCTAACGAGCGTACTCAGTCCCGTAACAAGCCCCTGGCATTCTTGCCAGGGGCTTTTGCCGTGGACGGAAGGCATGCTGTTAGTCCGCGTGGCGGGCGTGCTAAGCTTATAGTATGTGGCAAGAAACAAAACACGGGTTATACAAACAGTTCGTCTTTCATGACTTCAACGAGGCGTGGGCGTTCATGCAGCGCGTGGCCGCGGCGGCCAACCGTATGGACCATCATCCGCGCTGGCAAAACGAGTGGAACGTTGTCGATATTTGGCTGAATACCCATGAGAATGGCATGCAGATCACCGAACGCGACCACGAGCTTGCACAAGAAATTGATGCACTATTCGAAGCTAAGGATGACACACAAGCGGCAGCGATTGTCGACAAAGAAACAACAGTTATAACAGAGGTACAATTGTACGCCGATGGTGGTTCGCGTGGCAATCCCGGTCCCAGTGCCAGTGGCTATGTGCTGCTGGATATGAGCGGCCGCATTGCACTTAAAGCGGGCGAATATATAGGAATTACAACGAACAACCAGGCGGAGTACCAAGCTTTGAAGCTGGGGCTTGAGCATGCACTACAAGACTTTGAGGCGCGTGAGGTGCATGTCTATATGGACAGCATGTTAGTAGTTAACCAAATGAAAAATATCTTCAAGATCAAGAACCGTGAGCTGTGGCCAGTACATAATGCTTGCGTTGAATTGGTTAAAAAATTCGAGAAGGTCAGCTTTGACCATGTGCCACGCGAGCTCAATAAGCTGGCTGATGAAGAGGTTAACAAGGCAATGGACGAGGCGCTGGCGGCAGAGCAGGGTACCTAAGGCCTCCCGGGCTCCGTACTCTAAGCGTTAAGGCTTCCGTCGAAGTCCAAAAGTGCCTCAGGAGAGGGGCGTGCCGGACGCCTTGCTTGCTTGTGCGAGACGGGACATTCTACCCTATAGCTCTTGTGGTATAATTACTACTGCCAGATTGTTGATTGGTCGCGTGTAATTCCTTAGGGGTGCACGAGGAAAGTCCGGGCAGCATAGGGAAGGACAGTCGCTAACGGCGACCGGGGGCGACCCTAGGGAAAGTGCCACAGAAACGAAACTGCTCGTCTAACGAGCACAGGTGAAACGAGTGGGGTAAAAGCCCACAGTGGTGTACGGTGACGTACATCGGCGGTAAACCCTGTCTGCTGCAAGGAATGGGTCTTGTTGGCTCTTCAAAAAGCCATTGGCGTCCCGCCAACCCGAACACAACCCGCTTGAGCCTGCTGGCAACGGTAGGCCTAGATAGATGATCAATCTCGACAGAACCCGGCTTACAGACTTTCTGGCTTTATGAATAACACCTCGGCGATCCCGGGGTGTTTTTCTTTTGGACGGCGTCTACGGAAACCTCGGACCGCGCCTCCCTACCGATATTTTGCGACATACCGCTGACCAAGCGGGGGAGTGTCTGGTGACCGTCGCGGTGGCTACCAGTGGCCGTTCACAAAAATAGTAACAGAGGTGACACCTCTGTTGGATAAGCGTGCTGATTACTAAAAAGAACCCCTCCAAATTGGAGGGGTTCTTTGAAAGAGTAGGGCCTACGGCTAAATTACTTGGCGGCCTTGACGACCGTCTCGAAAGCCTTTGGTTCGTTGACGGCTAGCTCGGCCAGGACTTTGCGGTCTAGCTCGATCTTAGCGGCCTTCAAACCAGCGATCAGCTTGCTGTAGGTGGTGCCGTTCAGGCGGGCAGCGGCGTTGATGCGAGCGTTCCACAGGGCACGGAAAGTGCGCTTGCGGTTACGGCGGTCGCGGTAAGCGTACTGCAGGCTCTTAGTGACAGCTTGTTTCCCGCGCTTGATGCTCACGCGGTTAGGGTGGCTCATGCCCTTAGTGGCACGGCGGATCTTGTTGTGCTTGGCGTGGCCAGCAACACCTCGTTTGACTCGCATTTCTCTAGACTCCTAGGTTCTTCTTAATGTTGTCGCTGTTGCTCTTGTTCATGGTGAGCAGGCCGCTCATCAGACGCTTGCGGGCGCCAGTCTTCTTCTGCAGGAAGTGGCTGGCGTGCGACTTGCGAGCGCGGACGACGCCGTTCTTGCTGACTTTAACGCGGTCTTTGGTGCCGCTGTGGGTTTTTAGCTTGGGCATTTAGTATTCTCCTACTCTTGCGTTTCAGCTGGGTGTGCCGGCTTGCCGGTTCCCCGAATTACGAAGGATAGCTGCTTGCCGTTCAACTGCGGTTGCTGGTCGACGGCGATGCTGTCACCAAAATCATTGATGACACGCTCAGCTAGTTTAAATCCGATATCTTTGTGCGCTAGCTCTCGGCCACGGAACACGAGGGTAATTTTGACCTTGTGACCAGCTTCTAGGAAACCGGTGACTTTCTTCATCTTGACCTCGAGGTCGTGATCGCCAATCTTCAGACCGAAGCGCATCTGCTTCATGTCTAACGCCTTGGCGTTCTTCTTGTTGGCCTGTTGCTGCTTCGTCTTCTGGTAGTTGAACTTGCCCCAATCGACAATCTTGACTACCGGTGGGTTGGCGTTTGGTGAAATTTCCACCAAGTCCAAGTCTTGGTCTTCGGCGAGTTGCAGGGCTTCAGAGCGGCTCATGATGCCGAGCTGTTTGCCATCGCTATCGACGACCCGAAGCTGTGATGCCCGAATGGCTCCATTCAGGCGAGTGCTAGTGCTGATAGAGGATCTCCTTCAATGTATTTTTAACCTCAATATTGTAACAGATGACGCTTCAGTGGTCAAACACCTTGGCGGGCAGCGGCTGCCTCACGCGTCATGATAAGTGTGCGGACGGTACTGCAGGGCTTCAGCAATATGCTCGGAAGACACGGCAGGGGAGTCGGCGAGGTCGGCGATGGTCCGTGCCACCTTGAGGGTGCGTAAGTACGCCCGGGCGCTCAGAGAGAATTTTTCGGCCGCCGTATCAAGCAGGGTTTTAGCTGACGCGTCCAGCAAGGCATGGCTTTTTAGGTCTCGGTTAGTCATGTCGGCGTTAAGTTTGTGACTCCCGAGACGCTGAGCCTGCCGGGCGCGCGCCGCTATGACGCGCAGGCGAGCCGCCTCGGTGGCGTGGCTCTCGGGTTGTCGTTCGAGCAGCTGGCTGTTATCGATCTCGTGCACATCAATATAGAGATCGATGCGGTCAAGGATGGGTCCGGAGAGCTTGCGGCGGTAGTTCAGTACTTGATGCGGCAGGCAGCGGCACGGCTTGGAGGTGCCGTAATAACCGCAGGGGCAAGGGTTAGCGGTGGCCGCAAAGATAAAGTTGGCTGGGTACTCGGCGCTGTCGCGAGCCCGTGCGATAGTAATGGTCCGAGTTTCCAGCGGCTGTCGGAGCGCCTCAATGGTTACGCGGCCGAACTCTGGCAATTCGTCGAATAGTAAGACGCCATGGTGGCTGAGGCTCATTTCGCCTGGACGGACGCGGTCGCCGCCGCCAATAATGGCTACGTTGCTGGCGCTGTGGTGCGGCGCCCGAAATGGTCTATGTCGTACAATCTTGTCAAAATCGTGGCTGGCCAAACTGTGTAGATGCGTGACCTCAAGCATCTCTTCGCGGCTCAAAGCGGGAAGCAACCCGGGCAGGGTGCGGGCTAACATGCTTTTGCCGGTGCCCGGCGGTCCGCCGAGCAGTACATTGTGGCCGCCGGCGGCGCTGATCTCGACAGCTCGCTTACCTAAGGGCTGCCCGATGATGTCGTCGAGCGTTACGTCGGCTTCAGGCTCGGCGGGCGCTTTCTGGGTGTGGGGTTGACTGTTGGTGTCGACGATTGGCGCGACGGCCGGGTCGTTCAGGTAGGTATACAGTTCGTGTAGCGTGGCGACCGGTAGCAATTGCACATCGGGTACCAGGACGGCCTGTTCCAGATTGGCCGCCGGGATAACGAAGCGGGTTAGATTGTGGCGTTTGCCGACCAGTATCTTGCCAATGACACCGCGGATGGGCCGGACGTCGCCGTCGAGGCCCAATTCTCCCATGATAGCGGTTTGTTCAAGGCGGTCACGGATCTGATTGGTGGCGGCCAGAATTGCCGTGGCCACGCCAAGGTCGAAGCCGCTGCTGTCTTTGGGGACGTCAGCCGGTGCCAGGTTGATGGTAATTCGTTTGCGCGGCAAGGATAAATTGCTGGCGGCGAAAGCGCCGCGGATGCGTTCGCGGGCTTCGTCGACGGCTTTGTTGGCGTAGCCGACGATAACGATATTGGGCAGATTGTTGCTGAGCGAGCACTCAATGGTAACGACCAGTCCGTGCTGGCCAGAATCGACGAGGCTGAGAACACTCCGCGCTCCGTTCATGGTAAATAAGATTTTATAACAAAAATAAAATAAAACAACCCGGGCTTTTGGAATCCAATAAATTAGATTCGGCCGGGTTGTTTGCGAGATGTGTTTTAGGGTTTTGACGGTTGGTTTTAAAGAAATAACGGCTTGCGAGAAGCCGTTATTTATCTTTTGTCTTTTTGTTTTTGAGCACTTTTTTTATTCAGTGCTACAGATATAGTAGTTCGTCTAGAGGGTCATGTCAACAAGAAAATATAAGCATTTTAACTGTAGTCTGTGTATAACTTTTGCCGCCAATTTTAACGCCCTGGCAGGCTATTTTTTCACCCTTCCTGGGCATCATAATTTGCCTGGGCAGTGCCTTCAGAAAGCACAAGCGTATTGACAAAAGCTGCCGCCTGTAGTAGTATTAGAACCAGTAAGGCAAAAACAAAAACATTCCAAAAAGAACTTACTAACCTATCGCTCGAACTACCTTACCGGTAGCGAGAGCGGTCAGTCACAGCCACGTCTGGTCAGAAGCGCTATATATTTTATTTTGGGCGGATTTCTGGCCGGTGGCACCTTGTAAATTCCATGCGCCCCGAAAAGTCGGACCCTCCTGTGAGGCCTCGGCCTGTCGGGGCGTATTTTAACGCTTGGGGGAGTTGAAGCGTATGGTACTGAAACGGCAATTAGTGCGGACGGCGGCGGCCTGGGGAGGTCTAACGCTTTTTATGATGTTGTCTCAACCGGACAAATTACCGGTAATCGGGTTAATCGTGCCGTTCGTGCTGCTTTTTGTAGCACTATATAGTACTTGGCGACTACTCGGGCTCCTAAAGGCGCGCTATACCACCGAGGGGGGTGAGCTTCGGGGTCGGCCGCGCGTAGGGATTGCCGTCTGTTTGAGCCTGGTGTTGCTGTTGGTGTTGCAGTCACTGGGTCAGCTGACGGTCAAAGACGTGATGACGATGGGAGCAATCGCTGCGTTGGGCTACCTCTATTTGGCACGTAATCGTGCAGTCGCCGCCAAATGATAGTTGCCAGTCGGCTATCATCCGACGGATGGGCGTTATATACTACTAACTATGCAACCTGACGCGCAACAGACACGGCCGGCGGAACAGGCGGGCTTGCCGCCGGTTTCGCCCGCACCTCAACCGGTAGCTACTCCGGGGGCACCGGCTCCTGCGGCTAGCTCAATTCCGACCCCATCGACCTCAATGACCAGTGCTGCTAACCAGGCAAAACGACTGGTGGCTCAGTACCGGCAAGATCCATACCGTCTCAATCAGGCAATTGGGGAACTGAAAGCGAATGTTCAGGCGGCTCAATATAACGTCACGCCGAAGGCGACCGGGAATTAATGGAAGTACTCATTTTTGTCGGCATTATTTTTGTAGCAGCAGTGGTAATTTTAGGGCCAGTGTTGTTTGTTCGACTACGACATGGCAGCCAAGAAGACGTTACTTTTGAGCGTGCCATAGAAATGGTGCCGCTGCTCATCCACCTGCCTCCGATGAGCGATGATACAGATGCAAAAGGTCGTGATACACGTGATATTGTTGACGAAAATATCTCAAAAGCGCAGATAATTTACAACATTATTGAGAGTACCACGGAGAAAAATTTTAAGAACAGATGGTACGGCCAAAGGCACTTTAGTTTTGAAATTATTGGCGTGCATGGCTTCGTACATTTGTACGCTGCCGTGCCGGCAGACATGCTCGATGTACTGAAGCAAGCTATTACCAGCGCCTATCCAAGTGCACGTTTAGAAGTAGTGCCCGAGCACAATATATTTAGTGAAGTCGGCGGCATTAATAGCGTGGCGGGCGGTGAGTTTAGTTTGAAGCAGGACTTCGCCTATCCGATTGCGACGTATCAAGACTTGAAGCGCGATGCGCTGCAGTCGATTTTGAACGCCCTGTCCTCACTGGATTCTGACGATGGGGCGGGGATCCAAATCCTGTTCCGTCCAGCTGATTCCAGCTGGCGCAAGGAGGCTAGTCAGCACGCCAGCAAGAAGCGCAAGGGAAACGACAAGAGCGCTAATGCGGCCTTACTAGCCCGCGAAGTGGTGACGGCATTGGTCAAGCCACCGGAATCCAAAGAAGATGGCGGTGCTAAGAAGAAAGAGCTGTCGTCGCTGGAGCAGTCTGTAGTGGATGCGATTGATGATAAGACCCGCTACCCAGGTTTCGAAGTGGTCATTCGCGTGGTAGCTAGCTCCAACATTTCGCAGCGGGCCCAGAGCATTATTAATAATATCGTCGCTAGCTTCTCGCTGTTCGATAGCCCGGGTAAGAACGGTTTTAAGTACGAACCGGCCAAAGAAACTACCAAGCTGGTAGCTGACTATGTGTTGCGGGCTTTCCCGCGCGGTAGAGCCAGGCGCAATATTATGAACTCGGTGGAACTGGCTACTATTTTCCACTTCCCGGACCAAAGCAACATTCCGACGTCACAGTTAAGCCGCCAGGAGTCGAAGCAGGTGGATGGTCCACGTAACGTACCTGAGCAGGGCCTGATGCTCGGCTTCAATGTCTTCCGGGGCGTCAAGAAGCCGATCCGCTTGGATATTAAGGATCGCCAGCGACACATGTATGCGGTCGGTCAGACCGGTACGGGTAAGTCTACCTTTCTAGAAAATCTGGCACTGCAGGACATGCTGAGTGGTGACGGTTTTGCCTTCGTGGATCCGCACGGCGACACGGTCGAGAAGCTGCTGGCTATGGTGCCGAAAGAACGCGCCGAGGACATCATCTACTTCAGTCCTGGTGACATGGACTTTCCAATGGGCCTTAATTTGTTCGACTTCAGCAACCCCGATCAAAAGGACTTCTTGATTCAGGAAGCGATCAGCATGCTGTACAAGTTGTACGACCCACAACATCAAGGTATCCTCGGTCCACGCTACGAGAACCTGTTCCGGAATGCGGCGCTGACTGTTATGGCCGATCCCGAAGGTGGTACGTTCATCGATATTCCAAAATTATTCCGCGATCAGCAATTTGCAAAGCAAAAGTTACAACACGTAACTGACCCGAGCGTGCGTGAATTCTGGGAAAAGGAAATGCCTCAGAGTCAGCGCAGCAACGAGTTCGGCGAAGTGGTCAGTTGGTTCGTGAGTAAGTTTGGTGCTTTCCTGAGCAACGAGATGATGCGTAATATTATCGGCCAAACCAAAAGCGCCTTTGACTTGCGTGACATCATGGATAATAAAAAAGTTCTGCTGGTCAACTTGAGCAAGGGCCGCTTAGGTGACCTGAACAGCAAGCTGCTGGGTATGATGTTTGTCATGAAGTTCCAGGCTGCTGCTATGAGCCGCAGCGACACGCCCGAAGAACTGCGCCAAGACTTCGCCCTCTACGTGGACGAGTTTCAGAACTTTAGTACCGACAGCTTCGCGACCATCATGTCTGAGGCTCGTAAGTACCACCTGAACTTGATTGTAGCCAACCAGTTTACCACCCAGTTGACGGACGAGAT
>Ga0207707_10006302_pt1 | contig 10360 bp, 8 predicted proteins | sample KBSC83BmetaG_FD_184336 | JGI IMG/M metagenome (GOLD analysis project Ga0207707, IMG submission 184336) | Corn rhizosphere microbial communities from Kellogg Biological Station, Michigan, USA - KBS C8-3B metaG (SPAdes) (version 2) | ecosystem: Host-associated > Plants > Roots > Rhizosphere ... | reverse complement strand
GGCGGACCAATTAGTGACCGGGATCGGCTTGCCGTCCTTTCCGACTTTGACGACCTTCGGTCGGGTATAGCCAGGCTTTGTGAACGGATCTCGACCGCTCTGTTGTGCGTCGACGCTCATGAAGAGTCCGCTCGTCAGAAGCAATCCGGCGGCAGTCAGGCTAAGGCCGAGGGTTCGTTTAATCTTCGATGTCTTGATCATGGCTTTAATCTCTCTCGGGGAAAATGTCAGATGTATCTGGACGGTTACTTTGCGGCCGGCTGCTGAGCTGCGGGCTGTCCGGCGGCAGGCGGTGTCCCAGGCTTGGCGGGTGCAGCGGGTTTCTGCAGTGTCTCGGGCGTTGCGTAATACGCTGTCAACAAGAATTGAGCGTGCAGGGTCTTCGCAGCCGTTTGCTTATCGATCTGATTAAGCTTGAAGTCCGAAACCGAGACGATTCGCGGCAGCTTGGCCATGCTATCAAAGAATGAACGCAGGTTATTAAAGTTGCTATCGACCTCGACCTCGACCGGCTTGGCCGTCATCGAGTCCTGCTGTTGATCGTCGCGGGGGGAGAATCGCATGACCGTCAGGCGGCTGTCGCGTGCGGTGTCCTGCAGGCCTTGAAGGACGTTGGTGATCTCACGCTGCTCGGGCAGAAGGACCTTGAGCTCGTCGTACTCCTGCTGCTTGCTGGCATACAACGCTCTAAACTCATTGATATGTTCGACAGCGATCTCTGCGGCGTGGTTCTTTGCGGTCAACTGGGCGACTTGCTTATTTAGCTCATCGACCTCGGCTCGGGTCGGGCCAGTGACTTCCCACCAGACGCCGGTATAGATCAAACCGCCGACCGCAACGAGCATCAGAAGCTGGTAATACCATTTAAGATTCTTGATTTTTTCAAACATTGTAGTTACCTTCTGTGGACAAATTCAGTTTTGACCCGCTATTTTGCGGCTGGTTGTGCCGGCTGCTGCGGCTGAGCACCGTTGGCGGGCAACGCGGCATTCGGGCTGGCGCCTTTGGACGGCGTATAAGCACATTTGACCGTGAACTTCACGACGCCGATCTTGCCTGCGTCTGGGTTCGTCGAAGTTGCGACAGCCGTTGCCTGCTGGTTCTGTACCTCTTCCCGCTTGGTCTCGATGCTCAGGTTTGAGAACAATCCGTTCGAAAACTCCAAGCTTCGGCCAAACTGAGTAACCTGCGCCTCGTCCGTCGAGTTGCCTTTGAACTCAAGCTGGTCGCCCTTCTGCTCGACGCTGTCGAGATACAGGCCCGGTACCATTGTGATCCTCTCGCGCATTGCTTCGAGAACGGCGCTCGGTCCACCCTGATTTGCACGCAGCTTCTTGATAGCATCTATGCGGGCATCAATGGCGTCGATCTTGGCCTGTAGGTCCTTCTGCTCGTCGATCACCGACTGAAGCTCGGTTTCACGCTGTTTCTGCGCATCGAGCTCCTTTTGAGCGGCGGTCTTTGCCATCTGTGACGATATAACGTCCCAACCGATCACGGCCGTGGTCAGGAAACCGACGACAAGTGCCAGGATGAGCAGTCTCGAACCCGGGCTGGCGATCTTTTGATCGACGACATCGATCGCGCCGGCCTGTCGTTCGGTTACGGAATGGAGTAAGTTTATCTTGATCATTTCGGTTAGACTCCTCGGATCGCCAGACCCACGGCAACCGCCATTTCGGGCATGATCTCATTAACATATCCGGCATCGAATTTTTTGTTGTCGACGCGGATGTTGCGGAAAGGATTGAGGACCTCGACGGGCAGTTCAAGCCTTGCAGACAGTTCCTGAACGAGGCCCTGCAGCTTTGAACCTCCGCCGGAGATCAATATCTTCTGAACGACAGTGTGGTTGTCGTCAGCGGTCGCTCGGTAAAAGTCAAATGTCTTTTGGATCTCATTGGCAACGATCTCGGTCACGTTGCTCATTAGCGGCTCAATAGATTTCTCTTCGACGCCGGGCATCCCATTTGCGCCGCGCTTGACTGCTTCGGCCTGTTGATAGCTCAAACCCAGCGAGCGTTGGAGAACGTCGGTGAACTGGCTGCCGCCGACCGTGATGTCGCGGGTGAACAACGAACGCGTACCCTTGACGATATTCACGTTCATTGTCGACGCGCCGATGTTAAGCAGCGTTACGACATCGTTCGGCGCGGGATGATAATTAACTTCGTAGCAATTCTGCAGTGCAAATGTGTCGACATCGATTACGACCGGCTGACGACCTGAAAGCTGTATCGCCTGGCGCATATTGTCGATTCGCTCACGCTTGCAAGCGGCGATCAACACATGTGTGGCGTCGGAGGATTCCGCCGTGACCTGATAGTCAAGGCTGACATCGGCCAGGTCGAAAGGAATGTGCTCTTCGGCGTGCCAATCGATCGATTCTTCCAGCTCTTCGCGGGACATCGGCGGCAGAACGATATTTTTGATAATGACCGAATGTCCGCTCACGCCGGTGACGACGTTCTCGGCGTTGACGCCGTGGTTGACGCAAAGATTGCGGATAACGTCCGAAACGGTATTAAGCTCCATGATCTGGCCGTCAATGATCGTGTCCCCCGGAAGGTTCTCGAATCCGAGATTGACCAGGCTCAGGTTGTCGGCTTTTCCTTCGAGTTCGACCATCTTGATCGAGCTCGAACCGACATCAAGACCGGCGACGCTTTTCTTCTTACCGAACAGCATTTGCTTTTGCTCCTTAATTTATCTATCTGGCGGTATGTCAGTGTGTAGAAGTTTTCGTTGGGGACTTGTCTATTAGACGAGGAGTCTTGGACTTAGAAGAAGTTTGCCACCTTCGATATGAACAGCGAAGATCAGGTTGGAACGCGGCGGGACAACTGAAAGCAGTGCCAAAACTCCTCTCGTAATAGATGTCTTGAACTACCCTTGATTCTGTTAATTTCGAAAACTTTTTCGCACTAGGTGGCGAAGGGTGATTGGACCGGAGAACGGTCGCTACTGAGTGATATTACATTGTTGAACAATTCGTGTCAACATCTTTTTGCAATGTTTAACGCAACCTGAATTGTAATCGGTCAGAATGAAAGCTCAGAGCTGCCGCTATTCTCGGTCTTTTTTCTGTCGTGACCGGGCATTTTCAGCTGTTAGCTGCCAATATCCAACATCGATCCACCGGTCGAATTTCCGGCCGACCTCGCTAAGATGCGCCACCTTCTGAAAGCCAAACTTCTCATGCAAGCGAACACTCGCCTCATTCGGCAAGGCGATCCCGGCAAGAATAGTGTGAAAGCCTGCATCGAAGACGGCCGGGATGAGCAGCTTGTAAAGGGCGCTCGCAACGCCGCGACGCTCGGCAACGGGCCTTATATAGACAGAGACCTCCACGGTCTGAACGTACGCAGGCCGTGGACGATAATGATGTGCGTAGGCAAAACCAAGAATTTCACGTTCGTTTTCGGCGACCAGATACGGATAACTTTCGTCCAGACATCCGCGAATGCGACGCTCTGTTTCAGCGGGTTCCTGTGGGTCGAGTTCAAATGTCGCATGGGATGTCATGACAAAGTAGTTATAAATTCCACAGATGCCGACACTATCGGCAAGCTGCACCGGACGGATGATCATTTCTCAGTAGCAGTGCGCTCGCGCCAGGTTTGAGGGTGGCTGCCGTCGTCGCGGCGTTCCATGGTGATGGCGCCGGGTGATGGGCAGATGAGATAGCAGAGGTTGCAGCCGACACATTCCGACTCTATGACGTGCGGATAACGCTTACCATCGACCTCCTGAAAATCAAAGCTCTGATGAGCGCCGTCTTCACAAGCGATGTAGCAAAGGTTGCAACGAATACAGTTCTCGGGATGAACGTGCGCCTTGATGTTGTAATTTAGATCGAGATTTCCCCAATCTGTTACGCGGTTTGTCGAAGCCCCGATAATGTCATTGACCGAGGCAAATCCCTTTTCATCGAGGTAATTGTTCAGCCCGTCGATCAAGTCTTCGACGATGCGATAACCGTAGTGCATGACGGCGGTGCAGACCTGCACCGTTTCGGCGCCGAGCAGCATAAACTCGACCGCGTCGCGCCAATTCGATATTCCGCCGATGCCCGAAATCGGAATGTTAAATTCCGCGTCCCGCGACAGCTCCGAGACCATGTTTAGCGCGATCGGTTTTACGGCCGGCCCGCAGTAGCCGCCGTGCGCCGCCATTCCGTTCACGTTCGGATACGGGATCATCGTCTCGATATCGACGCCTATGACGGAGTTAATGGTGTTTATCAACGAGACGGCATCCGCGCCGCCCTTCTGAGCCGCACGTCCCGGCGGCACTATGTTGGTAACATTTGGCGTGAGCTTTACGATAACGGGCAGGTTCGAAACTTCTTTGACCCACTCGGTAACCATGCATGTGTATTCGGGGACCTGGCCCATCGCCGCACCCATTCCCCGCTCTGACATCCCGTGCGGGCAGCCGAAATTGAGCTCAAATCCGTCGCAGCCCGTATCCTGCGAGCGCTTTACGATCTCATGCCAAGCTTCGCGTTTCGACTCGACCATCAGCGAGACGATGACAGCATTATTTGGATATTTCTTCTTGCACTCGTAGATCTCTTTGAGATTTACGTCAAGCGGCCGATCAGTGATCAGCTCGATATTATTGAGCCCGATCATCCGCAGCCCGCCGTGATCTATCGCCGCCAGCCGCGACGAGACGTTTACGATCGGTTCGCCGAGCGTTTTCCAAACTGCACCGCCCCAGCCGGCGTCGAACGCACGCTCGATCATCGGCCCCATATTCGTCGGCGGCGCCGAGGCCAGCCAGAAAGGATTGGGAGATTTGATCCCGGCAAAATTAACGCTCAGATCTGCCATAGTTGATTGTTATTCGAGGGTTGCGACCGCAGATGACACAAATGACGCGGATTTAAAAATATCAGTTGACGGTTCGATCGCGTTGTCCGCATAATCTGCGGTCAAATTATTCCGAATAGGTTCCGTTTCACTTTTCGCGAACCCGACGTCATCTTGAAGATATTCATTTACGCCTTAACGCCCTCGAGGATGCTGAAGGTCGACTTTGTCGGCACGACGCGGTTTAGTCGAAAACCGGCGCGTTCGAACAAGTTGCGAAACTCTCTTTCGGTCCTCTCGACGCCGCCGGGCAGCGTTAACATTTCGAGGTCGAGAACCTTACTCGGATGCGGCTCGTTGCCCTCGGGCACGACCATCTCGACCACGAGCAACCGTCCGTCGTCTGCCATTGCCTGGTGGATGGTTTTCATTATCTGCACGGCCCGATCGTCGTCCCAATCGTGAATGATGTGTTTCATGATGTAAGCGTCAGCGTTCGGAACTTCCTTAAAAAAGTCACCTGTAGCCGTAGTAACACGGTCGGCCACTCCTTCACGCTGAAACGTCTCGCCGGCACCGGCAATAACATGCTCCAGATCGAAAAGAATTCCTTTAAGCTCGGGATTCGCTTTCAAGATCTGAGAAAGCAGGAGCCCGTGTCCGCCGGCGATGTCCGCGAGCGTTTCGATGCCGGAAAAATCGTACGCTTCAACGATCGCGGGTGCCGACATCGCGCTCATGGCAGACATCGCGTCGTTAAAGATCTCGCTTTCTTCCGGATTAGCGGCAAAAAATTCGAAGATCTCGGTGCCGAGCGTGGTCGGACACGTCGTCTCGCCCGTTTTGGCGCTGTGCAGCATATTTCCCCACGCTGCAAAATGCCAGGGCCGGGCCATAAATCTCGCGCCGCTTCGCATCGACCCAGGAACGTCCGAACGTAACATCTCGGACATTGGAGTATTCGCGAATGTTCGCTCGCCAGTCTCGGCAAATACACCGGCCGAGGCCAGGCTTCGCAATATGCGATAGAGCGATGGCCCATGCGCGCCGACGGCCTTCGCCAGTTCGGCGCTCGTCTTTGGCCCGCTGCTCAATTCGTCGGCAATGCCGAGTTCGGCTGCGACGCCGAGTGCTTGCGAGAGCATAGCTCCCATTCCGATCCCCAGCAGCACCGCCTGCGGCGGAGGCTCCGGCTGCTCCGACTTTTGTGCGTTTGTTTCCATTAGACAGGTAGTCCTCTATTTTCTTTTTACTTATCGAGCCGAAATTACCACGCTTGAGCTGGTCAGGCCGTCGGCACTGACTTCCACCGTGATCTTCCCGGTGTGCCCGCGTTTACTTCGAACTATTATTAGAGCTAGGCCATTATACGCCCTCCGCGAAGTTGACTGAAACGATTCGAGATCGGTGGCATCGCCATTATCCATAGCTACGATCTCACCCGGCCCGTAAATTTTGACGTGCAAACGATTTTTTGAGCGAGGGACAACCAGGCCGTTCTTGTCGGCAATTTTTACCGTAATAAACGAAAGATCGTCGCCGTCGGATTTGATCGTCGAGCGGTCCGCCTGCATCTGGGTTTGCGAGGCCGGTCCGGTTGTGCGGACTACATCCTCAGCCCACCGGCTACCGTTTTTATAGGCGGCGACACGAAGCTCGCCCGGCTCATATCTGACATCATCCCAACGAAGACGGTACTCAAACTGTCCGCGTTTTTTTCGACCAAGCGAACGGCCATTGAGGAAGAGCTCGGCCTCGTCACCGGAAGTATAAACGTGAACCGGCGTGACCTGGCCGATACGTTCGGGCCAATTCCAATGCGGCAGGATATGCGCCATCGGAAAATCGGGCCGCCATCGCGCCTGGTAAATATAGAAGCGGTCCTTTTTGAATCCGCATAGATCGACGATGCCGAAATAGGAGCTTCGCGACGGAACTGTTATCACGCCTGATCGTTTAAGCTCAGCCTCTGCCCGAGCACGATCTGTCGGATCGGTGAAATCAAGCATCGTTTTCGAATCGCGATCATACGGCGTCGGCTCGCCGAGATAGTCAAAACCGGTCCAGACAAATTCGCCGGCGACAAACGGATTCTTGTCCTGCGCCTCAAATTCCGTGTCCGGCGGCCAAGCCCACGGCGGAGCATATAAATCGTAAGAGCTTACTTGGAAATCCGCTCGGCCCTTGCTCTTGTCATCGGAAACGGGAAAGAAATATTCGCCTCTCGAACTTACTGTTGACGCCGTTTCAGTGCCGACAATGGGTTGTGAAGGATTTTCGCTTTTGAATCTCTCGTAATTCTTCCAATTGTAATTGTAACCAAATACATCGACCGCCTTCTGGAAACCGTTAAAGCCGGACCGTGAGTCATTCGCCGCGGATGTTGTCGGACGCGTCGGGTCTTCGTCATGCGCGATCGCCGTGAGCTCCGCCTCGATCTTATGGCCCGCATCATTGCCCTGCTCCCAAACCTCGTTGCCGATGCTCCAGAGGATCACCGACGGATGATTCCGATCGCGGCGGATCTGCGCACGCCAATCGATCTCATGCCAATCCGGGAACGCCCGATGGTAATCGTTGGGCCGTTTTCCTCTCACCCACATATCAAAGCCTTCGTCCATCACGACAAATCCCATCCGATCGGCAAGATCAAGCAGCTCAGGAGCCGGTGGATTGTGACTTGTTCGGATCGCATTAACGCCCATTTCTTTCAGTATCTCAAGCTGTCGTTGCAGGGCGCGATAATTGATCGCTGAGCCCAATGCTCCAAGATCATGATGATCGCAGACGCCTTGGAGATAGACGTGTTTGCCATTGAGCAGGAATCCCCGCGATGCGTCGAATTTGATCGTGCGTACGCCGAAATCGGTATCGTAGGTGTCAACGACCTTGCCGTTCCTACTGATCTCTATCCTGGCCCAATAAAGGTTTGGCGAACTGATGCTCCACAGTTTTGGGTGTTGGATCTTAAGCGTGGTATCGAAAGTCGAATGCGAGTGTGGCTCCGTTTTTGATCGCGTAGATGACGCGGCTACGACAGCACCGCCGCCAGCCTGATAGATCGAAGTCTTAATGACGAGGTCTGCCTTTTCGATGCCGCCGTTTTCATATGTAGTCTTAACCTCAACATCGGCGGCATTGGCGGTAATGGTCGGAGTGGTTATGTAAGTCCCCCATTGAGCGACATGGATCGGCGATGTCTTCACTAGCCAAACGTTTCGATAAATGCCCGAGCCTGGATACCATCGCGAAGAGTCTGGCGGGTTATCAAGTCGGACAGCGATGACGTTCTCGCCGCCAAATTTGATATACGGCGTCAGTTCGAGGCGAAACGATGCATATCCATATGCCCACCCACCTACAAAATGCCCGTTGAGCCAGACGGCTGGATAGGCCATTGCTCCGTCAAAATCGATATAGATCTGCCGTCCTTTATTATCAGCAGGAATATTAAAGTGCTTTCGGTACCAGCCGACACCGGCAAACGGTCGTTTGCCTATATCACCCGGCAGTGATTGTTCGAAGTCTCCCTCTATCGCCCAATCGTGCGGCAGATCGAGATGACGCCATGACGAATCATCGAGTTCGGCTTGTGTATACGATACGTCCTGGCCAATACTGCTCGTCTGCGGCGCCGAGTCAGCCGCGAGATATTTCTTTCCGGTCGCGAGCAGGTCGCCCTTAATGTTGTCGTAATCGAGCTTCCCCTCTGCTCCCGCGGGATCGCCCGTTTTAAAGAGCCAGCCTTCGTTAAACGATGTACGCTCGCGCGGCAATCTGCCGATCTGCGCGACAGCAAAAGCGGGAATTAACAAAACGATCCAAGTGACAAGACACCTTACGAATGCGTTCATCTTGTTTAACAGATAATTCCGGCGAGTTCGGAATTTACCTCGTCTGTTGTGAACCAGCGTGAAACCGATGCTAATTCTTGACCATCGGTCTGCCGAGGCACGCGCGAGCTCCGGTGATCAATGCAAATGGTCGCGTTCTACGGCGACCGGTTTTACGGACGCTCCTGCAAACTCGACCGTTTCGCCCGTTAATGCACGATGAATTCCCTGCGCCGCTAGCTTACCCATTTGCGCCGCCTCGACGGCTTCGCCGCCGCCGTTGACGCAATCGCCACCGGCGAATACGTTCGGCTCGCTGGTCTCCATATTCTTGTCGACCTTCACGCGGCCGCGATCGTCGGTCTCGACACCGATCACCTTTTCAAAAAACGACTTACGCTTCTGCTGGCCAACGGCCTTGATTATCATGTCGCACGGAATCTCGAATACCTCGAGCGACGCATCCGTCTTTTCGCATCGAAGCGAACTTACATGCACGCCGTCGTCCGACATAATGCCGATCGGAGCGGCCTGCCAGACAAACTCGATGCCGTCCTGTTTGGCGAGCTCAAACTCATAGTCATACGCCGGCATCTCGGCCGCGGTCTTTCGATAGGCCATCACCACTCGCACAGCTCCGAGACGCTTTGCTTGAGTTACGGCATCGATCGCCGTGTTTCCCGCGCCGATAACGGCAACACTTTTCCCCAGCGGCACCGAGCTCCAGTCACGCGTCTTAACGTGCTCGATAAAATCGAGCGCGTCGTAAACGCCCTCGAGGTCCTCGCCTGCAATGCCGAGCCGATTTGTGCTGCCAAGGCCGATGCCGACAAATATCGCGTCGTGCCATTCCCTCAACATCGCAAAGCTCACGCGATTCACCTCGCCCAGCACCTCGGTATCTTCGTCGCCCGAAACGATCTCGGTGTTGAGCATCAGCTTGACGCCCATAGCGGCCACTCGTTCAGCCTCGCTCAATGAGACACTTTGCGGCATCTTGTATTCGGCCATACCGTAGGTGTCCAAGCCGCCCGCGAGCGGCCGGCGGTCATAAACGGTAATGTCGTAACCGAGTCTTGCAAGATACGCCGCGCACGAGATCCCCGCCGGGCCGGAGCCGACAATGCCGACCGTCTTTCCATTCGGCTTGGCCTTTGAAAAGATCGCGTTATCGACCGGATGCTTGACCGCCTCACCCGCTACTGCGGGTGGTACTGACAACACGTAGTCGGTCGCGTAGCGCTGAAGCCGACCGATCTCGATCGGTTTTTGGAGCAGCGTTCCTTCGACGCAGGCGCCTTCGCATAACACCTCGACCGGACAAACACGCGCGCAGGTGGCACCGATCGGATTTGCGTCGAAGATGACACGGGCAGAGCCCAACAGATTTCTGCTCGCGATCTTTTTGATGAACCCGGGAACATCGATATGCGTCGGGCATGCGTGCATGCACGGCGCGTCAAAGCAGTAAAGACAGCGGTTAGCCTCGTGCATCGCCTCGGCCGGCGTGAGGGCCGGATTGATGTCAGCGAAATTTCGCTCGATCTCTTCGGTTGAGAGTTTGGTCATATGACTATTTGCCACAGAGAAAACAGAGAGGGAAGATCATTAATTCCCTGTTTGTCATTCGAACGCACTGTCCTCTGAGGCCATCTTATTTCACACTTCGGCGTCCGCCTCGATCTCGACCAACATTCGCGGGTCGATCAA
>Ga0207707_10006300_pt1 | contig 10360 bp, 8 predicted proteins | sample KBSC83BmetaG_FD_184336 | JGI IMG/M metagenome (GOLD analysis project Ga0207707, IMG submission 184336) | Corn rhizosphere microbial communities from Kellogg Biological Station, Michigan, USA - KBS C8-3B metaG (SPAdes) (version 2) | ecosystem: Host-associated > Plants > Roots > Rhizosphere ... | reverse complement strand
GCCTATGTTCTGACAAAGGAAGAAGGAGGCCGACATACGCCCTTCTTTACAGGCTACCGTCCACAGTTCTATTTCAGAACAACGGATGTGACGGGAGTGGCAAAGCTGCCCGAGGGAGTCGAGATGGTCATGCCCGGCGACAACATCCAGATGGAGATCGAATTGATCGCTCCCATCGCCATGGAAAAGGGATTGAGATTCGCCATCCGTGAAGGCGGCAGAACAGTCGGTGCCGGTACAGTTTCTGAGATCGTTGAATAAGGTTTAGAGCGCACGCTTTAGCGTCTAAGAAGAACGAGCTGAAGCTCGCACTCTAAACATAAGAGGTAAGTTGTAATGCCCAGAGATAACATTATTTTGCAGTGCACGGAGTGCAAAGAGCGCAATTACGTGACGACCAAGAACAAAAAGAGCACGCCTAACCGGCTGGAGTTCAAGAAGTTCTGCCGACGCTGTCGCTGCCACACGATGCACCGCGAGAGTAAATAGGTTTGAGACAGGAGACAAGAGACGGGAGATGAAAAATTCTCCTGTCTCGCGAGTTCGGTCTCGAAGATAGGGGTATGGTGTTAACGGTTAGCATGGAGGTCTCCAAAACCTTAGGTCCGGGTTCGAATCCTGGTACCCCTGCCAGTTTTTGAAAGAGGAGTAAAACCGTGGCACAGGCGGCAAGCATGGCTGAAGAACATACAGGAAAGCACAAAGAAGGCGTCGGCGAATTTATCTCAAAGACTCGCTCCGAGTTGGATAAAACTACCTTTCCGACCCGTGACGAAGTACAAAAGACGGTCGCGGTCGTTGTTGTCAGCGTGCTATTCTTCGCGGCTTACCTATATGTTGTAGACCGCATCTGGGCCTACGTGATCGAAGGCTTGGGCTGGCTGATAGGCAAATTAGCAGGCATCTAAGAGGATCTTTTTGTGATGAAGCAGTGGTACTTTATCCACACATATTCGGGGCATGAGAACAAGGTGGTCGAGAGCCTCCAGGCGCGGATACGCGATATGGAACTTGCCGACCAGATAACCGGCGTTCTGCTGCCCAAGGAAAAGGTCGTCGAGAAGCGCGGAAACAAAGAGCACGTTTCCGAGCGAATGTTCTATCCGGGCTATGTGCTGGTCGAGATCGATTGCGACGACAAGGGAAAGATTCCCGATAACGTTTTTCACGCCATCAAGGCTACGCCAAAGGTGACCGGATTCTTGGGAGGTAAGCAGCCTACACCGCTGTCGCAGGCCGAGGTCGACCAGATCGTGCATAACATCGAGGTCGCGACCGAAAAGCCGAAACCGAAGTTTACTTACGAAGTCGGCGAGGTCGTCCGCATTAAGTCGGGCCCGTTCGCCAGCTTTACCGGTAAGGTAGAAGAGGTCAACGAAGACAAGGCGAACCTTAAGGTTTCGATCACCATTTTTGGCCGCTCGACGCCGTATGAATTGAACTTTTTAGACGTCGAAAAGGTCACGTTTGCAGAGGAAGAGTAAAGGACACCATAGGAATGAGGACATTTTTGAGGAATTAGCCACAGAGCACACAGAGATCGGGGAAATATACTCTCTCTTTTCCTCTGTGGTCTCCGTGGCCGGTCTTCAAGATCGTTAATCGAAAGAAATGGCAAAGAAGATAGAAGGTTATATCAAATTACAGATCCCGGCGGGAAAGGCCAATCCGGCGCCGCCGATCGGGCCCGCATTGGGTCAGCACGGCGTGAACATCATGGAGTTTTGCAAGGCGTTCAATGCCAAGACGCAAAACGACGACCCTGATATGAAGGTGCCGGTCGTGATCACGGTCTATGCCGACCGGTCATTCACGTTTGAAACGAAAACGCCGCCGGCGGGCGATCTTTTGAGAAAGGCCGCGGGCATTCCGAAGGGCTCGGGCACGCCGAACAAAGAAAAGGTTGGCAGCATCTCGCGGGCAAAGATCCGTGAGATCGCTGAGAAGAAAATGCCGGACCTCAACACAACAAACATCGAGTCCGCCATGCGGACGATCGAGGGAACGGCAAGGTCGATGGGATTGACCGTCGATGGTTAGTAGGCACTTGGCAGTAGGCAGTCAGTCATGACCGCCAACCGCCAACCGCCGACAAAAAAGGGAGAGCGGCAAGCCGCTCGCTAAAACCTGGAGGTTATATGAAAAGAGGAAAGAAATACCTCGCTGCGCTCGAGAAGGTCGAGCCCAATAAGCGTTACACACTCGACGACGCGGTCCGAAAACTCAAAGAGATCGCGTTTGCTAAATTCGACGAAACAGTTGAACTAACGATGTGGCTCGGTGTCGATCCTCGAAAGGCGGATCAGCTCGTCCGCGGCACTATCGTTTTGCCGCACGGTCTTGGCGGCGCAGCCAAAAAGGTTGTCGTCATCGCTCAGGGTGACAAAATACGCGAGGCGCAAGAAGCCGGAGCGGACGAGGCCGGCGGTGACGAGATCGTTGATCGGATCAAAGGCGGCTGGCTTGAATTTGACGCTCTGATCGCAACCCCCGACATGATGGGCAAGGTCGGCCAATTGGGTAAGATCCTCGGTCCTCGAGGATTGATGCCGAATCCAAAGACGGGCACCGTGACGATGGACGTGAAAACCGCAATCCAGGAAACCAAGGCGGGCAAGGTAGAGTACCGTGTCGATAAGACCGGCGTGATCCACTCGCCTGTCGGCAAAGTTTCGTTCGACGAGGGCAAACTGCAGGAAAATGCGCGTGTCTTGATCAACGCCGTGATGAAGGCAAAGCCCGCAACCGCGAAAGGACGCTATTTAAAGAAGATCAATCTCGCAGCGACGATGAGCCCGGGCGTGCTGCTCGACGAGCTCGCATACGTTTAAGAGGTGAGGGAATGCAGAAGCCCGCACGTAAGTAAGGGCATGAGCAAATCAAAAGAAAATGAAATCACGAGAAACAAAACAAAGAGACCTCGAAGCCCTCACTCAATCGCTGCAATCGGCCAAATCGGCAATGGTTGTGAGCTTTGCTGGGCTAACGGTAAACAAAGATCAGGAATTTAGAAACGCGCTTCGCACGGCTGGGGCCAACTATCAGGTCGTTAAGAACACACTGGCTCGGCGCGCGGTTAAGGATACGCAGTTTGAGCAGGCGGCCGAGAGTTTTAAGGGCGTAACGGCAATAGCGTGGACGGACGGCGACCCGGTCGTTCTGTCCAAGGCGATGTCCAAATTCATGAAGGACAACGCCGACAAATATACTTTTAAAACCGGCGTAGTTGATGGCAAATTGATCGACGTGAAGCAGTTGACGACGATCGCGAGCCTGCCGTCAAAAGAGGAGCTTATCTCGAAGCTGCTGTTTGTTCTTAACGCACAGGCACAACGCATCGTCACGGTCATCAATGCCGTGCCGCGCGACCTGGCCGTCGTCATCAAGCAGATCGGCGACAAGGCGCCGGCGGGCAATGCACCTGCGGTTGAAGCAAAGGCAGAGTCTGCACCCGCGAGCGAGGAGCCGGCTCCGGTTGCCACCGAAGAAGCTGCACCTGCCGCAGCGGAAGAGGCGCCGGCAGCGGCGACTGAAGCCGCAGCACCGGCCGCAGAGGCCGAAGCTGAACCGCCTGCTGAGGAAACACCGGCAGCCGAATAAAAAGTTTTGTTCAGAGTGCAAGCTTTAGCTTGTTCTTGTGTTACGAGCTTAAGCTCGCACTCTGAACTTAAAAGGCCGTACTCAAGGAAAACGAGCGCGCGCGATTGTCAGGTCGCACGTGCTGCTCGGACCGAAGGGAGAGGAGATGCAACCCGTTCCCGAAGTCCCGTGGGTTCTAGCGGCTGACATCGAAACGTACCGCCGCCATCCTGGCGGCTGTCCTGTGGGCATCCTGCCCACAGGACAGCCGGCTGGAAGCCAGCGTTACATAACCAGAACCCGAATAGGAGAACTAAATATCATGGCAATTACAAAAGACGACGTAGTCGAATATTTGAAAGGAATGACGCTGCTTGAGGCGTCGGAGCTTGTTAAGGAGCTCGAAGAGGTCTTCGGCGTTTCGGCTGCTGCGGCCGCTGCACCGATGGTGATGGCTGCGGGCGCGGGTGCCGGCGATGGCGGTGCCGCTCCGGCTGAGGAGAAGGATTCTTTCGACGTCATCCTCACGGCTGCCGGCGGCAATAAGATCGGCGTGATCAAGGTCGTTCGCGAGATCGTTGCCGGTCTTGGGCTTAAAGAAGCCAAGGACTTGGTCGACGGCGCTCCGAAACCCCTGAAGGAAGGCGTTTCCAAGGCCGAAGCTGACGAGATCAAGCAGAAACTGACTGACGCCGGCGCATCCGTCGAGGTCAAATAGCTGAGGTTAAGAGTGCGAGCTTTAGCTCGTTGATCGTAAGAAACAAGCTAAAGCTTGCACTTTGAACGCAACTCAGCTTGCTGTTTCCGATTCTTACTGCTAAACTCTATAAAAGAGTAAGGATTAGAATTGGCGCAAATTGGCGGTTTTGTTTGGGGAACGTTTCGTTAAGTTATTGTTCCCATTGGTTTTAGGGCAAGGTCGAAAGGCGATAATTTGGGAGAGTTGGTGTCTCTTACAGAGACTCTCGATGAATCTTAAAAAAGACTAAACTGCTTGAAAGCGGTCTGGGCAAACTATACCCATGACCGCATTTGCCGTCTTTTCGCAAAATTAAAGGGAGATCCGAGCACGGAAATCCTATCAGCAAAACGCCGGTTTTGCAACAACTTTTTCAGACCACTTTGGTTTCATTAATATGATCAACAATCCGCTGCAATCAAGTAATAACGGCCTGGGACGACGGACGAGCCAGTCGCCTCAACGCGTGGATTTCTCAAAGATCTACACGACAGCGCAGATACCGAATCTCATCGAGGTCCAGCGCGAGTCATACAATCGGTTTTTGCAGATGGACCTGATTCCTGAGGAGCGCGATTCCATCGGCCTCCAGTCGGTGTTTTCGTCCATCTTTCCGGTGTCCGATTTCCGCGAGACGGCGACGCTCGAATTTGTCGAATATCAGATCGGCAACTGGCAGTGCAAATGCGGCAACCTCGAGGGGCTCGAGCATCTCCGTGCAAACTGCAAGAACTGCGGCGCGAAGATCAAGGTCGACCCTTTCAGCTCCGCCGAGGTGCTTTGCAACAACTGCGGAACGTTCAACGCCGTTCGACCAAATCTCTGCAACAACTGCGGCGAGCCGGTCGGCCTCAAGCACAAACACGACCAGCAGGAGTGTCAGGAGCGCGGCATGTCGTACAGCGTCCCGCTCAAGGTCAAGATCCGTCTGACGGTCTTTGACAAGGATGCTGAGACCGGTACGTCGACTATTCGCGATATTAAGGAAGAAGACGTTTTCTTCGGCGAGATACCGCTGATGACCGACAACGGCACGTTCATCATCAACGGCACCGAGCGCGTTATCGTCTCGCAGCTTCATCGTTCACCGGGAGTCTTTTTCAAGGGCGACCGTGAAGAATTTCTCGCGAAAATTATTCCTTATCGCGGTTCTTGGGTCGAGTTTGAATACGACCAGAAGGGTCTGCTGCACGCTCGTCTCGGCAAGCGAAAAATTCTTGCGACGATCTTCCTTCGTGCACTCGGTCTTTGGCTCAATCCGCAGATCGACATGAAGACGGTCTCGGACAGCATTCTCGAAGAAGTTGTCAAAAACGCTGAGTTCTCCAATGCACAGATCGTAAAGCTCTTTTATACCGCTGACGAAGCGATCGTGGATAAGGGACGGGTCTATCTGAAAGTCCCGGCCGAGGGCAATACCAGTCTCGTCGGCATGCGGGCGGAAGAGGACATCAAGGACAAAAAAGAAGACGTTGTCCGCAAGGGTAAGAAAGTAACGCAGCTCGCAATAAAAGAACTGCGGCGGATGCACGTCGACCGTGTAGAAGTTCCCCAAGCGGACTTTGAAGGCGCGTTTGCACTCGAGGATATCGTCAATACCGAGTCGGGTGAGGTCCTTGTCGAGTCAAACACCGAGATCGCTCCGGCGAAGCTGCAGCAGATCATTGAGGAAGGCATCGGCAGCTTTAAGGTGTTCTTCCCCAAGCGCGACACGATCGGTGAGGTCATTTCTGCGACGCTGCGAAAAGACGCGATCTCAAAACCCGTCGATGCGCTGCTTGAGATCTATCGCAAGATGCGTCCCGGCGACCCGCCGACGGTTCCGACCGCGTACCGCTTACTCGAAGGGATGTTCTTCGACGCACGCCGTTTCGACCTTTCCCGTGTTGGCCGTCTGAAGTTCAACATCAAGATGGGCCGGCCCGAGCGCGACCGTCTCGACGACCCGCTTCTTAATGCAAAGGATTTCGTCGAGGTCGTAAATTATCTGCTCCGTATGCGTAAGGACAGCGACCAGTACGCTCAGGACGACATTGACCATTTGGGCAACCGCCGCGTCCGTGCGGTCGGTGAACTGCTCGAAAATCAATTCCGAATCGGCCTCGAGCGTATGGAACGCGCGATCAAGGAGAAGATGTCCATCCAGCAGGATATGTTCACCACCATGCCGCGCGACCTTGTGAATGCAAAGCCGGTAACGGCCGCGGTTCGCGAGTTTTTCGGCTCGTCTCAACTCTCGCAATTCATGGACCAGACCAACCCTTTGTCTGAGATCACGCACAAGCGTCGTCTTTCGGCACTCGGGCCGGGCGGTCTGTCTCGTGAACGAGCAGGGTTTGAGGTCCGCGACGTTCACCCGACGCACTATGGTCGCATTTGCCCGATCGAGACGCCTGAAGGTCCGAACATCGGTCTGATCTCGTCGCTTTCGTGCTTTGCTCGCATTAACGAGTTTGGCTTTATCGAGTCACCGTATCGAAAGGTTGAGGACGGTCGCGTGGTCGAATACGTCAAGATCCACAACGGCGGCGATACCAAATTTAAACCCCGCGAGCACGTGCCGCTTGACGACGTTCTCTCGGCAAACCGGAAGGCGAAAAAGGCCGAGGAGAAGGAAGCTGAGTACGAGCCGTATCCGTTTTATCTGACCGCGTGGGAAGAGGACAAATGGGTGATCGGCCAGGCGAACATCGAGCTTGACGAGAAAGGCAATATCGTCAACGAGCGAAATGCCGCCCGCCGACGCGGCGAGTTCATCACCGCCTCGCGTGACGAGATCCAGTATATGGACGTCTCGCCGAAACAGCTCGTTTCGGTCGCGGCCTCGCTGATCCCATTCCTTGAGAACGACGACGCCAACCGTGCGTTGATGGGTTCGAACATGCAACGGCAGTCCGTCCCGCTTCTACGTGCAGAGGCTCCTTATGTCGGCACCGGGATGGAAAAGATCGCTGCCCGCGACTCGGGCGCGGTCGTCATCGCTCGACGAGACGGCGTGGTCGACTTTGTCGATTCGGAACGCATCATCGTCAAGGCCGAGCACCAGGTCGAGGGAACCATCTCTCGCGAGGTGACGGCGGACATCTACTCGCTGGTCAAATTCAAGCGTTCGAATCAGAACACCTGTATCAACCAGCGGGCGATCGTTCAGGTTGGTGAGGGCGTTAAGAAAGGTCAGGTCATTGCCGACGGGCCTTGCACGGACCGCGGTGAATTGGCGTTGGGCCGAAACGTTCTTGTGGCATTCATGCCGTGGCGCGGTTACAACTTTGAGGATGCGATCCTGGTTTCGGAGCGTCTCGTTAAGGACGACTATTACACGTCGATCCACATCGAGGAGCTTGAGATCGAGGCCCGCGACACAAAGCTCGGACCGGAAGAGATCACGCGTGACATTCCGAACATCGGCGAGAACATGCTCCGCGACCTCGACGAGAGCGGCATCATCCGCATCGGTGCTCAGGTAAAGCCGGGTTCGATCCTCGTCGGCAAGGTCACGCCGAAGGGTGAAACGCAGTTGACCGCTGAGGAAAAACTTCTTCGTGCGATCTTTGGCGAAAAGGCCGGCGACGTGAAGGACGCATCGCTGACCTGCCCGCCGGGAATCGACGGTACGGTCGTCGACGTTCAGGTCTTTACCCGAAAGGGTCAGGACAAGGATGAGCGAAGCCTTGAGATCGAGTCAATGGAAGAGGATGCACTTCGCCGCGACCTTGAGGACGAGATTCGTATCCTTCAGGAGCAGCGTGACGAGCGTATCTATGAGCTGTTTGATCGTCGCCGTTTGATAGAAGACCTGAAAGACGGACGCGACATTATTCTCAAGAAAGGCCAGGTGCTCGATCGTGAAAAACTAGAGTCGATCGATATCCGGCTGCTACGTAAGGCGCAGGTCTCATCGGGCAGCGTGGACGTTTCGGCGGAGGTTCGCGAATACGAACAGCGGACCGAGCGACAGATCAACATCTTGTCCGATATTTACGACGAAAAGATCACCAAGCTCAAGCAGGGCGACGAATTGCCGCCCGGCGTGATCAAGATGGTCAAGGTCTTCGTCGCGATGAAGCGCAAATTGAGCGTCGGCGACAAAATGGCCGGCCGTCACGGTAACAAGGGCGTCATCGCCCGCATCCTGCCAGAAGAGGACATGCCGTACCTGCCGGATGGAACGCCGGTCGAGATCGTTCTCAATCCGCTCGGCGTGCCCTCGCGTATGAATGTCGGCCAGATCCTCGAAACACATCTCGGGTGGGCTGCTCGCGTTCTCGGGCTGCATTTTGCGACGCCGGTTTTTGATGGCGCGACCGAGAATGAGATCAAGAAATATATCGGCGACGCGAATAATCGCTATGACGAGCTGAAGCTGCCGCCGTCGGTCGGTCCGTCGGGCAAGACACGTCTTTACGACGGTCTGACGGGCGAACAGTTCGAGCAAAAGGTAACCGTTGGTTACATCTATATGCTCAAGCTTTCGCATCTGGTCGACGACAAGATACACGCTCGCTCGATCGGTCCGTATTCGCTGATCACGCAGCAGCCACTCGGCGGTAAGGCGCAGTTCGGCGGCCAGCGTTTCGGTGAGATGGAGGTTTGGGCACTTGAGGCTTACGGCGCGGCACACATCCTGCAGGAATTGCTCACGTGCAAATCCGACGATGTGGCCGGCAGGTCAAAGATCTACGAGACGATCGTCAAGGGCGTTTCGAATTTCGAGCCGGGCATTCCCGAGTCATTTAACGTTCTCGTTCGCGAGCTGCAGAGTTTGTGTCTCGACGTTGAGCTGATCCAGGAAGACCAGATCGATCCCGAGGAAATTGCCGCCGGCGTCGATGCGATCGTCGGCGCCGATTAAGTTGGTGCGGACTATGGGCTGCGGACGACTGTTCGGATTTTTTTGTTTGTTGTGGGGAGCCGTAATTCTTGTTACGTTCCTGTTCAACACGAATTGGGTCAGTCTGGGAACGTTACCGTTCGGCCAATATAATGGGCTTTTCAATGGGCTATTGTGGCTGATCGCTGGCGTCTTATGGTTAATTGGTGGCCAAAGAAAATAGCTAAGCTCCCACAGGAGTTTCTGCTGGAGAAAAAGGATGTTTGGATTCCAAAACGATAATAAATCAGCACTCACGACAAATTACGAAGCGATCCGCATAAGTCTGGCTTCGCCGGAAAAGATTCGTTCCTGGTCGCACGGCGAGGTGACGAAGCCGGAGACGATCAATTACCGGACGTTCAAGCCCGAGCGTGACGGATTGTTTTGCGCTCGCATTTTCGGTCCCGTCTCCGACTGGGAATGTCTGTGCGGGAAATATAAGCGGATGAAGCATCGCGGCGTCATTTGCGACAAATGCGGCGTCGAGGTCACGCAGTCGAAAGTGCGCCGTGAGCGGCTCGGTCATATCGAGCTTGCGTCGCCATGTTCGCACGTATGGTTCTTTAAGGGATTGCCGTCGCGTATCGGCCATTTGCTCGACATCACGCTCCGCGATCTCGAAAAAATTCTCTACTTTGAGACCTACATCGTCATTGACGAAGGCGACGTTGCGGACCTCAAGCAAAAGGACCTTTTGACAGACGAGCGTTATCGCGAGCTGTCACGCGACTACCCGGGCAAGTTCGTTGCCAAGATGGGTGCCGAGGCTATTAAAGAGCTTCTGATGGCCATCGACGTTCAGGAATTGGTCGATGATCTTCGCCAGCGAATGCGCGACGAGACGTCGCAGCAGAAGAAGCTGAAATTCTCAAAGCGTCTCAAGGTCGCAAACTCGTTCCTGCGTTCGGGCAATAAGCCCGAATGGATGATCCTCGACGTTATTCCGGTCATTCCGCCGGAGCTTCGGCCCTTGGTGCCGCTCGACGGCGGGCGTTTCGCGACTTCGGATCTTAACGATCTCTATCGCCGCGTCATCAACCGCAACAACCGTCTGAAAAAGCTCATCGAGCTTCGCGCTCCCGAGGTCATCGTCCGCAACGAAAAGCGAATGCTGCAGGAAGCGGTCGATGCTCTCTTCGATAACGGACGCCGCGGTCGCGTGCTTCGCG
>Ga0207707_10006298_pt1 | contig 10363 bp, 10 predicted proteins | sample KBSC83BmetaG_FD_184336 | JGI IMG/M metagenome (GOLD analysis project Ga0207707, IMG submission 184336) | Corn rhizosphere microbial communities from Kellogg Biological Station, Michigan, USA - KBS C8-3B metaG (SPAdes) (version 2) | ecosystem: Host-associated > Plants > Roots > Rhizosphere ... | reverse complement strand
CATACGCCAGCGAGGTCGATCGGGGCAAGAGCGTTCGCCGCGGTTACAGCCGGTGCGGATTGGGATTGCAACTGCACTCCGCGCGCGAAAAAGCTCCCTACCTCCCAGCCGGTTAGAAGGAACATCGCGAGCGCGGTGTATCGCATCTTGCGCGCGCTGCCTTTGAGCGTGCGCATGGCGTACCAAGCCGCGGCCAGCGGCATCAACCCTACCGCCCCCGCGCCATAGCAATCTTCCGCAGTGGTGGGTTTCTGGTTTATGACGACAGCCTCGAGACCGAGAGCGATCAGAAACGCAATCACCGCGACGGCGGCCCACCGCCCGGCGCGCACTTGCGGTCCGCCGCCGAAGCTCAGTCGCCAGTCGCGATTGTGAACTTTGACCCCGCCGGCGACCAAGTCGTCGATCAGCCGCATCAGATCGTTGTTCCAATCTTCGCTGCGCAGCCTGAGCGCGTGGTGCGACGTGATCGCCTGTAAGCGCGCCGGCAGCGAACCTGCGGGCGGCATTTTGACTCCCTCGCTGAGCAGCGGAATGATCTGAGCGTTGGCTTCGAAGGCGGCGAGCAGCTCTTCGCCCACCGGGTCGCCGGCGCGATCGATGCGCCGGCTGCCGCCTTCGACGGCGCCGAAATAGTCCGGCGTGATCAGTGCCAGCACGATCGGCTTGCTGCCCAATGCGGCGAGGATCTCGTCGCGCCAGGAAGAACCGCCGCGTAAATCCTGCTTGTCCAAAAACACTTGGTCTTGGCCGAATACCCGATCCAGGTCGACCGCAAGACGGGTGGCATCCTTGAAGCCGTCGGAACTCCGGTAACTGATGAAGATGCGATTCATTGGCGAGGAACCGAGAGATTTGCTGGCGGCAGTATAGCAGAACTAGTCCGCGGCGGGGACACCGTTCCCGCGACTGGGACAGCATTTCGTTCGCACCGCGGCATGCGGAAAACTGTAAGAAAATACCGAATCGAGTAATCGCGCTGTAAATAGCTCTGACAAAACTTCGGCGAAAAATTTGTGACAATTCACTCGCTTGCCGCGCGCTTCGCCGAAGCGAAGGTTATGCAAAAAACTTTTACGCATCGGTTGAATCCGGCCGCAATTCCCGACGATTTTTTCGCGCTCTAACTTTGGCACTTCGCTTGCGGCTATTTCGCCATCGAGCGCTTCGCGCGCCCGCCGGCGGATTTTATGTTTCCCAGCATCGGCTCACTATTCAAATTCAATCTGCTCCTGCAAATTTTCGACGGTTTGTTTACCTATCATGTGCTGACTCAGCAGGGCTTATCCGAAGCCAATCCACTTGTACGCAATACCATTCACGAGTGGGGAACTGTGTGGGGAATTGTCTACTGGAAGTTGCTCGCCTGCGTTTTGCTCGGGCTGATCTTCGCGCTGCGCCACCGCAAGTACGGCTTGAGCTTCAAAGCGCTTACGGTCACATCGGCCGTTTATGGCAGTTTCTTCCTGGTGGCGCTGTTTTTCTTCGTAACTCAGCACTCGCTCTGACGGTTTCCCGTGCCGATTCGATACACGCGCGCGGCCGTGTCGTGAAATAACGCGGCGCGCTCCGCGGTGGAATAGCACCGGGTCAGCCGCTTGAACGCGTTCCAGAGCGTGACGTAGTCGTTCGATTGGCGCTCCACCGGAAAGTTACTCTCGAAGAGACAGCGGCTCGGTCCAAATTTTTCGATGCACCACTCGAAGTAGGGCTTCAAAGCCGACGCCAACTCCTCCGACGCAGGCCCCGTCTGCCGTTCGTGCCAGTCGTAACCCGATCGAAGCGAGCCCACTCCGCCGAGCTTCACATGAACGTTCGGACATTGCGCCACCAGTGCGATGCCGCTGCGCCAGATCTGCAACGCCTCTTCGCGCTTGCCGGCGTAGGGACCGACGCCGAGCGGCGCGCCGATGTGATTGAGAATGATCGTCACGTCGGGAAAAGCCCGCGCCAGATCAGCCAACTCCGGCAGTTGTGGATGATACAGCCAGGCGTCGAAGGTCAAATTAAATTTCTTGAGCCAGTCGAACCCGGCGCGAAATTCGCGCGAGGCGAGCATTTTGCGCGGCGCTTCGCTGCGCAGTGAATCGCTCGCATCCCACGTGGTCGAGCGGCGAATGCCGCGAAAGCGGCCAGGGCTCGCCCCCAGGTGCGCTTCGAGAACCGGCGCGACCCGGTCGCCCAAAGCAAGATCGGCGAAGCCGACGATTGCCGCCGCGATGTGCGATTTAATCGCGGGATCGCGAGCAGCTTCGGCGCCGTTGCTCTCGAGAAACTCGGTCTCCCCCACCGGCTTCAATTCCTCAGGCCCGTTCGTGCGATAACCGTAACCGCATTCCATCGCCACCGTCGAAACGACCTTGTGGCCGGCGGTGAGATCAGCGCAGAGATCCTTCAGCAAATAAACCCGCGGCGCGCGCTCCCAGAGATGATGATGCGCGTCGCAGATCGGCAGGTCGGGCTCCAGAACGGCTTCCATCGCTGTTCCACGATTAAGCGTTTTCATTGTCAAATCCGGCACGAAATTCATCACAAACTTTGAGGTACTTCCTACAAGATTCTCAAACGATCGAGAATTATCCCCTCGCCCATTCTGATGGGAGAGAGGGCTAGGGTGAGCGCAATTTTCATCTCGCGGGCGCACAAAGCTGATGAAAATTTCATACTGGCCGTGGGTTCCAAACCCAGCACCACATTTCGCGGCGCTCTAGCGGATCCGCCACGCCCGCGGGAGAAAAACGTGAATTCCTGCCATAGCCAGCGCGCCGGCGCTGCCTACGGCCCCGAGACGGGCTTCAAGGTCACCGGACTCGACGGATTAGATTTCCTGGGTGCTTATCATCAACTCTCATCCGAGATGTGGTATGACTTCCTTCGCGATAAGTTCAAGACCTTCTCTGTAGTCGTATCCGAGCTTTGAAAAGGCGATTTCCTCTATCCCGAGCTTACCGAGATCGCGCACCAGATCGATCAATGATGGAACGACTTCCTCTGGCGTCCCTGCGAGATAGTAAGCATCAATCATCTTGTCGTCCACTAATTGGGAGGCTTCTTCTATTGTAACACCTCCACCACTGGTGAACGCCTGTTGGAGACGATCTACACGCTCCGGATCTATGCCGACGCGTTCGAAATCTTGCTGCGTGAATTGAGCCACCTTTAAACTAACTACCGAGTGCGCAACTTGAGGCAATGCAAACTGACGGGCTTTCTTTCGATCTTGGGAAACGCTCACGTTTAAAAGTGCTGAAAAGCGCAGATTCTTTTTAGCACCCGACCGTGCTGCCGCATCCTTTGCTGTTTGAATCATAGCGTTCAACCGACCCGTTTTGAAAAAAGCGAGGAACTGGCCTGGGAAAACTATGCCTTCCATATGTTCGCCCCCTATCGCAAGAGACTTAGGGCCAAGCGTTCCGCCATAGAAAGGTAGCGGACCGGCGGGTGCAAATGCCAGCTTTAACTTTCCGTCTGGATTCAACCGAAAGTATCGGACTAGAGTAGGAAAATCACAAAAATATGCGGTTTCGCCGGACAAGGCTTGCTTCAAAAACAATGTTGACTCTCGCAGCATTGATAACCGCTTTGTGAATTCTACGTAAGGAGGCGTTTGCCCGAGGATCTCCGATGCGATTCCAACTTTCACCTCACGGCCTTCAGACACATCCGACAGAGAAGCAATCGTGCACGCAAGCGTAATTGGATTGTGAAAGTACGGAACGATAGTGGCTGTACCGACTTTGATCGGCACTTGAGCGGCAATCGCGGTAAGGACCGTAAAAATATTTCGATAGCGGACGTTGTCGTTGAGCCAAATCGTTTGAAAGCCCAGGTCATACGCACACCGAGCGACGGAAACAAATTCTGGAATGCTATATCCAATTAAGTGAGTATTCCACTGAGTGCTAAATTCCATTTATAAATCCTTCCCTATTACTACATTCCAACAAATCTGATAACGGACAACTCCGCCAATAGCCTTTTGAGCGACCGTACAGACACGAATACTTTAACTTAGTCTTTGGCTCCCTTGGGCAAAAGTAAATCTTTAAGCCTTTCTATTGTCGTTGGCTGCATTTTATACAGGTCTGTAAAAATCTTTGCCGTCTCAGCACCATCTATCGGATCGATTTCGAGTTGAGCCTTTTTGGCGTCGACCAAGAAATCGGAGTCTTTCATTGTTTCGAGGAAAGCCTTTCGCAACGAAGCCAACTGTTCGGGGGGCGTTCCGGGAGGCACTGCATACGGACGCAAAGCCGAACTGTACATTAGTGACCCCACCCGAATTAGCTCCTTGGCCAAGTCGGTTTTGGCGAACTCGATAGCCAGAGGAACTTTCTTCAACTCGGGGTGAGATGCGAGAGCAACTTGCACAACCACACTGAGGTTGCCCGACTCCAACTGATTTCGCATGGTAGCTTTCATACCTAACCAACTCCAGCAGCTACCGTCTATTTCCCCTGCTTCCATCGCGAGTGCAATTTCCGCCGTTCCCTTGTGGCCATCCACAAGCTGCATCGGGACATTCAGTCCTTCTTTCAGAATTCTCGGCACGTCGGAGGTATTGGAGCCTGGTGCAACTCCGCCCAATTTCGGCGGCTTGTCTATCGATAGCCACTGTTTCATGTTTGTGACCCGGCTCGAATTGTTAAAGATACACACAGCGTGATCTGAAGCCGGCACTCCGATCCAGCCGAACTTCCGACCATCGAAGGTCGCCGCCTTGTTACCCAGCACTTGCTGCAAAACGAGTGGGCCGATAAAATTTCCTATCGTGAGGCCGTCAGGTCTTGCTCGGTGGTAGAGATAGTTGGCTGCGATGAGACTGCCCGCGCCCGGCATGTTCTCGACGACCGTGCTCGGTCTACCCGGCAAATGCTTCGCAATGTGCCTCGCAATAGCCCGTGTATACACGTCGTATCCCCCTCCAGCGGAGAAACCGACGACGAAATGAACCGTCTTGCCAGCATAAAATTCATCGCCCGCCGCCGTGAGCAAATTCGGATGAAAGAGTTGGAACGAAAACAGAAAAAGTATCGCAGCTTTCAAAGCCGTCTCCCTTCTTATTATAAGTTTTGCGAATCTGCGTCGGCCTATGCCGCGGCTTTGGACGCGAGCGCGGCGCATAACGTAACCAGCCAATTTCGCCGCGGAACGTATCCCCGTGCAAGCTTTCCAGCGTTATTTGAAAACGCCTTCCCTCTCCAGCTTGCGGACGATGCGCTCGTCCACCAATTCCTCGGCTTTGAGTTTGCTGAATTTGGGATCGAGGCGGCTCAGGATGCGCACCGTGTTGCGCACGCCGTCCAGGGTCGGAAAAATGCGCCGGCTGTAGAGCGTGCGCATCGCTTCCTGGCCCGCCACGGCGTCCTCCACTTGCGGCAGCCGCAGCCACTTCATCAAAGTATTGACCACCGTTTGCTTGTTGGCCGGATCCTGAAAATACGCCACCGATTTGGCGATCGCCTTGAGCGTGCGTTCGGCGACGTCCGGCGATTGATCGACAAAGCTTTTGCGCGCGACGATGCCGACGCCCTGATAGGGAATATCGACCTTGGCGAGGTCCTGCAGAACTTTAAAGCCCTGACGCTGCACCACCCTGCTGAAGGTATAGCCGAGATAGGCGGCGTCGACGGTGCCGTTGATCAAACCTTGGGCGAGCACCGATTGATCGCCGACGATGCGGAGTTGGATTTTGTCGCGCTCCGGCACAAGTCCCCAATGATCGAGCGCGAGCATGGTGAACGTCCAGACGCCGCCGCCGATGCTCTGAATGCCGATCGATTTGCCCTTCAGATCGGCCGGCGCCGCGATCTTCGGCATGACAACGAAATCGCCGTCGAGCTTATTGACGATGCCGGCGATGAACGCCAGATCGAGACCCGCGGCCATGGCGCCGAGGCTCGCGCCGGTGGCGGAAACCGAATAGAACTGCGCCTCGTTGGCCGCCAGCGCCGACACGGCGACCTGGCCGTTGCGCACCTGAACAATTTGCGCGTCGATGCCCTGCTCCTCGAAGAAGTGCAAATCCTTGGCGACGAAGATATAGCCGGTGCGCTCGTTGAAGCCGGCGAAGACAAAGACGACTTTGGTCAGAGGCACCGCGGCGTCGACATTCTCCGCTTGACACACGACCGCAACAAGAATCGCTGCGCCAAACCAACGCGCTGCTTTAAACATAGGAATGTCCCTCCCGAAAGCGTCCATGCCAGCAGGACCCAACACTCCATTATTCCACCACCCGAGTTTTCGTCATCGAATCGCGCGCGCCTCCGGCACGCCGAAATAGAGCGCACACATGCAGAGAATGCCGGCGATGCTCATCGCGGCGGCGGCCATGGGCGCGCCGACGAACGCCGACAAAACTCCGATCAAAAGACCGCCGAGGAGCAGCAGCACCTGGGTCATGTGAAAGATCGCCATGGTGCGGCCGCGAAACTCGGGCGGCGAATAGGTTTGAATCACGGTCTGGACCAGCGCGTGGGAGCTCACGTGGCAAAGACCGATGACCGCCATCAGCATCAGCGAAAGCGAGAACCACGGTGAAACGGAGAAGATCACCACGAGGACGCCATAGAGCGCCACGCCTGCGGTCATGAGCAGCCCGCGCGGCATGCTGTCGCCGATGGTGGCGATGATCAGCGAGCTGCACAGCGCGCCGATGCCCATGGCGGTCAGCAGCAGACCCTGGCCCTTGGCGCCGACGTGAAGCAAGTCGCGGGCGAACACCGGCAGCAAGGTACTGAAGGGAATCATGAACAGCGCGGCGACGATGACGACCAGGATGCCGCTGCGCACTTCGAGCTTGCGCCAGCTGAACTTCCAGCCTGCGAGAATGCTCTGAGTGAAGCTCTCGAGTCCATGCGCACCAGTCGACCGGTAACGCGCCGAGCTCATTTGCATGGTCCAAATAGTTGCCAGAAGAAAAAAGATCGCCTGCATCGCGTAGGAAAAGCCGGTGCCCCAGAGCGAGATCAACACGCCCGCGAGCGCCGGCCCGGTGCTCCGCGCCATGTTGAACACCACCGCGTTCAAACCGATCGCGTTGGTGAGATTCTTCGCCGGCACCGAGTCGGAGATCATCGCCGCGCGCGACGGCTGCAGAAACACCTGGACGCACGCCATCAAGAACGCCGTCACATAGACGTGCCACGGTTGGATGAGCGCGTTGAAAATCAGCGCGGCGGTGACCGCATAAAGAAAACCATTGGCGAATTGCGCGCCGACCACTTGAAACTTGCGCGAGTAGCGATCGGCGGTGCTGCCGGCGATCGGTGAGAGCAGCAGAAATGGAATCGCCTGAATGCCGCGCACCAGGCCGAGATGAAGCGCCGAATTGGTCAGCTCATAAATCAGCCAGCCGCGGGTCACCTGATCCATCCATGTGCCCATGGACGAAAACACCTGGCCGTACCAGAGCAGGCGATACTCGCGGTGGCGCAGCGCCTCGAAGGCGCGCAGGCGCACGATGGACGAAAGCGGATACCAGAGTTTTTCTTCGGCGCTAGTTTCGCCCGCCGCTTCGACGGCTTCGAGTTTTTCCTGCTTGACGGATCGTGCCGGGAGGACCATGACGAAAAAACCGGCGAGAGGAGACGAGCGCACTCGTGGACCTAAAGCCGAGCTGAAAACGTTTCACTGCTATAGCACGCGCTCGGCTGGGTCGTCCAGCGAGCGAGGAAAGGTGAAATCGCGAGCGCCGACTGCGAATCAATCGACGGTTACGTAGCGTTCCAGGCGGGCGACTTCTTTTTTGTCCACGTATTTGCCAATCTCTTTGCGAAACTGTTCGATGTTCCTGTACGGACGGTATTCCTTGAATTCGCGCAGCATGCGCTTGCCCACGCCGGGAATCGTGAGGATGTCCTCATCGTTCGCCGCGTTCAGACGGATCGGCACGAAGACGTACTGCTCGAGCCGGGCGACTTCCTTCTGATCGACGTACTTGCCGATCTCTTTGCGAAATTGCGCGATGGTTCTGTACGGCCGGTACTCCTGAAACTCACGCAGCATTCTCTTGCCCAGACCGGGAATCAAAAGAATCTCTTCGTCGCTCGCGCTGTTGAGATTGAGCTGGACGAACATCTTGCCGTAAAGCTCATTCAACTGCTCCTTGCTCAGCGACTTCATCAACAGCCCGTGCAGGCTCGCCATGTTCGTGAAAGGCCGCTGCTCGATCACGCTTTTCGCCAGTCCGGCGCTGATGTGCGGCAGCGCCAGAAGTTCTTTTTCCGAGGCGAGGTCGGGATTGACGAGTTCCGATTTGCCCACTTGAGCGGACGCGCCGCTTGCAAGCGCCAGGCCCAGCGCCAGGAAAATTGGCCGGATCGCCCCGCAGACTTTTTTATCACGCATGCTTTTCTCCTTTGTCGAATCTTCGGCCGCGCGCCGCATGGAGCTGAACGTAAACCAGCCCCAAAAGCCCCAACTGTACCATCGCGCCCGGGGCCAGAAGCGGCGGCGCCTTGGCGCCGATTGCCTCGCGGAACAAAGCCCAGCCGGCCAGCCGCGGATTGCTCTCCAACTTGAACTCGGCACTGCCCTGATAGTGAAAATAAATGCCGGCCAGGCCGCTCAGAATGTAACCGATCAGAATCGTCCGCAAAACTCTCGCGCTTTGTGCGCTCGAATCGAGCGCATACCATACCGAAACCAGCAGACCCGCGCCGAGCAGGATCAGCGGAATCCACTGGCGCAGATCTTCGGTGTGGCCGAGCAGCAGCAGTTCGCCGCCCGTGCCGATCATGCCCAGGAATAGAATGGTAAACAGCGCGTTGGAAACGGAGAGCTTCATCGAACGGCGCCCGGCGCGCGCCACCATGCTTAGCTCAACGGCGTCTTAAGATCAAAGCGTGGAATCGGGGAATCGGGTCCGCGCATCGACTCACGATGCGCGGACAACAGGTGGGATGACAGCGATGCGAAAAAAAATCGACGGATTCAGTGCGATTGTTGAGTCGGCGCCGCAAAATCGTCGCTCGCGTCCGACTCCGGACGGCGGCTCTTGTAGAGATGGACGCTGCGATCGTACAAAGCCGGCGCAGAGTGCTCCTCGCTCACGTAGGAGCCATTCAAGGTCAGATAGCGCACCACGACCGACGGGATCGAATCCACTTCGGCATTGCGGCTGAGCTCGACGAGTTGGCCGCGCTTGGCGTCGATCACCGCGCCGATCGCGCGAAGACATTGCGACAGACTGAAAAAATCCGGCAGCTTCTCGCCCACGCCGCGCTTTGCGCGCCCACGATCGTCCAATTGATCGATGGTTTCGAGACTGTAGATGAACCGTGCCGGCGCATGGTTCTTTTCATCGGTGCTGACGCCGATGTTTCGTCTCAAGGAACGCAGCAACCCCTCTTTCGGCGCGCCGAGTGCGTGCACCAGATAGCCGTATTTGGAGGATTTGAGATTGAACTGATTGATCCCTTTGTCTTCCAGATCTTGGCCGATGGCGCGCAGTGATCGAGCGTGAAACGTAACTTCCGGCATAGCCACCTCGCAGGTTACGACAGCGCCGCGCACGGCGCTATTCAGCCTTTAATTTACTGGATGAGTATTGAAATTATCGGCAGGGCGCGTGAGAGCTTTAGCGCGCGCGGCGGCGTTAGCTGGGGAGATCTCGGAAACGCGAATTTTCTATGCTAGCTTGTAGCGCATCGGCGGTTCCTGATGTTCTTGCATCCCTTGCGCGCGCCCCGTCGGAGGTAAAGTTCGTGACAAGTTCGCCCGCTCGCAAAAAGCCGCTGCGTTATCGCGCCGACCGCTGGATTCGTCATATGGCCATGCGCGCCGTCGGCTGGGTCGTACCGGCGAGCGGAAAAATCGACGGCGATCTGCGCGGCCTGCCGATCAAAAAAATTCTGCTGGTCCGGGCCAATTTTCGCATCGGCAACGCGATCCTCGCGCTGCCGGCCATCGCTCGCTTCAAGGAAAATTTTCCCGGCGCCGAGATCGACTTCGTCGGCGCGCCGATCTCGAAGCTGCTCTTTCAGGGACAGCCGCTGAAAAATAATTACTTCGCGCCGCGGCGGTTTCCGTACGTGCTCTGGCAGTATCCGCAACTGATTCTCCGCCTGCGCGCCAACCGATACGATCTAGCGGTCGACGTGAGCTACTCCCAGTCGGGCCTCGGCTCTTTCATCGTCGGCCTGTCCGGCGCGCGCATCCGCGCCGGGCTGAGCGGCAAGTGGGACGGTTTGTTCAATCTGAAAATTCCCAGCCTCAAGCAAAGAAACAAATACGCCAAGCTGACGGATTTTCTCGCCGCCCTGGGATTGCGCGGCGGCGCCACCGTGGGCGCGCTGGAATTTTCCGCACAGGAGAAGCTCGCCGGCAGGCAGCAGCTCGACGCCGTGTTCGGGCCGAC
>Ga0207707_10006297_pt1 | contig 10364 bp, 8 predicted proteins | sample KBSC83BmetaG_FD_184336 | JGI IMG/M metagenome (GOLD analysis project Ga0207707, IMG submission 184336) | Corn rhizosphere microbial communities from Kellogg Biological Station, Michigan, USA - KBS C8-3B metaG (SPAdes) (version 2) | ecosystem: Host-associated > Plants > Roots > Rhizosphere ... | reverse complement strand
ACCGGCGTCGACGGCGGCATGAACCAGATCTTCGCTTCCCATGTGCCCGGCGCCAGCACCGGCCTCTCCGAGGGCGGCGACGGCCAGGGCCTGTCGCTGCTCGCCGTGTCGCGCGCGCCCGGCACCATCCCCGGCACCGTCAATCCGCCGCGCGCACCGTGGCAGCAACAGCAAGGCGCCGATGAGCCGGTCGCTGCGGTTGCCACTGCACCCGCCGCCCAGCCGGCGCCGACCCGCGTCGCCTCCGTCGCGCCCACGCAGCAATCCGAAGGTTTCTTCGCAAGCCTCGCCCGCAAGGTCGGCATCGGCGGCGCGACTGCCGACACTACCGCCTCCGCCTCGCCCGCACCGGCCAAGCCGAAGACGACGGAGGCCAAGCCGCTGCCCAAGGCGTTCAAGCCGGTCGAGACCAAGCAGGCCGAGATCAAGCAGGCCCCCCGTCCGGCGCTGAAGCCATCGGTCGCGGATGCGCCGGCAGCGACCGCCAGCGCGCCCGCGGCCGCGAAGGACAACATCGTCGCCGGCGCGCAGCCGATCGTGCAGTCCAATTCCTTCGATAGCCGCTTCTCGGCGATGAAGTAGGAACGCGACGGCGCTCCCGCTCCTTCCGGCTCAGTCAGACGGCCGCCGCGATCGACGCGGAATCACCTCGCCCCTTTCAACCGGCAGGACGTGGCGCAGGTGGTCGTGACGCCGTTTTCGCACTTGATGCAGGCCGCGATGCACTGATCGAAATTCTTTTCGTCATAGGTCGAAGGAAGCGCCGCCTTGCACTGGTTCGTGGCGCCCGTGACATCTCCTCCCTGAGAGCACGCAGCCAGGACCGCCAGCGGAATGAGAATCACAAGGACGATCTGCATCAACGGCCTTTCAGCTTGCGTGAGGACGATACGCGGCGCCGGATCGCTGCAAAACTTCCGATTTTTCCGGGCGCGAGTCCATACATGCGAATGCTGACGCCAGCCTTACTGTTTGCCGCGGCAAGGGTTCCAAAGCGCTGTTATGCACCATGATGTGCCCGGAGGTAGGGAAGCACCTCGCTGAAATCGAAGCCGGGCGCAACCACAGATCCACGTTCCCGCGGCACGGCGTGTCCGGGTTTCATCGTCCCTCAAAGGCTGACGGAACACATGATGCAATGGCAAAACCACGCCACACGACATCATCCGGAATGGACGCAGCCCGAATAATTGATAATTTTACGCCTCAATATTCACACCGGCATCTTGCGCACAGAAGGTTGGCCGGTCATGGGGAGGGTACAAAGAAATGGCGGGCATCCATCTGCTCGATCGCGTCATCGGCAGCGACTATCCCGATTTGGCCGACGACGCCGAACTCCATGCGTTCGAGCAAACTCCCTATGCGGAGCGCATCGCAGCCGAGAGCACCTACGACGCGATCAAACTCGGCGCGGCGCACAATCCAGATGCGCCCGCGCTTCAGTTCCTGCCCAATGCCGACCCGGCCGACCAGCCGGTCACGGTCTCCTACCGCGATTTCGTCGGCCGCGTGACGCAGGCCGCCAACATGTTTCACGCGCTCGGGGTCGGCAAAGACGATGTGGTGAGCTTCCTGTTGCCGCTGTTGCCGGATGCCTTCGTCACCCTGTTCGGCGCCGAAGCCGCCGGTATCGCCAACTCCGTCAATCCGCTGCTGGAGCCGCACCAGATCGCGGAAATCCTGGAGGCCGCGCGCACCACGGTGCTGGTGGCGCTCGGCCCGATGCCGGGCACGGACATCTGGCAAAAGGTCGAACAGGTGCGCGGGCAATTGAAGCATCTGAAGGCGATCGTGCAGGTCGGGCCGGGCGATGCCGCCAAGGGCATCCATTCGTTCGGCGAGCTGATCAGGCAGCAGCCGTCCGACCGGCTGGTCAGCGGTCGGAAGATTTCCGGCAACGACATCGCGGCCTATTTCCACACCGGCGGCACGACCGGCACGCCAAAGCTCGTGCGCCACACCCACGCCAACCAAGTCTATCAGGCCTGGGCCATGAACCTGCTCCTGAGATCGAAGCCGGGCAGCACGCTGCTGTTCGGCATGCCGCTGTTCCATGTCGGGGGATCGCTGACGCAGGCGCTGGCGACGCTCACGGCCGGCAGTTGCCTGATCGTGCTGTCGCCGGCCGGATGGCGCAATCCCGCCGCCGTGAAAAACATCTGGGGCCTGATCGAGAGGTACAGGCCCGAGGCGTTTTCGAGCGTGCCGACCGTGCTGGCGGCGGCGCTCGGCATTCCGCCCGGCAACGCCGACATCTCCAGCCTGAAATTTGCCGCCGCCGGCGGATCGGCAATTCCGGTCGCGGTCGGCAAGGCGATCCAGGACAAGTTCAAGCTGCCGGTGCTCGAAGTCTACGGCATGACCGAGACTTCGAGCGTCCACACCATGGCCTATCCGGCGCGTCCGATCCGGCTCGGCTCGGCGGGCCTGCCGGTGCCCTACGCCCGCGTGCGCATCGTCAAGCTCGATGCCGAGGGCCGCTTCGAGCGCGATTGCGCGATCGACGAGATCGGCGTCGTCAGCATGGCGGGGCCCGGCGTGTTCGGCGGCTATCTCAACGACGCCCACAACAGGGGCGCGTTCGTCGAGGAAGGCTGGGTCAATTCCGGCGATCTCGGCCGGCTCGACAGCGGAGGTTTTCTCTGGATCACCGGCCGCGCCAAGGATCTGGTGATCCGTGGCGGCCACAATATCGATCCCGCGCCGATCGAAGACATCATGTTCCAGCATCCGGCCGTGGGGCTCGCCGCCGTGGTCGGCCAGCCTGACGCCTATGCCGGCGAGCTGCCCGTCGGCTATGTGCAATTGAAGCCGGGCGCGAGCGTGCAGCCGGGTGAGCTGGAGGCCTGGGTGCGCGAGCGCACGCCTGAGCGTGCCGCGGTGCCCGTGCAGGTCATCCCGATCGATCCGATGCCGCTCACGGGCGTTGGCAAGGTGTTCAAGCCACAGCTACGCTGGGACGCGGCCAGGCGCGTGTTCGCGACCGCGCTGACGCCGCTGCGCGAACGCGGCATCGACTGCAAGGTCGAGGTCGGCGCGCATGGCAGCCATGGCAGCATCGCCACCGTGACGATCACGGGCGTGCCGAACGAGTCGCGCGAGGCCGTCACCAATGAGGTGCGCACGATCCTCGCGCCCTTCGTGATGCGGCATGAAGTGACCCACGTCTAGATCCAATGGAGGGAGCGGCTGGCGCCGCTCTTCCATTCGTGGGGTCAACGGCGTGAAGCCTGCTGCATCAGCGACCGCGCTGCGGCGGCCTCGGCAAGGTTGCCCTCGATCTCTCCGCGAGCGAGCCCGATATCGCGCAGCTCCCGATCATTGAGGGTGCGCAGCAGGACGAGGTTGGCCTGCCGCTCGCGCTGGGCAATGAAGGCCGCGACGGCGCGATTGATGAGCTGGCCGGCACGAGAGATGAAATATCCGAACGTGCCGCGGATCGTGGCCGAAGCCGGAGTATGGCCTGTAGCATGATTTAACAACGTCATGGTCCTGGTCCTTTGAGGCGGAGTAGTCCCCCTTCCCCGCCTGCACCATGCACGCGACGGACGTCCAAGACTTTCAGGAAACGATGAGCTTTCCTTCAGACGTGCTTGAGATTGTCTGGCCCTGCGATTGCCGGCACCCGGGGACCTCGGTTCCCCGATGCATGCGGCGCCGGCGCCGAGCGACTACCAGGAAAAGGCGCCGAGCAGCGAGCCGTTAGTGGAAGCGCGCGCCAGCGATGGCGACGGGAAGCCGATGGACGCGGCCTCGGTGCGATAGCGCGGCAGATAATCGTCGAGCGAATAGACCGCGCACAGCGCGAGACTGGCCCAGACCGCGAGGCTGAAATAGAGCGACATCCAAGCGATCTCGCCTTTCCAATGCGCGATATCGTGGGTCACAACCCAGCGCGTGCGCACATCGCGCAGTCCCTCGAGGACACTGAGTGGCTTGCTGCCGTCCTCAAATCCCGCCTTCCAGCGGGCGAGATACATCGGCACGTCGACGGTAACGAGGAACACCAGATAGAACACGATGCCCAGGATCGCGGCGATGAGGACCCAGCGCACCGGGCCGTTGAACTCCGGCAGCAGCCGGCCCAGCGCCACGCCGACCACGAAAAAGGCCGCGGCCCAGATCGAATTCTCGATGGCGTTGCCGAGATAATTGGTGGTCAGTACCGCATACCAGGAGAAGCATTCCGCGATCAGGATCAGCGGCACGATCACCCACGCCGCGTTCAGGGCGGTGTCCGCTCCCGTCAGCTCGCCGAGTTGGATCAGGATCACCGCCCACTGCGCCGCGAAGCAGATCTCGGCGACCGTCGCGACCGACCGGCCGACGAACACGCTCGACAGCCAGTGATCGAACAGGCAGATGCGCTGCACGTCGGCGCGCGGCAACACCGAGCGGAACGCGCAACCGAATACGTAAGCCGCGCAGAGCAGCAGCATCAGCTCGATGCCGGAGCCCGCCGTCGGCTTATGCAACGCGCGATACAGGAAAAACCAGACCGCGATATTGGTGACACTGACCAGCGTCAAAATCGCCCACCACAGGGCCAACGGATTGGATTTTGCACGCCACAGCAATGGCATCGGTCACTCCGAAATATATTCGAACCGACACGTTAGCGAATTATTTTTGTCATAAAAAGCCGGGGAATTGTGACAAAGGCCGCAGCACGGATGCCACGGAGAGCCACCGGACGTCGCGAGGTGGGCCCGGGCGCGAGGTTGCAGGCAGAAGCAGGCTTGCGTGAATGGATCGAAGATGGCAGGCTGACGATCTTCAGGCGGGACGGAAGCTATTACGCCCGCATTCGGCTGACGGCTTCGGCCAGGTATCTCTGGCGCTCGCTGAAGACGTCCAGCGAGCAAACCGCAGTCGACCTCGGCCGTAGGCTGCTGTTCCAATTAGAACAGAGGGCCGAAGAGGGCCTCCCGCCGAAATCCAAATTGTTCTCGGCAGTCATCGACGACTACATTGCTTACCGTGAGCGGGATCATGTGCGTTGCGGAACATTTGATGAAAGCAGTGCAATTCAATTTGGTTTAGTTCCGTAAAAAGCTGCCCAGGATCGATATGGGGGAGGAGGAGGCCCCCTAAGGTCCGAGACTGGGTTAGAGTTCAAATCCAGAGAAGATGGAGGGTCTCCTTCTTCAGGCTTGAGCATATCCATGACTTGTCCAGCTGGAAAAGGATCAAGAACTTTGTCCGCCACTGCTGAAGCTCCGGAATACACATCCGGTGCGGTGCCTACCGAAACTGCCGCCGCCCCAACTGCAATTGGTTCAAGAACCGGGGCCGCTGGTGGGAAAAAAAGGCCGCCAGCGCCAGCTCCAGCGGCAATCAGAGCTGCTGTCTTCGAAATCGAGCTGTCTGGTTGAATAATATCATAATTCGGTGGTTTCGATGCCGTAGGCGCAGAGCTCAGCGTGGGACCGGAATTTATCACTGGAGACTGCACAGACGGAGGATTGCAGCCATCGAAGCAGCCTGAGTAGGTTATATTGCCGGTTCTGGGGTCGAAGATCCCTATCATCGACTGGCCTCCGTGATCAGATGATACGATAACCGTATTCCCCTTGGGGCCTGTTATCACGAAGTGGTAGCCGCTGTAGGGACCATTCAAACTCGTGGGAAAACCACTTGGAGGTTGAATGGGCTCGGAGGATAACGTCCCGCTGCTGCCTACGACCTTTGGGGCAATTACTGTACCGCCGTTCGTATTGCCGCCGTTTGTTGTCGTGTTAGAGCTCGAACCTGAGCTACCTTCATTGATCGCGGCAGTCGCAGGCTGCATTGAATTCTTCAAATCTCTAGGACTTGCCACGGAGAGTACTGACTTAGACGGTACTGAGCCCGGACTGGCTCGCAAGATCGCCGCCGACTTCGGCGCTACAACCTTTGGCGATTCGATTCCGTGGGACACATTGATATTCGGCTCAGTCAATCCGATAGTGGATTTCGGCAAATCTATCTTCGTTAAATCTACCCTTCGATGCCGCGTGTCGATGTTTGGCGTTGTCACAGCGATATTGGCCTTCGGCACTCCGACGTTGGGTGTGGCCACGGTGGGATGCGGTACGTTAGTCGTCGGGCGCAGCATGTTAATCGTTGGCTTGGGTACGTTGACGGCCACGTTTGGCCTTGGAACGTTGATAGTCGGCCGCGGAATATTGGGGCGGGGGATTACAATTACTGGCTTCGGAATTTCGACCGCATTTACCGGGCTTGAAGTACACCCCGTAATCAAAATCCAAAGAGCAAAAAACCCGATGGCGGGGCGGGATAAACTGCGCATGGCAACCTCCCTGTATCAACAACCTCAAAAAAAAGAATATTCAGCGAAATATCCTGAAATTACGCCTCGCTGGGACGGATTAACCAACAGACAGTGTTTCGTGACAGTGGATGCCAACCCTCTTATTAAACATGAGCACCCTCGGCATTTTCCACAGACGACCAATTAGCAGTGGTCACCACAGAACTCGCCAGCGTTGTTTTTTTCCTGATACTTTTGGTGGATAGTCTGGAAAATACCTTGTCCTGAGTTATCCAGATTCATATTAGGCGTCGGAGGATTGGACCCGTTTTTTTTCAAAAGTTCTGCCAATGCTGCAGTGGTGTTGTTGTAGAATTGCCGTTGTTGATCCGGGTCAGCAATTTTTTTTGCATAGTCGGTATACTCAGCAAGGCTTTGAAAACTCGGATAATTAGTTGCGACTGAAGTATCGATTCCCGCACTGCCGATTCCGCGAGCGCCGCTTCCAGCAGTGCCGCTTCCGCCGGCACCGCCCTGCGTCGCAAGCTGAGCGGGGGCGGGCGAAGGTGGTGGCAATGGAACGGGCTTTGGCGGCGGCTCAACAGCAATTGGCCACGGAGCGGGTGGTCCCGCTGGGGCTGGTGGCACGCCCGCAGGTGGTTGCGAGCCTTCCGCTCCTGGCCACGGCTTAGTTCCTCCGGCGCCGATATATAGTTCGTTAGCAATTGGACCACCCTGCCCAACTGGAGGCGACGACACTGGAGTGGTAGGTGGGATCGACACCTCCTGAAAGCATGACCCACTGGCGTTACAGCCGACGTATTTGTATGTGCTAAAGCCGCCAGTAGGCTTTTCCATGGTGAGTACATCCCCCACATGGCATGCAGGGCTACATGGTTGTGCGCTCGTCCCTCTTTGGTCTCCCGAGAAACTGAATTGCTGCCCTGTACTATTATTCACGCCGGCGCAACGTTGGCCGCCGGCGCAGACTTGGCTGGCTTGATTCGGGCTTAAGATGGCACTCTGCTCCTTAATATTCGCGCCTGCGACGGCCTTCTGTGGGGCAATTTCCGTTCCGCCATTAGTATTGCTGCCGCCTGTTATCGTGCTGGTCTTCAAACCAGAGCTACCCTCATTGATCGCGGCCGTTGCGGGTTGCATGCCGCTTTTGGCATCAGCGGATTTTGCAGTGACAGGGGTAGTCGGCGAAACACTTTTAGCCGTGCCAGGCAACTTCGCGATTGATTCGCCACTTCCCGTTGCGGGCTGTGTTGAGGGTTTCGGATCAGTCGGTGATCTCTGAGCTGTTGCGGTTTGTGCCGCCTCACCAACCGCCGTTTTAGGGCCGCCGTTCGGGATCTTCAGAGAATCAGCATTGGGCCCGCCAACTCGTTTCCCAACAGGATTTTCTACAATCGCCCCGCCAACGGCTTTGCTACCGCCATTCAAGAGTTTCGGAGGATCACCATTGGGCGACGCCATGACCGTGATCGGCGACACTGCCGGTCCAACGACCTTTGGCGTGTCGGACATTGTAACGGGAACCTTTGGATTTCCAATCACTGGGTTAGCTGGTGGAAGAACATAGCCAACTGATTTCGGCGGAGCGATTTCGACAACGCTCTTTGGTAAGCCGACTACACCAGCTGGCGGGTTTACAGACCCAACTGTTTTTGGCGGAATAGCTACCTGAGCATTCGGTTGAACAACAGGCGATGTGACGTGGGGGATCGCTACCGGACGCACAACCTGCACGGCTGGCGTCGGCACTGTCGGCTTCGGCACCGTGATTGCTATGGTAGGCTTGGGTACTTCAACTTTAGGCACGACAACCGCGGGTTTAGGCACGTTCACTGTAACAGCCGGCCTCGGAACGTTGATGACAGGCTTGGGGACGTTAACTGTTACGTTCGGCCTTGGGACATTAATTACCGGCCGAGGAATATTCGGCTTAGGTATGTTGATGACTGGCTTCGGGATTTCAACTGCATTGATCCTGATTGCCGTCGATGAAAACAAAACCAAGACACCGGCCATGCCGGCAACGATGCGGTAATACTTGCTCACGGCAACTTCCGATCCAGAGGCGAAAAGCTGAAATCCAACAAATATTTAAGGCGTTACTTTATTATATAATAGTACCTCTGTCTTCACCCGTTTGGGTCATCATACAGGACACCGAATGCGACAGTCAGCCGGACTTGCACTTGTTGCACTATGCGGAGGAATTGTTTTGATGGCGAGTGCCGCTCACAGCGACAGCGCCAAGGAAGGCCTACGAGCAGCAAAACAAAACATAATTCAGAACGTGCGGGACGACGTTCAACGGAGGCTCGACCATCCAACGAGCGAAAGTAGGTTGGACGAGGGCCGCAACACTAGTCTCGTCCGGCGCAGTTCAAGATCCAAGAAAATTCGATCTCATAGCCGAAACTAGACTGCCGGTTAACGAGTCACAACACTTTGGCTAGCATCGCAACCAACGCCGCTTGTCGGTGTGTCCCGGTCTTTGCAAAAATGCTCTTGAGCTGGCTTCGTGAAGTCTCCTTAGCGATCCCAAGACGTTCGGCCACCGTCTCAAGTGGCTCACCTGATGCAAGTTGGACAGCGAGTCGAGCTTCTGCTTCACTCAGCCGAAACAGCAACTGTAAGCTGGCTTGCGCCGGGCGCAAACCAACATCGGGATCTATGAAAATCAATAGGGCTTGGCAGTCCGCAAGTGCGTTATTAGTCATTCTGGTGAGCTTTGTAGGGTGAGCCAAAATGGGGACGCGGCCCGTGCGTGGAAGAGCGATCGGTGGACAAAGACCGCCATCGTGACGGTTCAGAAGAGTGCGGATCGCTCCGCTCAAAGCGCCCGTTGCGTCGGGCGAGTTCGCCACCACGATCTGGCCTTTTGCTATTTTTATCTCTCCAACTAGAAGGCGCTGAGCAGCTTCGTTGGCCTCAAAGATTCGTCCGTGGCGGTTGATTAAAACTGCGGCCGTGCGGCTGATCTGGAAGGCTTCTAGTATTCCCGCCGCAGTTGACGAGCCTAAGCCACGAGCTATTGCAACCGCTCCGGATAGTCCCTTTGACAATTCTGCCAATCGATTTTTCTCGGTTTCGGAAAAAGGTCCTTGATCAATCGTTCGCTGAAGCGAGAGGCACCATAAATCGTTTTCACAGGAAACCCGCACTCCCGCAAACCATCGAAGATTATGGGGTGCAAGAAACTCTTGATAGTAGGGATGACGTGCAATTTCCTCTCTACTGAATATGTCGAGATCGTCAATAACTCCCCGCCTTTTCATTAATGGGATGCCTCGATTGCGCTCGTCACGCAAATGCCAGCCGTCTCGCATATAGGTTTCGAAAGATGGATGAATTTCGTCTGTGAAAGGAACCGTCGGCAGCACTCCGCCCGTTGACGGGAGCAGTACCGCACCGTAGCTGCTCGTCGCCGAGACTACTTGTTCGAGGGCGTGCTTCCACCGAGACGGATCAAGTGCAGCCTCTGCGAAATTGCCACCAATGGTTTCCAAATCCCAGGCACGCATGGTTGAACTCGGGTAAATAGAGTCGCAAATGTGGCACAGGGACGCAAATAGTCCAGAGATTCTGATCGCTCCGAAGCGAAACTGTGTCATAAATGCATCAGGGTAGCTGAATGTCATGGTTTCGCCCGACTCTGACCCAAACGGGTGACGACACGGAACTTCACGCCATGGTTTTGTACTTCAGGCGGCTGTGACAATTCGTCGCTGGGAAATGGGGAATTACAATGCGAATGGGGATTTCGAAAACCGTCAGGAGTGGAGCGATAACGGTTCTGCTCGGCTCAGTCTGCCTGACCGGGCTGATGGGTAGCCAAGCCAAGGCTCAGTCCGTAACTGACAGATTAATCCAAAACGTCATTCAGAACATCCTGCAAAACATCCGAGATCAGATTCAATCTCGTAGGTTGTTGACGCCACCGCCGGGTCGCATGCAGTTCACAGGGGAGGACGCAAATCAGGCATCCGCCAAAGATGACCCCTTCAGTGCGCTCGCCTATGCAAAGGCCCCCTACATGAAGGCTCCGCCGCCGGTTGCACCGCCAATGTACCTTTACGGCTTGAACGTGACC
>Ga0207707_10006296_pt1 | contig 10364 bp, 8 predicted proteins | sample KBSC83BmetaG_FD_184336 | JGI IMG/M metagenome (GOLD analysis project Ga0207707, IMG submission 184336) | Corn rhizosphere microbial communities from Kellogg Biological Station, Michigan, USA - KBS C8-3B metaG (SPAdes) (version 2) | ecosystem: Host-associated > Plants > Roots > Rhizosphere ... | reverse complement strand
GATGCGCACCACCTTTCCCTCCTGCAGCGGCCGTGCCTCGCCTTCGGGTTTCGACGTGCCCGGCAGCGGCCGCACCCGCACATCAAAAATGTAGGGAAAGCGAGTGGCCAATTGCTCCAGCGTATCGGCCGGTCCGTACATCGGGAGGGCCGCACCACGGCGACTGGTGATCGCGCGCAGGTCATCAATGCCGTGTGTGTGGTCGGCGTGCGCGTGCGTGAAGAGCACCGCGTCCACGCGGTCCACACCGGAGGCAATGAGCTGCAGCCGCAACTCGGGCGGGGTGTCAATGAGCAGCCGCGTGCCGCCGCTGCTCTCCACCACCGCGGCGCAGCGCGTGCGCTTGTCGCGCGGATCGCTGGACCGGCAGACCTCGCACCGGCATCCGATCTGCGGAACGCCGAAACTGGTGCCGGTGCCCAGGATCGTGAGCTTCACACGACTTCCACACGCAGGAGATTCGTGCTGCCCGCCACGTCGAACGGGACGCCCGCAGTGACGGGAATGCGATCACCCGTCTTGGCCAGGCCGCGCGCCTGTACCACGGCCTTGCCGTGCACGAGCATCTCCTCGTACGTCGACGTGTGGGGCACGAGCGCGGGCTGCACGCCCCACACGAGCGCGAGCTGCCGATAGGTCTGCTCGATGTCCGTGAGCGCCAGGATGGGCACGCCCGGGCGGTGGGCTGCGACAATGCGCGCGGTGAAGCCGCTCTTCGTGAACACGAGCACCACCGGCGCCGCCAGGGATTCCGCCGCGGCGGCGGTGGCCGCGGCAATGGCGTCTTCCGTGGCGACAGGCTCGTCCTGTCGCCGCCGGCCGATGGCGCGTGGCATGCGCGCCGGCGGGTGCCGTTCGATCTCCGCGATGATGCGCGCCATCGCGCGCACCGCGAGCTGCGGATACGCACCCATCGCGGTTTCCGCCGAGAGCATGACCGCATCCGTGCCGTCGAGGATCGCGTTGGCCACGTCGCTCGCTTCGGCACGAGTGGGGCGCGGATGCGTGACCATCGACTCGAGCATCTGCGTCGCCGTGATCACGGGCCGTTCGTGCCGGTTCGCGACGGCGATGATCCGCTTCTGCGCGATCGGCACTTCCTCGAAGGGCAGTTCGACGCCGAGGTCGCCGCGCGCCACCATCACCGCATCGGACGCACCCACGATGTCGTCGATGTTGGCGAGCGCGGTGTCCTTCTCGATCTTCGCGACGATCAGCATCGTTTTCGGGATCATCGCGCGCAGCAGGGCGATGTCCTCGGCGCGACGCACGAAGCTCAGCGCGAGATAATCCAGCCCCTGACTCACCGCGAAGGCGACGTCCGCGCGATCCTTGTCGGTAATGGAGGGCGCAGAGACGCGCACGCCGGGCAGGTTGATTCCCTTGTGGCTGCCCAGCGGCCCACCATGCATCACACGCGCGACCACGCGGGGACGCGCCACGTCGAGCACGACGAGGTCGATGAGCCCGTCATCCATGAGCACGCGATCACCGACACTCACATCATCCGCGAGTGCGGCATATGTGACCGGAATCTCGTCGCCATCCGCCAGCGCTTCGGGCGCCAGCACGACATCGGCGCCTTCAGTGAGCGTCAGCGGCGCGTCGAGTGTGCCGACGCGGATGCGCGGACCCTGCAGGTCGCCCATGATGGCCACCGGACGTGACTTCTCTGCGGCAAGCCGGCGAACGGTCGCGATGACGCCGGCGTGCTGCTCGTGGGTGCCGTGGGAGAAGTTGATGCGGGCAACGTTGAGGCCGGCGTCCATCAAGCTGCCAAGTACGTCAGGGGCTGCACACGTCGGCCCGATCGTACAGACGATTTTCGTTCTGGGAAGTGAAGCGCTGGACACGAGTTGCATGAGGAAATGAGGTGTGAGGCAAGCTAGTCCCCCTTAACGCGTGATGCCATGGCGCCGTCTCATCACCCGGAACGGCACCGCGCCGGCCATTACCACTCGCGCAACGAGGACCCTCATGCACCGGAACATTCTTTCATGTACTGCCGGCGTGGCACTGCTGGCGATCGGACTCGCGGCCTGCAGCAGTGACTCCGTCGTGAGTCCGGATCTCACCCTGCCCGACTCCGAAGTCAATCTGTCCATGGCCAGTGACGTGGGCGATGCGATGGCGACATCCGTGGATCTCATGTCGGCCGATGAGGACAGTTACGCGAGCGCCGCGCGCATCACGGCGCCCGGAGTGAACGCGGCGCTCGCGGGTGACGTCACCGTGCAGTGCAGCGGTCCCGACAACGATGGCTGGTTCACCTGCGACAAGACGACCTGGCGCGGGCTGGATCTCCTTCGGCAGAAGAGGTTCTGGGAGGGCACCTCGTTCGGACTGGGCTTCAACGCCCGCACCGATTCGGTGAATCATCGCCGCACGCTCACCGGCTCGTTCACTCCCGCCTGGAACACCGCGCGAACGATCTGGGTGAATCGCGCCGATACCGCCACGATGCGCGTGAACCGCGCCGTGACGCCGGTGCAGCATGCGTGGGATGGGACGGGCCAGCGCCACGACAGTACGATGTACATTCGCACCAACCGCACCCGGGTCTTCCATTACACAGCGTACGACACGGTCACCGCCGTGACCTTCGACATGCCGCGCTCGCAATACGTGTGGCCGCTGAGCGGCTCGATCGTGCACAACGTCACGGCACTGCTGACGGTGCAATCCGGTACGCGGTCGTCCAGCCGGACGGTGACACGGCGCGCCGAAGTGATCTTCAACGGCACGCCGAACGTCACGCTCGACATTGGCGACCTCACCTGCGATCTCGATCTCGAGACGCATGCCGTGACGAACTGCCATTGACGGGGTGACGGTGGTGGAGAGCTTGACGGTGTCATGATGAGTGCGGCAGATTGCCGCCCTCGTCATGCCTTCCCCGCCCCGCCGCTCTGCCTGGCTTGCCCCCGCGCTCTACTGGAGCGCGGTTGCGGCGATCACGATCTGGCTCATGGTGCTCGTGATCTGGCGCGAGCGCCCGCCGCGACCGGTACCCACAACCGCGCCCGCCACCGAGTTCTCGGCAATTCGTGCCTGGCCGATCCTGGCGCATCTTGCGGATACCATCGGCTATCGCGTCGCCGGCACGCCCGGCGCCGATAGCGCCGTCGCCTACCTCGTGCGCACGCTCGGCGGCATCCGGGGGCTGGACGTGACGGTGCAAAACGCGAGTGGTGCGTGGCGATACCCACGCCGGGAGGGAGTCCTCGCGTACACGGTGCGCAACGTGCTCGTCCGCATTCCGGGCCGCGACTCCGCCGCCCTGCTTCTGTCCGCACACTATGACACGCCGGTCGGCAGCAAGGGCGCCGCGGACGACGGCGTGGCTGTCGCCGCGCTCGTGGAGGTCGCGCGGGCGCTCGCCGCAGGGCCGCAGCTCGCTCACACGGTGATACTCAACATCAACGACGGCGAGGAACAGGGGCTTGTGGGGTCAGAGGCCTTCACCGGCCACCCGTGGGCGCACGACGTGCGCGCCTTCGTGAACCTCGAGAGCGCGGGTCCGCATGGAAAGGCCATTCTCTTTCAGGCCGGGCCCGGCAACGAGTGGCTCACCGCCGCCTACGCCGCCGCCGTGCCGTATCCGTACGGCACGGTCGTGGCGCAGGACATTTTTCAGTCCGGCGTGATTCCGTCGGACACGGACTTCCGCGTCTATCGCGACATCGGACTCTGGCGCGGACTGGACATCGCGCTCTATCAGGGCGGCTGGGCCTATCACACACAGCGCGATCGCACGTGGAACGTGACACCCGGCACGTTGCAACACATGGGCGCGAACGCGCTGGCGCTCGCGCGTGCCCTCGCCTCGGGTGCGCTGCCTGGCAATGTCTCCAGCGACCGTGCCGTGTACTACGATGGGCTGGGCGCGTTCATGCTGAGCTACAGCGCCCACACCGCGTACTGGCTGGCAGTGGCGGCGCTGCTGTTCGCGCTCGTCGTGCTGATCGTCTGCGTCGCGCGCGGACGGGTGCACGTGCGTGAAGTCGCCGCCGCGTTCGCGTGCGTCGTGGCGTCCATCGCCGCAGCCATCGTCGCGGCGCTGCTCCTGGCCGTTGTCATGGCGTACCTGCTGCGCCGGCCAATGTCCTGGTTCGCGCACCCCGCGCCGGGTATCCTCGCCTTCTCCTTCGTTGCGCTCGCGGGAGCGCTGGCCGGTCAACTGCCGCTCGTGGCCTGGATGCGTCGCCGGGGACTGATCCCGGCGATCGCCGGAATGGCGGTCCAGTGCGCCGCGCTCATCGTCTGGATGCTCGTGCTCGCCGCGTTTACGGGGATCGGTCTCGGATCGGCATACCTCCCGCTCTGGTGGACGGTTGGCGGTGCCGTGGGACTCGGGCTCGGCCTTCTGCTGCGCGACGATCGCTGGTGGATTGGTGTCACGGTGGGTGCACTGCCGGCTGGTGTGCTCACGCTGCGACTGCTCGTGACCCTGACGCAGCTGTTCGTTCCCGTGTTCGGACGTCTGCCCATGGCGATCGCGCCGGATCTCGTGCTCGCCGCGATCGTCGCGGTTCCGGTTTCCGCGATCGCGCTGGCCGTGCTTCCCGGAGCCCACCGCGCAGGCGCGCTCCGCGCCGTCACGCTGGCGATTGCGCTCGCCGCATTGAGCGCAACGGGAGTGAGCGTCACCCGCGAGCGGTACACGTACCTGCGGCCGCAACGCCTCACGATTGTGCACCGGGAGAGCGACTCTGCGAGCGAGCTCCGGGTATCCGGCGCGGACTATGAGACGCCGGAGCGGGCCCTCGCCGGTGCGCCGGGCATGGCGCCGATGGACAGCACGGCGCGGCGGCCGCTGGTGTTCCAGCGGCACGCCGGGCCGACCGGATATGCCGCGCCCGTTCTCGAGCTGCTCTCGTCCACGACAGACAGCGCGGCGGAAACTCGCACCCTCTCGCTTCGCGCATCCGCGCACAGTGCGTATCGCCTTCACCTCCTGTTGCCGCGCGCGCGGCTCGTGGGCTGGAGCGTGCCGGCCGCACTGCCGCCGCTTTCGACCAGTGGAGACGAGCGCATCAGCGTGACGTACATCGCGCCGCCCGATACAGGATGGCTGTTCACGCTCGAGGTGCGCGGCGACCAGCCGGTCCCCATGGAGCTCGAGGCCAGTCGGAATATCGTGACCGCCGACGCCGCTGCGCTCGAGCGCCAGCTTCCGCCGTGGACCGATTTCGCGGCGATTGCGGTGAACGCGATTCACGTCGCGAGATGACCGGCGGAACGGCGACGACGACCATTCCGGGTGCGCGTGACCATGTTCCGTCCGGTCCGCCGCTATATTAGCCTCTGTGCGCAACCGCCATTTCGCGAGCCGCTGCTTCGCGGCGTTCCTGGCCCTCTGGTTCGTCGCCTCCACACAGGAGATCGCGGCGACGCACCTCTGCCCCATGCACGATGCCATGGCCATGCAGATGGCCGGGCAGATGGCGCCGCACGCCACATCGGGACACGCCCCCGGCTCGCACAGCGCGCATCATCAGTGCACGTGCATGGGCGCCGCATGCACGACCGGGCCGGTGCCGCTCGCCGCTGGGCGCGTCGCGCTGCAGGAGGTGGCGACGATCACCTCCGCCGTCCGTCCGAGCTACAGCATCGGCAGCATCCCGTCCGCCGCACAGTATCGCCTTCCCTACGCTCACGCCCCTCCGCTCGCGTCCGTCGCGTAACCAGCAACCCATCACGACGCACGCCGTTTTCTCACGACCCCTGCGGAGGGGACATCATGTCATCTGCCTGTTCAGGCGCGCGGGACAGATCGCGGCAACCTGCCACGATCCCGCTCGCGATCACCGGTTCGTTCGTCTCACTTCTTCTCATCGCCGGTCCCGCACACGCGCGCGCCCAGCAGCCCGGGCGCGACACGACGCGGACCGACACGATCCGGACTGACACGACCCACATTCACACGCTTCCTCCGGTGCGCGTCGTCGCACCCAGGAGCCCCCGCTCGGACGCCGCGAGCGCCGTCGTGATCCAGCCGGAGGCGATTCGCACCACACCTGCCACGAACGTGTGGGACATCGTGCGGCAAACCGCCGGTGTCGAAGTGCACCAGCAAGGTCAGGGTCCCGGCTTCGCGTCCGACGCGGTCATCCGCGGATTCACCTCGGACCATTCCACGGACGTCGCCATCATGCTCGATGGCGTCCCGCTGAACCAGCCGGTGAATGGCCACGCGGAGGGCTATGCCGACTGGAATGAGATCATGCCCGAGGCCGTCTCGTCCATCGAGGTCCTCAAGGGGCCAGTCTCGCCGTGGATCGGCAACTTCGGCATGGGCGGCGAGCTTGACGTGCAGACCGTGCCCGTGGCGGTCGGCACGCGCTGGAGCCTTCGCACCGGCTCGTACGGCGATGCGCGGCTGACGGCTCTCACTGGCACGGCCAACGAAAACGGGGGCTTCGTGCTCGCCGGCGATGCGCAGCGCGAGGATGGCTGGCGACCGAACAGCAAGTCGAGCATGGAGCATCTGCTCTTCAACCGAACCTGGCAGCACGACACGACCAGCACCACGACGCTCGCGGCATCGGGGTATGCGGCACAGTGGGACTCGCCGGGCTTTCTCACGCTCGATCAGTTCGACCAGAGCGATCTGGATCTGGCCGTGGATCGCACGGATGGCGGGAGAACGGCGGCGGGCCTGCTGCGTGGCTCCATCGTGCGTCCCATGAGCGGCGGCACGTTGCGCTCGCAGTTGTATGCCCGCGCGGGCCAGTGGCACATCTTCCTCAACATTCCGCCCGAAGGCGGTATTGGCGAAGGGGCCACCTCGCAAACCGAGGAGCTCGATCGCCGCCTGGAAGCAGGCGGGGCCACGCGTTTCGAGCATCAGCTAGGCGCCGTGCACTTCATGGCAGGCGCCGACTACCGCCTCGTGCGCTCGGGCTATCAGCGTTACTTCACCACGCTGCGCGCGCGCGACAGTGTCTTCGACTTCGACGGTGTGCCTGCCCGGCTTGACGCAACCTATCTCTCGGTCGCGCCGGCGATCGAAGCACACTGGGACGCCACGCCGCGATTCGCACTGGGATTTGGCGGGCGACTGGACTGGATGCGCTACGGCATGACGCCATGGGACGCCGGCACGGGCGCGCATGACTCGCACCTGGTGGCCACACCGAAGTTGAGCGCGCGGTATCGCCTCACCCCCACGGTTGCCGTGTACGCGGCATTCAACGGCGGGTTCCGCTCCGCCGATGGCTCGGTGGCCAATCCGTCACTCGAGCCCAGTCATGAATGGGCGAGTGAAGTGGGGCTGCGTGCCAACAGCGACCGCTTCGAAGCCTCGGTGGCACTGTTCAATGTGGACGTGCAGAATGAGCAGACGTTCAACGAGGTCACGCAGGAATCAACGGCGGGCGGCCGGAGTCGGCGGCGCGGTGTGGAACTCGATGGCCGACTCGGCCTCGTGCCCGCCGTCGCGCTGTTTGCGCATGCCACGATCAACGATGCGCACTATACGCGCCTCGTGACGGATGACGGCGACGACTTGTCCGGCGTGCCGGTCTTCGGCGTAGCGCGCGCCACGGTGGAGAGCGGATTCGACGTGGAGGCCGGCGGCGTGCTGGGGTCCGTCTGGGCCGCATACACCGGACCCTTCACGCCCATCGGGGAACCCGACGCGCGCACGTCCTCGTACACGCTGCTCAACGTGCGCGGCTCCGTGTCAATTGGCGGCCCGTGGTCCGTGGCGCTCGGCATGCAGAACATTCTCGACAGGAAGTACGCCGAGGTCCGCGCGAGCGGCTTCGTGAGTCCCGGTCAGCCGCGCACGCTGCTCGTGACACTGCGGCACGGCAGCTGACGCTATCGCGCGGTCGCGAGCGCTCTGCTCTTCTCGCCGAGCCGCGCGATCAGCGTGTCGAACGACTTGCCGAAGCTGGCGAGGCCATCGACGAGCAGCTTGTCCGTCACTGCGGAGAGAGAGATGCCGAGCGACTCGAGATCCGCCACGCACTGGCGCTCGGCATCGAGGCCCGCGGTCACGGTGCGGCGCACGGCGCCGTGATCGCGGAAGGCTTCGATCGTGGCGGGGGGCATCGTATTCACGGTGTCGGGGCCGATCAGATCCTCGACGTACATGACGTCACGATAGGCCGGATTCTTGGTGCTGGTGCTCGCCCAGAGCGGCCGCTGCAGCTTCGCGCCGCGTCTGGCGAGCGCGCTCCACCGGTCGCCGGCGAAGCGCTCGCGAAAGAGCGCGTACGCGAGCTTGGCGTTGGCCACCGCCACACGTCCCTTGAGTGCCGTGAGACGCGCCGCCACATCGGGCGCGGCGGACGGCAGCATGGCGTCAATTCGCCGGTCCACTTCCGTGTCCACGCGGCTGACGAAGAATGATGCGACGCTCGCGATGTGCGCGATCTCCTGTCCCGCGGCAACGCGATCCTCGAGCCCCTGCATATAGGCCTCGATCACGGCGCGGTAGGCGTCGAGCGAGAACAGCAGCGTGATGTTGATGTTGAGGCCATCTGCGGTGAGCTGCCGTACGGCCAGCGCGCCCTCCGTCGTGCCTGGCACCTTGACCATGACGTTGGGCCGGCCAACCTCATCCCACAGCCGGTGTGCTTCGGCGATCGTGCTGCGCGCATCATGCGCCGCGCCCGGTGACACCTCGATGGAGACGTAGCCATCGGCGCCACCCGTTCGGTCGTACACGGGGCGGAAGAGATCGCTCGCGCTGCGTACATCGTCGGTTTCCACGAGCTCGAACAGGTCCCACGCCGTAAGTGAAGTCGGCGCACTCGCGAGCTGCTCGTCGTACGCCGTGCCCTCGGCCAGTGCCTTCTCGAAGATCGTGGGATTGGACGTCATTCCCGTGAGTGCATCCTCCTGGATGCGCCGCGCGAGATCGCCGTTGCGCAGAATGGTGCGATCTATGAAATCGAGCCAGATGGACTGACCGGCATCGTGCAGTTGCTGCAAGCGGTTGGACATGGATGACTCCGTACGGGTGACGATGAGAAGATAAGAGATCAGCGGGCGTGGCGGGGAATGCCGGCGGATGCGCGCACATCCGGCCGATCGCCGGTACCCGGCCGCCGTGCTACTTCTCCCCGTGTGGCGATGTCGCGGCAGGAGCCAGCTCCGTGAACTCCTGTACGCCCTCCTCCGCGAGGTATGGCGTGCCGTCCTCGCGGCGAACCCACGCGTGGGCTTCCACCGCTCCATAGGCGTCGCGGCGCACGCCAATGGCGACGCCGGCGGCGAGGCCTTCACGCCGGAGGAGCGCCGCGAGCACGACAGCGCGCCGAAGACAGCTGTCGTGCCAGAAGAACGGGGCGCGCTGGAGCAACCGTGCCACGTGAAACGCCAGTCGCTCCGGCGCGATGCGCTCGCCAGCGTGTGGCGGGATGCGCTCGATCAAGCGCAGTACGCGCGACGCGGGGAGCAGTTCGAGCAGAACCGGCATGACGAGGCATGCCGATCCGACTTCCAGTTTGCGCGCGAGATTCATGCGCACACCGCCGCGATTCGTGCTATTTGCTGTACGACGGGACTTTGGCCTGCCCGGACACGTCGAACTTGATGTACATGCCGCTGGGGCCGTGACCGGGCACCCCGCAGACGATCAGATATTTTCCGGGCTTGGTGGTCTTGAAGTCCATGCTGTCGGTGCCGCCCGTCGGCAGACCAGCCGTGAGGTCGTTGGTGTAGGCGCGTGCGATCGCGGGATTTTCGGGCGTCATGGGCAGCGGGAACGAGTCCGCCAGAATGATGGCGGAGTGCGGAATCGCATCCTTGTTGACGAAGGACATCTTCACCGACCACCCGACCGGCACTGTGATGGTCTGATCGCCCTTGAAGCCACCGTTGAAGTTCATGCCACCGTTCGCGCTGCCGAGCGACGCGGTGAGCGAGATCTTCACTGTCTTGCTGGCGGAATCATAGGTCATGAATTCGCCGGCGCTGGTGCCGCCGGACCCCTGCGCCACGGCAAGGCCTGGTACAGCGACGAACAGGGCCGCGAGCACGGCCCATCGACGAGCGATGGTCATTCCGATCTCCTGGTTGGGTAATGGGCATGCGTGCACATCGGCCGGCCGGCAAGTCCGGCCGGCCGATGCCTGCCACGTGTAGTGATACCCCGAACAGACGAGATGGGTCAAGCGGCGAGCAATACGGTGGCGCCGCGATCGTCGGGCGAGAGCTCCGGCGGGTAGCGAGATGCTACGGCTTTGCCTTGTTCAGCGAATCCAGCGCGTGCGCCAGCGAGTCCACATGCTTGCGCCGCGCTTCGATCTCCGCGTGGATCGCCCGCAGCTCTTCCGCGACGTTTATGTTCTGAGCCGCGGGCGCGGGCGCAGGCGATGCGGCACCTGATGCCGCCGAACTCGAGCTCG
>Ga0207707_10006293_pt1 | contig 10365 bp, 12 predicted proteins | sample KBSC83BmetaG_FD_184336 | JGI IMG/M metagenome (GOLD analysis project Ga0207707, IMG submission 184336) | Corn rhizosphere microbial communities from Kellogg Biological Station, Michigan, USA - KBS C8-3B metaG (SPAdes) (version 2) | ecosystem: Host-associated > Plants > Roots > Rhizosphere ... | reverse complement strand
CGCGCTGGCGAAACTGAAACCTGAATTCGACAAGCGCGGCGTCAAGCTGATGGGGCTTAGCGTCGACCCCGTCGACAAGCACGCGAAATGGTCCGAGGACATCAAGGAAACCCAGGGCGCAGCGCCGAATTATCCGATGATCGGCGATACCGACTTCAAGGTTTCGAAACTGTACGACATGCTGCCGGCCTCCACCTCCGGCGATGCCGCCACCCGCACGGCCGCCGACAACCAGACCGTCCGCAACGTCTTCGTCATCGGGCCGGACAAAAAGATAAAACTGGTGATGGTCTATCCCATGACGACGGGACGCAATTTCCAGGAGATCCTGCGCTCGATCGACTCGCTGCAGATGACCGCGAAGCATCGCGTCGCGACGCCATCCGACTGGAAACAGGGCGAAGACGTCATTATCGCGGGTTCGGTTTCCGACGACGAGGCCAAGACGATTTACCCCCAAGGCTGGAAATCGCCGAAACCCTATATCCGGATCGTGCCGCAGCCGAAGTAGCGGCCATCTCGTCATTGCATTGCGAGGAGTCAACGGGTCGGCGCGAAGCGCCGCCCGATGATAAACTCCGCGACGAAGCAATCCGATCACGCACGCCGGTTGACCAGGAACACCGCGGCGGCGCACGCGATCATGCCTGATATCGCCACCGCATCGAGCCGCTCGTCGAACAGCACATAGGCCATGACCGCGGTCACCGCCGGCACCAGGTAGAACAGGCTTGCCACCGAGGTGGCCGCGGAGCGTCGGATCAGCCAGTACAATAGCCCGATCGACCCGATCGAGAGCACCACGGCGAGCCAGATCAGCGACAGCACAAACTCGCTGGTCCAGTGCACCACATTGCTCTCGAACCACTCCGCGCCAGCGGCGAAGAACATCGTCACCGCGATGTACTGCACGAGATTGCCGGAACGCCAGTCGATCCTGCCGCAATAGCGCCGCTGATACAGCGTCCCCAAGGTGATGCTGACCAGCGACACGCCCGAGGCCAGCCAGCCCCAGCCCGCCTCCCCGCTCATCGGGCGATCGTGCAGGATCAGCGCCACGCCGGCGAGCCCGAGCAATAGCCCGACCCATTGCAGCGGCGTGACGCGCTCGCCGAACCAGCGGTTCGCCAGGGTCGAGGTCAGGATCGGCTGCAGGCCCGGAATCAGCGCCGAGAGCCCGGCGGGAATAGAGTGGGCGATCGCGACCGCGGTCCCGCCGAGATAGAATCCATGCACCAGAATGCCCGCGACGACACTGTGGGCAATGCCTGCCCGATCCGGCCATTGCGGCCGCGCGATCGCGACGATAACGGCCATCAGCGCCACCACCACGGCCATGCGGATCGCGAGATAGGTCAGCGGCTCGGCGTTGTGCAGTACGTATTTGGTGGCGACAAAGCCGGTACTCCAAAGCACGACAAAGATCGCGGGCGCCGCGCGCGCTGCAAAATTCTCTAAATTATGGTTCATTTGCCGCCTTGAGTGCCCGATCGCATGCGGCGCGGCAACGCCAATCTGCGCGGGCCGGCTCGCGCGCTATGACATGGCGAAATTCGAATGCGGATATGACCGCATGGATGTTCGCGCCGCCGCTGCTGTCCTGGCCGGTCGAACGCATGAAGCGCGGCGAACCCGTTCGCGGCGTGGTCGCACGGTCAAGCCGGGCGATGACAACTACTGTAGATCAAAACTCTTCCGGACAGGGATCGACGATCTTCCAGAGCTCTTCGCCGTTCTTGATCTTCTTCATCTCGGTGGTGAGCCCGCCGTTGCGGCGGATCCAGTCCTTCACCGGCTGTGGATAATAGGACATCAGGTCCGATGTCCCCTCGGCGCTGGTGACCTTGATGCCGAAGGTAAACGCCTTGTCGTAATAGGCCTGGTGGAAGCCGAGGCTGGCGCGCGGCGTCACGCACACCTTGTTCATCGGCACGATGCCGAACACCAGCGTGCAGGCCGAATTGCAGATGCCATCGATGATGACGCGCTCCTTGCGGTCGCGGATGCGCTCATACTTCGCCTTGTATTCGCTGACATAGCCGCCGTGATCGCGCGTGATATGGAGATCGGCGCGCGCCGGCGTCGCGGCCGGAAGCGAGAGCAACAGCAGGGCGAGAGGCGTGATGCGCATGGATCGGTCAGGGAACCGGATAGAGCCAGTCGGGACGCGGGAAAGCCGGTCCCTAAGCGGAGCAGACGAGACAACTCTGGCCATACTGTGTTGGAATTTGGTTAAGCATCCAGGCCGGGCCAAAAATCCCGGTGCTGTGGCAAAATTTCCTCACCTTTTGGGGCATTCCGCCGCTAGATCGAAACCGCTTTTGGCCTAAGATGTCTTCCTTTCATGCATCTTTCGGAGAAGCCAGATGATCCGCCTGAAGCTCCTCTCTGCCGCCGCCCTTCTGTCCGCGCTGGCCGTAGCGCCAAGCGTGGCGGCGGAGCTCGGGGTCCACCATGTTCGCGTCCACCACGTTCGGCCTCACTACGGGCTGCCCTACGAAATCAGCTACCTCCACAATTACGGGCCTGGCCTCCAGCCCGGCACCTTCGCGTATTATGACGGTCCCTCGACAGTCGCCTGCGCGCAGAGCGCGGCGACCTATCTCGGCCAGGACCGCCGCAGGTATCCCTGCAACTGATCCGTTCTGCCTGATTGATCCGCAGCGACCCCTGCTTTTGGACCGGGGCTATGCGCTCCGACGCGCCGAATGGGTCCGTTTTGTGCCCAGAAGCGGACATCCTCCAAGTCGCTTACAGCGTCCCTCAACGACGGGCAGTATCGCGATCTACGTGGCGTAGATCGAGGATTTCGGCAGCGGGAAGACCGGCTCCTGCGTGCGGATATTGGTCGGCCAAACCACCGAAATATGCTCGCCGGCGTTTTGCATCACCACTGGCGTCGAGCGTTCGTTCTGGCCCGAGAGCGGCGTATCGGGCGGGAAGAATTTAACGCCGTAGCCCTGGATAGTGCCGCCGGGCGGGATATCGACGTCGAGCGCCGCCTTGCGAACCGCCTCAGGATCGAAACCGCCGTATTTCGCCTTGGCGACGGGCAGGACATTGTTGAGCAGGACCCAGGTCTGATTGAACCCCATCGAACAGTGCGGCGGAACGTCGGTCGCGCCGGTTTTCGCCTTGTAGCGCTCGACCATGGTCTTGGTGAGATCGCCGATGCCGGGAGCCAGCTTTGCGGGGTCGAGCAATTGCGCCGGCACCGGATCGATATTGCAGAAATTGTCGATGTCCGCGCCGAAGCTTGTGCGCAATTTGTCGAGCTGGCTGTAGCCGGCGCCAGCGCCAAAAAGCATCTTGAAATGCAGGCCGTTCTCGCGGGCCTGGCGCAGGAACAGCGTGATGTCGGGATTGTATCCGGCGTGCGAGATCACGTCCGCGCGGGCGCGCTTGAGCTTGGTCACTAGCACCGAGAGGTCAGGGGCCGCGGCCGAATAGCCCTCTTTCAACACAACCTGCAGTCCTGCCTGCTTCGCGTAGGCTTCGTCAGCGGCGGCCACGCCGACGCCATAGGGGCCGTCCTCGTGAATGAGCGCAACCTTGACGTCCTTGGGCTCGATGCCGAGCTTTTCCTTGGCGTGCTCGGTCAAGAAGCCCGCAAAGGCCTGGCCGTACTGATCGGAGTGGATCTGCGCGCGGAAGACGTAATGAAGGTTTTTGTCCTTGAACACGGCGGTCGCAACCGCCGTGGTGATCCAGAGGATCTTCTTCTGCTGCTCTACCTTGGCTGCGAGCGGAACCGCGTGCGCGCTCGCATAGATTCCGTTGATGATGTCGATCTTCTCCTGGCTAATCAGGCGTTCGGCCTCGTTGATCGCAACGTCGGGCTTGCTCTGGGAATCGGCGGCGATAGGGACGATCTTGTACTTGCCGCCGACGCCGCCCTTCTCGTTGACGAGGTCGATCGCAATCTGCGTGCCGACGGAGGAGGCGACCGAGCCGCCTGCGGCAAACGGACCGGTCAGATCGTAGATCACGCCGAGGCGAACGGTCTCAGCTTCCGCCCGCGCGCGCGTCCAATCGAGGTTGAGTGCGGCTGCTGCGGCCGCGGCATTCTTCAGCAGCGTCCTGCGCGAAGTCGGCATAGCGTTCCTCCCCGAGACTGTATCGTCGTTTTTTCGACCGTCTTTATCTTTTGTTTGGCCAAGTATTTAAAGGATGCGTCGGAAAGTCAACACGTAGCACTCATCCGGACGTATCGCTGGCAGCCTGGTTGCCAGCAACCCGCGCATTGCGGCGCTTCACTCGATCACTTCGTCGGCGATCGAGAGCAATCCGGGGGAGAGAGTGAGACCAAGCAATTTAGCGGTCTTCGGATTGATAACCAGCAGGAATCCAGTCGGCTGCATGATCGGTAAATCTGCCGGCTTTGGTGCCCTTGAATTCGACCAATAGACGCCCGCCTGGCGGTACACATCGGGGAGATCGATGCCGTAGTTTATCAGCCCGCCGGACCGCCGCGGATACCCCTGCAACCGATCCGTTGGGCCGGCCCCTTTGGGACCGGCCGCAGGCCGCTGGCCCTGTCCGGCCAAGTCTGGTAATCGAGCCCCCGGCACGCGCTCGTAGCTCAGCTGGATAGAGCATCGGACTTCGAATCCGAGGGTCGGGAGTTCGAATCTCTCCGAGCGCGCCATTGTACGCTACAGCCAGGGCCTCGCCGGCGTGTGCGGCTTCAGGCAGGGTTCTCGCAGCCATGCCGCGTCGGCTCCCAAACAAAATATCGAAAACAACCCCATGCAAAGTAGGCAGGCGGTCGCCGGCCCGGGACGCTTTGGGCCAATACTTGGCCGAGCCGCCGCGCTTGCGACGCGCGCGCCGGGGCATGTGGCTCGACATTGTCGACGACAATCTCCCAGCCGCTCGTCGAACAACTCGCCAGACCACGCCTCGAATAGGCGATCTCGGCATCGGTCACCGGCACGTCTTCCGGCGCCACCTTAAATCGCAAAATATCGAATTCACGATGAAGCGCTTGCGCGAGCCGGTCGAACCCGGTAGCTGACCGTGGCTGGAAATGTCGGTTCGATGAACCTATCCCGTTGCCGGGCGGGCGCCAGCTCGTCACGCTTGAGGACGCCGGCAACTACATCGCGAAGCTACCCAAAGCCGAGCATGAGGCCGCGGAATGGCAAGCCGCGATGGAAGCGCTGATCCTGGTGGCGACGTCGGGCGGTCCCACGATGTTTAGGCGGCCACGTTCGGGAGTTTAATCCGTATGGGAAGGATCACCACTGGGGCGCCGGAAGCTCGCGCGCGATCGATGACAATGAACTCCATTAAGGGAAAGCTACTAACCCATGCCTTTTGCGCTGCACCCTCAGCGTTTGTTTGTGGTTTTTGCCTTGTACGCACGATCACACACTTCGATATTCTTTACCTCACAGTCATGGTCTTATTCGGCGTTTCTCTCATCTTCGATCTGTTCTGGACGCGCCGCGAGGTCCGGCGCTTAGCTGCCAGCGAGACTGCAAAGAAGCATGCAACTCAATTTCTGTGGTCTTGTATTTTCTTCAGTATGGTTTCCTTGCCCGACAGGGCGGTGCTAGATTCTACGGAAGAAAAGACCCTCATTTGCGAAATGCAGGGCGTGAAGGAGCTTGGGGAAGGCTTCCCCGTGGGGCTCTACAGGGATGCTGTTTCTGGTAGGTTGTTCATCCGGGCATTCAACGAGTGCGGGAACAACTACACCGATGTGGACTTCGCAACTCTCGTTGACTGGTTACGTTTTGGTCCTGGAGCGGCAGTGTTGGTGGCCGAGGAAGCCGGCCCATCCACTGGAAATGACGCTCCGCGAAATTGAAAAGGCGTTAGAGGCAGAGCTATTCTACGCTGCCATCATGATGTCGTTGGCGCTGCCCGGTATCTGTGCCGCTCTCGAAAGTAGGAGGCTTTATTCCGGTCGTGATGAATACAAGAAATGGTACCGCGAGCATCTGACGAAAACATTTCCCTTTATGACTGACGAGGTGGCCTACAGCCTGCGATGTGGTGTCGTTCATTTGGGTAATCTGCACCTCAAAGCAAAGGGCGCGTCTGAAACTAGGGCGATCTTTACGCTTCCCACCGTTAGCCGAAATGTCATTCATAATTCGAGTATGCGCGGCACCGCTGAGGGCGATATGGTTCAGTTCGATGCGGCAATGTTTTGCCGCGACATAATTGCGGTAGTTCGGACTTGGTGTGAGCAAAAGGCAGATGATCCCGTGATTCGGGTGAATTTACCAAGTCTGCTTCAGGTCCGACCCAATGGCTTTGGTCCTATACTTGGCCTCCCGGTGATCGCGTGACAAAAGCGAACGGCGATAAATTCAGTAAGCAGGAAGCCCAGCGCCGCTTTGACCGTGCACGAACCGTGTAGGCTGACCGTGCGCGCGACCGTGCAGCAACCGTGCACGGTGGATCATTGCACGGTCGTTTGCACGGTGTTCAGCCTCCCCTATTTACACGTCAGCAAAACGGGCGAGGCGTTGGGTGGCAACTTGAATTCGAGATTCCCGGCCGTTTTCACTCGCAGTTCCGTCCAAGTCCCTTCAATGGTTAAAGGACCTTTCGGCAACGAGGTTTGAGAGATTGATGGGACTGAAATACTAAGAGCCGCCGCCGGAGCGTCGCTTTCAAACGCTGCCCAATGGACAAGGCCACCTAATAGACAAACAAGCGCGAGTATTCCTGTTGACGACTGCACATTTAGATCGCGAGCAATCGGTTCGGTCGCCCAAGCAACATCGCCAGCATTTGTCCGACCGTCCGCTCGCTTAAACACTTTGCTAGTTGCCACAAAACCAGCGCGCATGCTGATGAGAAGCAGCACGACGGTCGCGCAAAACGCCCAAATCGTCCATGACGACCATGAAACTCCATTCGTTCTTGCGAATTGCAGTAATGTCCCAGTCGCAAAAAAACTGCGATTGCTATAGTCAAAAACATTTTAGCAGTCTCTACGGCGAGTTTCGTAGCTTCCTTCTTATCGTCTGCACTTCGTCCTCCTAGTCGTTTTTCAATCTCAGCTAGATAAGCCTCTCGCTCGGCCTGATCAGCGATTTGAGTTGCTGTCAGGTTATTTCTCAAAAGAGCTAGCGCAAGGTCGGGTGTGAAGTCTGTCATTATTTTGCCCACGCAAACTGGCCAGAGAGGTATTCCCACGACTCATTGATGACGACGAGCACATCGTGAGAGGAAGCGGCTCGTGGGGACTTCTTTTGGAGCCGATCCACTAAATATGTAAGGCTCGACAAGACCCGCTCGGAAAATTCACCGCCGCTCATTTTTGCTGTCAAACTTGGGCGCGCGACACCCACACCGCCGTCTAACACATGACCGCCATATGGCCTGAGGATCATTTGATCATAGAGAACCAGCAGACACAAAGCAGCATCCGGTCTTAGTATATCCAGCTTGTCCGCCAGAGCTTGTTTGAGCGCCGCTAGCATGCCAATCGCCCCTGACTCGTAATGATAGAACAATTGCTGATAGCGCTTATTTAGAATCTCCTCCATTGTCCCCCCTCCTATTGTTTCAAAACCTGCGCGATACAATCTTAAGCACTGCAACCCTCCCTTGTCATTCAGAAACTTGACGAAGATCGCGACCTAATCCGATATTCTGTCCGCCTGTTATCGCCCGACTTAACGACTTCACCGCCCTCAACTAACCGCCCCAACAGTCGCGAGACGACAGTGCGGTCTTTAATTTTCGGCAACCCGCAAGCCCTCCGATCACGGTTCAGCGCGGCGAAAATCTCTTTCGCAGTCACCCCGATCTTGCTGAGCGGTTCGCCCGTCGCGTCCGGTAAGTTATTAACCCGGTCCTTGAACACCCTAAGCGTCGCCGCGAGCTTGTCGGCAGGCGTATCAGGCGGGGTTAAGGTCGCATCGTCTTCGGTGTCGTCCACAATCCCAAGCGACGCGCCACGTTCCAGCTCAACGGCCACAGGCGCACCAACCGGCTTGCCCTTTTCGTTGGTCCACAGATTCACGATCTTAATTTCAAACGGAAAGCGCTGACCGCGCTGCCCGTCGCGCATCTTCATGGTTGTAGCCGCGCATTCCCCGGCTTTCGTCCTTGCCTGTATGGTCTAGCGGTTTCGGCCTCGTTCCAAATGGCAAGACGCGAGCCCATGCAAGGGCGATCAACGGGTTACAAACCCCTCCAACCACTCCGCGGACCGTCGCGACGCGGGCTGTTTGTTCTCCGTTCTCGTTTACTGGCAGCAATAACTGCGCTCCTGTTGTTCTAAATCATCAGTCAGGTTTCGATTTTCGGCACCGCGCGAAATCCTTTTGACTGTGCAAAGTGACGGTCGTTCTGTTCAAAGCGGGGACGCACGATCAGTCGAGGTGTGCCATGCGTGAAGAATTTGCTTCCAAGAGTTTCCTCGCTGTGACCATTGCCGGTCTTGCGCTGCTTTGCTCCGGCTTAATCAGCATCGCATTTACCTGATCGGTATTTGCCCCCTACCCCTCCTCGTCCGGATGCATCGCCAATTGAGCTTAATTGAGCGGTAACCACACGATGCCACACGGACTGTCGCAGCCGTTGCAGTGAGCTGGTTGATCGAAGGTGCAAGCCAATTGCCATTCCTGCGATTCATTACTCCACTGCGCTATGGCGTGAGAGATGATATCGTCTGACTGGCAGTTAGAGCAGACGGGTGTTGACCGTGTCGCTCGCCGATTGACGAACTGTGCCGGCTCTGTGTTTGAGTTGAACGGATTGAGAAGTCGTGCGCCGCCCCAAGACGACGCCGATCCATGAGCTTGAACGGTACATGCGATGCCGGGATTGCTCTGACGTCCGGGGGCTGTCCCTACAAGCGCAGCCATCTCATCGCCTTGCGGCCGAACAAGATTTCAGCGAGCGATCCGCCGTCAACGTGGTGGCCGGGGGAGCGGTGCCGTACTTTGCCTCGTTCGCATATACGCTGGAGACGAATCAATTTGTTATTGCCGTTCTTGAAGGAAAAATTCGTAGCGGGAGTATTGAGTTTGCGAGGGGTGTGAACGTCGTTTCTGCCCTTATCTTGGCATTCGGATTGGCCTTCTTGTTTCGAACAATAGCCAATGCTGCAATTCGAGATATCAAGGACTGACCGCTAGCTAGCTTTGGGCCACGCATCGGCTTTCCGGCTTCAGCCGGCCGCGCCAGTGCGGGGACGACGTGTTGCGGATGTTGGTGACAGGCGGCACGCCCTTGCCAGATGTCGCGCTCAAGATCGTGATGCGGAGCGCCGACAAGGAGGATAAGGCGGCAGCGGAACCAGCGTTCCGCCTCAGCACGCGACAGTACGCTGGCGGCGATGAAGGAACGTGGCTGGTTGCCTTAGTGTCTGCGTCGGCCTGATGTGTACACGAAATATGGATTGATTAGGCACGTCGCTGCACGGCCCGAAGCCGTAGCTGCGCACTGAGCGAGCGAGGTGAAGATGCAATCCATCCGTTCGCCCTCCTCCACGCCATAGACGTGCATGCAGATGGGATAGTTGGGGTCATACATTTGAGCCTGTACAGAGGTGGCAATAAGAGCCATTGCAAGCGCAAGGGCCACAAAAATCAGTTTGACCACAGGAACCTCCAACCAGAAAGACAAGTCTGCAAGATCAATGATAGTACGACGTCGTGGCGCGATCCACTCCAGAGCTATGCCGCTGATCCCGACGACGGACGAGGAGGCGCGATGTTTGGATGCGCGCACCGTGGGATGAGGCAAAGGCACTGCAGCGCCCGTTGCCGGATGACGCGCTGAAGATTGTCGCCCCGGGGCGCCGCCAAGGAAGATCGCGCGGCGGCGGCATGAGCAGATGAGAGGTGCACATGAACGGAAATCGGTACTACGGCGTTCGAGTCGAGGGAGCAAAATACGGCGTCGGCTTTGGCTCCGCCCTTGCCATCGCGATATCCTACACCGCCAACCACTCGATACTTTGGGCAATCATCCACGGCATTTTTGGTTGGCTGTACGTGATTTACTTTGCGCTGTTTCGGTCATAGAGCCGGTGTCGTGGGATCAACAGTTTTTCGATCCGATCCCGGTGCCGGGCCGCGAGCCCCTGATCACATTGCGCGACGCCGCACTCTACATCACCAAGCTGCCCCAAGGCAGAACACGATGCCGTGGAATAGCAAACGGCGATCGAAATTCTGACGCTGTGCATCCGTGGCGGTGACACCATGCTGGCGCGGATCGGTGTCATGAAGGCGCTACGCCGCAATGAGGAACGGGTTTTTAATCAAGATCACAAGGACCATCATTGGGGAAAGCGCAAGCTGAAGCGAGATATGTGATGGCGGCCTATCTTCCCTTTATTCGTCGTCATTGTCGTAACGCCTCGGCCCGTAATCCTTGTCGTAAGGC
>Ga0207707_10006292_pt1 | contig 10367 bp, 10 predicted proteins | sample KBSC83BmetaG_FD_184336 | JGI IMG/M metagenome (GOLD analysis project Ga0207707, IMG submission 184336) | Corn rhizosphere microbial communities from Kellogg Biological Station, Michigan, USA - KBS C8-3B metaG (SPAdes) (version 2) | ecosystem: Host-associated > Plants > Roots > Rhizosphere ... | reverse complement strand
TCTCGACCCCACTCGTTACGGCGATTGGGAAAAGAACGGACGCTGCATCGACTTCTGAGCGCGGTCCATGGCGTACGACGCCAGGGTGGCAAAAGGGGCTGGCGGACCGGACAATATCAGCGATCCCATACAGGATAGTCGCCATGGCAAATACGCAGCGCCCGCTTTCTCCGCATATCCAGATTTATCGCTGGCAGGCACAGATGGTCAGCTCCATCGTGCATCGCGCCACCGGCATCGCATTGGCCATTGGCACCGTGGTCGTCGTATGCGGGTTGCTGAAGCTCGCCGGCGGTGAGGCAAGCTTCAATGAATTTCGCCGTGTCGCGGGCAGTCCGATCGGCATGTTGCTGATGCTGGGTTGGAGCTGGTCGTTGTTCTACCACTTGTGCAACGGGATACGGCATCTTATCCAGGACGGCGGTGCGGGCTACCAGATCACGCAGTTTGTGCGGTCCAGCTGGTTGGCTGCCATTGGCAGCGTGGTCCTCACTGTAGTGGTGTGGGCGTACGTACTGAGTGCCGGAGGTGCTGCATGAACACCGACAAGGTTGTCGTGACCGACCGACGCCATCCAATCAAGATCGCGCGCGGGCTTGGCTCGGCGTATTCAGGTGTGCATCACTGGTGGGTGCAGCGGGTGACCGCGGCGGCGCTGGTGATCCTGGGCATCTGGTTCGTGATTTTGGTGCTTGGTTTGCTCGGCGCGGACTATGCCACGGCGCGCACCACGCTGGCCCGGCCGTGGAACGCGTTGCTGATGATTGCCTTTGTGCTGACGATGTTCTGGCACGCGGCGCTCGGTCTGCAGGTGGTGATCGAGGACTACGTCCATACCCGCTGGAAAGAAGTGTTCGCCCTGGTGGCGGTTTACTTCCTCGCGGTCGTTGGTGCGCTCGCCAGCGTGCTGGCCGTATTGCGCATTGCGCTGACCCCCTGAAACGCGAGGAGCAGTTTCGTGGAAATCCAACAACACTTGTATGACGTGATCGTGGTTGGCGCCGGCGGTTCCGGTTTGCGCGCCACGTTTGGCCTGGCCGAGAAAGGGCTCAAGGCGGCATGTATCAGCAAGGTCTTCCCCACGCGCTCGCATACGGTCGCGGCCCAGGGCGGGATCTCCGCGGCGCTCGGCAACATGCATCCGGATGACTGGCGCTTTCATTTCTACGATACGGTCAAGGGCGGCGACTGGCTGGGTGACCAGGATGCGATCGAGTACATGTGCAAGGACGCGCCGCGTGCGGTGATCGAGCTGGAGCATCAGGGCGTACCGTTTTCGCGCACCGAGGCGGGCAAGATCTACCAGCGGCCGTTTGGCGGCATGTCGGTCAACTACGGTGGGGATCAGGCGCAGCGCACTTGCGCTGCAGCCGACCGTACGGGGCATGCCATGCTGCATGCGCTGTATCAGCAGGCGCTGGCGCACGGTGCCACGATGTTCGTCGAGTATTTCGTCATCGACCTGATCTTCGACAAGGAAGGCGTGTGTCGCGGCGTGCTGGCGCTGGACATGAACGAAGGCACGATGCACTTCTTCCGCGGACATGCCGTCATCCTGGCGACCGGTGGTTACGGGCGCACTTACTTCAGCTGCACCTCGGCGCATACCTGCACTGGCGATGGTGGCGGCATGGTGTTGCGCGCAGGCCTGGCGTTGCAGGACATGGAGTTTGTGCAGTTCCATCCGACCGGTATCTATGGCGCCGGTTGCCTGATCACCGAGGGCGTACGTGGCGAAGGCGGGTATCTCACCAATGCCACGGGCGAGCGCTTCATGGAGCGCTATGCACCGCACGCCAAGGATCTGGCTTCGCGCGATGTGGTCAGCCGGGCCATGACGGTGGAGATCAACGAAGGCCGCGGCGTGGGCGAGCACAAGGATCACTTGCTGCTCAACCTGATGCATCTTGGCGCCGATGTCATCCATTTGCGCTTGCCCGGAATTGCCGAATCCGCCCGCATCTTTGCCGGTGTCGACGTCACCAGGGAGCCGATCCCGGTGTTGCCCACCGCGCACTACGTGATGGGTGGCATTCCGACGGATATTCACGGTCAGGTGGTACAGAAACGCGGGGATGACGTGAACGCCATCGTTCCCGGCCTGTTTGCGGTGGGTGAGGCGGCGTGTGTTTCCGTGCACGGCGGCAACCGGCTGGGTTCGAATTCGTTGCTTGATCTGGTGGTGTTCGGGCGTGCGGTGGCCGAGCGGTGCGCCGAAATCATCAAGCCGGACACCGCGCACCGGGATCTGCCGGTGGGTCTGCTGGACAAGGCCATGGAGCGTTTCGAGACCTTGCGCAATGCCAATGGCAGCACGCCGACGGCGGATATCCGCCTGGCGATGCAGCGCACCATGCAGAAGTACGCGGCCGTGTTCCGTTCCGGCGACACGCTGGCCGAGGGCAAGGCGAAAATTTCCGAGGTGTTCGATTCGTTCAGCGACGTCCGCGTCGCCGACCGGTCGTTGATCTGGAACTCCGACCTGATCGAGACGCTGGAGTTGTCCAACCTGCTGGAGCAGGCGGTGGCGACGATGCACTCCGCCGAACAGCGACCGGAGACGCGTGGCGCACATGCCCGCGAGGACTACCCCGAGCGCGACGACGTCAACTGGCTGAAGCACACCCTGGTATGGGTGGATCCCGCCGGCAAGACGCGTTTTGACTACCGCCCGGTGCACATGCACACGCTGACCGATGAAGTGGCATCGGTGCCACTGGGCAAGCGCGTTTACTGATCTGGCGCAGACGACGCTGACCGGCGCCATCGTAGAATCCACGTGACATGGTTGGCCCGTGTCACGTTTCCAAGACCATCGAAGGGTAAAGCCATGGGTGAATTCACGCTGCCACGGAACTCGAAGATTCAACCGGGCAGACGCTACCCGGCGAAAGACGCGAAGAAGCCACGCACCTTCCGCATTTACCGCTGGTCGCCCGATGACGATCAGAATCCGCGCATGGACAGCTTCGAGGTCGACCTGGCGTCATGCGGGCCGATGGTGCTCGACGCGCTGCTCAAGATCAAGAATGAGATCGACCCGACGCTGACCTTGCGGCGCTCCTGCCGCGAGGCCATTTGCGGCTCGTGTGCGATGAATATCAACGGCGTCAATACGCTGGCTTGCATCTGCTCGATCAAGGAACAGGCGGCGGGCGACATCAAGATCTATCCGCTGCCGCACATGCCCGTGGTCAAGGACCTGGTGCCTGACCTCACGCATTTCTATGCACAGTTTGCGTCGATCAAGCCGTGGATTCGCACGCAAAGCCCGATGCCAACCCGCGAACGGCTGCAGTCGCCGGGAGAACGCGAGCGCCTCAACGGGCTGTATGAGTGCATCCTGTGTGCGTGTTGTTCCACCAGCTGCCCCAGTTACTGGTGGAATGGCGACAAGTATCTCGGGCCGGCCATCCTGTTGCAGGCTTATCGCTGGATCGTCGACAGCCGCGACGAGGCGACCAACGAGCGTCTGGATGATCTGGAAGATCCGTTCAAGTTGTACCGTTGTCACACCATCATGAATTGCACGCGTACCTGTCCGAAAGGATTGAACCCGGCCAAGGCAATTGCCGAGATCAAGAAGTTGATGGTGGCGCGTCGGGGTTGACGTTCGCGATATTTGCCATGAAATTCGCATCGCGCTGATCCCGACCGGGTGGCATTGACGTGCGGCATGAGGGCACGACCCATGGCGAAGTTCACGCTGCCGAAGAACTCCAGAGTGCGCCAGGGCCGGCACCATCCGGCACCTGGCGCGCGCAAACCGCGCACGTTCCATGTCTACCGCTGGTCGCGGGATGACGGGCAAAATCCGCGCATCGACACGTTCGAGATCGACACCGATCAGTGTGGTCCGATGGTCCTTGACGCGCTGCTCAAGATCAAGAATGAAGTCGATCCCACGTTGACCCTGCGGCGCTCCTGTCGCGAGGGCGTCTGTGGCAGTTGCGCCATGAACATCAACGGTATCAACTGGCTGGCCTGTACGCAGGCGATCAATGACTGCAGCGGCGACATCAGGATCTATCCGTTGCCCAGCATGCCGGTGGTCAAGGACCTGGTGCCGGACCTGACGCATTTCTACGCACAATATGCCTCGATCAAACCCTGGATCCGCACGCAAAGCCCAACGCCCACAGCCGAGCGCCTGCAGTCACCGCAAGAGCGCGAGAAGATCGGTGGGTACTATGAGTGCATCCTGTGTGCGTGCTGTACCGCCGGCTGCCCCAGTCACTGGTGGAATGGCGACCGCTATCTGGGACCCGCCGTACTGTTGCAAGCGTATCGCTGGCTGATCGACAGCCGCGACGAAGCCACTGGCGAACGTCTGGATGACCTGGAAGATCCGTTCAAGCTGTATCGTTGTCACACCATCATGAATTGCACGCGTACCTGTCCGAAGGGATTGAACCCGGCCAAGGCCATTGCCGAGATCAAGAAGTTGATGATCGCGCGACGCGGTTGAACTACCGCAGGTTTCGGTGGCCGATCGCGGGTTTCGGTGTAGCGCAGGGTCGAGCCGGCCGGTGCAAATATATGCGCGGCAGTCATGGGTGGCTTGGCGCGAGGGAGCAACAACATGTCTGCTGAGGCACTGAATGAAGCTCGCCGCAAGCGCCTGCGCTGGCGTGTTCGGCGCGGTACGCGCGAGCTGGACGCGTTGTTTGGCGGTTGGCTGGAGGAGTCGTTTGCCAGCGCGGAGCCAGCACAGCAGGCCGCCTTCGACGAGCTGCTGAACGAGCAGGATCCGGATCTGTGGGATTGGGTCATGGGCCATTCGCGTGCGCCACGCGCCGACTGGCAGGCCATCATCGATGCCATCCGCACCCGCCATCGGCTTTGAATACCGGCCGCCAGGGCGGTTGCGCCGGGCGGTCATCGCCGTGGCGGCACTGGCGTTGCTGGCCATCAGTGTGAGTGCGCTGCCGTGGTGGGGAAAGATCGTGCTGGCTGCGGCGGTATTGGCAGCAACCTGGCAAACCGCACACCGGCTGCGACATAACCTGGTGGTTGCTGCAGGGTGGGGCGCGGATGACCAGTGGACTTTGCGCCTCGCTTCGCGCGACGACGTCGCGGCGACGCTCCTGTCGTTCCGTGCGCTCGGCGCGTTCGTGTTGTTGCGCTTGCGCGTGCCGGGACTTGGCGTACAGGCCTTGTTGCTCGGGCCGGACAACAGTGATGCCGACATCCGGCGGCGCTTGCGCATGCGGCTGGCAACCATGCAGCCTGACGAAGCGCTGCCGCGGATGTGATCAACTTCCAACTGGACCCGACGGTATCCGCCCCAACGTTGCGGCGCCTGGCCGCTTCGGGCACGCTGCGTCGGCGACGTTCCCGGGTTCGCACCGCAGCGCCGCCGGTGTCAGAATGGTGTCCTTTGTCGTAACCCACGCATCAGGTTGCCATGTTTCGACCGCTCGAACTCTTCGTCGGCTTGCGCTATACGCGGGCCAAACGCCGCAACCAGTTCATCTCCTTCATTTCCACCGTGTCGATCGTGTGCATTGCGATCAGTGTGATCGCGCTGATCACGGTGATGTCGGTGATGAACGGGTTTGACTACCAGATGCGCACGCGCATTCTTGGCGCCGTATCGCACGCCACGGTATCCGGCATCGGCGAGAGTCTGCAGGACTGGCCTCGCGCACTGAAGATTGCCGAGCGCAATCCCCACGTGCTCGGCGCGGCGCCGTATGTGGAAACCGAGGCAATGTTGCTGGCCCGGCGCTCGGGCGCCGCGGTGGTGCGTGGCATCGAGCCGGCGCAGGAACCGAAAGTGGTCGACATTGCCCAGCACATGCTCGCCGGCAAGCTGGATGAACTCACGCCGGGCAGCTGGAACATCGTGCTGGGCCGGGATCTGGCAATGAGCCTGGGCGTGGGTGTGGGCGATCGCGTCACCATGGCGGTGCAGGATCTGCGTTCCTCGCCGCTCGGCAGCGTGCCGCGCATGCGGGCATTTCACGTTACCGGGCTGTTCGTACTGGGCATGGAACAGTTTGATTCCGGCCTCGCGCTGGTGAACATGGGTGATGCGGAGAAGCTCAACAGCCTGACCGGGCCCACCGGCATTCGGTTGCGTCTGGACGATTTGTTCAGTGCCCGGCCGGTTGCCGCACAACTGGAGAGCCAGCTCGGGCAGGTGTACCGCGTGCAAACATGGATGGACACCAACGCCAATCTGTTTTCCGCGCTGTCGATGGAAAAGATGGTGATGTTCATCATCCTGTCGCTGATCATCCTGGTGGCCGTCATCAACCTGATTTCGATGTTGATGATGCTGGTCACCGACAAGCAGGCCGACATCGCGATCCTGCGCACGCTGGGCGCCACGCCACGCAGCATCATGGGCATGTTCATGGTGCAAGGGTTGCTGGTGGGGTTTGTCGGCATTGGTTTTGGCGTGGGTCTGGGCTCGCTGCTGTCGTGGAAACTGCCGGGCATCGTCAAGTGGATCGAACACACGTTCAACGTCACCTTCCTCTCGCCGGACGTGTATTACATCAGCGAGGTGCCCAGCCGGCTGGACTGGCACGATGTCGGCTGGGTGGCGTTGCTGACGTTCGTGTTCTCGTTGCTGGCCACGTTGTATCCCGCGTGGCGCGCGTCGCGCACGCAGCCGGCGCAGGCGTTGCGCTATGAGTGAGAACCCGTCGATGGCGTTGAGCGAAAACGTGGTGTGCGCCAGTGGCGTGGCCAAGACCTATGCCGAAGGCGGCTTGCGCACCGAGGTGCTGAGCAACGTCAACTTTGCGCTCAAGCGCGGGCAGACCATGGCCATCGTTGGCGCTTCGGGCTCAGGCAAGAGCACGCTGCTGCATATCCTGGGTGGACTGGATACGCTGAGCGCCGGCGAGGTCGAAGTCGACGGCCGCGTGCTGTCGACACTCTCGGATGCCGAGCGCGGTCGCGTGCGCAATCGTTCGCTTGGTTTCATCTACCAGTTTCATCACTTGCTGCCCGAGTTCACCGCGCTGGAAAACGTGTGCATGCCGCTGTTGATTCGCGGCACGCCCATCAGTGCCGCCCAGCAACGAGCCTCCGCGCTGCTCGAGCGGGTGGGTCTGGGTGCGCGCACCGGGCACAAGCCGTCAGAGCTGTCCGGCGGCGAACGCCAGCGCTGTGCCGTGGCGCGGGCGCTGGTTACGCGCCCGGCCTGTGTGCTCGGTGACGAACCGACCGGCAACCTCGACGAGGGCAACGCAGCGCAGGTGTACGCGTTGATGCTGGAACTCAACCAGGAAATCGGCACCAGTTTCATCCTGGTCACGCACGACACGCGTCTGGCCGCGCGCATGGATCGTACCCTGGTTCTGCACAACGGCATGCTGCAGGAAAAGCCAGCCGCCTGACCGCATGCGTCCGCGTCGCCGATGGATGCGACGGTGACCACGGCTGCGCCCCTGCGCCGCGTCGTTTGTCATAGCGGTGTTTTGGAGCTCGACACTGCAGGTGGTTGCGGCGGCATCGCAACGTAGGGCAGGCACTGCCGGCCATTTTTCCGGTATTCGCCATCACGCCGCCAACGCAAAAACCAGCCAGGGCTGCCCGCCCTGCGGAGCATTGGCGTCGAGACGTGTGCGACTTCGCCGCGTGGGCGGAACGCACGGAAAGCCAATACCTCACCCGCAGCTCGGCGTCGCCCCACTCCGCGTGACCCTTGCGCTCACGTGCCGGCGCCGGCTTACAGCGATTTCATCCTTGTGACGGCGCGTTGGGCGTTAGGCTCGATACCATCGATGGAACGAATGGCGAGCATGCCCTACGCGCCGAAGCCGCTCAATGCCAGTGTTGCCGCGCCGGCGTTGTTGTGCGGAGTGCTGGCGGTGCAGTGGCTGCCGCGATTGCCGCCGCCGGGGCCGACCGCCCTGACGCTGCTGGTGGTCGCGTTGCTGCTGTGGCCGCTGCGACGCTGGCGCTGGTTGTGGTGTCTCCTGTTTGGCATTGGCTGGGCGGTATGGCGTGGCACGGCAGCAATGGACGCCCGTCTGCCGCGAGCGCTGGAAGGCAGTGATTTCGAAGTAGTTGGCACATTGGCGGATTTGCCCGACCGACGAGCCGATGCGGCACGTTTCACCTTGAATGTCGAACGGGCCACGCTGGATGGCACGCTGGTGCCGTTGCAAGGGCGCGTCACGGTATCGTGGTACGGCGCGGCGCCGCTACTGACGCCCTGTAGCCGCTGGCGCTTGTTGCTGCGCCTGAAACGCCCGCGTGGGTTGCTCAATCCCGGCAGTGTGGACAGCGAGCGCTCGGCGCTGGAACGCGGCACGCATGCCAGGGGATATGTACGCGACGACCCGCGCAATCGCCAGCTCGGGACTGGCGGATGGTGCGTTGATCGCGTGCGCGCGGCCATCGCTGCCGGGATCGCCCGGCACGTGCGCGATCCGCATGACGCCGCGTTGTTGCAGGCGCTGGCCGTGGGCGATACGCGTGGCTTGCAGCAGCATGATTGGGAGGTGGCGCGAGCGAATGGCGTGTCCCATCTGATCGCCATCTCCGGATTTCACGTGGGCGTGGCGGCGGTATTCGGGGTCGGCCTGGTGTGGTTGCTGTACATGCTGTGGCCAGCTTGCGCACTGTGGCTGCCGCGGGTGCAGGCGCAGGCAGCCGCAGCGCTGCTGTTGGCGGCTGGCTACAGCGCACTGGCCGGGTTTGGCCTGCCGACCGTGCGTACGCTGCTGATGATCGCGGTGGTTGCCCTGGCACGTTGCAGTCGACGCGGCAGTCGCGGTGCGCATTCCCTGGCTTTGGCGTTGTGGCTGATGCTGCTGGTGGATCCACTGGCGGTACTGTCAGCCGGGTTTTGGCTGTCGTTTGTCGGGGTGGGATTCCTGATGCTGTGTCTGCAGGCGCGCGGGCATGGTCTGCGCGCGTTCGTGCACGAGTTGTCAGCCGGGCAGTGGGTGATGACCGTGGCATTGCTGCCATTGACCCTGTGGTTTTTCGGGCAAGCTTCGCTGGTTGGCGCGGTGTCCAATTTGCTGGCGGTGCCATTCGTGAGTTTCGTCATCGTGCCGTGCGCGTTGCTGGGTACCTTGTTGCTGGGGCTGTGCCCGCCACTGGCGGTGCCGGTGTGGTGGCTCGCCGGACGGCTGATGCATGCGCAATGGTGGTTGCTCGAGTGCATGGCCGTATGGCCGGGTGCGCATTGGTATCTGCCCAGTGTGGAAGTCGGCGCCCTGGGTCTGGCGCTGCTGGGTGCGCTGTGGCTGCTGCTGCCACGCGGCATTCCCTTGCGCTGGCTGGGCCTGCTGCTGTTCCTGCCGTTGTTGTTGCCGCCGCGCACATTGCCACGCCCGGGTGAATTCCAGGTGTGGGTGCTGGATGTGGGGCAGGGCCTGTCGGTCGCGCTGCGGACGCGCGCGCATGTGCTGGTGTACGACGCTGGCGCGCGTTATCCGTCGGGCTTTGATCTGGGCGACGCGGTGGTGGTGCCGGCCTTGCACGCGCTGGGTATCACCCGGCTGGACGTGTTGATGATCAGCCACGCCGACAATGATCACGCGGGTGGCGCCACCGCAGTGGCGAAGGCATTTCCCGCGGCCAGGCGCTATTCCGGTGAACCGGCGCGCATGCCGGTGCCGATGCGGCCTTGTGTCGCCGGGCAGACGTGGCAATGGGACGGCGTGCGGTTCGAGGTGCTGAGTCCGCCGCCGGGACCCGTGGGCAAGCGGCGCAACGATCATTCCTGCGTGCTGCTGGTGACGGGTCGACGCGGGCGCATGTTGTTGACCGGCGACATCAGCGCCAAGGTCGAACCGCAGGTTGCCGCAGCCGTTGGCGCGGGCGTGCCGCCGGTGTTGCTGGTGCCGCATCACGGCAGCAAGAGCGCATCGAGTGCCGCGTTCATTGCCAGGTTGCAGCCACCGCTGGCCGTGGTCTCGGCTGGGTGGCACAACCGCTTCGGTCATCCGCGTCCCGAGGTGCTGGCGCGTTATGCCGCAGCTGGCGTACCGGTGCTGAACACGGCGATTGCGGGCGCGATCCCGCTGGATTTTCCCGCCGACGGCATGGCGTATGCGCAGCCAGGCTGGCGTCAGCGCCTGCCGCGCTATTGGCGCGAGTGAGGCGGCGGCGTGCCAGCCACGACACAGTACGCGCGGGCGAGACTGGTATCATGCGCGCTTGCCAATCGCACCCCGGTGAGGCCGTAACGTGCTTGAAATCCTGATGGCTGGTGGCTGGGCCATGGTGCCCATCCTGATTTGTTCCGCGGCGGCGTTGGCCATCGTGCTGGAGCGCTTCTGGACATTGCGGCGCAAGGCCGTGTTGCCGCCGGGCCTGGGCGCGGAAGTGCGCGAGTGGGCCCGCGCGGAAAAACTCGATGCCCGCCACCTCGAGGCCCTGGCCGCCGGTTC
>Ga0207707_10006289_pt1 | contig 10370 bp, 5 predicted proteins | sample KBSC83BmetaG_FD_184336 | JGI IMG/M metagenome (GOLD analysis project Ga0207707, IMG submission 184336) | Corn rhizosphere microbial communities from Kellogg Biological Station, Michigan, USA - KBS C8-3B metaG (SPAdes) (version 2) | ecosystem: Host-associated > Plants > Roots > Rhizosphere ... | reverse complement strand
GATCCGCAGCAGCGCGATCTGGCGCTGGCCGAGCGGCAACTGCTGAGCGACGACTGGCATGGTCTGGCCGATCGCATTGAAACCGCACTCAAGCAGCCCGGGTGCAGCGCACCGAATTGGATGCCGGTATTCGCCAGTGCGTTCGGTTATGGCGACCTGATCGAAAACCTGGGTGCCCGCGTCAACGTGTGCGACCCGCTGAACGGTATCAACTACCACACCCGCACGTCAGCGGCACTGGCTACCGGACATCCCCAGCGTGCGCTGGATGTATTGGCCATGTACTGGAAGGCGAGCGAACTTGGTTCCACGCCAACGGCATCCCAGGCCATCGCACTGGCCATGCTCGGGCGGATTGGGGAAGCGCAGGCCACGCTGGCATCAATGCAACCGAGCGGCGGTGGATACTACATCGCACAACTGATCGTGGGCAGGGCCGCTGGGGAAGACCCGGTAAAGCTGCGTGCCAGCCTGCAGAAAGTGGATCGCAAAAACTCTAAGCTTCAAATGGGGGACATCACCGACACAGCGGCAGCCGCCTTGTCCGGGGACCGCGCCCAAGCCAATCGCCACGCCGCGCTGCTGGACGCGCGACCGGCGGGCGGCCTGCTGCTTGCCATCGTGGTCACCGACTGCCAGTGCGGCGCGCCATTCGACCTCGACGCCACGCCCCACTTCAAGGCGCTGCTCGCCGAATCCGGACTGCGATGGCCGCCACCGCAAACCATCAAATACCCCGCTCGCAGCGCGGGGAACGAGTCACACTCAATTTTCACGCCAGCCGTTGGAAAGGGCACCGCGCGTGACTGATCTCTGGCAACGCCTCAACAACGGAAGCTGGTCCAGTGGGCGCTGACTTTGAGGCGAATCAGAGTCAGCCTGACTTGCGACCTGTGTGTACACAGCGGCTACCGTCATTGGGGTACGCGTAGGCAGGTCGAACGTTTCTACACCGAGTCAGGAACCAAGGTCCGCTATCGGGCGACTTGATAGAGACGGTGACCGGCAGCTCATGGCCGCTTGCGGCCGTGCTCGAGGCAGGATCCATACAACGCGTCCTTGCGGTCAATGTGAATGTTCAGAGCTGCTTCGCGCGCCTCACTTCTCGTGGTTTGGATTGTCTGGGACGAGGTGGGACAGGCTGTTTGATTTTTCCGTTCCGATGTAGATAGTAGGCATCGCCCGTTCACGGCCGCGCACGCCATTTTGCGTGCGCGCACCAGGAATCCGCGATGCTTACCGACGTCGTTTCGCCGATCAATTTCGATGCTGAGCTGCTGCCAGCGCGATCACCTTTCGATGTTGTGCTGACGCATCGACCGCAGCAAAAAGTGTCGTCCATCTCCCCAATCCGAACTTTGTTCGGCTCATCGAAGGCAGCGGAAGCTACCGTCCTGATGATCCCGTTTCCCTCGGAGCCGAACAGCAAAAAGTTCAGCAGGCTGCGAGGAAAGCAACCCGCGTGACACGCTGGAAGCTGATACAGGCAGTCAAGACGGCATCGGTGGGCGACGATGGTGCCACGGAGTCGTGGGCGCGGGCTGCGAAGGAGCGACAGTGGAAAGTGCGTCGCGGCTGGAACACGCTTGCTGCCGCGTTCGAGCAAGCTGGACAGCCGAAGCTGGCGCAGGAGATCAGGCAATTCGTAAGCACCATGCCGCCGGCGCTGACGGAGCGCGAGCACTTCATCGGGCTGGCCAGAAAGCTACTCGCAAAGCAGCGGGTAAAAGATCGCGGGTGTTGTAGATAAGGGCTACCCGACGCGAACACGATAATGCGCATGTCGCTATGCAGGGCGGGGGAACATTTGGGGGAATCGTCACAATTGGCGCCCGCGGGCTTTCAAGGCAGTCAAAGCGATACACGACATGTTCGATTCCGACCCTGCCTCCGTTTTCTGTATCTCGCCGCACTGGCGACGGGGAATGTTCGTCTCCTCCTTTGAGACTCACTCCTCGCTGCGCTCGGGGTCAGGCCTTCAGCTGTCCGAATTCGTTCCCGGCGAATTCGTCGAACCGCACCGGTTCGATGACTCGCGCCGTCCCTGGCGCTCGCCCTTTGGGCCGCCGCAGCGTGTCCCGGATTTGATCCGGGGGCGTTCGCGCGCTTCCCTTGCGCGGGGTCTCCGTCTCCATGTTTTCAAGCGGCTCGGCGCAATATTTCCGCTTTGGTCGAAACCGGACGCGGATCGGATCGTCGGTTCTATGGCTTGCGTCATTCGGACGCAGGCCCTGCCTTCGGCTCGTTCCGCCGGGATGCGCAAAAAGGGCGTTGCTTTGTTGTGTCGTGATCGTGTAAAACGGCCGAATCGAGAGGTGTCCGTGCAGGGTTGAGACTAAGCCGGGTTCGGCCGCCAGCAACGGGGAAGGTTGGCCCGGAACAAAAGAACAAGACCAGCTACAAGGGAGGCACGTCATGGATGCTGCGGTTGGCCGTTATGCTGCTACCAGACCACTTGAGCTTCTTGGGATAAGCGTAATAAAGGAACGCGCATATCGAATCCTGTTGGAGCGCCACACCGCAACGGTGGCCGACGTTGCCGCCGGTCTTGAGATTACGGACCGGGTGGCCAGGCGTTTGCTGGCCGATCTCGAAGCCCTGGGCCTCGCCACCCATACGCCAAAGGTTCCGAGGGTCTATGTCGCAGCGCCCCCCGAGTTCGCCGTTGCCGCGCTCGTGAAACAGAAGCAGGCGATGCTGGAGCGGGTCCGTGTCGCGATTCCGGACCTGGAGGCGTATTCCGCCCGATCCAGCCGTGCAGATGGCCATGAACCAGTGCTGGAACCGATTTGCAATTGCGCACACCTCGAGGTGGTGCTGGAACAGCTGTACAAGTCGTTTCGCACCGACGTGATGGGCTTTCAGCGGGCACCTACCTTGATGCCCAAGCTCAGTCCTCCGCGCAAGCTGCGCTTCGGGGTGCGGGCAAGAACCATCTCGGACAACACCTACCTCGAGATTCCCGGCATGCTCGCGCGGATAAAGGAGGATGTTGCAAACGGCGAGCAGGCGCGGATGATGCCGGAACTGCCGTTCAAGATGATGATCTTCGATCGCCGTGCGGCGATCATTGCACTCGGCCGCGACACGCTCGAAAAGGCACCCGCGCTGTTGGTCCACGGCGGCGAGTTGATCGAGGCGTTGTGCCGGTTGTTTGAATTCGAGTGGGAACGAGCGACACCTGTTGTCTTCAATCATGCCGACAACGCGAAACAGGGTGCAGGCGAAAACCATGCGAACGACCTGGAGGACGCCTTGATTCCGTTGCTGGCGGCAGGTTTCAATGACAAGGCCATCGCACTCGAGTTGGGCATTTCTCCGGCCACACTCAATCGGCGCATGAGCGAGTTGTTGCGCAGCTGTGGTACGCGCTCACGCTTCCAGTTGGGCTGGCGCGCCGCGCTGCAAGCGACGGTACCCCGACCCGCACCCAAATCCGGGTAGCGATTCCGCTCGCATTGACGTGCTTTTTTTTGTGCCGCGAGGTCGCGTGATTGATTTCAATCATGATCGCGATCCATCGCGTTGCGCTATTGAGCTGTGTTGCAACGGCGTGCAACACTCCAAGAGCACTTTTTCATGCGGTGGAGTGTGCTGTAACCGGCACGTGCACATGACTGACGTGCAACACAAGTCCTGACCGACTCTGAAAACAGTAGATGAGCGCACCGCCCGATGGCGGTGTGACGGGGGGCTTTTGTCCTGAAAAACACTGCTGCTCTTCGCCATTCGCGGCGCGTCGCCCCGCACGACACGCCATACGAAGCCTGCACATCCCAAAACAATCCTGAGGCCGACGATGAACAAGAAGATCTACAGCCTGGTTTGGAACAAGTCCCTCCGCCAGATCGTGGTGGCATCGGAACTGGCGAGAGTGAAGGGAGGTGGCGGCTCGACGGGCGAAACCCGGGGCTTCGGGATGCGTTGGGGCGCATTGGTGCTGGGAGTCGCGTTGGCACTTGGCACGGTGCCTTGGGCGACAGCGGCCCCTGCAAAGGGGCAAACCAATTGCAGTGGCGCGACCGCAACGGGCAAGGATTCGCTGGCTTGCGGCAAGGGTGCAAAGGCGAGCGGAGCCTACGCCACTGCCGTGGGCGTCGGTGCGGTGGCATCCGGTGGACATGCATCGGCCTTCGGGAACAGCGCGGTGGCCAATGGTGCGCTCAGCACGGCCATTGGCAATGCGGCACGTGCCCAGGGCGGCGAAAGCACGGCCGTCGGCCAAGACGCGCGGGCATCCGGGTACCAGTCCTCCGCATTGGGCGCCGGGTCGCGAGCCAGCGGTGCGTACAGCGTCGCCATGGGTACGAACGCGATAGCGAACGCCGCGTATTCGGTTGCCATCGGGCAGGGCGCATCAGTCAATGGTTTTCTCAACAGCGTGGCATTGGGCACGGGCTCTGTCGTCGACCGCGCGAACAGCGTGTCGGTGGGGGCGCCGGGCGCCGAGCGCCAGATCACCAACGTTGCAGCCGGAACCGATGACGCCGATGCGGTCAACCTCGCGCAGTTGAATGCAGCGACCAACGACGGCGCGGCTGCGGCGACCTCGCACTACTTCAAGGCCAATGGTCCGGCCGATGGTTCCGATGACGCGGTGGCCAGCGGTGCACACGCCACGGCTTCCGGCCCGCTCGCGACAGCTTCGGGCGATTCCAGCACCGCGAATGGTTATGCATCGACGGCCAGCGGAGAAGGATCGAGCGCGTTCGGCAACAATGCATACGCGTCGGGCGATGGCAGCACTGCGCTCGGTCAGGACTCGACCGCGAGCGGGTTGAACGCGACCGCGTTGGGCTATGGATCGGCGGCAATCGGTGATCATTCCCTGGCGCTGGGCGACAGCGCCTCGGCGGTGGGCGAGAACGACATCGCCATGGGCAACGGCGCTGCGACCGGTGGCGGTTATGGCAACAACATCGCGATCGGTGCGGGTGCGTATGCCGGAAGCTACTACGGCGGCAACACCGCGATCGGGCAGAACGCGAGGGCGACGGGCAAGTACGCGACGGCGATCGGTCGCAACGCCAACGCCGGTGGCAAATACAGCGCGGCAATGGGCAACGGCGCGACCGCAGCGGGCAAGTACACGACGGCGCTGGGGGCAAGCGCGAGCGCGGCGGGCGACTACGGCACGGCGATAGGTGCCTTCTCCACGGCGGGTTTGCAGGCGACATCGGTCGGCGCGTTCTCGACCGCGGGCGATTACGGCACGGCGATCGGCACGGGTGCGGAAGCGGGCGCGGCCGGTGTCGCGCTGGGCCTGGTGACGAAGGCGACCGGCTACATCGCAACGGCATTGGGCACAAACGCGTACGCGCAAGGTGACCTGTCGACGGCGGTGGGCTTCAAGGCGACGACGGGCGTAGGTGGGTACAAGGCGGTCGCGATTGGCAGCCAGTCCTACGCGGGGGGTTACAACAGCCTCGCGCTGGGTGGCGGCGCCGCGGCAGTGGGCGACAGTGGTATCGCGATCGGCAACACCAGCGTGGCGGGCACATACGCCACGGCGGTGGGACCGTTTGCGGTGGCGACGGGTTACTCGTCGGTGGCGTTGGGCGACACGGCGAACGCACTGAGCGACAACAGTATCGCGATCGGCAAGAACGCCTATGTGGCGCCGACCGGGCAGGTGGGCAACTATTACACCGGTTACAGCAGTGTGCCGACGCAGGGCATCGCGATCGGTGCGAACAGCAGCGTGACGGGCGTGAACGGTACGGCGCTGGGCGTCAATGCCACGGCGAGCAATCTGGACACGACGGCGCTGGGCACGTATGCGGCGGCGAGCGGGCGTTACAGCACGGCGGTCGGCATCCACGCGCAGGCGACGAACACCTCGGCGAACGCGTTGGGTTACAACGCGCAGGCGACGGGAACCTGGTCGAACGCGTTCGGCACGGACGCGGTGGCGTCGAACACGCTGGCGACGGCGGTTGGTCAGCAGGCGAATGCGAGCGGGAAGTACGCAACGGCCGTGGGGGCCTTGGCGCAGGCCACGGGCAGCTACGCCACGGCGCTGGGCAAGGGTGCCTATGCGACCGGTGACAACAGCACGGCGATCGGCAAGTACGCGACGGCGTCTGCACCGGCGACCACGGCGATCGGCAAGTACGCGGTTGCGAGCAACGCGGCGGCGACGGCGGTGGGTTACGGAGCGCACGCGACGGGTTACATCTCGACCGCGCTGGGCACGGACGCGTATGCGTCAGGTGACCTGTCGATTGCCGAGGGTTTCCGGGCATCCTCGTCGGGATATTCGAGCACGGCGATCGGGACGTTCGCGAGTGCGTCGGGCTATCAGGCGACGGCGTTGGGCGGCAATGCGACGGCGCTGGGCGATTCGTCGGTGGCGATCGGCAACACGAGCTTTGCGAGCGGCGAGTACTCGACGGCGGTGGGTCCGTTCGCGGTGGCGACGGGATATTCCGCGACGGCCATCGGTGACACGGCCAACGCGATCGGCGACGACAGCACCGCGGCAGGCCACTACAGCGTTGCGCAAGGCATGAGCTCAAGCGCGTTCGGCGACAATGCGCAAGCGATGGGTGACAACAGCACCGCGATCGGCAGCAACGCACATGCGTACGGAAGCGCCGATGTGGCGATGGGGCAGAACGCGACGGCCAACGGCACGAGTTACTACGGCACTTCCCCCGCCACGGCGGTCGGCGCCAACGCGATGGCGACCAATGAGGGTGCGTCGGCGTTCGGCAACAGTGCCAGTGCGACCGGCAAGTACAGCACCGCGCTCGGACAGGGAACCCAGGCATCCGGCAAATACAGCACGGCGGTCGGCTGGCGGTCGTCGGCCAGTGGGTACTTCAGCACGGCCATGGGCGACCTTGCCATTGCCATCGGCAATTACAGCACCGCGGTTGGCAGCCACGTTTATGCCAGCGGGAAGTATGCAACGGCCGTGGGGTCGTGGGCTTACGCCACCGGATATGAAGGCACCGCGGTTGGTGCCGGCAGCCACGCTGATGGTTTCCTCTCGGCAGCCTTCGGCGCTGGCGCGCACGCTGTCAATGGCGGTACCACTGCGGTGGGTGTGGGTTCCTACGCGAGCGGGTACATCGCCACGGCGATCGGTGCCGACGCGGTGGCGCTGGGCGATCATTCCATCGCGGAGGGTTTCCGCGCCTACACGGCGGCACCCGCAACCAACAGTATCGCGACGGGCTATTTCGCGAACGCGTCGGGTTACGGCAGCATCGCGATGGGCTCGAACGCGGCGGCCCTGGGCGACAGCGGGATAGCGATCGGCAACACGAGTGTTGCCGGCACCTACGCGACGGCAGTGGGTCCGTTCGCGGTAGCAACGGGGTATTCCTCGACCGCAGTGGGTGATACCGCCAATGCACGTGGGGCCAATAGCGTGGCGGTGGGCAAGAACGCGTACGCTGGCAGCGACAATGGCATTGCGGTTGGCTCGGGCGCTTATGTGGCGGCAACCGGTACCTACACGATCAGCAGCAAATATGGTTCGCATACCTACACGGCGGCGACCGAAGGTATTGCGTTGGGTACTCAGGCAAGCGTGCTTGGCGTCAACGGGATCGCGGTTGGCAACAATACGATGGCTGCGGCCTATGGCTCGATCGTCATGGGCACCAACGCCTATACCGGCAGCTTGTCGGACAACAGTATTGTCATCGGCGACAACGCGGCGGCCATGGATGGCTATGACGAGAATGGGAACCTGGTCGGGGCATCGAACAACGTTGTAATCGGCAATAACGCCTTGGCGTTCGAGGGGGCGCAGGGTTCGACCGTACTGGGCGCAAATGCTGGTGCCGCACAGCTTACGGTTAACGGTGTGGCGGTGGGGAATTCAGCTGTCACCTATGGCGATGGGTCGGTAGCCGTAGGTTCCGGCACGTTCGCAATCGGCTCCGGGGCCACGGCGGTCGGTGGTTGGCTCGATGTCAACGGGGACGGAAAGATGCCCCCGGGGTTTACCTCCGGTGGCGAGAAAACCTGGGTTTACGGATTGGGCGGGAGTGCATTCGGCGCGGCAGCAATCAGCTGGGGAGATTACGCGACCGCCATCGGCACACTTTCCTACGCGGGCGGAAGCAATACGGCTGGCGAAGGCCCCATTTCAGGATCCGTCGCAGTGGGTTACAAATCGACCGCCGACGGTGACGGTACGGTCGCCATCGGCCGCGAAAGCATGACCCAGTACGACGGCGCCGTTGCGATCGGCTATTCCAGTGTTGGCTGGGGTCCGGACAGTGTGGCGATTGGCCATGACGCCGTTGCCAGTTTTATCAATGACATGGCCATTGGTTCCGGCTCGTTCGCCGGTGGCTACCGCGGCAGCAACAACTTGGCGGTCGGTGTGGGGGCAACAGCGGGCAATCCGAATGCTTCGTCCAACATCAGTTCGGCCTCGGCATTCGGCTCATATGCCACCGCGAGCGCGGATTCATCGCTTGCGCTGGGTAATACCAGTCTGGCGAGTGGCGCTTATGGCACTGCGGTGGGCGCGTTTGCGGTGGCGCAAGGATATTCCTCTACAGCGCTTGGCGATACGGCCTACGCGATCGGCGACGAAAGCGTTGCGCTGGGTGCCAACGCTTACGCCAGCGCCGACAACAGCGTCGCATTGGGTGCGGGTTCGGTGGCCGATCGTGCCAACACGGTGTCGGTGGGCGCACCTGGCGCGGATCGCCAGATCACCAATGTTGCAGCAGGCACCGAGGCCACGGATGCCGTCAACGTCGCGCAGTTGAACGCGGCAACCGCCGTCGGCAATGCCACGGCGGCCTATTTCACGGCGAATGGTGCAGGTGACGGTAGCGACAGCGCCGTCGCGCTCGGAACCAGCGCAGTCGCGGCGGGCCCTAATGCCTATGCTTCGGGTGATGCCAGTGTTGCGGTAGGTTCCGGCGCGCTGGCCAGTGGGTCCAATGCAAGCGCAGTCGGTAGTGGGGCTGTTGCCGGCGGCATCAATGCCACCGCGATGGGTGCGGGTGCTTCCGCAAGCAACAACAATGCTTCGGCGTTGGGTTCCGGTGCACTGGCGAATGGCATGAACGCCAGCGCGATCGGGGCAGGAGCGATGGCCACCGGCAGCAGCGCATCGGCGTTTGGCGCCGGCGCGCAGGCCACGGCGATCAACAGCGTCGCGATCGGCGCAGGTTCGATGGCGTCGTTCATGAACACGGTGTCGGTGGGTTCGGCGGGCAATTACCGGCGCATCGTCAACGTGGCGGATCCGACCGGGGCGCACGATGCGGTGACGCTGGGCTACTTGCAGAACAACTACTCGAACAACAGCGCGATGGCGAGCCTCTCGAGCGAGATCGACGCGCTAAACAAGCAAATGTCGTCGCTAAATGGCTCGCAGGGAACCACGACGACGAGCGCCACGTCGAGCGTAACAAGTGCCACCGCCACCGCCTCGGCCGCGCCGTCGACAACAAACACGGCGTCCGCGGTCGCGCAGTCCGACAGCCCGGTGCCGGGCGGCCATGCGGCCGTTGCGACGACGGCTCCGAGCGGTGGCAGTACGCAGCAACAGGCGGCAGTTGCGGACGCGAATTCGTATACCGACCAGCAGACCCAGGAGGCCTTGCGTTCGGCCAACACCTACACGCAAACGTCCAACTCGCAGACGCTCAGCGCAGCCAATGCTTATACCAATCAGGCGCTGGCCAGCTACGTCACCACCGACACGTTCAACCAGTTCCAGGACCAGGTAAACATGCAATTTCGCGAACAAGACAAGCGCATCGACACCATGGGCGCAATGTCGGCGGCGGCGACGCAGATGGCGATCAACACGGCCGGCCTTTCGGGGGACAACCGCGTCGGTCTGGGCATGGGCACCTACAGCGGCAGGCAGGCCGCGTCGATCGGCTATCAGCACATGTTCTCCAACCAGAAGGCAAGCATTTCCGCCGGCGTTTCGTCCGGTGGCGGCGAAACCTCCGGGGGTGTCGGCGTCGGCTTCAGTTGGTAACCATGCCGATAAACAAACACGGGGGGCCGAACCGCACGGCTCGGTCGCGGCAACGATTCACATCGATTTCCACAACCAGACCTAGAGGGCGAAACATGTCGAAACAAAATCAATGTTTGCGCAGGCAAATGCTCGCACTTGCCATTGCCGGAGTCATCGGCTGCGTCGGCGTGGCGACGGCGGCCGTACCGGCCGGCGGTCAGTTTGCCACTCTGACCAAGGCGACCCAGCTCAACCGCGGCGATGTCGTCAAGAATGCCGTGCCGTTGTCCAAGTCCGTTCGCGTGACGGTGGCCCTGAAGTTGCGTGACGACGCGGGGATGAAGGCGTTCCTGAGCCAGCCCTCGCACGGTGTGATGAGCCACGCGCAGTTGCAGGGCCATCTGCCGACGCAGGCGCA
>Ga0207707_10006285_pt1 | contig 10375 bp, 7 predicted proteins | sample KBSC83BmetaG_FD_184336 | JGI IMG/M metagenome (GOLD analysis project Ga0207707, IMG submission 184336) | Corn rhizosphere microbial communities from Kellogg Biological Station, Michigan, USA - KBS C8-3B metaG (SPAdes) (version 2) | ecosystem: Host-associated > Plants > Roots > Rhizosphere ... | reverse complement strand
GCGGAGGAGGCATTGAAGGCCAAGAACCTGGCGTTTGCGAGCACCGTGGCCGATAAGGCAGCCACGCTCGCGATGCAGCTAGCCGGGCGGTAACCACCACTACAGCAGAGCTTTAAGCCGACCTCAATTTTTTCTTTTCGAGTCAGATTCGTCCTCAAAAAAGCGACTAAAGCAGTTGCTGGGTTTCGATGCACAGACATGCACAGTCGTCAACATCTTGCGACTGCCCTAAAAGAAAAGCACAATATGTAGTGTTTACATTCTTGACAATGGACGACGGTCAGCTCATATTGGTCCGCCGTTGTCGCGACCGAAGGCAGCCTTGTGAGGGCTTCCCAGCCTCTCGCGTGGAGCCAGTGAGTGTGGGAGCGGAAACGAGTCGGTCAACGCGGGTTACCCAATCAAGAGCGAGTCGGTTGCATTCCCAGGGGCGGGAACGCGATCTCTTTTCCGGGAGCGAACCCGGAACGATCGGAGATGAAGATGAAGGAGAGCGCTGCCTATCAGGCCGCAGCGGCCGGTCAACAGACTGTGGAGAGCAGTGGCGGAACATCGGTCCCCGGATACGTCCGTTCCGAGCCAGCTGAAGCACGGTCAAAGAAGTCGGCTACGTCTGCCCCTGGCCTCGTATTTCCGCGGTTCTTCACCGAAGCTGGCGTCGACCCGTTTGACGAAGTGGAATGGGATCGACGTTCTGCGGTGATCGGGAATGAACGTGGTGAGGTGGTGTTCGAGCAGCGAGACGTCGAGATTCCGCGATTCTGGTCGCAGCAGGCCACCAACATCGTCGTCTCCAAGTATTTCCGCGGTCAGATCGGGACACCTGAGCGCGAACACAGCGTCAGGCAGCTGATTGGCCGTGTGGTCAACACGATCACCGGCTGGGCGCGGACGCACAAATATTTTGCGAACGACGAGGATCTTCAGGCGTTCAGTGACGATTTGAAGCACATCCTCGTCTACCAGAAGGCGGCCTTCAACAGCCCGGTCTGGTTCAACTGCGGGTTCGAGAAAGCGCCGCAATGTTCGGCGTGCTTCATCAACTCGGTGCAGGACACGATGGACTCGATCCTGACGCTCGCCCGTACCGAAGGCATGCTGTTCAAGTTCGGCTCCGGGACGGGAACGAACCTGTCGCCGATTCGTTCGTCGAAAGAGCTCCTGGCAGGCGGTGGCACCGCATCCGGTCCGGTCTCGTTCATGAAGGGCTACGACGCGTTTGCCGGCGTGATCAAATCCGGCGGCAAAACACGTCGCGCGGCCAAGATGGTCATCCTCGACGCCGATCACCCGGACGTGGTGGAGTTCATCAACTGCAAGGTCGAAGAGGAGAAGAAGGCCTGGGCGTTGATCGACGCGGGCTACGACGGCTCCTTTACCGGTCCCGCGTACTCGTCGGTGTTCTTCCAGAATTCCAACAACAGCGTACGCGTCACCGACGAATTCATGCGCGCGGTGCTCGACGACTCGACCTGGGACACGCATGCGGTCGTCGATGGCCGTGTGATGGATACCTACAAAGCTCGCGATCTCATGCGGCTCATCGCTGAAGGTACGCACGTCTGTGGCGATCCGGGCATGCAGTTCGATACCACCATCAACGAGTGGCACACCTGCGCGGGCACCGACCGGATCTACGCAAGCAATCCCTGCTCCGAGTACATGTTCCTCAACGACTCGGCCTGCAACCTCGCCTCAATCAACCTGATGAAGTTCGTGAAGGACGATGGCGAGTTCGATGTGGTGGCGTACAAAGCGGCGATTCGCACGCTGATCACGGCACAGGAGATCATCGTCGACAACGCGAGCTATCCAACCGAAGCGATCGGGCGCAACAGCCACGCCTATCGCCCGCTCGGCCTCGGGTACGCGAACCTCGGCGCGTTGCTGATGTCACGCGGCCTGCCGTACGACAGCGACGCGGGACGCGACTACTCGGCCGCGCTCACCGCACTGATGACCGGCGAAGCCTACGCGCAGTCGGCGCGGATCGCGCGCGATCACGGCGGGCCGTTCTCGGGTTATGAGCAGAATCGCGAGCCGTTCCTGCGCGTGATGCGTAAGCATCGTGACTCGATGCGCGATGTGAACGCGCGCAACGTGCCGGCTGACCTGTACACCACCGCGAAGGCGTCGTGGGATGATGCGGTCGAGCTGGGTGAGCAGTTCGGCTACCGCAACGCGCAGGCGACGGTGCTCGCGCCGACCGGCACCATCGGCTTCATGATGGATTGCGATACGACAGGCGTGGAGCCCGACATCGCGCTGGTGAAATACAAGAAGCTCGTCGGCGGCGGCCTGATGAAGATCGTCAACCAGACCGTGCCGATGGCGCTGCGGAAGCTCGGGTACTCACAGCCGCAGATCGAGGCGATTATCGACTACATCGACAAGAACGAGACGATCGAGGGTGCGCCGGGATTGAAGGAATCGCACCTCGCGGTGTTCGACTGCGCGTTCAAGGCGGCAAAGGGTCAGCGGTCCATTCACTACATGGGCCACATCAAGATGATGGGCGCGACGCAGCCGTTCATCTCCGGCGCGATCAGCAAGACCGTCAACGTGCCGAAGGAAGCGACCGTCGACGAGATCATGCAGGCCTACATTCAGTCGTGGAAGCTTGGCGCGAAGGCGATCTCGATCTACCGCGACGGCAGCAAGCGCACGCAGCCGCTCAACACCTCGCGAGACAAGACGCCGGCCGAACTGGCGGCCCAGACCGCCACCGAGATGGTGACCCGGCCGATCCGTCGCAAGCTGCCCGACGAGCGGCAGGCGATCACGCACAAATTCGACATCCAGGGACACGAGGGCTACATCACCGTTGGCCTGTTCGAAGACGGCCAGCCGGGTGAAATCTTCCTGGTGATGGCCAAAGAAGGATCCACGATTTCCGGCTTCGCGGACGCGTTCGCGCAGGCGATTTCCTACGCGCTGCAGTACGGCGTGCCGCTGCAGGCGCTCGTCGACAAGTTCAGCCACGTACGGTTCGAACCGAGCGGCATGACGAGAAATCCGGAAATCCGCTTCGCCAAGTCGATCGTCGACTACATCTTCCGGTGGCTGGCGACGAAGTTCCTGTCGCCTGAAGCACAGTTCCACGCCGGTGTGAACGGTCGCGAGCTCGACGAGAACGGACACGGTCAGCTGACGGCGACATCAACGGCCGGACAAGCTCCAAAGGCCGCTGCCGCGCCGACCTCGTACTCGACGATTCAGAATCAGGAGGACGCGCCGCCCTGCTCCACGTGTGGCGCCATCATGATCCGCAGCGGCGCCTGCTACAAGTGCTCGAACTGCGGGAATACGAGCGGCTGCGCGTAACCTGAACACGCGGAGGAGAACGGAGATTCACGGCAGCGTAATAGCATTCACCGTGTTCCTCCGTTCAACTCCGTGAACTCCGTCTCAGAGCTTTTGTGAGCTCTCCGCTCTACCTCGCCACCGAACGATTCGACCCTGCCAAAGGAGCACAGTGGGACCACTACGTTGCGTGGTCTGGACTGTTGCAGCTTCGTGAGATGGTCACCCTCGACGCCGTTCTGTGTCCGCGCGTGATCAGGGAGATCCTGCCGGAGGACTGGAACGAAATCGTCAACGAAGACTTCATGACGGACTACTTCATCAGCCTCGACTATCTGATGCAGCGCGCCGGATCGCTCGATGGACGGAACCTGCTCGCCGTTTACAAGAATCCCGAAAGCAAGCCATCGCTTCATGATTCACGGTTTCAGTTTGAAGGCTACGACCTGGTCGACGTACAGGGCGGCATCAGCGCGCTCACCAATTGCGGCGGTTTTCCGCTTGCGTTCGACAATGCCGAGCTGTCTGCCGTCGGCCTTCTTTCATCTCTCGAGCGGGCGCAGGCCGTTCAGCGGGCGCTGAGAACGCATTACGAGTCGCACGCGCACGCGCACTGCGACGTTTGGGCCATTTTTCGGCTTCGCTCGTAATCAGAATCCGAATTTCGGGATTTTGAATTACCGGTCTCACCTATAATCCCTTCCCCTAAGGGGTTATTCACATGCTCACACTGCTGTTCCTCCTCCTCCTGCAGGTTCCTGGCGTCCTGAGCGGGCCCGATCCCAAGCAAATGGAAAACGCGCCGGACATGGGCTACAAGCCGGTACCAGCCAACGTCGTGCTGCCTGACGGGATGAAGATGGGCGCGCCGTCGAGCGTCGCACTCGATGCAGCCGGTCACATCTTCGTGTTCAACCGCGGCGAGCATCCATTGATCGAGTTCGATGCGCAAGGGAAGTTCGTGCGCGCGTTTGGCGAGGGGCAGTACGTCAGGCCCCACGGGATGCGAATCGATCCGGACGGGAACATCTGGACGACCGACGTCAACGGACACACCGTGACGAAGATGAACGCCAAAGGTGAAGTTCTGATGACGCTCGGCATGAAAGGGCAGGCGGGAAGCTGGAACGAGACGACGCACCTCATGCAGGAACCGGCCGATCTCGCGTTTGGTCCCCAGGGCGACGTCTACATCGTCGAGGGACATGGCCGTGGCGAAGGGCGCGTGTTGCGCGTCGACAAGACCGGGAAGCTCGTCACGACGTGGGGCGGCAACGGTACAGGCCCAGGGCAGTTCGATCAACCACACTCGATTCTCGTCCGCAACGGTCAGGTGCTCGTCGCCGACCGTAACAACCGGCGCGTGCAAATCTTCGATCCCAACGGGAAATACATCAGCGAGTGGAAGTTTGCGGGCCTGCCGTGCGGCTTCTTCCTGGCAGCGAACGGCGATCTCTACCTCGCCAGCGGCTTCGCCGGTCAGGTTCTGCGTCTCGACAAGAATGGAAAGGCAGTCGCGATGTTCGGCCAACCTGGCAAGGGACTCGGAGAATTCGGCGAGGCACACTACATGACGATGACGCCCGGTGGCGAGATCTACGTCGCCGACACGATCAACGCCGTCCTGCACAAGTTCGTGAAGCGATAGTGCGTTTCTGATTTCCGATCGTCTGAGACGACACCAACGCCGAACTCGCAAAACAAAGTGGCGCTGCGTTCCGCGGCTTCGGCGTTGGTCGCCGTCAGCAAGTCATGACGATAGAAGAAGCTCACGGACGATTCGCGCCCACTCCGTTTCGAGGCTGTCGGTCGACTCTTGCTGGGCGGCCTGGCGATACCAGTAGCGGGCATTTCCCAAATCGCCTTCGGCGCGATGCAGGTGCGCATGCACCCAGGCGCCCCAGCGATCCTCGATGTCCTGGGCGATCCGGTGCGCCTCGTTCCAGTTTCCATTCGCCGCATGCCACATGGCTCGCAGAACAGGCGCGACGGCTGGGGGTTCGGTGTTTCCAAGCGTGGCCCTGAATTCTTCGATCGTCATGACGTTTCAATCTGCACTCTAACATCTGCAGTCTGCAATCTCTTCCTCGTGGATGATGGGACTACTCAGGCCATGATAGAGTTCGCCTCGGTCTCTTGATCACATTTTTGAGGAGCATTTGATGCAGCGCGGTCTTTTCATGGTCATCGTGTGGTGTGCAGCAAATTCCGCATTCGCTCAAGCGCCTGCGGGACAGCAAATCAGTCTCGCGACGAGCTTGCAGCGCGGATACGCCACCGTCAAACAGAACCTGACGGAAGAAATCGCGAAGATGCCCGAAGAGAACTTTTCGTTCAAGCCCGGGCCCGCACCTGAGCTCCGCAATTTCGGCATGCTGTTCGGCCATGTCGCCAACGCGCAGTTCGGCTCCTGTTCCGCCGCGCTCGGCCAGCCCAATCCCAACCAGGGCCACAACCTCGAAACCGAGGCCACCTCAAAAGCCGCGCTGACGAAGGCACTCGCCGATTCTTTCGCGCTCTGCGATAAGGCCTTCGCGGGACTGACCGATCAGAACGCGATGGAAATGGTCAAGCAGGGGCAGAACGAAATCGCGCGCGCGGCGCTGCTTGCCGGGGTCGTCATTCACAGCAACGAGATGTACGGAACCGCCTCGGTTTACCTGCGCGCGAAGGGGATGGTGCCTCCATCCACTGAGCGCCAGACGCAGATGATGCGAGGCGGTGGCGCGGGGAGAGGCAATCCCGGACGCTAACGTCGACCGGCGACTGTCATGGCGCTGCTTCGTTTTCTCGACATTCCCCCCAGGCTCGAGCTGGACCCTGATGGCCATGGACGCGCCATCGGAACGCTCGTCCTGATCCACGGATTCCCGCTTTCAGCGCATAGTTGGGAGCGACAGTTTGTCCTCTCCGAGTCCGGATGGCGCCTGATCGTGCCGCATCTTCGCGGCTTCGATGAAGGTGGCGACCCACGCTCACGGACTTCCATGGACGACCACGCCGGCGACATCATCGATTTGCTGGATTCCTTGCATGTCGAGCAGGCGGTCATCGGCGGTCTTTCGATGGGCGGCTACGTCACGTTCGCGCTGCTGCGAAATGCTCCCTCGTACTTTAAAGGCCTGCTGCTGGCCGACACGCGGCCCCAGGCCGACACGCCTGAGGGCAAGGCGGCGCGCGAGCGTATGGTGGTCATGGTCCGCGAAAGAGGCCCGTCTGCGGTCGCCGATGACATGCTGCCGAAGCTGCTGGGCGAAACTTCGCGCCGCGAACAGCCGGGGCTTGTTGAGGAGGTCCGAGGAATCATCGTGTCAAACGGGACCGAAGCTATCGCCGACGCCCTTACCGCCATGATGCGGCGCCCCGATTCGACGCCGACACTTCGGGCCATCAAAGTACCGACGCTGATTGTGGTCGGCGACGAAGACACGGTGACGCCGCCGGAGCTGAGCGTCGAGATGAACAGCGCGATTGCCGGCTCCGAACTGGTCCGGATCCCACGAGCGGGCCACCTCGCCAACATGGAACAGCCTGAAGTGTTCAACCACGCCGTCGGCCGATTCCTGCAACGTTTCTAGCCTCATGGATTTGCAATTAGCCGAAAAGGTGGCCGTCGTGACGGGCTCGAGCAAAGGGCTTGGAGCCGCTATCGCCGCCGCGCTCGTGCAGGAAGGCTGTCGCGTGACGATCTGTGCGCGCAATGAAGGGCCTCTGGCAGGTGCCGCTGCGGCGCTGCGCCAGTTGCCAGGCGCGAGCGAACGTGTCTTCGCCGTCGTTGCCGACGTCTCGACGACCGGTGGCGTCGAGAAGGTCATCAACGAAACAGTGACAAGATTCGACGGTCTGGACATTCTCGTCAACAACGTCGGGCTCGCCCGAGGTTCGACGATTGTCGACACTTCCGACCGCGAGTGGCACGAGGCGGTCGATCAGACGCTGTTCCCGGCGATTCGAGCGTCCCGGCTGGCGGTGCCGCACATGCGCAAGCGGGGCGGCGGCTCGATTGTGATGATCGCGTCGATTTGGGGGCGGGAGTCAGGCGGACGGATGACCTACAACGCCGTCAAGGCGGCCGAAATCAGTCTTGCCAAATCGATGGCGCAGCAACTGGCGCGCGACAACATCCGCGTGAACAGCGTCGCACCCGGATCGATTCTATTTCCAGGTGGATCCTGGGATCGTCGTCAGAAGGAAGATCCGGCTGGGATTGCTGAATTTGTAATGCGGGAACTGCCGTTTGGACGCTTCGGCCGCCCCGAAGAAGTCGGGGCGGTCGTCGCATTCCTCGCGTCGGCTCGTGCGAGCTGGATCAGCGGGGCAAGTGTGCCCGTTGACGGCTGCCAGTCACGCTCCCTGATCTGATTTGGGGACGCGCGTCTTCCGCACGAGAAGTAGTTCGCGAACGGCCAGTGGTGCTGACAACCTGACGAGGAACGGCGGGGCGGCTGATTCGAACGCGGACAGTAAAGCCTTCGGGGTTCTCGAGCTCTCCTGTCTCCGGTTCACCAGTCGTGTCCGAGTGCAGGAAGAAACCTCTGCGCCGCACGCGCGGCTCATTTACATCCATCTCCACTCCTCCTTCCAAAAATATCGGACGCAGAGAAAAAGAGTAACAGTCACTACTTGGATGGTAAAGCACAATTCATCGCAGCGCGCCAAAAATTTACACCGAACGTTGCGCTCGAGCCGCGCGATCAACGCGACAACGTAAGAATGTCGACAGCAATTCTGTCGATCGCGCTGCTCCGTTCTTACTTCCACGCTCCGGGTTCTGCGGTGGTCAGCATCTACATTCTTCGTTTTAAGTTCTCGCGCGCTTGCGTTCGCTCAGTGTTCCGCTTGTCGCGTGATCATCACTGCGGTGCTTACGGATGCAGCGGCGTGAACGTTCGCACGCTTGTCGTCCGTCGCTCATTGTCGCGATCGTGGACGCGACGCCAGCTTTCCTGAACGGCCTTGGAACAGAACGAGAACTTACAACCGCCTACTCAGAACCAGGAACCGGAACCAGGAACCAGGAATCGGAACCACGAACCAGGAGCCGGAACCAAGAAGCGAGACGTCATTTTCAGTTCACGTTTTCGACTGTTTTCGCCTCTTGATCGCCCTGCCAACCGCTGGTACTATCGCGACCCTATGAGCGATCTGACGCCCGCGAGCCACGCCCTTGCGCCGAGAATCGGCCGCGACGGCGCGCTCGATGCGGCACTCGAGCGACTCGCTCCCGATCGCCTGCCAGATCGCCCTGACACTCCCGACCTTCGCGTCACTGCAGTTCGTCGTCTTCCAGCCGTGACCGCTCAGCACGTGCCGTTCCCCGACGCACTCGATTCCCGATTGCGTTCGGCACTCGAGGCACGCGGCATCATGCAGCTGTACACCCATCAGGGTGAGGCGATTGCGCATGCGCTGGCCGGGCGGCATGTGGTCGTGACGACACCGACTGCATCAGGGAAAACGCTGTGCTACAACGCGCCCGTTCTGCACTCCATCCTCCAGGATTCCGCCAGCCGGGCGCTCTATCTCTTTCCAACGAAGGCGCTCGCCCAGGACCAGCTCGCAGAACTTCAGGCGATGTGCGAAACGCTGGACGGGTCCACGGGCGAACAGATTGGCGTGTTCACTTATGACGGGGATACGCCTCAGGATGCGCGCCGTACGATTCGCGCGCGAGCCCATCTCGTCCTGAGCAACCCCGACATGGTGCATTCAGGAATCCTTCCGCACCATCCACGATGGGCCAAGCTCTTTGAAAATCTGCGCTACGTGGTCGTCGACGAGCTCCACGCGTATCGTGGCGTGTTCGGCAGCCATTTGTGCAACGTCCTCCGGCGATTGCGCCGGATTTGCCGCCATTACGGATCGAATCCTGTTTTCCTGTGCTCTTCAGCGACGATTGCCAACCCCAGGGAGCTCGCGGAGCGCCTCGTCGAGCAGCCGTTCGAACTTGTTGAGCGCAGCGGCGCACCCCGTGGCGAGAAGTTCTTCGTGTTCGTCAACCCTCCCGTTGTCAATCACCAGCTTGGGATTCGTCGCTCATATCTCGGCGAGTCGCGCCGGGTAGCGGCCGAATTTCTCAAACGTAATCTTCAGCTCATCGTCTTTGCCCAGAGCCGTCTCGCGACGGAAATCCTGACGACGTATCTCAAGGACGATTTTCAGGAGATTCCAGGTGCGCCCGAGCGAATTCGCGGCTATCGCGGAGGTTACCTGCCGCTGCGGAGGCGGGAGATTGAAAAAGGACTTCGTGAGGGTTCTGTGCGGGCCGTCGTGTCGACCAATGCGCTGGAGCTTGGGATCGACATCGGGGCTCTTGATGTTGCGGTCATGGCCGGCTACCCCGGCACTATTGCGTCGACCTGGCAGCGAGCCGGGCGCGCCGGCCGCCGTACCGGGCGATCCGCCGCAGTGATGGTGGCCAGCAGTGCGCCGCTCGATCAATTCATCGTCCGCAACCCCTCCTATTTCTTCGACGCGTCTCCGGAACGCGCCTTAATCGATCCCGACAACCTGCACATCCTCGTTGATCACGTGAAGTGCGCGGCCTTCGAGCTGCCGTTCACGGCAACCGAGCAGTTTGGGCGCCACCCTTCGACTGACGCTCAGGGTTCCGTAACCTGGGCCGAGCGGCACGATGTGCAGGCGGTTCTCGGCATCCTGGCGGAGCAGGGCCTGGTGCACTTCACGGGGCGCGCGCGGCAGGATGGGGCAGCAGGGCAGAACGGCCACGACGGGCAGGAGGGGCCGGAAGGCCAGTGGACCTGGACGAGCGAGTCTTACCCCGCCGATGCGGTCAGCTTGCGGTCGGTCACCTCAGACAACTTTGTCGTAGTCGACACGACTGCTGAGCCGCGAGTGATTGGCGAAACGGATTTCACGAGCGGTCCGTCGACGCTTCACCCCAAGGCGATCTACCTCGTCGAGGGGCAGTTGTTCCAGGTCGAGCGGCTGGACTTCGAAGGGCGCAAAGCCTTCGTCCGCGCAACCGAGTCCGATTACTACACGACAGCCATCACCTACGCGCGCGTCACGATCATCGACACGTTCGCCGAATCGCCGTCATTTGCGTCGC